>Ga0182024_10006018_pt1 | contig 26862 bp, 30 predicted proteins | sample P32metaG_FD_120480 | JGI IMG/M metagenome (GOLD analysis project Ga0182024, IMG submission 120480) | Permafrost microbial communities from Stordalen Mire, Sweden - P3-2 metaG (Illumina Assembly) | ecosystem: Environmental > Terrestrial > Soil > Wetlands > Permafrost | place: Sweden: Stordalen...
CGCCAAGCGCCAGGTCGTGCTGAAGGCGTTCGATCAAGCCAACTACGACCACGAGACCGCCGCCAAGATCCTGGGGCTGCATCCTAACTACCTGCACAAACTGATCCGGACCATGGACCTCCGTGCGGTGCTGAAGCGCGCCGGGCGCTAGGCACGTGGCGCAGGTCTCCGACCTACGATCCTCGTTCATACCTCCAGCCCCACCGACCGCATCAAATCCAGTGCGTTACTCCGCTCCACAATCCCCGGCTGGAGCCGATAGTCGAAGTGCAGCCGCCCATCCTCCAGCGTATCGGCGAAATGGACATTCAGCGCCCGGCCCGGCAGATCGTCCGCAATGTGAGCCAGCGCCAGATCGTGCGTGGTTATCATCCCGATTGCCCCGCGATCGATGAGGCTCCGCACAATTGCCTCGGCGCCGATCTTGCGATCGTGCGAATTCGTGCCGCTCAACAGCTCGTCCAATAAAAACAGCACCGTGCGATCGCTGTTCGCCAGGTTCACGATCTCCCGCAGACGCGTGATCTCGGCATAAAATCGCGATTTGCCGTCCTGGAGCGAGTCCATTACCCGGATCGACGCGCCGACGGTGAGCGGCGAGATCGCGAAACTCTGTGCCCGCACCGGCGCGCCGGCCCAGGCCAGTACCACGTTCAATCCAACGGCTCGCAGCAGCGTGCTCTTGCCTGACATATTCGATCCGCTCACAATCAGCAGCCGCAGGTCGCCTCCCAGACGGACATCGTTGGGGACGCACTGGTCCTCTCGCATCAGCGGATGCCCGAGGCCCTGAGCTTCGAATTTTCCGCCGGCGGCATCCAGCAGCTCGGGAAAGCTGTCATCTGGATGCTCGTAGCTGTAGCCGGCCAGTGCAACTAGCGCCTCGAACTCGCCGACCGCGCTGATCCATACCGAGATGTGCCGTCCCGATAGGCTGCGCCAGCGCTCGATCGCCATCGCGATTTGCGCGCTCCATAGGATGGCCATCGCGATGGGCGTGAAGAAAAGATTCCGCTGCCAGTCGAGCCGGCCTACCAGACGCTGCAGCCGGCCTATCTGGAAGGACGCCACTAACCCGCTCGCCCCCAGGTCCGCTCGCAACCGCTGCAGCAAGGCCGCCTCGAAATGATCGTTCTCCAGCCGATGGAGGAGTTTTGCGAGTACGGCCAGGTCACGGGCGGGCGAGTTCACCGCTCCGGCAACTTGTAAAGTCCGGCTCCCGAGAAAAAAACCATAGCCTAGCGTGATTAGCAGCGCCGCCAGAAAAGGCGTCCGGGTGAGCACGCTAGCCATGTAGAGGCTGAAGGTGACCACCACGGCCGCCGCCATAGTCGCGGCGATGAACGGCGCGCCGGCTGGAAATTTCACGAGCGGAGCCTCGCCCCAGCGTGCGGCCACCTCGGGATCGATGCCCGAGCGGATCGCGTCCCCGAGCACGGCTAGGTCCTCGCGAAGATCCAAACGAGCCCGCAGTTCGTCGATCGCCCGTTGCCGCAGGCCGGCTTCTTCCCGGGAAGCAGGCGCCAGCAGCCACCGGGCCAGCGTGTTTTCTCCTGCGTGTGTCCGCACCGTGCAGAGTAATTCGAATAGCGACCCCTTCCCGAAAATGTCCAGGTCTTCGGCATAAACATGCGCTGGACTGCGGAACCGGTCTCCCGTCTCCCCGGCGCCGATCCATCGATTTTCCAGCCGCGCCAGCCCCCGTTGATAGAATCCGGCTGCCCGCCGAGCCCGCTCCAGACGATCCGCAACCCGGGCATGCATAACCACCAGCGCCGCAAAGACGGAGGCCGGAATCACCAGCCAAAAAGGCGACAGGATCGTCTCCCCGAAAACGAAAAAAGCCACCACGACACCCACGATGCCCGTGCCTAGGCGCGCGTTTCCGATGATGCGAAATTGCCGCTCTTCACGTACCGCGGCCTCGCTTCTTTCAGCCAGGCGGCGCTGGTACTCAGCCAGTGGATTCACAATGTCCAGTGGCTTCGCAAGGTCCCGTGGCTTCACAATGTTAGGCTAACAGCAGTGGAGCAGCCAGAAGAGCCGGTCCAGATTCCCATTACCGATGTATTCGACCTGCACAGCGTTCCACCGCGGGATGTCCAGCCTATCGTAGAAGAGTACCTGGAAGAGGCGCGGCGGTTGGGGCTCAAGGCTTTGCGAATCGTTCATGGCAGGGGCATCGGCGTCCAGCGCGAAATTGTAAGATCGATCCTGGCCAGGACCGCTTTTGTGGAAAGCTTTGGAGATGCCCCGGCGGAGGCTGGTGGGTGGGGTGCTACGGTCGTGACTCTGCGGTAAGATAGCCCACAAATCAGAAAGTGGAACTTTTTGATGCGCGGAAATGAATGCCTATTAACAGTCCGAATGCAGATCGTCGAAATAAACTAATGCTGGAATCCCCGTCCCATAGTGACGACGATCTGCTTCGGCTGATTGCGAAGGGCCACGAACCGGCCTTCGTGGAGTTTTATCGGAAGCATCAGGGTTCGGTGTATCGCTTTGCGCTCCACATGAGCGGTAAGACGGAAATTGCCGAAGAGGTAACTCAGGAAGTCTTTTTGACGGTAATGGGCGTGGCGAACCAATACGATTCCAAGCGCGGATCGGCGGTCTCTTACCTGTACGGCATTACGCGCAATTTTGTGCTGCGCTGCCTGGAGCGGGAACGGCCCTATACCGCCGCGCTCGAAGAGGTCGAAAATGACCAGGCTGCGGCGCTGGCCGATGAACAAGATCCTTTAGGCGAATTGGAACGCAATGAACGAATCGAGTCGTTGCGTAAGGCAGTGCTGGCGCTGCCGCCCGCCTATCGGGAAGTAGTGGTCCTCTGCGATCTGAACGAAATGGATTACGCGCAGGCGGCCGTCGCGCTGGGATGTGCCGTTGGAACTATACGATCCCGTTTGCATCGCGCCCGCGCTCTGCTGATGGAGAAGATGCGAGCCGCTGAAAGGTGTGCTGTATGAACGCAGACGAACGAAATCTATTGGAAGGATTGCAAGAGATCGCATCGGAGGGGCCTCGCCAGGCGCCGCTGTCCATGGAACAACGGCTCCTGGCCGAGTTTCGAAAGCGCTCCCGGGTCAGGCGCGCGCGCATCTGGATGTCCGCTGCGGGTGCAGGAGCGATGGCCGCGGCAATCGCAGTAATGGTGTGGATCGGCCCCTTACGGCCTGAGCCGCGCGCGCTTCAGCAGGACGCCGTGGTGCAGGCGGATGAAACCGCCGCGGACTTTTATCCGTTGCCTGACGCGGATGGTTTGCCGCCTGTGGAAAGCGCCATGGTGGTACGCGTGCAACTGCCTGTGTCATCGCTCGAGTCGATTGGGTTTCCGGTAAATCAAGATCGCGATTCCGATCCCGTCGAAGCGGAAGTTCTGCTGGGACAAGACGGTTTGGCGCGTGGAGTTCGGTTGGTAGAGTAAGGATTCGAAGGAGGGAAAGATGCATCAGCTACGTTTTGCGACAGCCATAGCACTTTTGATGGGCGGCGCAGCATTCGCTCAACCGGGTCGTCATGGAATGGGTATGCCGCCGGGCGGACCGGGCGATTTCGCTTTTGTGCGTGGCGAGTTTGGAATGGCCGGCAAGGTGGTCACCGGCGCTCCTTATTCGGCGCAAGCGGTGACGCAATTCACCCAGACGCTGGCCGATGGCAATCATATCCAACGGACCACTAGTGCATCGATGGCCCGTGATAGCCAAGGACGAACGCGCACCGAGCGGTCGCTTTCAGCCATCGGAGCATTGGCCGGTTCCGGCAGCACGCCCAAAGCTGTGTTTATCAACGATCCGGTAGCGGGCGCGGGTTATATGCTCGATGCCACTCACAAGATCGCCCGGCAAATGCCTGCCAACCGGCATCGCCCGCCTACGGCGCAATCGGCGGCCAATCAGGGCGCGGCCGCGGGCAGCACCGGCCAGTCAACTCCTTACGCCCGCCCCTCCATGCGGCAGCGTTCTGACGCCAACGTAAAGACCGATGATCTTGGCACTCAGGTGCTGGATGGGTTGAGCGCGCAGGGCACTCGTAGGACTCGCACAATCCCGGCCGCGCAGGCGGGCAGCGCGAAGGACATACAAGTCGTCACCGAGACCTGGTACTCATCGGACTTACAGATGGTCGTGATGAGCAAAACCAGCGATCCCCGCTTCGGCGATTCGGTTTACCAGGTAACCAACATCACTCGCGCCGAGCCCGATCCGTCCCTGTTCACCGTTCCTGCGGATTATCAGGTGCAACAAGGCCGGCCCGGCGGTCCCGTTCAGTAACCTCTACAATACGGCGGTTCGCTACCATGGGCATGTGAGAACGCTCTGTTTTTTTGCCAGCCTGATTTTCGGATGTTCTTCCCTCCAAGCGGGTCCGGCGCTCGATAGAGCGTTGGACTCGCTTTCTTCCGTTCACCAGGTTCATTCCGCGGTCCTCTCGCCCGATGGTGCAACCGTTGCGTGGATCGAGGCGATTCCAGGGCGCGAAGGTAAGCCGCGGGAGTCTTTGGTTTACGTTAAGGACCTTCATGATGCCAGCAGCTCGCCGCACAAGATCGCAGCAGGCGCTGGATCGGGACATGCGCTGGCGTGGTCGCGCGACGGCAAACTGGCGTTCCTTGCAACTGGCGATTCGCCGGATCAGCTTCAGGTTTATGTCGCCGATAAACCGGGGCATGGCAAGCCCCGTAAGGTGACCGATTTCAAAGGTTTTATCGAAGATCCGCGTTGGTCGCCGGATGGCCGCGGCATCGCTGTTCTGTGGATCGAAGGCCTGACTCGCGTGCCCGGCCCCACCGAAGCCACTATGCCGGATACCGGCGTCGTTTCGTCGAAAGTCTACGAGCAGCGCGTGGCGCTGGTGGATGTCGCTACCGGAGCGATTCATGCCGTCACGCCGCCGGAAATGTACGCCTACGAGTTTGATTGGTCGCCCGATGGCAAGCAGCTTGTGTATCTCGCCTCGCCGGGGGCCGGCGACGACAACTGGTATATTGCGGAAGTTTATGCCGTCGATTTGTCCTCCGGAGCGGTTCGTCACATCTTGAAGCCTCCCATGCAAGTGGCCAATGTGCGCTGGTCTCCGGACGGGAAAAACCTGGCCTTCATCGGTGGATTAATGAGCGACGAAGGATCTACGGGCGGCGACATCTTCGTGGTTCCCGCCGGCGGAGGGACGCCGCGCGATCTCACGCCGAATCGCAAGTCGTCGCCGAATTGGTTCCGCTGGATGCAGTCTTCCAACCAAATCCTGATGACCGAGGATTCATCGGGTGAAATGGCGATCTCAACGCTCGATCTGGCGTCTGCCAGCGTCGAACAGATCTGGAAAGCGCCCGAGACAATCGCGTTTTCGGGAGACGCTACCACCAGCGCGGTGATTCGAAACTCCTGGACCCACCCTCCGGAAGTGTGGGCCGGACGGACGGGCGCCTGGCAGCAAATCACGCATGGCAATGCCAGCCTGAGTCCGGAATGGGGACAGGCGAAAAGCGTCGAATGGTCGAACGACGGGTTCCGCGTGCAAGGTTGGCTGCTATTTCCGCAACCCTACGATCCGTCCAAACGCTATCCCATGATCGTCGTAGTGCACGGCGGTCCGGCGGCCGATACGCGGAGCGCTTGGCCTCGTCCGGGGTTGCCGTTCCCACTGCTGTCGGCGGAAGGCAACTTTGTTTTCTATCCAAATCCGCGAGGGAGCTATGGACAAGGCGAAGAGTTTACGCGCGCCAATGTGAAAGATTTCGGCCACGGCGATTTGAGCGACATTCTGGCGGGCGTCGAAACGGTGGTGAAAAGTTATCCGGTGGACGATAAACGGATCGGCATTGCCGGTTGGAGCTACGGCGGCTATATGACCATGTGGACGGTGACGCAGACGCATCGGTTCCGGGCGGCCTTCGCGGGCGCCGGGGTCGCGAACTGGCAGAGCTATTATGGCGAGAACGCGATCGATCAGTGGATGATTCCGTACTTCGGCGCGTCAGTCTACGATGATCCGGCGGTCTACGCCAAAAGCTCGCCCATCAACTTCATCAAGAACGTGACCACGCCGACGCTGGTTGCCGTAGGCGAACGCGATGGCGAATGTCCGCCTCCGCAATCCTACGAATTCTGGCACGCGTTAAAGACCCTGGGAGTAAAGACCGAGTTCGTGCTTTATCCGGGCGAGGGCCACGCGTTCCACAATCCGGAAGACTCTCGCGATCTGTTCAACCGCATTGTTAGATGGTTCCAAGACAACATGCCCGCTACCGCGGTGCAATGATCGCAGGGTTCCCGGCTTAAATCTACTTTTTCTTCTTCGACCTGTGCGCGTGCTTCCCGCCGGGTTTGTGTCCGGCCATGGAAACAACATTCCCGTTGGACGCTTCTGAAGTCGACGAGTCATGGGGTTTACCCTGGGGTGCTTTCGCGATACCAGCCTTCACCGCCAGGTTTCCAAGCGTGGAACCGATCGCCTGGGCTGTCGACTCCAGGACTCCGTGTTCCCCTTGGCCATTAGCCGGCTTGGATTCTCCACTGCCATTTTGAGCATTCTGATTCTTCACCGTTGCGCTCCTCATGGCTCCGGATTGCACGTTACGGGCCACGCGAAAACCATTGCAGATTCTAGGTTTCAGCGCGCGAGACGGGTATCTTTTACCGCGTCCTGATACTTTCCATGGTGTTTCGCATCTCATGACTATGAGACGTTTTGTGGCCGGAGTGTTCTTGTTCGCTGCCAGCTTGATCGCGGAGAGTTTTTCCCCGGCGGATGTCAAGATCATGGGCGATCTCGACTATGGGCAGACCAGCAAGGCGGTAGAATGCTCCAGCGCGTCACGCTATTATGCGTTCGTCTTCAACGGAAAAGGTGGCGAACGTGTGGATGTCGTGGTAAAGTCCGATGATCGCCAGGCTTTCGTAGCGATTGCCGATCCGAGCTTGAACCAACTCGCCAGCGGAACCGGGCACGTGACCGTCACGCTCCCCAATCGAGGGCCGGATCCGGAAGCCTACTATATAGTTTTTCGGGATAGCGAGAGCAAGAATGCCCGGTTCACGGTGGTGTTGAAGAAGCTGCCGTCTGACGGCTCACAATAGATTGTGGCGGCGCTGCTTTTCGAGCAGTTTCACCACATCGCCGACTTCCTGCGCTCGCGACCGGTGCGCGATCAGCAGAGCGTCGGGCGTGTCCACGATCACCAGGTCCTTCACTCCCACCAGCGCAACCAGTTTACCCTCGGCATCGATGTAGTTTCCGGAGCTAGCGTGGGCTAGCGCTTCACCACGGATCACATTGGCGCTTGCATCCCGAGGCAACAGTTCATATAGCGCGTTCCAGCTACCGACATCGTTCCAGCCAAAATCGCCGGTCGCGAAACCCACCACGCCGCGAGCTTTTTCGAGCACCGCGTAGTCGATCGAAATGTTCTCGCAGTGCGGAAAAACTTCCTTCAGTTGCGATGAAAAACGGCGATTCGCGAAGGCTGGCAGGCTGGCAAGCAGCGTGGCGGTTTTTGGCAGAAACTCCCGCAGGGCATCCAGCAGCACCGAGGCTCTCCAGAAAAACATCCCCGCATTCCAATAGAAGTTTCCGGATTTCACGTAGCGCTTAGCGCCGGCCAAATCGGGCTTCTCGCGAAACTTGCGAACCGGAAGCGGTTCCAGCGATCCAGCGCGAGCGCCCTTGGGAAACTCGACGTAGCCGTAGCCCGTTTCGGGCCAGCGCGGCTGAATTCCGAGTACCACGATTTTACCCTCGGCTGCGGCTTTGAAAGCGCCTCGCACGAAACGCAGGTAGCGTGCCGGTTTCGAAATCATGTGGTCAGAGGGGAATACACCCATCACGGCCTGAGTGTCGATCGACTGCAGAATGTGCGCGGCCAGGCCGATCGCCGGTGCGGTATTGCGCTGCGTGGGCTCGGCCAGTATCTGGTTCTTGGGAACTTCCGGTAACTGGCGCACGATCTCGGCCCGCAGATGGTCGTTGGTCAGCACCCAGAGGCGCTCGGGTGGGATAAGGGCGCTCAGGCGGTCGACTGTTTGCTGGATCAGCGAGCGGTCGCCTAAGAACCGCAATACTTGTTTGGCGCGCGCGCGCCGGCTGCGCGGCCAAAATCGCGTACCCCGGCCACCGGCCAGAATCAGGCCGTAGTAGGTAGCCGGAGGCGGCATCAGCTTAGCGGATATCCGTGAATCAGTTTGAAGGTGCGATCCCAGCGGGTCTTGGTAAAGAAATGCAGGCCCAGATCAACCATATGATGGAGGTTGTAATCCTTCAGATCATCGGTGGGAGCGTCGTAGGACCAGAAAATGATCAACGGCTTTCCCATGATGTTCTCGCGCGGCACCAGGCCCCAATAACGGCTGTCGAGCGAGTTATCGCGGTTGTCACCCATCGCGAAATAGTTGCCGGGTGGCACCACCAGCTCGCCATTGACGACATCCTGGCGCAACATCGCCTCGGCTCGCTGCAACATCTGGGGATCTGGAACGTAATCGGGCTCGCCCTGCGGAAAGTTATCGCGATAGTTCATGAAATTATCGAGGTGGATGGTGTAGGGCTCGTTCAGCGGTTTTCCATCCACGAAGACCTGTTTGTTGACCAGCTTGACCCGATCGCCTGGAAGGCCGATCACCCTCTTCACGTAATCGACGTTAATCAGCGTGGGGTGCCTAAAAACAATAATGTCGCCACGCTTCACTTCTTCGTACGGCAGCAGGTGTTTGCTCAGCGGACCCGGAGGCGCGTAGGCCAACTTATCGACAATCAGGTGATCGCCGGTGAGCAGCGTATTATGCATCGACGACGTCGGGATGACAAAGGGCTGGGCAATGGTGGACGTGCCGAACAGCAGGATGAGGATGGTGATGGCCCATTCGGCAACCGAGCTTCGCGGGCGGCTTTCGGGGGGCGGGGCAGTCGCCAGTTTCGGCTTTGGCTTAGTTGTCGCTGTGGTAGCCATGAATCAATCTGAAGGTGCGCTTCCAGCGCGTCTTGGTGAAAAAATGTTCGCCGAGATCGATAAAATGCTGAACCAGCGTGTGGACCGAGGAACTGGCGAGGCTTTCCGTATTGGCGTCGTAGGACCAATAAATGATCAGGGGTTTCCCGATAATATTCTCACGCGGGACGAAACCCCAATAGCGGCTGTCGAGTGAATTATCCCGATTGTCGCCCATGGCGAAAAACGAGTTGGGTGGCACAACCACCTCGCCATTGACGACGTTATTGGCCAGCATCTCACGCGCGGGATCGGACAGCATCAGGTTCGGCTCGCTGCTGGGGAAATTATCGCGAAATGAATCCGGATAAGGATTCTTGTGGTACACGTAGGGCTCGTTCAGCTTGACGCCGTTGCGATAGACCTGTTGATTGATGATTTTGATGTGATCTCCGGGAACGCCAATGGTGCGCTTGACGAACGTCTGGCTGATATCTACCGGGTATCGGAATACGATAATGTCGCCGTGGTGAGGCTCTTGATAGGGCAGGATGTATTTGCTAAAGCTGCCACCCGGCGCATAGGCCAGCTTGTCGACTAACAGGTGATCGCCGATAAGCAGCGTATCTTCCATAGATCCGGTGGGAATAACGAAAGCCTGGACCAGGGTGGTGGTCCCGAATAGCAACAGAAGGATCGTGATGGCCCATTCTGCAATGGTTCCACGGGGTGGATCGGCTTGGACTGTTGCTTGGGCCGCGGACGGCTCGGCCACTGCGGTCTTGCCACGATCGGAGAACGGTTTCATAGTACCGACACCTTCAGTCTACCAGGAGGCGGCCGCCGAAGCCGAAATACCTCCGCTAAGGAAATACAAATATTGATAACGCCCAGCCCGCTCAATGCGCCTCGAAAGAAAGGGCTGTCCCAAATGTCGCGCATCCAGGGAGTGAGACTGGCGATCGAATTATTGTTCCAATATTCCATCCAGGGGAAAATCAGCAGGAAAACCCCCACTTCAAAGCAGACGATGATGAACAGCAGGACGCCCAACTTTTGGTACCAAGCAGTCTTTGGCTGGGCTGGCGCGACCGGCGCTTCGATGGGTGAATGGGGTTCTACGGGTTGCATGCGGCGGCTTCTCGAAACGCTTCCTTTTCCTCAGCCCATTCGGTCGGAGGTTCTTCAGCAGGGAACAACTCCGCCTGCCGCGGATAGCCGGTCCAGACCGTGTCGGGCGAATGATCGCGCACAGGCCAGAAGCTGAAGCGGTGCAGCGTGGTGGGCCCATATTTTTCGAGCGCCTTCCAATGCTCGTCGGTAGTGTAGCCCTTATGATTTTTCAACCCATACTGTGGGAAAACCTGATCCCACTGACACATGCAGGCGTCTCGCTCCACCTTCGCCAGGATAGACGCGGCCGCGATGCATTGCGACAGGGCGTCGCCGTGAATCAAGGCGCGTTGGGCGATGGGAAGATCGACTGTAATGGCATCGATCAGCAGATAATCGGGCGCCGGTTTTATGCGTTGCACCGCGCGGCGCATGGCCAGGCGGGAAGCCTGGTAGATGTTGATGTGATCGATCTCAAATGCGTCGGCAGCCGCCACGGCCCAGGCGACTGCGCGTTCCCGAATCCGGACGGCCAGCACCTCGCGGCGCTCGCGATCGAGCTGTTTGCTGTCGCGCAGTCCGCGGATCGGATGGTCCGGGGAGAGAATCACCGCGGCTGCAAAGACCGGGCCGAACAATGCGCCCCGGCCGACTTCGTCGACACCGGCAACACGCGTGAAACCCTGGTCGCGGGCCTCGCGTTCGTATTTGGCCTGGCATCTCATCGATTAGTAACAGCCACCCCTCAACAGAGAGCGCCGACGCGCTCGGTGGGTTCGTTTTAATCGCGCTCGCGAAGACGAGCCGCCTTACCCTTCAACTCCCGAAGATAGTACAGCTTGGCGCGTCGCACACGGCCCGTACGGATCACGTCGATGTGATCCACCACCGGCGCATGGATCGGGAAAATGCGCTCCACGCCCTGGCCAAAGCTGACTTTGCGCACGGTGACGGTTTCGCCTAAACCAGAATTCTTCCGGGCGATTACGGTACCCTCGAAAGCCTGCAAACGTTCTTTGTCGCCTTCTCTGATTTTCACGTGAACGCGGATGGTGTCGCCGGGACGAAACTCCGGAACTTCCGCCCGCTTATGCTTTGCGACGATTTTGGTCAGTAGTGGGTGGGGCATGGTTACAAGTCCTTGAATTCTTTATTGTAATAGATCCGGCCGGTTTCGTGCAGTCTTTTCGCGGGCCACCTGGCGGCGCCAGCGGCGGATCTCCTCGTGATTGCCGCTCAGCAGGATGTCAGGAACCTTCCACCCCCGGAAATCGGCGGGCCGGGTGTACTGCGGGCAATCGAGCAGGGCGGCTTCAGTGAACGATTCCCGCAGAGCGGAATCCTCATTGCCGAGGACGCCGGGAAGCAGGCGGGCTACGCAGTCCACTACCTGGGCCGCGCCCAGCTCTCCGCCGCTCAGCACGAAGTCGCCAATCGACAGTTCTTCATCTGCTAAATGCTCGGCCACGCGTTCGTCGACGCCTTCGTATCGTCCGCAGATTAGAAACAGCTCTTTGTATTGGCTTAGGCGGCGGGCGGCTTCCTGGTCGAACCGCTGGCCCTGGGCTGAGAGCAGCACTAACCTTTGGCCAAGTGAACGCTCGGGCCAGATGCTTTCGACGGCTTCGAAGATAGGCGCGGGCTTCAGCAGCATCCCCTCGCCACCGCCGAAGGGTCGATCGTCGACGGTGCGATGGCGGTCGTACGTCCAGTTTCTCAGATCGTGGATGCGGATTTCGATGAGTCCGGCATCGGCTGCCTTGGCGATGACGCCGTGCCGGAAGGGGCTATCGAAGAAGTCGGGGAAAATGGTGAGGATGTGAAAACGCAAATCCTAGTTTAGTTCGTCCAGGCCCGCGGGGAGATTGACGTCGATGCGTTTATGCTCTAGATCAATGTTGATGAGCAACGCCTTAGCGAAAGGGATCAGCAGCTCTTTGCCGTCCTGGGTTCGTATTTGCAGCAGCGGGACGCCGCCGGTTTCCTGAAAATCCCGAACGGTTCCGAGCGGCCGCCCAGTTTGATCCAGCACCCGGCAGCCCACTAAATCCGATTGATAATATTCGCCTTCCGGCGTCGCGGGACGCTGGTCGAGCCGAACCTGTACGTCCGCACCAGCCAAGCGCTCGGCATCTGTAATCGAATCGACACCTTTGAACTTGAAGATGACGCGATCGCCGTGAATCCAGAAATTCTCCACGTCCATCGGCGCATCGTTCACGATGACGTGCTTCACTTCGGCCAGCCGGTTGGACAAGGGTAGAGCTGCGAGCTCGCCTTTATTCCCGCGTGCTCGGAGCAGACGCGCGATGGTTACCAGCTTCGGATCGGAGCCTATTCCAGGATCTCCAGCGTGAACCTCCGGTTCAGTTTCATCCCGGCGGCTCCCAACAGCGTTCGGATCGACCGGGCGGTTCGGCCTTGCTTTCCGATGACCTTCCCCAGGTCCGTGGGAGCAACTCGCAGCTCCAACACAGTGACCTGTTCGCCCTGCACTTCGCGGACGACCACCTGGTCAGGTATATCAACAAGAGCTTTCGCAATATCTTCAATGAGTTGCTTCATTTCCAGGTTGCCTCATATAGTGTAGCGCTGTGGCCGTCAATCCTCACTGGAATCATTTCCAGGTAGTCCCGCCGGGTTTTCATGCACCCGTTCTCGAAATCGGCCCTTCAGCCCCATTGCAAGTGAGACGCTATCTTCGCCAAATCTTTCGCGAATCTGATCAACAGTATTAAGTGCCTTACGCCAGCGATTCGTCGTTTCTTCGCCTAAAAGATTGAGTTGGCCTTCATCAATTTCGAGCGAAGAGGCATGCACGCCCAGCAGCCGGACTTTGGCTTCGTTTTTGCGATTTTGCCGGAACAGCGCGCGGATCTCGCGGAAGATCTCGGTGTCGAGCTGGGTACCGTGATCGAGCGAATGCGCGCGGGTGATGGTGGAAAAGTCGGAATAGCGCAGCTTGAGCTGCACGGTCCGGGCAAACAATTTATGTTCCCGAAGCCGGCGGCCGACCATTTCGGAAAGCCGCGCCAGCATGGTTTCGAGCGTTTCGAGGTCGGCGGTGTCTTCGTTAAATGTGAACTCGTGACTGATCGATTTCGGATTGTGGTCTTCGCCGACCACGCCGTCGAACCAGCCGCCGGCGTCCAAGCCACGCGACTTTCCGGCCAGGGCGAACCCCCACTGGCCGAAGTGCTGGCGCAGGAAATCCTCTTCTAGCCGGGCGAGGTCGCCGACTTTGCGGATGCCCCAGGCCTGCAGATTTTTTTCGGTGACCTTGCCGACGCCGGGGATTTTTCGGATATCGAGCGGCGCCAGAAAGCGGGCCTCTTCAGCAGGGAGCACCCATAGTACGCCATTGGGCTTGGCTTGATCGGAGGCAACCTTGGCGACCATGCGGGAGGCAGCGATTCCGATGGAGCAGTTGAGGCGCGTTTCCTTCTTGACGGCGTCGTGCAGGCGTTGCGCGGCGCGGAGCGGAGGGCCATGCAGGCGCTCGGTGCCGGTGATGTCCATATAGGCCTCGTCGACGGAAGCCATCTCCACTTGGGGCGAGAAACTCTTCAGGACTTTGTAGATTTTCCGCGAGTAATCCCGGTAGCGGTCGGGATGTCCATTGACGAAGATGGCCTGGGGGCAAAGACGGCCTGCGGTTCGCAGCGGCATGGCGGAATGGACGCCGAATTTACGCGCCGCGTAGGATGCCGCGGAAACGACGCCGCGCTGGTTGGCCTGGCCCCCGACGACGACCGGCTTGCCGATGAGGGAGGGATCGAACAGTTCTTCCACGGAGACGAAGAAGGCGTCCATGTCGACGTGGAAATACGTGCTCATTTTGAAAGGGCCGCAACCCTTGCTGGAAAGAGCTATTTAGCCGCTCAACCGACTTTCTCCGCAACCTGGGACAACGCATAGTCTTCCAGGTGGCGGGCGTCGCTATTGAATTTGCGGATGCCTTCGGCCAACTTCTCCGTCGCCATGGCATCCTCGTTGTGCATCCAGCGGAAAGTCTTTTCATCCAAATGCAAGCGATCTTCCTTGGCCGCGGGCGCCTTCGCTGGATCGAGTTTGCGAATCAGATCGCCCTCGGTCTTCTCCAGCTGGTCAAGAAGCTCTGGACTAATGGTGAGCAGATCCGATCCAGCAAGCCCCATGATCTGATTCACATTACGAAAACTTGCGCCCATCACTTGAGTCTTGTATCCGTATTTCTTGTAGTAGTTGTAGATGCGCGTCACCGACGCAACACCAGGATCCTGATCCGCGGGAATCTCCGCGCCGCCGCCCGCCTTCTTGTACCAATCGTAAATGCGGCCGACGAACGGCGAAATCAAAGTTACTCCGGCTTCGGCGCATGCCACAGCCTGGGCGAAGCTGAAAAGCAGCGTCAGATTACAGTGGATGCCTTCCTTCTCCAGCAGTTCCGCTGCCCGGATTCCCTCCCAAGTGCTCGCGATTTTGATCAGGATGCGTTGGCTGTCCACACCCTTCTTGTCATACAGCGAGATGAGCTTGCGTGTCTTGGCAATGGTACCTTCGGTATCGAAACTCAAGCTGGCTGCGACCTCCGTAGAGACGCGGCCGGGAACCACCTTGAGAATTTCACATCCGAACAGGACGAAGAGACGATCGATGAACTCTTCCGCCATCTGCTCGCGGCTGCCGCCTTGATCCTGTACGAGTTCGCTGGCTTCATCCACCAAATGCCGGTAGGATGGCATCTGCGCGGCATTGAAGAGGAGCGATGGATTGGTGGTAGCGTCCTGCGGACGGTACCGGGCAATGGCATCGATGTCACCGGTATCCGCTACCACGGTGGTGTATTTTTTCAGAGATTCAAGCAACTTCATGTGTGGTCTCCTATCTGAAGAGGTCAAAAGCTATGATTACTTAACCATAGCCGATCATGCGGGCTTCGCGTTGGGGACGCAAGGCGTAAGTTCAAAGTATAGATATTATTATTAGACGTCGAGAGAACTCAAGACTCACCGCTCGGCTGCGGATGTGACCAGCGTATGCCTGGCTTTGACTCAGTTAAATCCAATGCGATCTAGCAAAGGGCACCCGGCCCAAAAACACGATAGCAGGCCCGTCAATTGAGAGAATCTCACGAACGGCGCTACCAGCCTCGGTGCTTGGCTTACAGCGTGGTTGGATCACCAGCGGTCTGCGAGGCGCCGAAGCCGATACGCTATAGTATCTAGGATAAATGCGACCAATCGACAAGGCAGGCGCGTCGGTGGTAATGCTCGTCCGGTTACTGAACGCCGATCATTAACATCTTCCGTTCAAACGAAGCGGATGTGGAGCGCGAAATGAATGCGTTCATGGACGCTCTGAAGCAACCAAACTGAAAGCCGCCAAGGCGCTCGAGGCCGACGGCGTAGCTTTTACTATCAGCGGGTGGATTGTCGGCCTAACCATTCCGTTACTCCTCGATTCTCGTTTTCGTTGCGCCGAACCGCCCACGTGTAGCGCGTGATAGGATGGCGCTCATGATGCGCCTTTGCCTGTTACTTCTTTTGTTCGCTCCGGCATCCGTGGCCGAGGATTCGAGCTTCGCTCTATGGACTCCGGCCGCGATAGGGCAGCGCGAAGCCGCGCTGATGAAGAACGTCGCGCCGGACCATTCCTCGCGCGAAACGCTGGCCGATTACGGCGACCACCGCTTCCGTCTGCTGTATCGCGACGCCGACGGTCTACCCGAAGAGCACGACAAGATCGTCGACGTCGTGGTGGTACACAGCGGCGAAGGTGCGCTCGTTCTGGGCGGGACGATGAAAGGGAAGAAAGGCAGCGCTGCGACGGGCGAATATCTCGGATCCGCGCTCACCGGCGGCGAGGTGCATCCTTTAGCAGCGGGCGATATCGTTCATGTTCCGGCGGGCATTCCGCACAGCTTCCTCGTGCCGGCCGGAAAGCACATTACTTACGTCCTTATAAAATTCCCGGCGAAAGGACAGTGATCCGGCTGTACGATCCACTCTGGTGACCTACCGAGAAGTGGATGGCCATCTCGATCTGAAGCTCGCCAAAGTTGGCCAGCCAGAGTGGCGAACTCGCGCCACGCGCAGCGATCGGCCGCACTATGGCGGCTCTCCTGGCGCTACAGCGCCCTCGATCAAATAAACACGGCCAACGTGAAGAAGCTCGTCCCCGCCTGGATCTTCCAGACTATGCCGAGAATCTAGAGGCCACGCCGATTGTGGTGAATGGGGTGATGTACGTCATCACACCCCGCGCTCAGGTGTCCGCTCTCGACGGGTTCGATCGGAGCCACAACGATTAGGCGTTTGTTTGGTCGCGGACCCGACAGCCTACACTATTCGCGAGCTACCGGTGATGACCTGCTTTTAGCAGTTTGACCACGATAACTTGGCGCGAATCGGACCCTAACGACCGGGCGCATTGGTCAAAGCCAGCACGGCGTAAGCGGTGGCTGCATCGCTCATGAAGAGTCCGGTATCGGACAACACGGGCCGGTTGTTGTTAAGCGAAACCGCTGGCCAGCGGCCATCCGACTCAATCTGGTTCCTGCTCAACCACGCGAGCGCCCGCTTCAGCGGCGCCTGAGCCTGTGGCGCTTCGACCTGCTCCAACGCGAACGCAATCAGGCCCGTTGCGTAACCATCGCTCGATGTATCGAGAGGGCTATCGTCATGCCGTTTCCAGGCGCCGATGAGTTGCGACATACTGAAGCCCCCATCGTCGCGTTGTTTGGCCAGAGTCTCCTCGACAATCTTGTTTTGCTGGTCGCGCGTGAGAAGGCCGTTCAGTTTCGTCGATGCCCAGAGCAGCACGACGCGATCCAACGGCGTTTGCGCATTCATGTTCTTGACGAGCCACGCACTCAGAAGTTTTATGCCGTTCTGGATTTCCGGCTCGGACTGATAATTTCCTGGTGCGGAACCGATGGCGATCGCCGCCAGCGAGTTGCCGTAAAATTGCGAATCACCCTCAAACGGAGCGTTATGAAACTGAAGCCAGGCCCATGCTCCCTTCATATCGGCAGCTGTGATCTGCAGAGCCCACATATTGTTGAGAGCCAGCCTGGCATCCGCGCTGAGGTGCCCCGTGGGTGCATCGTGCCACACGAGAATGAGCGAATTGAGGATCGATTCCGTCCCTCGCGATTCGGACGTTTTGGGAAGTCCGCGGGCCTGATCGGAATAAAACGGATCGATATCGTGCCACATGCGGACGCGCTTCGTGACGCTTTCCAGCAGCTTCTGCTCATTGGAAGAGGGAGCCGATTCGCCCAAGGGGGTGCGCAGTGCGGCTCTGCCCAACGAAAACGGCGTCGCCGTATGGCAGGAGACGCAAAAAGTGGCATGGTCGTAGGCAGCTTTCGGCCATGAACTCCACCACGTCATCCTCGTGTCCAGGTAGCCGGCAGCTTTAGCCGGACTCCACACCTGAGACGAAGACGTCGGCTGGCCGAATGCCTGCGTTCCGCAGAATCCTGTCAATAAAAAGACTCCGGTGATGGCTGCGAATGTGAATTTTCCCATAGATTGCCCCTTATTACGCCAATAGAAGTTTGAGTCGTGATCCGGCTTTGGCGCTTCCGTCCTGGGAAGACACCGAGCATGGGTTACCAGACAAGACAATATCCTTTATAACACCGAGACGCACTATTGCGGCGGGGGCTCCCTGCAAAGGGTGTGAGCACCTGATCGAGGAGGAGAATCTGCGATGGTCGAGTTTTCGATTGCGGATGCGGAGCGGCGCGCGTTCCGGCCAGCTGGCCGCCAACCGATCAGGACATCGAACGGTGCTTGCCATAGACGAGCAATTCGAAAGAGGCTGGCCGCCGCTTGGATCAACGCGCGTCGAAGTGTTCAGGCACATCAACTCACGCACGAATGTTGCGTGAGAGCATCGTCCTTCCTGCACGGGCCTGTTGTGAGCCATTATCGGCAGGTAATTGTCCACGAACGAGCACGGTCTGATGGGCCGGCTCAGAGCTACGAAGCTGCGAATCGGCGGGAAGGCCGTTGAGTCCACACCTCCTCGAACGAGACTGATAGCTCAGGGTCGGTAGCTTCCCGTAATCTAGCCGGAACCCGCAAACCAAAACGGCCGCTACCTGCTGCTCCACGCGTTGGTGCGACTTGTAGATCCAGAGCAAACTCTCTTCCAGTTCCGGCGAACGATCCAGCGTCCGCACGCCGTAGTGAGCCAAAGCGCGCCTGAGCGCATCGATGCATTTGGTTGCACCTAAACGCAGCTTTTCAAGCTGAAAAACGGCGTCGAGTTTAATTGATTCAACGAGATAGGATTGGAAAAGCGCAGCCCTGAAAAGGCTGGCGTCGGCGGTTCGATTCCGTCCCTGGCCACCACGTTTTCAAAACCTCAATGCTGCTGTCGTGGGAGTGACGACAATTGCTGCGCGGAGACCGGCAAAGCCAAAAAAGCCGGATCGCTTCCGGCCCTGTTGATTCTTGCTCAATTAGTGTGAATTGATGACTTGGGTGTCACATGGATCAGGGCGCCGGGATTAGCGTCTTCGAGCATCCACAGCGAGCCGTCGGGGCCTTCTTCCACATCGCGGATGCGGTGGCCCACTTCCCATCGCTCGGCGGCTTTAGCGCCGCCATGGCCGTCAAAGATGATCCGGTTTAGCGACTTGGTCTCCAGGCCGCTGACGAAGCCGTTGCCGTTCCATTGCGGGAAGGCCTGGGTGCCATGGTAGAACATCAAATTGCCCGGCGCGATCACCGGCACCCAATAAAGCACGGGCTTCGCCAAGTCAGGTCGCGTGTCGGGCTTGGGAATGGGCACGCCGTCATAGTTCTGACCATAGGAGACGAGCGGCCAGCCGTAATTCTTGCCCTTCTCGATCAGGTTCAGCTCATCCCCGCCGCGCGGGCCGTGCTCAACTTCCCATAGTTCACCGGCAGGCGAAAACGCCAGGCCGTAGGGCGTGCGAACCCCGCTGGCCCAGGTTTCGGCCTGGGTCAGGTTCGGACCCGGATAGGAATAGGTGCTCACCACCTTCGCGGTCTTGGCGGCTTCGGTGTCACGGGGCGGATCGATCAGGGGAACGGTGGACGCGCCAGTTTTACCGAAGTTGGGATTGTCGGGGGCGGGCTTGCCGTCCAGCGTCAGGCGCAGGATCTTGCCTTCAGGCTGGTCCGGATCCTGAGCGGGAGTGAAGCGCTGGCGGTCGCCAACCGTGAGGAACAGATACTGGCCGTCAGGCGAGAAGGCGATCTGCGCGCCTTCCTGGCCACCCTTGCCCTTGGGCAACTGGCGCCACAGCACTTCGAAGTCTCCCAGTCGAGCAGAGTTGGCGGTAGCGGTCAGCTTGGCGCGCGCGAGAGCCAGGCCCCCGCCATAGTCACCGGGCTCGGCATAGGTGAGATAGATGCTCTGGTCGGTGGCGTAGTGGGGCGAGAGGAAGACGCCCAGCATGCCGTTTTGGCCCTGCCAATAGACCGGGGGCGTGTTGCCCACCGGGATCTTCTGTCCGTCCTGGGTCACCAGCCAAAGGGGCCCGACCTTTTCGGTGATCAGCATGCGGCCGTCGGGCAGGAAGGCCAGCCGCCAGGGCAGTTCAAAAGTTGCCACCGTGGTCATGGTGAAGGGCTGGCTGGCTTCGGGCTTTAGTTCGCCTATGTTGACCTGGGCCAAGGCCACCACCGCCGTCAGGGTGAAAAGCGCCGCCGCTTTCGCCAATTTCATCTACATGCCTCCTAGCGAGCGCCCGACCTTAAGCGTGGCGCCTTTCTTGATCGTACCTTACCGCGCGGTTGTGCTGAGTCAGTGGACCACCGACGCGGCGGCCTACTAAGCCGCCACGCGCGGAGCTGTCGCAACGAGTTGCATTCAGCTGCGGATTTCGACAGTATGGCTGAGAGCATGAGACAAACGATCTTGATTTGGTGCGCCGCTCTGATTGCCGCGAGCATCGCGTTCGGGCAGGGGTCCAGCGACCAAGCCACCGGCCAGCCCGCTGACCAATCCAAAAGTACAAAGAAGATAAAGAACAAGGGTCAAGCGCAAAGTGCGCCCGGCAATCCTGCGCAGAGCCCAGCCTCCCAACCTGGGCCGAAAACCGCGACGCCGCAGGCCTATCCGATCGAGCAGGTTCAAGCCGGTGAGCTGCGATTTTCGTCGCAATGCGGATTCTGCCATGGACGCGATGCGGCAGGCGGCGAGACCGGCCCGGACCTCACGCGCTCCGAGCTCGTCGCCGAAGATGTAAGGGGCAACAAGATCGTACCCCTTCTTCGTGCCGGACGTCCTGACCAGGGGATGCCCGCCTTTGAGCTGAGCGACGCGGATGCGGGCGCGATCGTCGCTTTCCTCCATGACCAGAAAACCAAGTTCGAAACGCTGGGCGGAGGGCGCCGCTTGGTTGACGCCGCGGACCTGACAACCGGAGACGCCGCGGCCGGCCGCCTCTATTTCAACGGAGCCGGTGCCTGCTCCGGCTGCCATTCCGTCACCGGCGATCTCGCCGGCATCGCCCCCGCTATCAAGGATTGACGTTGTTGCAGCGGATGCTTTATCCCACCGTGGGCAAGCCCGAACCGGCTCGCCCGAAAGTCACCGTGACGCTCGTGTCCGGCAAAGACATCAGCGGGCGGCTGGCCAGCGAGGATGAATTCACGATAGTCGTTCTCGATCCCGAGGGTGCGCGGAAGACCCTCGAGAAAGGTGCGGTAAAGTTTAAGATCGACGACCCGATGTCGGCCCATTTCGATCAGCTTGGCAAATATACCGACATCGACATGCATAATGTTTTCGCCTATTTAGACACACTAAAGTAAATGCGACCTTCATTGACTCTCGTCATGAGCCTGGCTCTGACGGCCATTTGTACGGCGCAAGGCGTCGACCCGAAAGATCTGCTCCACCCGCCCGCGGATAGCTGGCTCAACTTTCACGGCGGTTACTCCGGCCAGCGGCATACCAGGCTAGCTGAGATTACACCGCAGAATGTCGGCTCTCTCCAACAGGTTTGGCGCTTCCAGACCGGCCAGAATCCAGCCATCAAAGCTTCGCCGATTCTGGCGAACGGCATTCTCTACGTGACTACGCCGGACAACATCTGGGCGGTTGACGCCCGCACAGCCAAGGCACTTTGGCATTACCAGAATCCTCCCAATACCGCGTTCCACATCGGCCATCGGGGCGCGGCGGTGTATAAAAACTTGGTTTATTTGACCACTCCCGATTGTCACTTGATCGCGTTGAACGCCAAAGACGGGAAGGTTAAGTGGGACGTCGTGATTGCCGATTACAAAAGAGGCTACTGGTCAACCAACGCGCCGCTCATCGTGGGGAATCACGTGATGGTCGGCGTCTCTGGCGACTTCGATAACCTGGCAGGTCAGTTGAAAGCGGTTGACGCGGACACCGGCGCGACGCAGTGGATTTTCTACAGCACGCCTCCGCCCGGAAAGAATGAGCCAGCCAGCGGCGGCGCAACCGGAGGGCAGATGTGGACCACCGGCACGTACGATCCCGATCTCAATCTCGTCTATGTGGGCACGGGCAATCCGACTCCGGTTCTGAATGGCCAAGTCCGGCCGGGAGATAATCCCTGGACGTGCAGCATAGTGGCGCTCAACCCGGACACCGGGAAACTGGTCTGGGGTTTCCAGGTCTCGCCGCACGATATGCACGATTGGGATGCCAACGAAGTCCCCGTGCTGGCGGATGCGAATTTCCGCGGCCAGCCACGTAAGCTGCTGATGCAAGCGTCACGCAACGGATATTTTTTTGTGCTCGACCGGACCACTGGCAAGAGTCTGCTGACGGCGCCCTTCGCGACCGTCAACTGGGCTAAAGGAATCGATGCCCAGGGGCGTCCTATTCCCGATCCGGCCAAGTATCCCGCGAAAGATGGCGTTCTGGTTGCGCCCAATGAAAGCGGCGCCACCAACTTCCGTCCGCCGAGCTTTGACCCGCAGACCGGCCTGTTCATCGTGAGCGCTCAGGACGGCTACGGCATCTATTTCTTCAAGTCCGACGACGGAGCCTATGGATGGGCAGGCGCCGACTATGGGGTCGCTGGCAAAGCCTATCTTCGGGCCATCGATTATCAAACCGGAAAGATTGTCTGGAACCATCCCATTGGCGACGGCGCGGGAACCGCGGGCGTTCTGACGTCCGATACCGGCCTGACGTTCAGCGGTGACGTGGCCGGCAACGTGATGGCGTTGCGAACTAGCGACGGCGTGACCCTTTGGCGGCAAGCCATTGGCAAAATGAACAACGGCCCGATAACTTACGAGCTGGACGGAAAGCAATATTTGGTCGTGGCTGGAGGTAGCTCGTTGTACGCTTTTGCCCTGCCAAAAGGAAAACCACGATGAGGAACTACGATGCACCTGATCGGCAATGGCCGGCGGCCATTCCTCAATTGGTCATTGCCTGATAGACCATCGTTCGCGTTTGCCGCCAGATCACATTGAGCATGGTTTGCGGAGACTGCGCCATCAGCACAGCCACGAGCTTGGTCTGCGGATCAACCCAGAACAGCGTGCCGGTAATTCCACCCCAGGAGAAGTCGCCTACTGAACCGGGCATGGGATTGCGGCCGGCATCCACCCGAATGGCGAAGCCCAGGCCGAAGCTCGTGCCCATTTCCGGAAGCGGACCGAATGACCCGAGCGCGATGGCGACGGGAGTGTGCCGTTCCACGGTGGCCGGCAGTTGGTCGGACGTCATCAGCGCGATAGTTTTCGGCGCCAGAATGCGTACGCCATCGAGTTCCCCGCCATTCAGCAACATCTGAGAAAAGCGCGCGTAGTCGCCCGCGGTGGATAACATGCCGCCACCGCCGGAAAATATATTGGGCTTCTGCGTGGCGTTTTCAAAGAGTGGGTTCGCTTGACCATCGGCTTTCGCAAGACGGGAGACCGCCTCGGGTTTAACCCAGAAGCCGGTGTCGTTCATCTTCAGCGGACCGGTGATGCGCTCTCGCACAAAACTATCGAGGTCCATGCCGCTCGCTACTTCCACCACGCGGCCGAGGACATCTGTCGAAACACTGTATTCCCAGAATTCGCCGGGCTGGTGTAGCAGCGGCATGCCGGCGATGAGCTTTACCATCTCGTCGAGAGATTTGGCGCTGAAGATGTTCGCCTTTCGGTACATCTGATCGATCGGCGAGTTCCCGAACAGACCGTACGTCAAGCCCGACGTGTGACGCATGAGGTCCTGAATGGTCATCGGACGTTTCGGCGAGGCTCCCTCCGTGCCAACTTTGATGTCTTTGAATTCCGGAAGGTACTGCGCGACGGGTGCGCCCACGTCCAGCTTGTTTTCCTCGGCCAGGATCATCGCGGCAACCGTAGTGATCGGCTTCGACATAGAAGCGATTCGAAAGATGGAGTCCTTTTTCATTGGGGTTTGCGTGGCGCCGTCTTGAAAACCTACCGCATCGTAGAAAGCGATCTTTCCATTGCGCGCTATCAGCACGACGGCGCCGGGCAGACGCTTAGCGTCGACATCACCTTTAAAGACTGATTTGACCGTTTCGAGACGTTTGGAAGAAAACCCGGCATCCTCCGGACGGGTGGCCATCGGGAGGGGCTGAGCGAACGAGGACGCGCAACCAAGGAGTGCGGCGACGACAAAAGGCAGGCAGAGTTTCGAACGGAACATGGGACCAGTCTACCGCGAGTTCGTCGGCTGGAGGCCCGTCTATCCGGCCAATAACTGGCGCTTGAGAGCGCCACCGACCGGCTTCGGACCCAACCACACCGAAAGCAGCGCATCTGCGAAGTCCTTACCCGGAATCGTTATCTCCTGGCCTTGGCCGCGCATCAGAGTGCCGACTCCGGGTAGGTACGTGAAACTGAGCACATTCCCTTTTTTGGGGGCAGGCAGCGCATTCTCCATGAGATCGAGCCGCGTGCGCAGGATTGGCATTTCGGCGCTGGAGTTACGCATGACGGCCTCGTCCACGGCCTGAACAAACTGCTCTCGACTGAGGTCGCGCAGCATGCTAATTACAATGCGCTTTTCCTCGTCGGTCGTAATCGCTGCCTGCGCGTCCGTGGTAGGTTGTTCGAGGTAGAGAGCTACGACGTAGACCTTGAATAGAGCCTTCTCCTTGCGTAGGCCCATTCCGTTCAGCCGGAGTTTCTTGTTCTCGCTACTCGCCACTTCCGGCATGCTTACACCCGACACCTCATGCACCGGAACTGCCGCTACACTCAGCGCAGCCGCCCAGTAGAAAGATGCTGCCCAAATCAGATTACGTACTTTCATCCTGGCAACTCCCAGCACATCGTCAGGACCGATTACGGCTCGACAACGACTTGCGCCTTACCTAATTGGCGGGCGTGTAGCCTTTGAGCGAATGATTGTGTGCGGCGTAGTAGTCGCCGGCTGCGTTCAGTTCTGGTTTGCCTGCTGTCACATGGCAGTAGACGCACGCCTTTCCCTCTGTTTTCGCGTACGCTGGTTTCCCGTAGGATGGGGTCACGCTGGCACACCACACACCCGCGGTCAGGACTGCTGCGGCAATTGCACCCTCTAAAATTTTGGGCATGGCTGATCGTATCCTCGTTCAACCCAAGTGCAATTGCTTCGCCAGTGCTGCATCCATAGGTGTGTTTCTAGACTGGCGGTGCTTCCAGCGCTTTTATGAGGCTCCAGTGGTGACCAAGTTTGGTCGCTTGACCACATTTCGTTACCAGGTTTCGCTTGGAGTACGCCATGGTGGCCGCAGTGGAGCGGGCGAAATAGCAAACGATCCCGGAGCCCGCGTGAAGATCACTCGCGTAGCATGAAATGGTTAGGGACCTTCGAGGCAGCCTGACATCGGCTCCTCGAAAAAGGTTACCGCATGAAAGCAGGTACCTGATGACCGCTTCTCGTTCGGACGCGCTGGTGCTCTTCGGTGTGACAGGAGATCTCGCCCATAAAGATGATCTTCCCGGCACTCTATGCGATGGTGAAACGGGGAGAGCTCAAGGTTCCGGTCATCGGCGTGGCTCTCCCTAAGTGGAATCTGGAGCGTCTGCACAGACGCGTGACGGATAGCATACGGCGATCGGGTGGCATTGATAACCAGCGTGCTCTTCATCAGCTTCTGTCTTTGTTTAAATACGTGAGCGGCGATTATCAAGACCCGGCCACGTTCGCGGCGATAAAGAGCGCACTGGGCAATGCGCGGCGCCCGGCGCACTACCTTGCTATCCCGCCCTCGCTTTTTGAGACGGTGATCAAAGAACTAGGAACGGCGAAGTTGGCCGCGAACGCGCGCGTCATTGTAGAAAAACCGTTTGGGCGTGACCTGGCTTCCGCTCGCGAGCTCAATCAGGTGGCGCGTGTGGTGTTCCCGGAAGACTCCATCTTTTGCATCGACCACTTTCTCGGGAAGGAGGCGATCATGAATATCCTCTATTGCCGGTTCGCCAATTCGTTCCTGGAGCCGCTCTGGAATCGCAACTGCGTGGGCAGTGTCTAAATAACGCTATCCGAGGATTTCGGCGTCGCGGACCGCGGACCGTTTTACGAAAGCGCCGGCTGTCTGCGCGACGTCGTGGAGAACCACCTCTTTCAGATCGTCGCGCTACTTGCCATGGAGCCCCCGTCTGATCGGGATTTTGGAGCCGCGCATACCGAAAAGGCCAAGGTGTTTCGAGCTATGCGTCCTCTGAAGCGTGACGACGTGGTGCGCGGCCAGTACGCCGGCTACCGGCCGGACCAACCACCTGCGTTTCCGGCTCTCTCCCAGCGCGGACATCGCCCTGGCCGCTCGCGTCAAGCTCGTAGGGAAGGAGTTCGTCGGCCAGCAGCGGGAACTCTACCTGCTCGAAGACCCAGCCGGGGAGGAAGCGCCCTATGAGCGGCTTTTGAGCGACGCCATGGCCGGCCATGGAGCGCTCTTCACGCGCGAGGACGCAATCGAAGCCGCCTGGGCGGTGTCGATCCAGTGCTGAAAACGCACCACCGCGTTCATCCCTATCGGCGGGGCACTTGGGGGCCGAAAACGGCTGACGCGATCATCGCTTCAGACGGTGGTTGGCACAATCCCGAACCCAAGCAGGCATCCTAATTTCACGGCGCAGGAGAGGCCCCTTAACATTCTCCAGATTCAGCCAGCCACTGCTTCCATCACCTTCAAGTCAGCCGCTGAATCGTCTCTCAAACGCGACGATAGGCCCTCTATCACTTTTGTGAATGATCGATGCGGCTGTCTTTCGCCCTGTTCCGATGTCTCGTTAGAAATCCCGAGCCGCTGCATCCTGGCAATTAAGGTTGTCCTCGGCAGCCCCAGTTGGGCGGCTGCTCCACGCGGTCCGCCGACAACCCATTTGGTTTCACGAAGCGTCGCCGTGATGTGCGCCCGCTCGGCGTCGAGGAGCGTCCTGATGGGCGCCGGTTCGGCGTTGCCATTCGCACTGACTAGCGCGGCCCCTCCCAACCGTCTCATATGCTCTGTCGTTTGCCGGCTCAGCACCGAGCCCGTCGTCATGATCACGCCGCGCTCGATCACATTTTGCAGCTCTCGGATATTGCCTGGCCAATGATGGCGTCTCAGAACCTCCATCACCTCATCGGGGATGGTATCGATCGACTTGCCCTGGCGCTCAGCGTACATTTGGACGAAGTGCTCTATCAACAGGGGGATATCGGCTCGACGTTCCCGCAAAGGCGGCAGCGTCATCGGAAAGACATTTAGCCGGTAGTAAAGATCGGCACGGAACTTCCTCTCATCCACCATCCGTCGGAGGTCCTGGTTGGTGGCCGCGATGACCCGCACGTCGACCTGAACGGTATGGCTGCCGCCCAGGCGCTCGAATTGCTTTTCCTGAAGAACGCGCAGAAGTTTCGGCTGTAGTTCGAGCGGA
>Ga0182024_10006019_pt1 | contig 26859 bp, 21 predicted proteins | sample P32metaG_FD_120480 | JGI IMG/M metagenome (GOLD analysis project Ga0182024, IMG submission 120480) | Permafrost microbial communities from Stordalen Mire, Sweden - P3-2 metaG (Illumina Assembly) | ecosystem: Environmental > Terrestrial > Soil > Wetlands > Permafrost | place: Sweden: Stordalen...
GCTTGGCGGCTGGACCGGCTATTACGGAAAACCCGGTCCCATCGTCATGCTCAGGGGCCTAACCCAATTCCACGCCATCAAGCATGGATGGAGCCTGCGAGATGTGTGAATCCCGTAGCCCACGAGGGGAGAGGGGAATCGGAGTCTTGCACCGGCACCAGGAAATCAGCGCGGGAGCTCCCCTCTCCCCTTGCCCGCCTTCCCCCCGGACTGTGATCCGGGGGTACGGCGGGTCTGGCGGCTCACTTGGTTCCGCCGAAGCCTTGGCGTAGGCGATGGGAGAGGGGAAACATCCGAGTCCTCGCTACCGTTCCGAAATGGGTGAGGGGCCCCTCGGGCTCCGTTATTTTGGCGCTATGGGCTTCATCCGGCGAACGCGTCAGCATTCCGCCCGCCTTCTCCAGACACTCGCGAGACTGGTCGAGATCGATACTGCCTTGCGGGTCTCATGCATCGGGTGCGTCACGCGCCATGTTCTCCGTCTGTCACCTCGATCGTGCCGACGCTTTGACCTTGACGACGAGATAGACGAGCTGGGCGCCGTCGATGGCGCTGACCCAGTGCGGAATGCCGGCGGGGATACCGATGAGGTCGCCCCTGGCGATGCGCCGCGGCGTACCCCCCGAGACACTCTGCCCGCGCAGTTCGCCCGGTTCGGTTTCACGCGCCCCGACCAGCGAGCCTCCTGTGACGAGAATTCCGCCACCATCGATCACATACCAGACATCGGAGACGTTCCGGTGAACCTCGGCGCTTCCGGCGCGTGTGCGGCGAACGACGGTCGCGGAATAGCCGGGCGCGCTGAGGTAACTTTTCAACGCGATGCCGTGATTTTGTTCGGGCGCCTTGGTGATATCGGAAAGAAGCTCTTTGGCGGGCACGAACGTCACGTTCGATTCGATCCGCGCGGCGCAAATGGGCTGAGCGGTCGCTGCACAAATTCCGAACGCCAGCACAAGCCGAAGAAACGCTGCAATCGGTCTCATGTGTGTTTGTCCTTTCCATCAAGTATTCTGTAGAAACGCGCATGGTGACAGACAGGACCACAGCCATGGCCATCTCGGCCCGAAGAGTTTTCGGCATCGCCGCCGGCACCGCGGTCCCGCTTGGTCTGGCAATTCTGGGCTGGGGCGGGTTTCGCGCCTACTTCTCGCATCCGGCACTCACCGTGCTCGCGCTTGCGGTCGTCGCGGTCTCCATCGCCGCGCTGTTCGCCGGCGGGAACATCAGCGCGGGTGTGCGCGAGGATCGCAGCAATCGCTGGGTCATCCCGGTCCTCACGGTGATCGGGCTCGTGAACCTGTTTGTGCCGGCGTGGACGGACCGGATGAATCTCGCGACGCTGGATGGCGATACGCTGCGCTGGTTTGGCGTCGCCCTGTTCGCGATCGGAGGTGCGCTGCGCATATGGCCCGTCTACGTCCTCGGCTATCGATTCAGCGGCCTGGTGGCGATCCAGCCCGGCCACAGCTTGGTCACGCACGGAATCTACGGCACGATCCGGCATCCGAGCTATCTCGGACTGCTCGTCAACTCGGTGGGCTGGTGTCTGGCTTTCCGCTCCGGCATCGGCCTGTTGCTCACGGCCCTTCTGATCCCGCCGATTCTCGCCCGCATCGCTGCAGAGGAGAAACTGTTGCGTGACCATTTCGGCGCCAAATACGACGCCTACCGCGCGCGAACGTCGCGGTTGATCCCAGGGGCGTATTGAGTGCAATTCGAAATTTCTATGCGTCGTTCCCCGCATGCCGTATTGCTCTTCCATCCGCAGCACTTGCATTTGCAATCATGACAGAACAGTCCCCCTCTCCGCCCCAGGACGATGACGCGCCGAACGGACGGTGGCCGTTCATCCGCGACGTGCTCGTGCTGCAGTTGAAGTTGCTGATCGGAAACCTGCACAATTTCATTCTTATTCCCGCGACGACGATTGCGGCGCTGCTTGATCTGCTCTTCAAGTCTGGCCGGCATGGCTCGCGCTTCTATCGCGTTCTGGAATGGGGACGGCAGGCCGACGAGGCGATCGGCCTCTATGATGCGCTGGATCGCCACAATCACGAGGGGAAAGGCGATTACACGGTCGATGCGCTCGTCTCGCGGCTCGAGAGCGCAATCGTTCGCGAATACGGGAAGGGCGGAGCAACGGCCAGTGTGAAGAGCGCGATCGACCGCGCGCTCAATCAGCTGCACCGCGGATCGGACAAGGGAACAGCCCGGGTGCAGGAAGCCGCCCAGCGTTTGAAGGAGAAAGCAGCCGGCCCCGGCGGCAAGGACGCGGCGTGACGAACCCGGCGGCCGCACCCTTGGCCCTCGTTCCGCGGCGCGCGCTTCTTCGCGGATTGAGCGGCGCTCTCGCGCTCGCGACGCTCCCCGCCAATGCAAAGATACAAGCTCCGCCTGCACCGGAGGCCGACTGGGCGAAGCTCGCGCAGGACGTTCGCGCGGAGATGGCCTGGGCCTGGCGCAACTATGTCGAGCTCGCCTTCGGTCACGATCAGATCAAGCCGGTCAGTGGCGGCGCGGAGGAATTCTTCCTGCCGGGAGGGCCGGGTCTCGGTCTGAGTATCGTCGAGGCGCTCGACACGCTCTACCTGATGGGCCTCGATGCGGAGATCGAGGCGGGCGTTCGCTGGATCGAAAAAAATCTCCATTTCGATATCGACGGCGAAGTCCAGGTGTTCGAGACCAACATCCGTATGGTCGGTGGTCTTCTTTCCGGCTGGCTGGCGACGCGAAACAGGCACCTTCTCGATCTGGCGCGTGATCTCACCGATCGGCTCCTTCCCGCCTTTTTGAAATCGCCAACCGGAATTCCGTATCGATTCGTCAATCTCAGGACCGGCGCGGTGCGGGACGCAACGACCTTCCCGGCCGAGCTCGGCACCTATATTTCGGAGTTCGGCACGCTCTCGCGCGCGGTGAGCGACCCACGCTATTATGATGTGGCCAAGAAGGCCGCGAAGGCGTGCTTCGACCGCCGCTCGGCGATCGATCTCGTCGCCGATACGATCGACGCGGAGACGGGAAAATGGCTCAGCCGCCGCGCCACCATCGGACCGCCGTCGGATTCCTATTTTGAATATCTGTATGGCGGCTGGCGGTTGTTTGCGGACGCGGATTTCAGGCGCTGGTACGACGTCCACGCGGGGGCGATCCTGAAGCACCAGGCGGAGCGCGTCGATGGTCGGTTGTGGTTCGCGCAGGTCGACTTCGAAACCGGCGCTCGGCTCGACCGCCGCCAGAGCGAACTGGCCTCATTCTATGCGGGCCTCCTCGCCAAGGCGGGCGATCATGTCCATGCAAGCGACTATCTCGCGTCCTGGACGGACGTGCAGGCGCGCTTCGACGTACTTCCGGAAGGCTTCGACTACGGAACGTTTCAGGCCACGCGCGCGAGCAACGAGCTGCGTCCGGAATTTGCAGACTCCTGCCTGGCTCTTTACGTGCATGGCGGCGGCGAACCCTATCGGCGGCTCGCGCGCATCCACTATGAGAACATGAAGCGGACTAGCCGCGCGCGTTTCGGTTACACGATCATTGACGATATCACCGCGCGCCCGATGAGGCAGGGCGATCTTTGCCCCGGTTACTGGTGGGCCGAGCAGATGAAGTATTATTGGCTGGCGTTCTCTGCTACGCCGCGCTTCGACTACCGGAAAAACTACCTCTCGACGGAAGGCAAGGTGCTTGTCGGGCTCAAATGAACGAAACCGGCAGACACCCAACCTCCTCCTTGCGGGGAGGTCGAAAAACGCTCTTCGCGTTTTTCGGGTGGGGGTAACAGCGCATTGCACAGACCCCCACCCGAAATTTGCTCGCGATGCTCGCAAATTTCGACCTCCCCGCAAGGGGGAGGTAAGATCAAAGCAACGCCCGCCAAATCTCCTCGGCGGAGAATCGCGAATTGGGAGGGAGCATGCTTGAACAGCTGAAGGCAAACAACCGCGACTGGGCGGCGCGGAAAGTCGCGACCGATACGGAATTCTTTCATCGGCTCGAGCGCCAGCAGGCGCCCGAATACCTGTGGATCGGATGTTCCGACAGCCGCGTGCCCGCCAACGAGATCGTAGGTCTGGATCCGGGCGAGTTATTCGTTCACCGCAACGTCGCCAATCTCGCGCCGCCCCAGGATTCAAACTACTTATCGGTGCTGCAATTCGCCGTCGACGTGTTGAAGGTCAAGCATATTCTCGTGGTCGGGCATTACGGGTGCGGCGGCGTCGGCGCAGCAGTCGATGGCAGGCGGCGCGGGCTTGTGGATCATTGGCTGCACCCGATTCGCGAAGTCTTTGATCAGCACCGGCAGGAATTTGACGCCATCCTCGACGAACGCGAACGCCTGAATCGTCTCTGCGAACTGAACGTCATGCGGCAGGTAAAAAATGTTGCAACCGACGTGTTCGTGCGGGACGCCTGGACACGCGGGCAGAATCTGAGCGTTCACGGTTGGGTCTATTCGCTGAGCAACGGACTGGTGAAGGACCTCGACGTGACGGTCAGCAATCCGCTCGAAGCCGAACGGCTGGGCTGATGCGTGCTCTCGACGGCGAGAAAAAGCTCTTAACGCGGAGGACGCAGAGGTTGCGCAGTGGCCGCTGAGATTTTTTTGCGCGCGTAGCGCGCCAGAAGTACCTCTGCGTTCCCCCGCGCTTCCACCGCGACCACTGCGTTAAAATCTTTCGGCGTGCCGCGCAGAAGTATCACTCAGTCCTGCCGAACCCGCCGCCGCCTGGCGTGGCAATCAGGATTTGGTCGCCGGGTGCGACGGCGATCTCGTCGCGACCCTTGAGCGCGATCGTCTCGCCGTCGGCGCGGATGACCATGTTGGCGCCCGGCAAGCCCGGGTCGCCGCCCTTCAGCCCGAAGGGTTCGGTTTCGCGCCGCGTGGACAGGATCGCCGCCGTCATGTCTTCGCGGAAACGGATGCGGCGCAATACGCCGTCGCCGCCGTGATGCCGGCCCTTGCCGCCGGAACCGCGGCGGATCGAGAACTCCTCGAGCAACACCGGATAGCGCGTCTCGAGAATCTCCGGGTCGGTCAGACGCGAATTGGTCATATGGGTGTGCACGGCCGATGCGCCGTCGAAATCGGTGCCCGCCCCGGCGCCGCCGCAGATCGTCTCGTAATATTGGTGATTGGCGTTGCCGAAGGTGAGGTTGTTCATGGTGCCCTGCGCGGCGGCCATCACGCCCAGCGCGCCAAACAATGCGTCGACTACAGCCTGGCTCGTCTCCACATTGCCGCCGGCGACGGCTGCCGGATATCGCGGATTGAGCAGCGAGCTTTCGGGCACGACGATCTCGAGCGGCTTGAGGCAGCCGGCGTTCAGCGGAATATCGTCGCCGACGAGGCAACGGAATACGTAGAGTACGGCCGCCTTCGTCACCGAGCGCGGCGCATTCAGATTGGTATCGCTCTGCGCAGAGGTGCCGCCGAAATCGACCCGTGCGGAACGCCGTTCGCGGTCGACGGTGATCGCCACGCGGATCTCGTCGCCGCCATCCATGGGTACGGTGAACGCACCATCGGCCAGCGCGCCGATGACCTTCCGCACCGCCTCTTCGGCATTGTCCTGTATGTGGCGCATGTAAGCCGTGATGGTGTCCGCGCCATAAAGCTGCGCCGCGCGCTGCAGTTCGGAGATGCCCCGCGTGCAAGCCGCCGCCTGCGCTTTGAGATCGGCAATGTTCTGGTCGGGATTGCGCGCCGGGTGCTCGCCCGCGCACAGGACGGCGCGCACCGCGCTCTCGTCAAACCGCCCTCCCTCGACCATTCGGATGGCATCGAAGAGCGCTCCCTCTTCGCCGATGTGAGTTGAAAAGGGTGGCATGGAGCCCGGAGAAATCCCCCCGATGTCGGCGTGATGACCGCGCGCCGCCACGAAGAATCGCCGCTCGCGGCCGATGAAGACAGGAGCAACCACGGTGACGTCAGGCAGATGAGTTCCGCCATCGTAGGGCGCGTTGCTCGCAAACATGTCGCCCTCCACCATTGCGGTCCCGTAGCGCGCGATGATCGACGCAACGCAATCGCCCATCGATCCGAGATGCACGGGCATGTGCGGGGCATTGGCGACGAGGTTACCGTCCGCGTCGAAGACGGCGCAGGAGAAATCGAGCCGCTCCTTGATGTTCACCGAGGATGCGGTGCTCTGCAGAGTGGCGCCCATTTCCTCGGCGATCGCCATGAACAGATTGGCCATCACCTCGAGCAGAACGGGATCGGCAGTGGTAGCGGCATGCCGCCGCGCAGATCGCGACGTTGTGCGCGTGAGGATCAGCGCGCGCGCAGAACTCATTTCCGCCCGCCAGCCGGGCTCGACGACGATCGTCTGATGAGGCTCGATGAGAAGAGCCGGGCCATCCGCTTTCGCACCGCTCGCGATGCCGCTCGTATCGACGACATCGCAATCCCGCCATTCGTGCTGCGAATAGAACCGCTCACGGTCGATTGCGGAATGTTGAGCCATTGCCGGCAGCGGTTCCTGCGCGTCTTCAACCGCTTCCCGGCTCCAGGCTTCTATTTCGATCGATTCCACGATCAGCGGCCTGTTTTCGAAGCCGAACCCGAATTGCCGTGCATGTGTTGACGCAAAGCGGCCCGTCATCTCGTCTGCTTGCCCGAGTCGAATGGGCAGCGTCGTGTCGCTGCCCACGTAGCGGATATGGGCGATGGCCTGCGTCGCGACATTGCGGCCGCCCTGCGCCTCGACGTCGCATGCCGCGTCCTTCGCCAGGTCCTGCGCGCTCTGCGCAAGCTGTTCTGCGAGCGCGTTATCGAGCACGCCGTTGATCGAACGATGGCGGAAGGTTCTGAGCGATGCGAGCCTCATGCCGTATGCGGAAAGAACGCCGGAGAACGGATGGATGAAGATGCGCGAAATGCCGAGCGCGTCGGCGACGAGGCAGGCATGCTGTCCGGCAGCGCCGCCGAAGCAGGCGAGAGCGTAACGGCGCACGTCATGACCGCGAGCGACCGATATCCGTTTGATGGCGTTCGCCATGTTCTCCACGGCGATGCAGATGAACCCGTCGGCCACGTCTTCGGGGGTGCGGTTCGTTGCCTGTGCGAGAAGTTCGAATGCGGCGCGAACGCAATCGTCGTCGAGCGCCTGATCTCCCTGCGCACCGAAAATTCGGGGAAAGCGGTTCTTGCGCACCTTGCCGACGAGCAGATTGGCGTCGGTCACGGTGAGCGGGCCGCCGCGCCGATAGCTCATCGGTCCCGGATTGGCGCCCGCCGAATCGGGCCCGACGCGAAACCGTGCGCCATCATAGTGCAGAATCGAACCGCCGCCCGCCGCGATCGTATGGATCGCCATCATCGGCACGCGCAGGCGCACGCCTGAGATCTCGCATTCCTGGGTGCGTTCATAGATGCCGTCGAAGCGCGACACGTCCGTCGAGGTTCCGCCCATGTCGAAGCCGATCACGCGGTCGAAGCCTGCCGCGCGCGCAGTTTCGGCCATGCCGACCACGCCGCCTGCGGGTCCGGACAGCACGGCATCCTTGCCATGAAAAGCAGAAGCTGCCGCAAGACCGCCGCTCGACGTCATGAAGAAGAGCCGCGACGCGCTGCCGCCCGCACCGATCTTTTCGGCGATGCGCTTCGAATATCGCCCCAGAACGGGAGACAGATAGGCATCGGCGACGGTGGTATCGCCGCGGCTGACATATTTGATCAGCGGCACGGTCGCGTGACTGGTCGAGACCTGGATAAATCCGAGGCTTCGCGCGATCTCCGCCGCGCGCCGCTCATGCGCGGAATGACGGTAGCCATGCATGAAAACAATGGCGCAGGCCGCGAAGCCTTCCGCGCGGGCGGAAGCGAGATTGCGCATGAGCGAGGCTTCGTCGAGCGGGCGAAAAACTTCGCCTTCGGCGCTGACACGCTCGTCCGCCTCGACGACCCGTTCGTACAGCGGCTGCGCGAGATCGATGCGCAGCGCAAAAAGTTTCGGCCGGTTCTGATAGCCGACGCGAAGCTGGTCCCTGAAGCCGCGCGTCGTGACCAGCAGAACGCGCTCGCCGCGCCGCTCCAGGAGAGCGTTCGTCGCGACCGTTGTGCCGACGCGAAGCTCGACCAGCGACGTAGAAGGAATGTCGGCATTGGTGGGCACGCCGAGGAAGCGGCGCATGCCTTCGAGCGCGGCATCGTCGTATCGGTCGTTCTCCGACAAGAGCTTGAGGCTGGAGAGTCGGCCGTCCGGCGCCTGCGCCACGACATCGGTGAACGTGCCGCCACGATCGACATAAAAACGCCAGCCTTCTCTTGTCATACGCGATCCCGCTAGCGGTTCAATTCTGACAGACGAGTCCCAGAACGCTAATTTATATCATCGTCATGGCCGGGCCGTTGTCCCGGCCACCCATGAAAACCGCGCGTGCCATGGTTCCCGACGCATTCATCGCCGTTATCATGATGAGTAACAGAAATAACGGCACGCTTTACATCGGCGTGACCAATGCTCCATTTGGAACGACCTGTGCACGGCGCTCACGTCTTGACGCGGGTTTCTTGGGTGGCCGGGACAACGGCCCGGCCATGACGAGGTTTGTGAGGGCCGGCGACACGTAACGTCGCACCGTTTCTCTCCATCGCAATCCGGGCCAGATTGGCTTAATGGTTTTGGTCATGTCCATCTGGGGCAAACTGGGCGGCGCCGCCGCGGGATTTCTGCTCGGCGGCGGACCGATCGGCGCGCTCGCGGGCTTCGTCGCGGGCCATGTGCTTTTCGATCGCGGAGCAGGCGTGGGTGCGGATGGACGCGACGAACATGGCATCGTCTTCACCATTGCGATCATCGCGCTCGGCGCAAAGATGGCAAAAGCCGACGGTGTCGTCACGTCGGACGAGATCGAAGCCTTCGGCCGCATCTTCCGCGTGCCGCCTTCCGAAGAGGCCAATGTCCGCCGCGTCTTCGATCTGGCGCGGCAGGACACGGCCGGATACGAGGCCTATGCGGGCCAGATCGCGCGCCTGTTTCGCGACAACCCTGCCGTGCTCGAAGACATCCTCGACGGCCTGTTCGAGATCGCGAAGGCCGATGGCATCCTCCATCCCGCCGAGCTGCATTTCTTGGAGCGCGTCTCGGATATTTTCGGCTTTGCGCCCGACGAGTTCCGCCGCATCCGCGCCTCCCATGTCGGGCCGGATGAGGCCGATCCGTACACCATCCTGGGCGTCGATCGCCGCGCGAGCGAGGATGAAGTCAAGCGCACCTATCGGCTTCTCGTGCGCGAAAATCATCCCGACAGCCTCATCGCGCGCGGCGTTCCCGAGGAATTCGTGCGCCTGGCCAACGACAAACTTGCCGCGATCAACGGCGCGTACGATAGAATCATCCGCGAGCGCCGGGTCGGCGTGGAGTAAGCGGCGAAACGATGGCCCTGCATTTCGTCGATCGCCCCTCGCCCAATCACGACCCCCGGCCGGCGGGCGCGCCCGTTGACATACTCGTTCTTCACTATACGGGCATGCGCAGCGCCGAAGAGGCGCTCGACCGGTTGTGCGATCCCGAAGCGAAAGTATCGGCGCATTACACGATCGACCGTGACGGATGCATCTATCGCCATGTTGACGAGGATCGGCGCGCGCGCCACGCCGGAGTCTCATGGTGGGCCGGCGAGCGGGACGTGAACGGCCGCTCGATCGGAATCGAACTCGTCAATCCCGGGCACGAATTCGGCTACGTCCCGTTTCCCGAAGCGCAAATCGATGCGCTCATCGAACTCGCGCACGCCATCCTCGCGCGCCATCCCATTCCGGCGACCCGTGTCCTCGGCCACTCGGACGTAGCGCCCGCCCGCAAGATGGATCCAGGAGAGCTGTTTCCCTGGCAGCAGCTCGCTGAATCTGGCATCGGCCTTTTTCCTCCCCCATCGTGGGGGAGGTGGCCCGAAGGGCCGGAGGGGGACGTGACCGCGCGCGACGCCCCCCCTCCGCCTCGCTTCGATCGGCACCTCCCCCACGATGGGGGAGGAAAGGATTTCGCCGGCATGCTCATGCAGTTCGGCTATGGCGTGCCGCCCGACGTCGATATCTCGCTCGCCACAGTCACGACTGCCTTCCAGCGCCATTTCCGGCCGGAGAAGGTCGATGGAATTGCAGACGGCGAAACGCAAGCGCGACTTCGGGCTCTTCTCGCTCTTTGCGAATGATTGCCATGCGTACGTGTTCGCTCGTCTCTGGGTGCCCCAACACTCGTCATGGCCGGGCCGTTGTCCCGGCCATCCAAGAACACGGCGTGAAGAGACGAGCGCGATGTACAGGCCGCTGCAATGGCGATTGTTCCGGTTCTATGGGAATCATGGTCGAGCGCGGTGTTCATGGGTGGCCGGGACAACGGCCCGGCCATGACGATGGTATAAATTGGCGACTCTGGAGTCGCCCGTCAGAATTTGACCGCTAGCAAAGGCACGCGTCAGTGAAAACCATCGGCATGATTGGCGGGATGAGCTGGGAATCGACCGCCGTCTACTATCGCGTTGCCAATCAGGAGGTGCAGCGGCGCCTGGGCGGCCTGCATTCTGCAAAGATATTGCTGTGGTCGTTCGATTTTGCCGAAATCGAATCCCTCCAGGAAGCAGGCAATTGGAGCGAGGCTTCTCAGCGTATGGTGGAAGCCGGTCGGACTCTGGTTCAAGGCGGTGCGCAATTCCTCATCATCTGCTGCAACACCATGCACATGATGGCGGATGCGGTGGAGCAGGGCGCGGGCGTGCCGCTTCTGCATATCGCAACGCCATTGGGCGCCGCGATCGCCCGCCGCAGATTGGCGCGCGTCGGTCTTCTGGGCACGAAATATACGATGGAAGCCGATTTCCTTCGCGCGCCGCTGGCGCGGGAGCATGGCATCGACATCATCGCGCCCGCGCCGGACGATGCAAACGAGACCCATCGCATCATCTACGAGGAACTGTCGCGCGGACAATTCCTGGAATCCTCGCGCCACAATCTTCGCCACATCATCGCCAGATTGGCGAGCCGCGGTGCGGAAGGAATCATTCTGGGCTGCACCGAACTTCCGCTGCTCGTTAGTACAGAGGACTCTGAAATCCCTCTGTTCGACACCGCCGAACTCCACGCACTCGCCGCAGTCGAAATGGCACTTGTTTAGCCCTCTCGCGCTATGGGTCCGCCGATGGTAAGACAGTTTTGCGTCAGATGGCCGGATGGCCGCTGGCTGCGCAAGCAGCTGGAGGAAAGTCCGGGCTCCACGGAGACACGGTGCCGGATAACGTCCGGCGGGGGCGACCCCAGGGATAGCGCCACAGAAAACAAACCGCCGAGCGGTCCAGGGTTTTCGAATCCTGGCCGCGGCAAGGGTGAAACGGTGCGGCAAGAGCGCACCGCGCGGACGGCAACGGACGCGGCACGGCAAGCCCCACCGGGAGCAAGACCAAATAGGGACGGCGCACGACCCGTTTCCGGGTTGCCGTCCGGGTCGGTCGCGCGAGGCGTCCGGTGACGGACGTCCCAGAGGAATGGCCATCTCCCTGCGAAAGCGGGGAACAGAACCCGGCTTACAGGCCATCTGACGCAACGTTTCGGTTGGGGGAGAGTTGAGGGCGGCTAGAACGTGTTCCGCCCGGAATGAATCACCAGCCAAAGCGTGTCATTCCCGCGAAAGCGGGAACCCAGAAGCAGTGCGTACGGAATTCCTTCACGGTCCTGGTCCCGGCTCTCCGCTTCGCTTCGGCCGGGATGACACGCTTTAATTCTATATGATTGGAACGCGCACCAAACGGGTGAATGGTTGGTGACTGGGCGCGAGCTGGGGTAACGCACCATGAAGAAGCGACGGATCGTGCAGTGGTGGATGCTGTCGCTCGCATTTTATTTTCCAGCTCTTTTTCCAGCGGACGCGAATTCTTCGCCCGTGCACCACAGCGACGGATATCCCGGCCCCAACTTGATCAAAATAGACGGTGGGCAGAGGCTCAACTTTGTTTGTGCCGGCAGCGGCTCTCCGACGGTAGTTTTCGAACAGGGCTCGGGCGAAAACATCCTGGACTGGCACAAGGTGCAAGCGCCGGTCGCAGCGTTCACGCGTGCCTGCGTCTATGATCGCGCTGGCTTTGGCTACAGTGATGCTTCCAGGCGTCCTACGACGGCCATCAACGTGACGGATGATCTTCACGCGCTACTGCGTGCGTCTCAGACTAAGGGCCCGATCGTGCTAGTGGGTCATTCACTCGGCGGCCTGTTTGCGACGCTCTACGCGGATAGGTTTCGTTCAGAGATAGGTGGTCTCGTCCTGATTGACCCGTCATTTGCGGGGCAATTCGATTATCCGCTGAGCGATCTTGCAAAGCTGGTTGTCAGGGCCGATCAATCCAAGTTCATCGCATCGTTTGCGACGCTGCGCGGGCCTCGCAAGACATGGCGAGCTATCCGAGACCGACACACACGGCTGTTTCGGATTCGCGCCGAACCTTTCGCCGGACGAGAGGAAATACCTTGCCCATCAATACACGCATGCCGCCTATTACGAAGCACGCATTTCTGAAGCGCAGAACTTTCTTCCAGTGAAGAATTGGACATCAATCGATGGTGTCGAAGAAAAGAAACACAGCCGCCGCTTTGGCGACATGCCTATTGAAGTTTTGACGGCAGATGTATCCCAGCCTAACCCGCGGAAGTCGGCGGCGGATAACACCAGTTTTGCACGATCCTGGAAGCTGGGTCACAAAGAGTTGGCGGCTCGCTCAACACGAGGTGAATGTCTGGTCGTTGTCCAAGCCTCCCACATGATACAGTTCGACCGCCCGGAAGCAGTCATCCGGGCCATTCGAAAAGTCACGTTGGAACTCCGCAATCCCGGTACGATGAGAAGATCAATGGTCAGCGCATCAATGCTCAAGCGGCTGATGTATCGGGAGCCAATCCGTAGATAAGAACAAGCCCCGGAAGCATTTCCCGGGGCTTGTTTGCCCGTCGGCAGACGGGCCTTTGTATCGCAGCTCATTTCCCTTCTACCGCTGCCGCCGCTATCCGCGAAGGGGAGCAACCCAACTCATTTGGTTCACACGAGCGATATGGTTCTCTCAACGCGCTATGCGCTACGTCGGGTTTTCCGGAGGGAGACGTAAGCAGCTTCCCAAGAAGCCACATGCCGACCACCTCCTTTCGTCCCGGTCACATAGGCACACCAAGGCGGCGTTCAAGCTGTTTATGCCCCGCACAACCGCAAGGGTTTCCCAACAGCATAATTCCGTCAGGCACCGTAGCGTCTGGATTAGTTTCGCGGCCGTAGGAGAATCAGTCAGGGTAGTCACTTGACGCCGTTGCAAGATCGTTCACTGTATGTTCTTGTCAGCGGCCGTCCGGGATTCCCGCATGTCCATTGAAAAGCGATTCGATTTGGGCCTCGTCGCCGGTATGGCGCTGCGGGAAAAGCAGATTCAGCAGAATTTCCGGCCCATCATCGCCGTGCACAAGTGGTTCGCCCGCAGGCCGGGTACGCTGTTCCGTGGGCTAGTGCTCTCCGAGTTCGGCGACAGGCCGCTGGCCGAGTGCTTCTTTGAGGCGAACGATTTCCCGGGCCGACTTGTGGCCGATCCCTTCATGGGCGGCGGGACACCGCTTCTTGAAGCCAACCGCGTTGGGTGCGACGTGCAGGGCTTCGACGTCAATCCCATGTCGGCGTGGATCGTGCGCGAGGAAATCGAACACCTGGACCTGCACGCTTACGGAAACGCAGCGCGTATGCTGATGAAAGAACTGAATGCCGAGGTCGGCCGATCTTACAAGACCGACTGCGCGTTTTACGGAGATCGCAACGTTTCGGTAAAATATTTCCTGTGGGTGAAGACGATCGGTTGCGAGAAATGCAGTCGCGCAATCGATCTGTTTCCGGGTTATCTGATCGCCAATGACACGCGGCACCCCAAGCACGTGCTTGTCTGCGCGGGATGCGGCGAGCTCAACGAAGTGGACGATCCAAAACACCCTGGCCATTGCCGCAACTGCAAAGGTGCGCTTCGCGTGCAGGGTCCGGCGCGCCGCAATCGCTGTGCGTGTGGGCACTGCGGACACGTCAATGCTTACCCCCGGCCCGCCGAGGGTCCGCCTCAACACCGAATGTTCGCGATCGAATATCACAATCCGAACCGACGCGACGTGCATCGCGGCCGGTTCTTTAAAAAACCGGATGCGCGCGATCTTGCGCGGTATGAAACTGCTGCCGAACGATGGCGGAATACGGCGCCTTCGTTCGTTCCGAAACAAGAAATTCTGGCCGGCGACGAAACTGACAGGCTGCACCGCTGGGGATACCGGCACTACGGAGAGATGTTTAATTCGCGCCAGCTGCTCGGACTCGAGCTGAGTTGCCATCACATTGCCGCCGTCAGCGACACGCGCGTCAGCCGCGCGCTAGCTACCAACCTTTCTGATCTTCTGCGCTACCAGAACATGCTCTGCCGCTACGATACGATGGCGCTGAAATCTCTCGACATATTTTCGGTTCACGGATTCCCGGTGGGGCTGGTCCAATGTGAATCCAACCTCCTCGGAATTTCCAACGGCAACGGCGCCAATGTCGGTTCGGGCGGCTGGTCGAACATCGTCGACAAATATGCAAAAGCAAAAAAATATTGCGAAGCGCCATTCGAGGTCCGCACGTCAAACGGCGCGAAGACATTCGTTCCCATCAAAGGCGAGTGGATCGGAGAACGGTTGAACGGCGCCCGGCCGCGATCCGTCTCCATTGCCTGCAGCAATGCCTCCACGCTGGTGTTTGCGCCGCAGAGCCTGGACGCGGTGTTTACCGATCCGCCCTATTACGGCAACGTTCAATATGGCGAGTTGATGGACTTCTGTTATGTCTGGCTGCGTCGGCTGGCGGGGACCGGGTCTGAAGGTTTTGGGCGCGAGTCGACGCGTTCGGCTGACGAGTTGACCGGCAATCTGACTGAATCTCGTGGAATCGGGCATTTCACGGAAGGACTTTCAGCCGCATATTCTGCTGTTGCGCTAGCGCTGAAGCCGGGCGCGCCGCTCGCATTCACCTTTCATCACAACAGTGTGGAGGTCTATCACGCCGTCGGGGTCGCCATTCTCGACGCAGGTCTCACCTGTTCAGCCACTTTTCCATGCCCCGCCGAAATGGGCGGCTCAATACATATCCAGGGGACGGCATCCTCGATCGTGGATTCGGTCTTTGTATGCCGCCAGACGGGGCGCACAGAAAAGCGTCTGCTGTTCGAGAACGAAGCGCAACTGCGGCACATCGTGGAACGCGATGCGTCCCACCTCCGTGCCGCCGGCATGAAGCCGACTCAAGGCGATATCCGGTGCATCACCTTTGGCCATGTAACGCGGATGGCAATCTGGCGGCTGCGCAAATTATGGAAGTCGGATCTGTCGGTAGAGGAGCGCCTCGCAAGATTCGCGCGCGAAGCCGCATCGCTCTGTAACATCGCCGCGGTGCTGAAGTCGGCGACAGCTGACCTGGCGCGACGGCGGTTCGAACTTGCAGAAGATGCCTGCCCGTTCGACATGGATTTCAGCGATGCCGTTTCCTTTTGAACTCCCGTTCGAAGAGCTGTCTGCGCAGCTGGACGCTTGCGTCGACGCTGTTTTCGGCGCGCTACAATCGGATTTCCTCACGATGCCGAAGGGAAATGGCTTCGTGGAATATCCAGTGTTTGAACAGGGCTACGAGGCGCTGAAGCGAGCGACAGAGGGCTTCAAAAATCTATCGTCGGACACGGTGTTCGAGACTGTCTGCCGGACTCCGATCGCCCTGATTGTTGTGCGCGCCATGCTTGGCCTGACATCGCCGGAATGGGCCTATCTCACGACGCAGCGAACGAAGACTGACGTCAGCCAGGGTGCGGTGCGTTCGCTCGATCGCCGCATTCGAGTGTCACCGCTTATTCCGCTACGCAGGAACGGTGATCTCACCGAATCAAGGCTGCGTGCGCTCGTCGCGACTGCCTGCGAACTCTTGACAGAAGGTGCGCCGCCGGAGGTTGCCGGCATGTTGCATCGACTGGACAAGGCCGACACGAAGCAGGGCCTTGAAAGCCTGCGGCCGATGGCCGCTCTCGGCGTACCGTACGCGATGGTTCTATATGAGCGGTTTCTCGGCAGGCCATTCGCGGGCCATCGCGATTCTGTGTCGGAACTTATCGGCGACGTCTTGGAGAACGCCATCGAGGCCATGCTGTCCGAAGCAGCCATCAGCTATCGCAAGACGAAGCGGGCCGAACGCGTGGCCGGATTCGATCAGGCGCCGGACTTCATCGTTCCCGACGAATTCAATCCGCACGTCGTGATAGAAGCCAAGATTACTGAAGACGACGGCACGGCGCGCGACAAGGTCACGCGCGTGCAACATCTCGGTGCGCTCAGCACACTGGGCCGCACTCCATCGGAACCGCCGAAATTCGAAGTCGTGGCCTGCATCGCGGGCCGCGGTTTCAAGGTCCGCCGCGAAGACATGAAGAAACTACTGCTCGCGACAAGGGGCAAAGTGTTCACGCTTCAGAATCTGCCGCAGCTCGTCGCCCACACCCGCCTCCACGAGTTCCGCACCCGCTAGCGTCTGCGCTCATGTCGTGGGCGCGAACGCCGAATTTCGTGACTTTTAACTTACCCACGCGTTTTTCAGCCTGCCAGAGATCGTACTGCAACTGCATCCGCAGCCAGGTTCCGGCATCGTCATGTGGTGTACAGGCGAGCGGAGCGCGACAGTCTGTCTTCCGCTCGCCTGGCTTCAGTTGCGCCGTGGCGGCCCTCTATTCGACAGAACGATCTATGGCCTGATCTCGAACACCGTTCCGTAGGCGTCGGTGCCGCCTGCGTAGGTGGTCCCATAGAGTCTTCCGTCCACCTTGATCAGGTTGCTGAGAGGAACGCTCCCGTCCGGGCCCGCCAGGGGGCCGAATTTGTGCAGCACGGTTTCCTGGCCGCCCAGGGTTATCTTGAACACCGTTCCGAAGCTGTAGAAGCTTTTTCTGCCGCCGTTGCCGGTCGTGCCGTAGAGCGTGCCGCCCACATCGATCAATCCGGCCTGGGGGCCTGCTCCGTCGTCTTTGCCCCCCTTGAATGAATACAGCACCGTCTCGGTGCCATCCGGCGTGAGGCTGAACACGGTTCCGTATTCGTTGGCGCCGCCGGATTCGGTGGTGCCGTAGAACGTGCCGTTCACATTGATCAAGCCGCCCACGGGGTCTGCCCCATCGGTGCCGCTGCCAAACAGATGCAGCACCGATTCCGTGCCTTTCTTCGTCGTCTCGAACACCGCGCCAAGGGGATAGTTGGCGTCATCGCTGTTGTAGGCGGTGCCGTAGAGTTCGCCATCCGATGCAATCAAGTTGCCCAAAGGGTTTACCGCGTCGGGTTCGTAGTTCCCGAACCTGAACACCACCGACTCCGCGCCGGCCGTGGTCACCTTGAACACCGTGCCGCAGCCGGGGGTGCCGCAGGCGCTGCCGTCACCGCCTCCGGACGTCGTGCCGTAGAGCGCGGGGCCCGATTTGATCAAGCCACCGACGAGCAGCGTTCCGTCGAGACCACCCTGGAATGAATACAGCACCTTCTCACGGCCGGCCGGCGTCACCGCGAACACAGTGCCCAGGTCGTTTGCGCCGCCCCTCTCGGTGGTGCCGTAGAGCGTGCCGCCCACGTTGAGCAGGCCGGCATAGGGGCTGACCCCATCGGCGCCGCCCTTGAAGGAATACACCACCGTCTCGCTGCCGGCCGGTGTCACTGCGTACACCGTTCCGAAGTTGTCGGCGCCACCGGCCCAGGTCGTGCCGTAGAGCGTGCCGCCCACATTGACGAGTCCGGAAAATGCCGTTGCCCCATCGGCACCGCCCTTGAAGCTGTACACCACGGAATACCGGGAGGCGGCGGCGGGCATCGCCGCAGCAAGACTGCCCACCAGAACAACACCGGCCGTCAACATGGACAAGTTCGACATTGTTATTCTCCTGGGTCCGTGGATTGCGTCCACGTTCCGGCTTCCCAATTTGGTCCGAAGCCGGTTGGAATTATAGCGGGAGCGCGGGCACCGTCCGGCAAGGTGTTCCTAAGGTCTGTCAATCGCTGGCGCTCCATAGAACTGCCAGCGGCTGTTGAATGATAGACCGCCTCCACAGCGCCGGCTGTTCCGTTTTGCTCAAGTGAACGTCACTTCAACTCCTTCCCGGCCGTTTCGGGTGCGGCCATGGTCGCGATGAAAGTGATGACAGCGAGTGCGATCAGGTAGGCCGAGATCGGCCACGTCTTACCCCCGGTCCAGGCCATGAACGTCGCGGCCGCAAAAGGGGTGATGCCACCGCTGACCGCCGCGCCGATCTGGAAGCCCAGCGAAGCGCCGCTGTAGCGCAGCCGCGCGGCGAACAATTCGGAGTACCAGGACGCGCCGACCCCGAAGCCTACCATCTGGCCGAACGTGATCGCCAGGATGATCGCAAGCGTGACCACCGCCGGGTTCTTCGTGTCGAGCAGCTGGAACAGGGGAAAGGCGAACGCCATCGCGAACAGACTGCTCGCATAAAACATCATCTTGCGTCCGAACCTGTCGGAAAGCCAGCCGAAAAGCGGAATCGCCATGAACGCCACAAACGCGGCGAGGAAGATGGCGTTGAGAATCACGCTGCGCGGCATGGCGAGCTTTCCGGTGACGTAGCTGATCGCGAAGACGCTGGCGATGCTGGCATAGCTGATCTCCGAGAGCTTCAGTCCGACCGCCGTGAAGAACGGGCGGCGATGGCGGGTCAGAACCTCGACCAGCGGCAGCCGCGCCACTTCGTTCTTCGCTTCGAGCTCACGGAACACCGGCGTCTCCTCGAGTTGCAGACGGATGTAGAGGCCGATGCCGACAAGAACGATGCTGATCAGGAACGGAATACGCCAGGCCCACGTCAGGAATTCCGCTTCCGGCGTCTGCGACACGAGCGCGAACATCCCGATCGCAGCGAGACTTCCGATCGGATAACCGATCTGAACCATGGAGCCGAGAAGCCCGCGGTTTCTGGCCGGGGCATTAAGACGAGCGCACTCGCCGTGCCGTAGATCAGGAAATCATACCATTCGACCGCCGTGCCGATGACGCTCGACAGAACGATGCGTTTGATATCGGCTGTTTCCGGGACTGGGTATTGGGCAAATGAGGCCGCTCCCGCACCGCTCATGACGTTCCCCCCTCGATGATCGAAATTGGCCGACGGACCATCTAGTACCACGGTGTTATCGAAGAACCGCCGCCGCCGATGTGGAACGAGTTCGCAGGCGAGCTGCCGCGCCACGCGACAGAAACACCATTCTCAGACTTGTCACGGCCCGCGAGTGAAGCATGTCCTCCGGCCGCGCTTCGCGCGGACCGGGGGGCGGGCCGAGCCCGCCCATGGTGAATATATTTGACGCCACAGCTTTAACTTTGCGGCTACCCCAGGCTGTACCAAACACCACGCCCTTTTCCGTGCATCGTGAGGTGGCCTTTTTCCGTCAGGTTGCGGAAATGCTCTTTCAGCGTGTTTCGGCTGACACCCGTGAGCCTGACCATATCGCCAATGCTGACGCGCCCATGCTCCCGTGCCTGGTCGAGAATTCGCACCGCCAATTCCGGCAGGTTGGAAAGGACAAGCTTCTCGCGCTCGATCTTCCTTGCAAGGCGCTCCATCTGGCTCTGAAGCGCCCGCAGGAAAAACAGAATCCAGGGCTGCCAGTCCGGACTGTCAGTCCGGAGGGTTGCCTGCGTCTGCCGCAGCGCCAGGTAATAGGTTTCCTTGCTCTGCTCGATGACGCTTTCGAGCGAGCTGTAAGGCACATAGGCATAGCCCGCCTGAAGCAGCGCGAGTGTGGTCAGAATGCGGGACAGGCGGCCGTTGCCGTCCTGAAAGGGATGAATTGCCAAAAACCCGACGACGAATATCCCGATGACTATCAGCGGGTGCAGCTCGCGCGCCCTGCGCGTCTGGTCGAACCAGGCGGCAAGCTCCTGCATCAGGCGGGGCGTATCGAAAGGGGAGGCAGTCTCAAAGACAATGCCGATCTGCTTTCCGGCCTCATCGAAGGCAGCGACGCTGTTCGGAGAATTCTTGTAATTGCCCCTGTGCCAACCGTCCTTCTCGCTGAAGGCCAGGAGGTCACGGTGAAGCTGCCGGATGTGGTTTTCCGTCAACGGGATGTCCGCCCAGGACCGAAAGACGGTTTCCATGACCTCGGCGTAGCCCGCCACCTCCTGCTCGTCGCAGGAGGCAAAGATCTTGATCTCCAGGTTGGAAAGGAGCTGTTCGACCTCGCGGTCGGAGAGCTTGCTCCCCTCGATGCGCGTCGAGGAGCCGATGCTTTCAATCGTGGCGACACGGCGCAGCGCCTGGAGCCGCTGGGGTGCCAGCCGCCCCAGGGCCCGCCACGCGCCCTTGAATTCATCGATCCCGGCAATGAGGGCGAGGATCTCCGGCGTGATTTTGAGAGTGGCTGACGTGATCATATATCCAATATTCCACCCAATTACACCCAATTAGTCAAGCCAAAAACCCACCCAATTACGCCCAATTGAGGTGGGAGCACGATCAAAACGCCACCCGACTTATCACGGGCCCGCAACAGCGGGCCGCCCAGATGAAACGGGCTCCAGGAGCGAACGCGAGAAGAAGGCTCTTCTCGATGGCGAACCGCAGAGCGCTCGCAACTGGGTAGTCCGCTCGAAATTTACACTCCGGCCGCGCTCCCGCGCGGACCGGGGTGGCGGGCCATGACAATTGGGTTTGTGATTCAATTTGATCGGACACCGCTCCAAGGCCGGTTGATTTCCGCGTTCATCCGCCTAAGACTGCGCGCTGGCACAATCCGCAATCTGTCGAACCCGGAGGGGTACAATGAAACGCAGCTTCGCGCTGGCGGCCGTGACGCTGGCCGCCGCAATGCCATTTTCCGCGGGCGCGCAGAGCCTCACCAATCTCGCGCATCAGCCGCCGGACGGCGCGTACATCACCATGCAGATGACCGACGGCACGGTCATAGCGCAGGGCGGTAATCTAAATGATTGGTGGAAGCTCACGCCTGACAATACGGGGAGCTACAAGAACGGTACCTGGACACAGCTCGCGACCCTGCCATCCGGTTACGCGCCTTACGCGATGGCGGAAGCCGTGCTGGCGGACGGTCGGCTGGTGATTTCGGGCGGCGAGTACAATGAAACTTTTAGCTGCTGCCAGTTCACGAACCAGAGCGCGATTTATGATCCGCTGAAGGACAAATGGACGATGATCAAGCCGCCGGCCGGGTGGTCGAACATCGGCGACGCTCCGTCGATCGTATTGCCAGATGGCCGGTTCGTGGTCGGCTACAAATTCCGTACCAAAATGGCTGCGCTGGACCCGGCCACGCTTACGTGGAGCCCTCTTACCTCGACGGGCAAGAACGGCAACATGATTGCCGAGGAAGGCTGGGTTTTGCTTCCGGACGGCACGTTCCTGACCGTCGACGTGAAGGCGCACCCGAAGTCCGAGCGGTATTATCCCAAGACGGGCGCATGGTTCAATGAAGGCGATACGGCCAGCGTCGATCTGCGGGGACCGCAGAATTGCTGCGGCACCTGCATTCCCTATGGTCGACATGACAAAAAATGTTACGACCCGCCCGGCGAAACCGGCGCCGCGGTGCGCCGGCCGGACGGCACCGTCTTCGCCACCGGCTCGATTCCCGACGGTCAGAGCACGGCGCATACCGCGATCTGGACGCCGCCCGCCAAGGGCAAGAAAGGTACATGGACGGCGGGCCCGGATTTCCCCAACGGAGACCAGTCGTACGACTCGCCCGTGTCGATCCTTCCGGACGGAAATGTGCTGGTGGAAGGCGCGAATAGCGGAGAGCTGTACGAGTTCGATGGCACGAAGCTGAATACGACCTCGCTCAGCGGCGGCGGCTCGCTCATGCCGCTGCCCACCGGCGAGGTTCTTGTCGGCGGGTATGCCGTCTACAAATCGACCGGAACCTACAACGCGGCGTGGGCGCCGGCGATCACGAGTTCGCCCCCAACGGTCACGCGCGGCGATACCTATAAGATTTCCGGGACGCAGTTCAACGGACTGAACCAGGGAGCCGCTTTCGGAGACGAGTTCGACACGCACACCAACTATCCGCTGGCGCGCATCACCATCACCGCGAGCGGTCACGTGTTTTACTGCCGCACGCATGACCACAGCACGATGGGCGTTGCGACGGGCTCGAAAACCGTTTCGACGAAGTTCGACGTTCCTTCGGGAATGGAAACGGGCGCCGGTCAGCTCGAGATTGTCGCGAATGGCATTCCATCACCTGCGGTCGGCATTACGGTCCAGTAGGAGTCAATGTGATGTCCTCCCCTGCGAAGCGGGGGAGGACAGTGAAGTAGACGCGACTCCGTGCATCGTCCCTTTTCCTCACCCACGCGAAGCGTGGGGGAGGGGGACCGCGAAGCGGTGGAGGGGCCGGCCACCGCTCGATCGCTTGTGATGCGCAAACTTCGATACACAAGCGGCACATTAAACAGACATCTCATCTGCAACATGGCGTCCGGCCCGTCAGGTGAGAAACAGAATGGCCCGTGTCGAATCCGATACGCTCATCCGCGCCCGCGCACTTCGCCGAACGCGGCCACAGCGGCGGCGGCCCCGATCAGTGTCCGTCGATTCATCATTGTCTCCAATTGCGAACGCGGCTAATCGATCCGCCCGGTCTTGTTCACAACCTCAACGTCATGACCGTCGGGGTCGAGTACCCATGTTGCGTAATAGTCGGGATGATATTGGAGCTGGGGCGCCGGCGCAGTTTTCTCCCGCCTGCCTGCTGCAATTGCGGCAGCAAAGAATGCATTCACCTCGGCGTGACTCCTGGCGACAAAACCGAAGTGAACGGCATCGGGATCAGGCCTTCCCTCCTTGAGCCAGAAAAAGAAGCGCCCGTCGGTTCCGAAGCCTTTGAGGTCCGGACGACCATCCTGGCCCTTAAAGTCGAGAAAATCCGTGATCCCGAGCGGCTTGAGAGCACGGCCGTAAAAGGCGATCGAGCGCGCAAAATCACTCATGGTTACAATGACGTGGTCGAGCATGGAGGCCCTCCTTCAAATGTTGGGATCAGGACTTTACGACATGCCCTGACAGTTTCGGTCGGGGGCGTCAGCACCGGAGTCTTCGCCAGACGGATCAGACACCAAGCCGTTGTTTTGGGGTTTGGTTAGGCGTTAAACTAAATCGGTTGACAATAGAACTGTATCGGTACTACCTTCCTCCCCGGGCGACGTTACACTTGACAAACTCGCCACAAGGATTAGATTAATGGCTACAGGAGAATAGCCATGGCCAAGTCCGTCATTTCCGCCCCCCACTTCAAAGATGAACCCGCTGCTTTTGCCTACGTCGAGGCGCGGCTTTGGCCGACTGGCCCGGTATGCCCCTTCTGTGCCGAAACCGCCCGCGTAGGCCGCCTGAGCGGCAAGGCGACCCGTCCGGGGCTGTGCAAGTGCTACGCCTGCAAGAAGCAGTTTACCGTGCGGGTCGGGACCATTTTTGAGTCCAGCCATTTGCCGCTGCATCTGTGGCTGCAAATCATCCACTTCATGTGCGCCAGCAAAAAAGGCATTTCGACCCGCCAGATTCAGCGGTTGCTTAATTGCAGCATGAAGACCGCGTGGTTCCTTGGGCACCGCATTCGTGAAGCGATGAAGCCGGTAGGTGCGGCTCCGGTCGGTGGCGAAGGCGTAACCCTTGAGGCTGACGAAACCTTTATCGGTCGCAAGGCGGGAACCAAGCTCTACAAGGACGTTTCCGAAAAGCAGATCGTTTTCACCCTTGTCGAACGCGACGGGCGCGCCCGGTCGACCCACATTCCGAACGTGCGGTCTGAGACTTTGCGGGAAGCGATTGTCGCGAACGCTTCTCTCAAAGCCAATTTCATGACCGACGAACATACCTCCTACGGCGTTGTCGGTGGTATGTTTACCGCTCATGCGACCGTGAACCACGGCGCGGGCGAGTATGTGCGCGGGCCGTTTCACACCAACAGCGTTGAGGGCTTCTTTTCGATCCTGAAACGCGGCATTTATGGCGTTTATCAGCATGTGAGCATCGCCCATTTGCAGCGGTACTTGGTCGAGTTCGATTTCCGCTATTCGAACCGCGAAGCGCGCGGAGTGGATGATATAGCCCGCGCCGATCTCGCGCTCGTAGGCTTCAAAGGCAAGCGGCTCACCTATCGAACGACTTGTAGGGAGCTTTGGCGGTAAGTACCGCTTGGGCCGCTTCCGCCTCAGGCTCATTCTCGAATTGCTGGAAGGGAAGGCGGACTGACTCCACCCTCCCGTTCCGCGTATCCTAGGAGTCGCCAAACAGCCTAGGAGAACATCATGGTTGAAACACCGATAGGCTTTCCAGAGGGCCATCATGTCTTAGATCAGGTTATTGTACGGGCGCGGGTCGAATCCCTTGATAGGGCAACCCATCGCGCCAAGCTTGCGCTCGATTTGCAATTTCCTCACACGATAGAACATCAGGCAGGTCCGGCGTCCACCACTCTGGGTATTTATATTGAGAAGCAGGGCGCGAAAGACCTGCTGATATCTCTTCACCGTCTCTCGATGGAGTTGGGATGGAAGATCGTTTTGCCATCTCGCGGCGGTATGGCAGGGTGAGATTGAAGAAAAACAATCTCAAACAATAAATCAGCCTAGACATGGCAACGCTCCGCGCGGTATAGGTTTCGCGCGGTTGCGTTGCCGCTTTCAATTTCATCGGGCCGGAGATGCCAGTCTCGCGGCCCGATTCGTTTTTACTGCGACGGTGCCCAACCTTCAACCGGATGGCGCATACAAACGTATTCCCCCAGCGCAGGATTGCCCGGTTTCCATCGGTACATTTTTTCGGCAATCGCGCGCGCCTGCTGACACACCTTGTCGGATTCGTATTCGGCAGAATCATAGGGCGCGATAAGCGCGGGCATGGGCCGGCAATCCTGATTCGCCATATTTGGAACCGAATAACAGATAAAAAGAGCATAGACGTAAGTGGTCATTCCAACCGCCGTTTGGGGAATTGTCGCGCCCCGGAGCGGGCTACGGCTTCCGCTCGTCGGGAGAGATTAGCGCCAGTCAGGGGAATCTGCTATATGCGCAGCATGGTTACGCGAACAACACGAAAGCCACAGAAAAAGCGCGTCGAAAACGACCCTGCGGAATACAAGCGATTCCGAGACATGGCCAAGGTTGTCGAGGCGTCGGACGATCCGAAGGACTTTGAGCGTGCGTTTAAGCGAGTTGTCACGCCAACAAAGCGGCGCATTACATAGATTTCCGCAATTTCTTTTTGAGAAGGCCAACCGCTTCAGTAATTTGCTCGCGGCCAAACACAAGGCCGACACTTAAATCCCGTTGCAGATATTCTTGGAAATGCGGATTCGCGATGGTTTTTGCGCCGTGCTGAAGCCATTTTACGCCATATTGGTAGCTTTCGGTCGCAATCATATCGGCCCCTTGCAGGGCAACGACTCTTGGAACCGGGGCGAAAATGACAGAGACAAGCTCTGGATATTGCTCCGCCTGTAGTTTGTAGACCTTGACCCAGCTCTCTAATCGTTTCCGCGTTCCTTGGTCGACAAAGACTATTACCTGCTCGCCATTTTTGTTCGCGCGGGCATAGGCAACGACTAAATCAATGCATTTGGCGAGACACATTTCCAATGGGGATGGCAACGCATCCTGAATGTACTTGCGTTTTCCGACGATCTCTTTCCATGCGATTAGGTCAAAAGCACAAGCGACGGACACTAACCCGGACGCAAAAATGATTTGGCGGAACAGGTATGTGATGCGGTCCTTTTCGGCTTGCTTATATTTATCAAACTGACCATCTCCGGCGCGGCATTCGCTCAAATGGAAATGAGAGAGTGGCGGCATTCCTGGTAGCGGAGCAGCGAGCCGCGCATCCCAAGCCACCGCAAACTTGTCCCATTGAACGTCGCTTCCAAGTAGGCCGCCGATGACGACTAAGGACGCTTTCGCGTGTGTTCCGCTATCGTCAAAAAACGCGCCCAGCACCCCGATAATCCTGCTTTCAGCGCCATTGCGCCCAAACATCATTCGGGCAGCGGCGGACACGACCGAAATTCCGGTCACGGCTCACCCCCAGACCCTATCCCTTGGTCAAGGGTTTGGGAAGTGTAACGTCGCCTCCTCCCGCCATCTCAGGAGGAACAGAGCAATGCCAGCCGAATACGCGATGGGGTATCGCAAGCCGCCGGTGCATACGCGGTTTCAGAAGGGGCAGTCGGGGAATCCGGGCGGGAGACCAGGTGTCAAGAAGATCAGGCGGCGGAAATTCGCGCAGATGCTCGACGCAGCAATGTGCGAATCCACCGAGGTGGTGGCCATGACCCGTTGCGCGAGCATTTACGCAGCGTCGGCCAAGGGCATGGCGCTCGATAGTGTACGCGGTAAGACGGCAACGATCCGGCTGGTGTTCTCGCTTCTCGACGAACTGGACCATGTGGCGACTGACGGAAGACAGCGCCGGGGCTTCGACCGCAGACTCGAGGAGATGGAAGCGGCGGACAAGGCTGCGGCAGCGTACAGGAACGAACAGGAAACGGAGGTCGAGGCGGAGCCTGTTTCTCAGGGAGTTATCGAAGAAGGGCCGCGGCCGATGTGGGAAGAATACGCGGGCGAGGCGACCGGCAGCACCATCGAAACACCACCCCCCGATTTGTCACGGCCCGCAACAGCGGGCCGCCCAGATGAAACCCACTCGGAGCGCGAAAGCGGGAAGACGACTCTTCTCGATGGCGAAGGGCAAAGCGCCCGCAGCTGGGTGGCCCGCTCTCAGGCGGGCCATGACATGGAGGGGGTTGGTAGGACGAATTTCCAA
>Ga0182024_10006020_pt1 | contig 26856 bp, 24 predicted proteins | sample P32metaG_FD_120480 | JGI IMG/M metagenome (GOLD analysis project Ga0182024, IMG submission 120480) | Permafrost microbial communities from Stordalen Mire, Sweden - P3-2 metaG (Illumina Assembly) | ecosystem: Environmental > Terrestrial > Soil > Wetlands > Permafrost | place: Sweden: Stordalen...
GGCGTTTGCGCGCTCGTCGGCCTCGGTTTCCTCGAGGCTGGGGCGCAAAATGTACGTGACTTCGTAATCGGCTACTGGCATGATGCCCTCTCTGGACGCCGGGCGAGCCGGCGGCCCGGCGCGAGGCCGGGCAGCGGGAACGTCTCACCGGAGCGAGGCTCCAGGAGAACCCCCGAATGGTATCACGCCCAACCGACGGGCGGCAAGGCGGGAGCCCTCCCTCGGGCGCCGCATTCCGGCACATGCGTCTGTCTCGTCGAACCTTCGTGGCGGGGGCCTCCGCGGCGGCCTCCGTGGCCTACTTGCGCTGGCCCGCCGACGCGGCGCAGTTCACCCTCAAATATGCGAGTGCCCAACAGGTCGACAACCCAGTCATCCTCTCGATCACGGCGGCGGCCGAAAAGATCAAGGCCGAGTCGAACGGACGCGTCCAGCTCGACATCTTCCCCAACAGCATCCTGGGCGGCGATTCGGCGATGCTTACCCAACTGCGCTCGGGCGCCATCAACTTCCTGACCTATCTCGACGGAAATCTCTCGACGCTGGTGCCGCTCTCGGCGATCGGCAACGTCGGCTTCGCTTTCAAAGACTACGCCCAAGTCTTCGCGGCGATGGACGGCCCGCTCGGCGCCCTCGTGCGCGCCGACATCCGCAAGAGCGGCGTGCACGTCTTCGATCACATCTGGGACAACGGTTTTCGGCAGATCACCACCGGCGGCAAACCGATCGTGCATCCCGACGATCTCAGCGGTTTGAAGATTCGCGTCCCCGTCTCGCCGATCGAGGTGTCGCTGTTCCACGCATTGGGCGCCGCGCCGACGCCGCTCAACTTCAGCGAAGTCTACACGGCGCTGCAGACGCACGTCGTCGACGGCCAAGAGAATCCGCTGACGATCATCGAGAACGGCAAGGTCTATGAGGTGCAGAAGTATCTCTCGCTGACCAGCCACGTCTGGACCGGCTTCTGGTTCCTGGCCAACGACGCACTCTTCACGGCGCTCCCCACAGACATCCAAGAGATCATCACCCGCAACATCGAGGCGGCGGCGGTGACGCAGCGCAAGCTCTCCGAGAGCATGAACCGTACGCTGCTGGCGAAGCTGACGTCACAAGGGATGACGGTGAACACGCCCGACCGTGAGCCGTTCGCGCGCAAGCTCGCGAGCGCGGGATTCTACAAGGAGTGGAGTCAGAAGTTCGGGTCGCCGGCCTGGGAACTGTTGCAGAAAACCACCGGCCCGCTGGGCTGAGCGCGCGCGCCGTCAGCCGGCGCCGTGGTTCAGCGCAAAGAAGATCGCCAGCGCAACAAGCACGACACCGGCGGCGCGCTCGGCGTTTTCCTTGAACCGCTCGCCGAGAACCTCGCCGAACTGCAGGCCCGTCAGCGTGAAGGCGACCGTCGACACCGCCACCGTAGCGAGCAGCGGCACCAACGGCACGCGCAGGGCCGGCAGCGAGAAGCCGACCCCGAGCGAATCGAGGCTGATCGACGCCGAGGCCGCGAGGAGTCCCATCCCGCTGGTTGCCTTCTCCGCGAGATTGGTGCCGTGGCGAAAGCTCTCGACGAAGATCCACACGCCGATCAGCCCCAGCACGGCAAACCCAGCGTAGGCGGCGATCTGGCCGGCGAGATGACCGACCCCGGTCCCGATCGCGGCGCCGAGGAGCTGCATGAAGATCTCGGCGCCCGAGAAGGCCGCGCCGACCTGCAGCCGCTTCGACCAGGCCACGCCGAGCACGCCGATTCCCGTCGAAAGCGCCAGCACATCGAGGCCCACGGCGAGCGCAACGCCACCCGTGCGCAGGGCCGTGTCGAGCGTCGGCATGGCCATGGCAACCGTCGGCGTCACCGGGCTCGTACTTGAGGCGCCCGGGGCTGAGGGGCCTCCGTCGCGCCCCGCTTTGGGCCACCCCGGTTGGCCATGTGGAGAATGGAGCCGTCGTGGGAAGTCTGAAGGATTAAGAGATGCGCTCGATCCTCGACCGGTACGCTCCGGCGCCGGCCTTCGACGAGTTTGCCGAGGTCGACGGCCGGCCCAGGCCTCACTACGCGGCGCTGGCCGCCACCCTGGCCGGGATCAGCGCGTCCGATTTTCGCCACCGCGTCACGACGGTTAACGGCGTGCTGCTCCAGCGCGGGGTCACCTTCACCGTCTACGCGGACGCGCGCGGCACCGAGCGCATCCTGCCCTTCGATCTGATCCCGCGCATCATCGCGGCGTCGGAATGGGCCCATATCTCGCGCGGCGTCAGCCAGCGCGTCCTCGCGCTCAACGCTTTCCTGAAGGACGTCTACGGGGAAGCGAAGGTCCTGCGCGACGGGATCGTTCCGCGCACGCTCGTCTATTCGTCCGAACACTTCGAGCGCGAGGCGATCGGCGTGCGGCCTCCGCGCGATACCTACATCCACGTCTCGGGGATCGACATCATCCGCGACGCGCAGGGCGAGTATCTGGTGCTCGAAGACAATGTCCGCACGCCTTCGGGCATCTCGTACGTGCTCGAAAACCGCGATGTCCTCAAACGTGCGTTTCCGCGACTGTTCGATCGCTACGATCCACTCCCGGTCGACGACTACCCGCAGCGGCTGCGCAACGCACTCGCCGCCGCGGCGCCGCCCAGCGTCGGCGACCCGACGATCGCGATCCTCACGCCGGGGATCTACAATAGCGCCTACTTCGAGCACACGCTGCTCGCCCGGCGTATGGGAGTCGAGCTGGTCGAGGGCACCGACCTGATCGTGCGCGACAACATCGTGTACATGAAGACGACCCGCGGACTTCAGCGCGTCGACGTCCTCTACCGGCGCGTCGACGACGACTACATCGACCCGCTCTACTTCAAGGCGGACTCGACGCTCGGCGTCTCGGGACTCTTCGACGCCTATCGCTCCGGCAACGTGACGCTGGCGAACGCGGTCGGCACGGGCGTTGCCGACGACAAAGCGATCTATCCGTACGTACCGGCGTTGATTCGCTACTACCTCGGCGAAGAGCCGGTGCTGCGCAACGTCGAGACGTTCGACTGCTCCGTCGACGCGCAGCGCGACTACGTGCTTCGCAACATGCCGTTCCTGGTGGTCAAACGCACCGCGGCGTCGGGAGGCTACGGCATGCTGATCGGTTCGCACAGCACCGTCGGGGAGCGCGCGGAGTTCGCCGACGCGATCAACGCCAACCCGCGCGACTTCATCGCCCAGCCCATCATCACGCTCTCGGCGCATCCGACCGTCGTGGGCGACGAGATCGCGCCGCGGCATATCGATCTGCGCCCGTTCGCGCTGCTCTCCGGCGACACGGTCGACGTCCCGGCGGTGGCCTTCACGCGGGTGGCGCTGCGCGAAGGGTCGCTGGTCGTGAACTCCTCGCAAGGCGGCGGTTCAAAAGACACCTGGATCCTCGCCGACTGATGCTGAGCCGCGTCGCTGAATCACTCTACTGGATGGCGCGCAACGTCGAACGCGCCGAGGATCTCGCGCGCCTGATCGACGTAACCGCGATGCGTGCCGTCGACCACGCCGACGACGCCGGCGAACGCTGGGTCTCGGCGTATCACATCGCCGGGATCGACGAGCCGGAAAGCCACGGTCAGTCGGCACGTTCGACCGCGCTCGAGGCGATCGTGTTCGACGTCGAATCGCGGCTGTCGGTCGCCGCTTGCGTGCGCATCGCGCGACAGAATGCGGTCGGGGTGCGCGCCGAGCTGACGACCGAAGTCTGGGAGTGCGTCAACGGGCTCTATCTCTTCGTCGAGGCGCAGTCGCCGCGCGCGGTCGGACCCGACGGTGTCTCAACCTTTCTGCGCAGCATCCGCGATACGGCCCAGGCCTTCGGCGGCTTGTGCGACGCGACGCTGGCGCACGACGACGCGTGGGAATTTTTGCGGATCGGCCGCTCGATCGAACGGGCCCGCATGACCTCCCGCGTGCTGCGGGAGATCCGCGACGACGACGGCCCGCACGTGTGGCAGCTCGTGCTCGAGGCGTGCTGCGCCACCGCGCCGTTCGCGCGCGCCCGCAGCCAATCGTCCGATCCAGCCGAAGCGCTGGCGTTTCTCGCGCTCTCGCCGGTGTTTCCGCGCTCGCTGCGCTTCTGTGCGCGACAGATCGACCGGGCACTCCATCGCCTCTCGGGCGCCCCGGCCGGCACCTTCGCCGACGCCTCCGAGCGCGCGTCGGGACGCATCTGCGCCTCGCTCGACTTCGCCGGTCAGGCCGACCTCGCGCGCGAGGGCACCTCGGACTTCGCCGACCGGATCGGCGACCAGATCGACGAACTCGGCACGTCGATCGTGGGCACCTACTTCCCGCGCGTCCCGGTTCGCTGATGCGCTTCACGATCGCACACCGCACGCGTTACCGCTACCCGATGCCGGTCCATGAGAGCCACACGATCTGCCACCTCCAGCCGCGCAGCGACGTCACGCAGTACTGCACGCGCTACGAGCTGAGCGTCAGCCCGCGCACGCGCGTCTTCTCGTACACCGACCGCTTCGCCAACGACGTGCAGCATTTTGCGATTCTTCCGGAACACGACATGCTCGAGGTGGTGGCGCGCTCGCAGGTGGTGACTGCGCGCGGCCCGGGCACCGCGCCGGCACCGATGGCGCGCGCGCTGGTCGATGACGACCCGCTGCTCGACGAGCTGTATGATTTTCTGGTCGAGAGCCGGTACGTGAAGTTCAGCGTCGAGCTCGACGCGCTGCTTGCCGAGGTCGGAGCGCCGGGTCGCGAGGACGACGTCGTCGCCTGGTTCGCGCACGCATCGGGGATGCTCAACCGCGAGTTCGTCTACGATAAGACGACCACCAGCGTCCAGGCGACGGTCGAAGAGTCGGTGCGCCTGCGCGCCGGCGTGTGCCAAGATTTCGCGCACGTGCTGATCGCGCTCTGCCGGCGCACCGGAATTCCCGCCCGCTACGTGAGCGGCTACATTCATTCGGGCGACGACGAGATGCTCGGCGCCGAGGCCTCGCACGCGTGGGCGGAGGCGTACCTTGGTCCGCGCGGCTGGGTCGGGATCGACCCCACCAACGACAGCTGGATCGGCGATCAATTCGTGCGCGTTGCCAGCGGCCGCGATTATCGCGACGTTAGCCCCGTGCGCGGCGTCTACACCGGCGCGTCGAGCAGCGTCATGTCGGTCGACGTGGCCGTCGACGCCCTCTCACCGCAACAGCAGCAGCAAGAACAACAGCAGCGGTAGCGCCGGGCGGAGCTCACTGCATCGGGGAGGTGGCTGAGGCGTGCACGTAGTCGATCCAGGCGTTGAGGGCCCAGCCGAGGATCAGCCCGCCGACCAGCGCCAGTGGGATGGTGATCCGGAGGACCACTTTGCGCGGATGATCCTCGGAGAACGACTGCGTCATCACGATCCCGCCGGCGATTCCCAGCATCATCCCGACGATATAGAAGATCGCGCGCTGGCTCATGCGCGTGCGGAAATTGGGCGATCGGCGAGCATTTCGCCATCCTAGCATGCGGGAGGGGTGGCTAGCGAGGCGAAGCGCCAAGGGTGATGAAGCGCCTGCTTTCCTTTGCCGCGATCCTGAGCGTCGCGCTGCCGTTCGCGGTCGCCGCGCCGGCCCGCGCCAACGTCTTCTGCCCGGTGACGATTGCGACGCTGCAGGACGTCTCGTTCCAAGGACGTCCTGACACGTACGGCGTGCTGCTGGACTTCGACCGCGGCGACACCCAGTCGGCGCGCTTGCGCATCGACACCGACAAGACGCGCTACGCGCTCGACGTGAACATCACCCAAACCATGACGTTCAGTGGGCTGCGGCTCACCCGCTACTTCACGGTCGGTTCCGGCGAGCACGTGCTGGGCGCCTGGGTCCAGTCGACCGGCCTCAATCCGACGCAGCGGCTCGATTGTCCGATCACGGCGCCATGGAGTCAGAACGTCACGCCGCCGTCGACACCGTCCGGTCAGCTCGCCGCCGACCGCGACCGGCGCGCCGTGGTCGACGGGTACGCCGGCAGCCGCAACAACGTGATGACACCGACTCCGTTCGGCCCGGCGGCGCAGCTGGCATGCTCGCAGCCCTTCGCGGACGCGCGCGCGCTGGCGCCGATACAGCCGGCCTTCCCGCCCGAAGCACGAGCCGTCAACGCGACCGGCGTCGTCGAACTCCACGTCGATCTCGACGATACGGGCGCCGTCGTCGGCGCCGAGGTCTCGCGTTCGAGCGGCTTTGCCCCGCTCGACCGCGCCGCCCTCGACACAGCCAAGCGCGGGCGCTATGCGACCGCCACGTTCGCCTGCCGCCCGATCGCCACGACCCTCACCATCGTCACCGGCTTCAAGTAGCCCCCGCTACCTGGGGCCGTGGAGCATCAGCGCTTCGGCGACCGGACCGAGCGCGTCCGCCGGTAAGAACGTCAGCGCCGCCACGATGAGCGCCGTGCCGCCGAGCAGGGCGCCGAAGAGCGGCGTCGCGGTGCTGAACGTCCCGTCGGTCTGATCGTTGCGCGGCTTGCGCGCCAGTCCGGCGGCGAGCGCCAACGCGAGGCCGAGCGTTCCGAATCGACCGATCAGCATCACGATCGCCGTTGCGATGTTGTAGAAGGTCGTCTGAATGTTCAGCCCGCCCATCGCGCTGCCGTTGTTCGCCGACACGGAAGTGAACGCGTAGAGGATCTCCGCGAACCCATGCGGCCCGGTATCGCCGGCCGAGAGGCCGGGGATCAAAGCCAGCGCCGCCGGCACGAGGATCGAGAGCGCGGGGACGAGCGAGGCGAACATGACCAACAGGATCTCGCGTCGGTCGATTTTCTTGCCGAGATATTCCGGCGTTCGGCCAACCATCAGCCCGGCGATGAAAACCGTAAGCACCGCGAGCAGGATCATGCCATAAAGCCCGCTGCCGACGCCGCCGTAGATCACTTCGCCGATCTGCATGTTCACCAGCGCCGCCAGCGTCGAGACCGGCATCAGCGAATCGTAGGCCACGTTCGATGCGCCGCTCGAGGTGTCGGTCGCGACCGTCACCGAGAGACCGCTCGACGTATCGCCGAAACGCTGCTCCTTGCCCTCCAGATTCGAACCCGCGACACCGAGCTGGTGCACGAGCGGATTGCCGGCGTGTTCGGCTGCCTGGACGGCGGCGAACCCGGCCACGAACAGCACCGCCATCACCGCGAAGAGCATCCATCCTTGCCGCTGGCTGCCGACCAGCCGGCCGAACGTGTTCGTCAACGCGGCGCCGATCAGGAACATCGCGACCATCTGGATCAGGTCGGTGAGCGGCGTCGGATTCTCGTTCGGTGCGGCGGAATTTGCGGCCACGAAGCCGCCGCCGTTCACGCCGAGCTGTTTGATGATCTCTTGCGACGCAATCGGTCCGCCGGTAATCGTCTGGTGCGCGCCTTCGGCGGTCGTCGCGACGACATAGGGTGAGAAATTCTGCGGCGTGCCTTGCCAGATCAAGAGCAGCGCGCCGGCAACGCTGAGCGGGAGCAGGACGTAGAGCAGCGAGCGCGTGAGGTCGACCCAAAAGTTTCCGAGCGTGCCTCCCCGCGAACGCGTGAAGCCCCGGATGACGGCGATCGCGACGGCCAGGCCGACCGCCGCAGCCAGGAAGTTCTGCCACGCGAGCCCCGCCATCTGCGAGAAATAACTGAGCGTCGTCTCGCCCGAGTAGGCCTGCCAGTTCGTCGTGGTCGCGAAGCTGATCGCGATGTTGAGCGCCAACTGCGGCGAAAGGTTGGCGAAATGCTGCGGGTTGAGCGGCAGCCATTGCTGCACGCGCAGCAGAACGAACAGCGCGACCGCGGAGACCGCCGTCAACATGACGACTGCCGTCAGGTAAACCTGCCAGGTCATCTCTCGATGCTCGTCGATCCGGCAGAGACGATAGACGCCGGATTCGAGCGGCCCCAACAGCCGCCGCATCGGATGCGGCGCGTCCTGGAAGACGGCGGCCATGTAGCCGCCCAGATACGGAGTGCACGCGGTGATCACGATCAGCAGCGCCGCACACTCCGCCCATGCGGTCATGACGACACCATACGCCCGATCCGCGGCTGTGAACACCCGCCATTCGGCTGATCCGTTCGGCGCCAGGCGCTAGGAGCTGCTGACCCTCGTCTCGCGCTTGGTGACGCGCCAGACGTTTTTCACGTCGCGGATGCCGGCCAAGCGGCGCAGCAAGCGCTGGAGATGATCGAGGTCGCTGATCTGGGCGGTGATCGCGATCAGGGCGCTCTTGTCGCGCTTGGCACGGGCGTTGACCGAGCTGATCTGCGTCTTGAGCTCGGCCGCGATGCCGAGTACGTCCTGCAGCAGTCCCGAGCGGTCGATGGCTTCGATCTCGATGTCGACCGCGTGCGTGAGCGCGGATTTGTCGAGCCACTCCGCTTCGAGGATGCGCTCCGGTGCCGCATTCATGTAGGCCGTGTTCGTACAGTCGGCGCGATGGACCGACACCCCGCGGCCGATGGTGACGAAGCCCATGATCGGATCGCCAGGGACGGGGCTGCAACACTTCGAGAGCCGCACGAGCACGTCGTCGACGCCCGCAATGCGGATGCCGCTCGAGTTGCGCGCGATCCGCCGCGTCGACGACGGCCGCGTAAGGGCGGCGATCTCGACGACGTTGTCGGCTTTCGTCTCTTCCTTCAGGCGCGAGACGACGTTCCCGGCGGTCACGTCGCCGAACCCGACCGCGGCGAACATATCGGTGACGCTCTGGTAATTGAGCTTCTTGGCGACCTTCTCGATCGCATCGCCGCGGGTCAAGTCGATCCGCAGGCCGGCGCGCGCGAGTTCCCCCTCGACCTGCTCCTGGCCGCCGAGCGTGTTCTCTTCCTTGCGATCCTTGCGGAACCACTGTTTGATCTTGTGCTTCGCGCTGCCGGTGCCGACGATCGAAAGCCAATCGAGCGACGGCTTCGAAGCCTTGTTGGTCAGAATCTCGACGATGTCGCCGTTCTTGAGCCGGTACTCGAGCGGCACGATCTTGCCGTTGACCTTGGCGCCGACGCAATGGTGGCCCACGTCGGTGTGGACGTGATACGCGAAGTCGAGCGGCGTCGCCGCCGACTGCATCGAAAACACGTCGCCCTTCGGTGAAAAGATGAACACCTGCGAGTCGAACAGGTCGAGCTTCAGGTTCTCCATGAACGTGCGCGAGTCGCGCATGTCGTTCTGCCACTCGAGCAGCGAGCGCAGCCAGGTCAGTTTCTGCTCGTGGTCGTCCTGCTTGCCGCCTTCTTTATAGCGCCAGTGCGCCGCGATGCCGTACTCGCTGGTGCGGTGCATCTCCCAGGTACGGATCTGCACTTCGAGCGGATCACCGCCCGGGCCCACGACGGTGGTGTGCAGTGACTGATACATGTTGGGCTTGGGCATCGCGATGTAGTCTTTGAAGCGCCCCGGCAGCGGCTTCCACATCGCGTGCACCACGCCCAGCGCACCGTAGCAGTCTTTGACCGAATCGACGATCACGCGGATCGCGGTCAGATCGTAGATGGTCGAAAAGTCGCGACCCTTGAGCATCTTGCGATGGATCGAGTAGAAGTGCTTGGGGCGGCCGGTCGTGTCGGCTTCGAGCGCGACTTTGCCGAACTCCACTTTCAGGTCGTCGATCGCTTGTGCGACCGCGGCCTCGCGCTCGTTGCGCTTCTTGGCCACGCGCTCGGCGATATCGCGATAGGCGTCGGGATCGAGAAACCGCAGCGCCAGATCTTCGAGGTCCCATTTGACCCGCCAGATTCCGAGCCGGTGCGCGATCGGGGCGTAGATCTCGAGCGTTTCCTGCGCGATCGCCTGCTGTTTGGCGGGCGCCAGGCTCGCCAGCGTGCGCATGTTGTGCAGCCGGTCGGCGAGCTTGATGATGATGACCCGGATGTCGCGCGCCATCGCGAGGAACATCTTGCGCAGGTTCTCGACCTGCGCGTCTTCCTTCGACTGGTAGGGGATCCGGGTGAGCTTCGTGACGCCATCGACCAGCGTGGCGATCTCGGCGCCGAACTCGCGCGCGACTTCCTCGTTGGTGAGGACGGTGTCTTCGACGACGTCGTGCAGCAGGGCGGCCGCGATCGTGGGCTGGTCCATCTCCAGGTCGGCCAGGATGTCGGCCACCGAGAGGGGGTGGGCGATGTACGACTCGCCGGAGGCGCGGTGCTGGCCCTGGTGGGCCCGGTCGGCCACCTCGTACACGCGTTCGAGCCACGCCCCGTCCAGCGACGGGTCGTACTGGCGGACTTTCGCTACCAGATCGGCGATCGTCATCAGGATGTGGCTCCTAGCATATACAAAACCGATTCCAATGTGAAAGAGTTCACCGGCCGCAGGTGGCCCTTCCGGAGGACGGTCTGGTACGCGCAGCACGGTGAGGACCGCACCCTGGCGCGGCTTGTCGGCCGCCGGCGGCACGGCTTCTACATCGACGTCGGCGCCTGGGACCCCGTCAAGGACTCCGTGACCAAGCACTTCTACGACCGCGGCTGGCGCGGAATCAACCTCGAACCGCACCCGGACTGCTTCGCCCGCCTCGTCGCCGCCCGGCCGCGCGACGTCAACCTCCAGCTGGCGCTAGGCGACGAGGCCGGGACGAAGGCGCTCACGGTGATCGGTCAAACCGGCCTCTCGACCTTCGAAGCGCCGTTCGCCGACCACGCGCAGACCTGGGTCCGCGAGAATCGCGACCGGCCGGCGGCGGTCGCCGCGCTACCCGTCGAGGTCACGACGCTGGCCGCGGTCTGCCGCCGGTACGTGCCGCCCAAGACCGAGATCGACTTCCTCAAAGTCGACGTCGAGGGCTGGGAAGACCGCGTTCTCCGGGGCGGCGATTGGACGGCGTTTCGCCCCCGAATCCTGGTCGTCGAAGCGGTTGAGCCGCTGACCGAGATCCCGGCCTGGTCAGCCTGGGACCCCTTCATCCAAGAACAGGGCTACGACTTCATCGCATTCGACGGCCTCAACCGGTGGTACCGGCGGCGCGATGCCGCGCCGAAAGGGCGTCGTCAGTAACGGATCATGCTGGTGATATCGACGCCGGGCAGCGCCGCGCGGCCGGCCAGCGCCTCGAGCTCGATCAGGACCGCCACGCCGACCACGTTCGCACCGAGCCGCTTGAGCAGTCGCAGCGTTGCCGCAATCGTTCCGCCGGTCGCGAGCAGATCGTCGACGACCAGCACCCGCTGGCCGTGACCGACCGCGTCGGCGTGGATCTCCAGCGTGTTGGTCCCGTACTCGAGGGCATATTCTTCGCTGAACTTCTGGCCGGGAAGCTTGCCGGGTTTGCGCACCGGAACGAAGCCGGCGCCTAGCTGGTAGGCGATCGGCGCGCCGATCATGTAGCCGCGTGCCTCGATACCGACGACCGCGTCGACCTTCGCATCGCGGTAGCGATCGACGAAGAGGTCGATCGTGGCGCGGAACCCGTCGCGGTCGCTCAGCAGCGGCGTGATGTCGCGAAACAGGATGCCGGGGATCGGAAAGTCCGGGATCGCCCGGATCAGGGGCGTGAGCTGGTCGGTCACGGCTCGCCCGGTTCGTGGCCCGCGAGCGGTCGCCTGCGTCGAGCAACGCCGCGCCGCCCACGCGCGTTGGTCAGGTGTAATCATCCCGCATTTGCGGGAACAAGAAGGGTCTTATGACCAAACGCATGCTCGCGGCGGGAGCTCTCGCCGCATCGATGACCTTCGGCGCCGTCGCACCGGCTCTCGCCGACGGCGCAGCCAGCACCCGCAACATCTTGATCGGCGGTGCGGCCGCAGCGATTCTGGTGACGAACTACAATCATAAGGTGCGCGCAAAGCGCGAAGAAAATCGCGAACAGACACGACGTCAGGCGTCGTACCGCTCGTACTTCTACCAGCGGCACGGCTACTACCCGAGCGAAGGGCAGTATCACAGCTGGTATTACCGCACCTACGGCGTCACGCCGTCGAACTAGCCTCGCTCGACGCGATCGCATTCGCTGAGCCATCCCGCCGGATGGCTCTTTTTCTGTCCCGGCGGCGTCGCGGGTTGGGACTCGCGCGCGGCGAAGAACGTCGCCGGTGATCGACTTCCGGCGTTATCGCGTGCGTTTGATCGTCGCGCTCGCGCTCGCCATCGCATTGCACGAGATTCTGCTCGGCTTGGTGCACCCACCGGCCCCGCCGAGCGACCGTGAAGATACGGCGGTCACGACGCGCATCGCGATCGAAACGTCGCGTCCCACTCCCACTCCCACGCCCGCGCCGACGACGCCGCCAACCCCGACCGTCACGCCGCCGCCGCGCGTCACCGTGGCACCGGCGCCGCAAGTCGCCGCACGCGCGCACGGTCGTCCCGCCAAACATCGGGCCGGCGGCGCACTCCGGCTGATTGCGAAAGCGCCGTCCGGCCTGCATGCGAACCCGAACGCGGCCGGCAGCGGAAACGGCAGCGCCGCCGGCAGCGGCGAGGGCGACCTACCCGGGGTGGGGGGGGGCCTGGCCGGGAACGGTGCGGGCGAAAGCGGGAACGGGAACGGCGCGGTGAACGCCAACGCCCCGTGCGGCGTGGTCGATTTTCTTCCGTATGCGGCGCCGCGCTACGACAAAGGAACGGCGTACGAACCCGTCCAGGCGACGGTCACGTTTCCAGACGGACACAAAGAAACGTCGCGCTTTCCGTATTTGTGGGTGTACCCCGACGGCGAGCGCACCGACCCGTGGTCGGAGACCAACTTGAAGAATCCGAATTACGAAACGACCTTGCAGCCGCCGCCTCCCGGTTCCGATCGCTCGGGGTATCCCGGGCTCATTCAGTACATCCTCGCGCACACCGACGCCCGCGGCTACACCGATCTGCCTGAGTGTCCGAAAGCCGGCCGGTGATCGCGCAGGGTCGATCCACGCGCCGATGATCCGCGTTGGGGTCGACGCCTGGAACCTGCCGCACGACCGCCGCGGAATCGGCCGCTACGTGCGCGCACTGCTCGATGCGTTCGCGCGCGATTTTGCGGACCGCATCACGTGCACGCTGGTCATCCCGGAGTGGCCGGTGTTTCTCGCGCGGCGCAGTTATCGCGAGGCCGCCGGCGCGCCGCGCCTGCCGGTGATCTCGCGCCGGGCCGTGGACGGTGCGGGCTTGGATCTGCTGTGGTTTCCCTTCAACGGCGTGAGCTGGAACCGATTCAGTCTGCCCGCGATCGCCACGCTGCACGACGCCCTGCCGTTCGTGATGCCGGGCTACGACGACGCGGCCCGCGCACCGTTCGTCGCCGCCGCCCGGCGCTGCATCTCGATCGTGAGCGACTCCGAACATGCGGCGGGCGAGCTTGCGCGCGTGCTTCCGTTTCCGCGCGAGCGCATCGAAGCGATCCCGCTCGGGGTGACCCCGCCGGGGCCGCCCGGACCGGTCCCGCCGCGCATCGCGGCGCTCGACCCGTTCGTGCTCTTCGTCGGCGAGGCCGAGGAGCGCAAGGGTCTGCCGATGCTGGCCGAGGCCGTCGAGCGCGTGCGCGCCGGCGGGGTCAAGTGCCGGCTGGTCGCGGTCGGACGGATCCCGCCGGAGACGGTATTGCCGCCGCACACGACCGTGCTGGGGCACATCGACGACGCGACGCTGGCGGCGCTCTACCGCACCTGTTCCGCGTTTGCCTACCCGTCGCGCTACGAAGGCTTCGGCTTGCCGGTCCTCGAGGCGATGAGCTACGGCGCGCCGGTCGTCGCGTCGTCGGCGACGGCGGTTCCCGAGGCCGGGGGCGACGCGGCACGGTACGTGCCCCCCGACGATGTCGAAGGCTGGGCCGAAGCACTTGCCGCGGTCTTGCTCGAGCCCGGCGTCGCCGCGGAGCTGCACGCCCGCGGCCTGGCGCGCGCCGCGTCGATGACCTGGCGCGCCTGCGCCGAGCGCACCCTGGCGGCGATGGAAGCGGCGACGGCGAAAGCCGGTCGATGAGCGTGCACGTAGCAGTCGACGCGCACAACCTCGCGCGGGACGATCGCGGCATCGGCCGCTACGCGCGCGCGGTGCTGCGCCGTGCCCTGCGCGAGCCGTCGTTTCGCTGGACGTTCATCGTGCGCGATTGGTTCCCGAACCGGCGGGCGATGGAACAGGCCCTCGGCGCCGACGCCTTCACCATCGCGAAGTGCGTCCCGAGCAGTGCCGACGTGATCTGGTTCCCGTGGAACGGCACCTTCCTCAAGAGCGCAGCGCCCTCGGTGGCGACCGTTCACGATGCGGCACCTTTTGAGTTTCCGTCGCGCGACCTGCGGATCCGCGCGATCGAGCAGACGCCTTTCCTGCGCACGGCCGCGACGGCCCGGCGCATCCTCGTGCAGTCGCAGTTCACCGCCTCCGAAGTGCACCATTGGCTGGGCGTCGAGCGGTCGCGCATCGTCATCACCCCGCTCGGGTTCGATGCGGTTTTCCATCCCGGGACGGCCACGTCGATCCCGGCCCGCTTGCGCAAGCGCCGCTACGTGCTGCACGTCGGCGCGCACGATGAGCGGAAGAACACCAGCACGCTGATCGCGGGGTTCGCGCGGGCGTTTCCCCGCGGCGACGTCACGCTGGTGTTTACGCGCAGGCCCCCGTCGATGCCGGACAATGCGATGGTCGTCGGCGCGCGCGACGATGCCGCGCTGGCGGATCTCTATCGCGGCGCGACCGCCGTCGTCGTTCCGTCGACCTACGAAGGCTTCGGTTTGCCGCTGCTTGAGGCGATGGCGAGCGGTACCCCGGTGCTCGCCGCACGCGCCGGAGCGCTCCCCGAAGTGGGTGAGAATGCGGTGGCGTGGGTCGACAAACCGCTCGAAGCCAAGGCCTGGGCGCGCGGGCTGAGCGACCTGTTCGAAGACGACGAGCAGCTGCGCGAGTACGCGGCGCTCGGCCTCGAGCGCGCCGGGGCCTACTCGTGGGACCGCTGCGCGCAGCAAACGCTCGGCGTCCTCAGCGCGGCTTCCGGCAACTAGCGGTGCGCGCGCTGCTCGTCGTGCGCCCGTCGGTGACCGACGTGCGCGGGGGCGATGCGGCGGTCGCCGAGCATGCCGCAACCGCGCTTCGTGCTCGCGGCGTGCAGGTCGACATCGCGGCCTCGCTCACGCCGGACGCACGCGGTTACGACCTCGCGCACGTGTTCGGGATCTTCGATCCCGACATCGCCGAACCGCAGATCGATGCCGTCTGCCGCGCGGGCGTCGGGCTGATCATCTCGCCGATCTGGTGGGATCGCACCGCGCTGTTCCGGCTCGGACCGCTGGCGGCGCACGCGCTTTCCGGTCGCCGGGCGCAGGGCGTCCGCGAGCGTTTGGAGCGGCTGCGACATGACGAAGCGAAGTTGTTGCGTAAGCCCGGACGCGGCGCCCTTCGCCAGCTTGCCCGCCAAGCGGCGCTCCTGCGGCGCTGCGATGTCGTGCTGACCGCGAGCACGATCGAGACGTTCGCGTGCGCGCGTTTCTTGGGCGTCGACAGCGTGCCGTATGTCGTTGCACAGTACGGACTCGACGACGATGCGTTCGATACCGCGCCGAGCCCTGCGCGCAGCGGCGTCGTTTGTGTCGGGCGGCTCGAGCCGCTGAAGAATCAGGCCATGCTGCTGTTTGCTCTGCGCGACCTCGACGTCGAGATCACGCTGGTCGGCGCGTCGCGCGATGCGCCGTACCGGCGACTGTGTCGCCGGTGGGCGTCCGGGCGCACGCAGTTCATCGAACGCGTGACGGACGCTGAGCTGGCGGCGCTACTGCGCCGCAGCGCCGTGCACGCGTTACCGTCGTGGGGCGACTTGCCCGGATTCGTTTCGCTGGAGGCGGGGGCGCGCGGTACGCGCGTGGTTGCCGGCGCGTGCGGTTCCGAGCGCGAGTAGCTCGGCCCTGACGCCGCCTACGTCGACCCGCTCGACCCCGATGCGATCCGCGCCGCCGTGCTCCAGGCCCTCGAACAGCCGCCGCGCAACCCAGGGGACGCACTCGACGCGCGGCTGCGCAGCTTGCGCTGGGACGCCTATGCCGAACGCGCGCTCGACGCCTACACGCGCGCAGTCGGCGGGTCGCGCTCCGGCGAAGGGCCGGTCTCAGCATGAGGTTCCATCGACGCTGGGGAGGTTTCGCGCTCGCGATGACGCTCGGGTTCGGGGGAGGCGAGCCCGCCGCGGCCCAAAGCGCGCCGCCCGTACCGCCGCCGGCTCCGGCCGCATCGCCGACGGCGCCGCCTGCCGCGCCGCCAACCTCAGCGCCGGTGACGCTGCAGGCGCTGCTCGACCGTTACGTCGCAGCCAACCCCGGTGCGGCGTTGATCGTCGGCGTCGTAAACGGCGACAAGGTCTCGATCTATCGAGCAGGCACGATTCCGTCCGGACTGAACGAGCGGACCGAATATCAGATCGGCTCCGTCACCAAGACGTTTACCGCGACGCTGCTCGCGCTGATGGTCGCCGACGGTTCGGTCGGGCTTGATGACCCCATTGCAAAGTATCTGCCGCCGGGCGTAACCGCACCCAGCTATCACAGCCGCAAGATCAGGCTTATCGACCTGGCGGAACAAAACTCCGGTCTCCCCGCGATCCCCGACAATCTCGCCATGACCGACATACTCAATCCGTACGCCGGTTACACGCCGGAAAAACTGCATGCATTTCTCACCGGATACCATTTGACGCGAAGCCCCGGCACGCAGTACCAGTATTCAAACGTTGGCGTCGGACTTCTCGGCGATCTGCTCGCGTACCAGGCGAAGACATCCTATGACACGTTGCTGCGCCAGCGAATACTGGAGCCGCTCGGTCTGCACGAGACGACCCTCACGCCGACGGCCGCTCAGCGCGCACGTCTTGCGCCCGGTTTCGGCGTCGAAAATGATCCCCAGCCGCCATGGGACTTCCCCGAGCTGGCTGCCGCAGGCGGGTTGTACTCCGACTTGCACGACATGCTGATCTGGCTGCGCGCCAACATGGCGGCGCCACGCGGAGTGCTTGGCCCCGAGATGGCCTCGGCGCACACGCCGCGATTTCCGACCGACTTCGATGGGACGCAGCGGATCGGATTGATATGGATGCATAGCGAACTCGCGGGCTTCACCTGGCATAACGGGCAGACCGGCGGATACCACGCCTTCATCGGCTTTGACCGTGCTCAGCAAATTGGTGTCGTGATGCTCGCGAACGTCGCCGACATTGGTCTGGATAAAATTGGGGTGCACGTGCTGGTACCATCCGTTCCCGTCCCAATTGCCCGAGTCAGCATCAATGTCGCGAGCGACGCGCTCGATCGGCTTACCGGAACCTATCAGATGGGCCCGGGCATTACCATGACGATCGCGCGCTACGGGCGAGGGCTCTCGACACAGGTCTCCGGCCAGCCGCCATTTCCGATCTACGCAACCTCGCCCACCGAATTCTTTCTCAAAGCCTTCGATGCGCAATTGACCTTCGATGTCGACGCGCAGGGCAAAGCAACGCGCGTCACGCTGCATCAGAACGGACGGAACCTGCCGGCCGCCCGCGTGAAATAGCGATCAGCGGGATGCCGCTGGCGGCGCTTCGCGGCGGTCGATCGTGTCGATCGTCCACTCGTCTCCGCTCCAGGTGAACGCGACGCGCTCGCGCAGCGACCGGGCGGACCGGCTGCCGCGCGCGGGGACAGCGATGACGGCGATGATGGCGCGGTCGCCGGCTTGGCGCGCATCGATCTGCGCGTCATCGAGGTTTGCGTAGCGCGCGTCGAACGCGCTGCGGTCGAGTTTCGCCCGGCCGGCCGGCGAGAGCATCCCGTATGCGATGCCGAGATGTCCGCCGACGATCTGCTCGTAGAAACGCTCGGCGACCGGCGTCAGATCCGGATTGCGCGGAGCCGGCACCGACACGACCTTCGCCATCGCATGCGGGCCCGAACGCGCGCAGCCGGCGAGCGCCACGAGACCGCCGGCGAGGCAGACGAGCGCACTGCTGCGGTTCATGTCAACGCAGGAGCGGCACGGCGCTGGGATAGATCGGGCGGTCGATCAGCCGCTCGAGCAGCTCGGGTTTGGCCGTCAGCACGACGCCGGCGAATTGCGCGAACGCTTCCCGCTCGGCTTCACCTTCGAGGAACGACTCGGTCTGGGTTAGATCGACTTTCCCGCGTACGGGGAGGAAGCGCACGAAGCGTCCGTCGTCGTCATCACCGAACGCGACCAGCCCGGCGTCCGCGAAGATGCGCACGGCGATCGACACCGTCGCAGCGTCGACGCCGTCGAAGTCGAGCGTCGTCGCCACGTCGGCCGCACTCATGTGCAGGACGCCGTCGCGGGCCAGCCCTTTCATCGCCGCGTAGAGACGGCGCAAGGTTTCGAGCCGCGGCGCCTGGCGATCGATGATGTACTCGTTGATCGTGCGATCCCGCTCGCCGAAGAGCAAGTGGATCGATGCCTCCGCGCCGTCACGTCCGGCGCGTCCCGACTGCTGGTTGAACTCGGTGAAGTCGAAGTTGAGATGAAAGAGGAACACGTGGCGGACGTCGGCGAGATCGATGCCTTCGCCGAAGGCCGAGGTCGCCACCACGATGCGGATCGCGCCGCTGCGGAAGTAGCGCTCCACCTCGGCGCGCTCGGCGCTGCCGACACCGGCGTGGTAGAACGCGACGACGTCGCCCAAGCGGGCGCGCAGTTTGGCGGCCGTGCTGCTCGCTCCTCTGCGTGAATTGCAGTACACGATCGCCTTGACGTCATCGCCGCAGAAGCGTTCGATGTAGCCCGCTTTGTCGTTGATGCCGCGGGCGTCGACGACACGAAGGTTCTCGCGCACGGTGGGGTCGATCACCCAAGCCTCGATTCCCAGCGCCTGCCGGATCTTCGCGAAAGCGTCGTCGCCGGCGGTCGCCGTCAGCGCCAGGACCTGCGGCCGTCCGAGCGCGTCGAGCGCGGTGCCGATCTTCTGATAGGCCGCGCGGTGCGTCGATTCGAACAGGTGGTGCGCCTCGTCGACGACGATCAGCGACGGCCGCGAGACGTCGCTGCAAAAGCGCTCGAGATGAAACTGTACGAACTCCGGGGTGGCGCACACGATATCCCAGTCACCGCTCTCCAGCGCCTCGTTGAGCGCGGCGCGTTCGCCGCCGTCGATCGCGCCGTTGGCTCGGTGAATGCGCAGTCCCAGCGGCTCGAGCCGCGCGACCAGCGCTTCGTACTGGTCGTTCGCCAGCGCGCGCAGCGGGTAGAGCACGACCGTCTTCGCGCCGCGCTCGAGCGCGCGGACGGCGGCCGGGTACTGGAAGCACAGCGACTTCCCGCGCCCGGTCCCGAACACGGCCAGCGTGTTGTGCCCGGCGTCGAGGCGTTCGATCACGGCGCGCTGCGCGTCGCGCAGGGGGCGGTCGCCGATCAGCGCGTGCAGCACGTCGTCGCGGACGACGGCGCGCCGGTCGCGATGTGAAGCCGGGAGCGCGGCGCGCTGGCGCGTGACGAAAATGTTGATGCCGAAGGAGCGGCTGCCGCCGCCGGTCACGGCCGTCACCGCGGCGGTGTAGCGCTCGCCTCCATCGATGTTCGGCGCGATCCGCGCCGCGATCTGACGCCGCAGGAAGCCCAACTGCAGCGCGCCGTACCACACGCCGACGGCGCTGGGGTCGTGCGGATTGCCGGGATCGCGGCGCAGCTCCACCGTCTCACCGTGCCGCAGCGCGGCGACCGTATCTTGGCGGCCTTCAAAGCTGACGCCGACGACCTTGGTGTTGAAGCCGCTCGCATCGCCGATCGTCGCGTACGCGTCGCGCGACAAGAAGGACTTCGCCTTGGCGTAGAGATCGTCGAGAAACGCGCCCGCCTCGGACGGAGCGACGGCGGCGGTCGTCGTCCCGAATTCCTGCACCAGCTGCAGGAACGCCGCTTCCGATGCGGTGGGCGGGGGAAGGCGTTTCTCCCGCACGCCGGCTCAGGGAATCGGTTTCGGTTCGGGGACCGGCGCCGGTTCCTCGTCGCCGAGGTCCAGATGAATCTCTTCGTGACCGAGCGCGGCGGCTTCATCGTGCAGGCCCATCGCCTGTGCATCGAGCGGATCGACGATCTCCGCCTCCGGCTCGTCGTGCGGCGCGTCCTCACCCTTCGGGGGCGTCGGCCGCTCGGGGACGCCGAAGTTCCGGTTCTCGAGTTTCTCGAAGTCGATCTGCTCTTGACGCGTGCGCTTGTAGCGCGGAGGCGCGGTCGTACGACGGGTCGCGCCGTCGCGTTCGCGCTCGCGGCGCGCGCGGCGCGACGCGGCAACTTCTTCGCGATCGCGCAGCGCCGCGGCGGCGCTCTGCGCGCGCGCCTGCGCGACCGTTTTCGGCGTCGTGAGCGACGAGCCGCGGAAGATGCGCCGGCTATTCGCGCGTTTTTGCAGCACCGCGACCAGCGGGGCCGAGTAGAAGATCGAATGATAACCGCCCGAGCAGATGCCGACCAGCAGCGCGAAGGCGAAGTTCTGCAGCGACGCTCCGCCGAAGGCGAGCAGCGCGACCAGCGTGATGACGACGGTCGCCAGCGTATTGACCGACCGCGTCATCGTCTGCAGGATCGAGGTGTTGACGATCTCGTCGAACGGCTTGCCGTCCAGCACCTTGATGTTCTCGCGGATCCGGTCGAGGATCACGATCGTATCCATGACCGAGTACCCGATTACGGTCAGCACCGCGGCCAGGAACGCGTCATCGACGCGCTTGCCGGCTAGCGCGTAAATGCCGATCATCATCAGCGAGTCGCGCACCAGCGCCACCACGCACACCCAGCCGAAGATCAAATTCCAACCGAAACGGAACGCGATGTAGAGGAACTGGATTGAGATCGCGATCACGAGCGCCTTGACCGCATTGAACAAGTACTCGTGCGAAAGCGACGGCCCGACGGTCGACACCGAGGATTGATTTCGGTCGTACGGCGCGATCTTTTGGAGCGCCCCGATCAGTTCGGTGGAGTTATTGCCGAAATCGCGCTGCGTCTCGATCGTCCAGCGTTCGCCGGCCGTTTCGCCGGGGTGCGGCGCGACGGTATTGATCTGGGCGTCGGTGACGCCGACCGTCGCCAGCGCGGCGACGAGCTTGTCCTTGGTGACCGGCTGGATGAACTTCGCCGAGACGTCGGTGCCGCCGGTGAACGAGAGGCCCAGCCGCAGCGGCGCGCCGGTTTTCACGTAGTTGAAGATCATCATCGCGATCCCGAGGCCGATGACCGCGTACGAGATCGCCGAAACGGTGCGGAACCAGCCGACGACGTTCCAATTCAGGCGGCGGAAGAACATCTACGCTCCCGCCCGCGCCGGAACGACCGGCGGCGCAAGCGGCGCCGCGCCCCAGGCAGCCTTGTCGGTGACGAGATCGTTGTCGACCACGACGTCGACCAGGAAGCGCGTCACGACGACGGCCGTGAACAGCGAAAGCGCCGTGCCCCAGAAGAGCGTGTAGGCGAAGCCCTGGACCGTGCCGGTGCCGAACAAGTAGAGCACGCCGGCGCCGACGATCGTAGTGAAGTGCGAATCGAACACCGAACTGAACGCGCGCTGGAACCCGATGCGCACCGCGGCGCGCAGCGACTTCCCGGCCCACAGTTCTTCTTTGAGGCGCTCGAAGATCAGCACGTTGGCGTCGACGGCCATACCGATCGAGAGCACGAAGCCCGCGATCCCCGGCAGGGTCAGCACGGCGTGCGCCGCAGCGAGCAGCGCCAGGAGCATCAGCACGTAGACGAACAGCGCGATGTCGGCCAGCACGCCGGGCAGCCGATAGACCGCGGCCATGAACAGGAGCACCAGCGACAGACCCGCGATCGAGGCGTAGAGCGAGCGGGTCAAGTCGTCCTTGCCGAGCGTCGCTCCGACGTCGTCCTTCGATTTGATCGTGGTCGGAACCGGCAGCGCACCGGCGTTGAGCTCGTTGGCAAGCTCGGCGACCTGGTCCTCGGTAAACGAGCCGTGGATCATGCCGTCGGTCGAAATGATCCCTTCGATCGTCGCGTCGCTGATGAATTGCTTGTCGAGGAAGATGCCGAGCAGCTGCCCCATGTGATCGCGGGTCAGGTTCGCGAACTTGGTCGAGTCCTTGGTGGTGAAGTCGACCTGAGGCTCGCTGCCCTGACCGAAGCCGGCATGCGCGCTCTTCAACTCCGCGCCCGAGTAGATGACCGCCCCCGAGTCCTTGTACGCGCCGTTCGGATCGGCTGCGTATTTCTTGTCGCTGCGCGCGCGCTGGCTGACCTGCGGCGGGACGATCTTGAACTCGAGCACCGCGACTTTCTTCAGCAGGCTTTCGAGTTCGTCCGAATTCTTGAGCGCGGGCACTTCGACCAGCAGCCGGTTGGAGCCGACTTTCGAAATGACCGGTTCGGAGACGCCCAGCGAGTTGACGCGCTTCTCCACCACGAGCTCGACCTGATTCTGGATATCAGGCGTGATCGTTTTGACCTCGGGCGTCGTCTGAAGTTCGAGCAGCACGCGCGCGCCGCCCTGAAGGTCGAGGCCCAAGTGGATCTTCTGCTGGATGGGCCAAATCGCCCAAATGCAGAGCCCGACGAGAGCCACAAGAAGGACCGCTTCGAGCGGCCGCTTGAGCTTATTCCACATACCGGTTCCGGGGAAGGGGAGAACCCTCGGATGGTAGCATGGGGGGCGAACAGCGTCAAACGACGTTGCGGTCGTCCGGACCAAAGGTCGATGAGGCCCGGACCGCGGAGGGCGCCTCGATGATTGACTCCAAGGGAGTTGATGCAGGACTCCTTCAAACACGCTACCGTCTCACGAAGCAGCGCGCCGCGATCTTACGTGCGCTCGAGGACGGTGCCCACCTGACCGCGGAAACGATTCACGAACGCGTGCGCGCCGCGCTGCCCGCGGTGAGTCTCGGAACGATCTACCGCACGCTCGATATCCTGCGCGCGATCGGATTGGTCCAAGTATTCGCGCACGGCGGCGCCGCGCGGTACGAGGCCGCGCTCGACAAGCACCATCATCTGGTGTGCGCGAGCTGCGGCGAGATCGTCAACATCCCGGCACCGCAGATCGCCGCGCTGGCGCTGTCGATCGCGCAGGACCATCGCTATTCCGGCGTCGATGCGGCGCTCGTTGTGAGCGGCCGCTGCGCGCGCTGCGCCGGGCTCGCGCGCAACGGCGCGTCGACCGCCGGAAGCTAGACCAGCTCCGCAGGCCGATCGATGACGGCGGCAGGTTCGAGCGTAAGCTCGGGCGGCAGCTCGCCGTACGCGTAGACCGCTAGCCCCGGCGTGGTGCGGTCGAGGAACTCCGCGACCAGCGGGCGCAGCGGCGCCGTCACCACCAGCGCGTGCGGCGCGAACGCGCCGTCGGCGACGAAGCGGGCCACCGTTTCGCGGACGTGCAGCGCGGTGAAGGGGTCCGGCGCGAGGCCGCCCTCGGTGGCCCACATCGCGCTCAATTCCGCCTCAAGCTCCGGCGTGACGATCAGCGGACGCAGCCGCTGCACGCCGTCGCGTCGCAGCTGCTGCGGAACGAGCACGCGGCGCACCGCTTCGGCGAGCTCACGCGGATCGCGGCTGAGCGCGGCCGCATCGAGCAGCGCCTCGAACACGGCCACCGGATCGCGCGGCCAGATCCGCTCGCGCAGCAAGTGCAGCATCGCGCGATGCCCCAGCGCGATGGGCAGCGCGTCGCCGCCGACGTCCTTGACGAGCGACGGCACCGCGATGCGCAGGTGTTCGACCAGCGCGGCGAATTCCTGGCGGCCGAAGAGTTCGGCAGCGTGCGAGCGCACCGCCTCAGCCAAGTGCGACCCGACGATCGAGATCGCATCGAAGGTCAGCGTACCGGCCTGCTGCGCGGCCTCGCGCTGCTCGTACGCAATCCAGCGCGCAGCCAGGCCGTAGACGGGTTCCGACGTCGGCTCGCCCTCGACCCGGCGCAGCTGTTCGGGCGCGCCGACGGCGATCAGCCGGTCGAGCCGCACGATTCCGTCAGCGACGGCGCGGTCGCGCACGCGGATCGCGTACGTGCGCGGGTCGCGCAGCGGATCGTCGCGCAGCCGCACGCCCGGAATGACGATTCCGATTTCGGCCGCGAGCGAGCGGCGCACGTCGCCGATGCGGTCGAGCAGGGCATCGCAGTTGGGCTGCACCAGCAGCGAATACAAGTCGGCGCCGATTTCGATCGCGAGCGCGTCGACGCCGACCAGCGCGAAGGCGCTCTCGGGCCGGCGTACTGCCTCACGTCGCCGGCGCTGCTGCGCGGCGTCCCGCGCCGTTTCGGCGCGTGCCTGACGGTGCCCGGCGAGTGCGGCGGCCCCGAACGCGCCGCCGCCGAGCGCGACGAACAGCAAACCCGGGAAGGCGGGGATACACGCCAGCGCGAGCACCAGCACGCCGGCGACCCGCAGCACGTCCGGCCGCGCGAACAACTGCGCGGCGAGATCGACGCCCAAGGCACCGTCGCCGGCGACGCGTGTCACCATCAGCCCCATCGCGGTCGAGATCAGAAAAGCCGGCAGCGTCGTCAACAACGCGTTCCCGATCGAGAGGATCGCGAACGTCTGCATCGCTTCGAGCGGGGGAAGGCCGTGATAGACGGTGCCGACGACGATCCCGCCGGCCAGGTTCAGCGCGACGATGATCAGCGCCGCGACGGCATCGCCTTTGACGAACTTGCCGGCCCCGTCCATCGCGGCGTAGAAGTCGGCTTCGCGCTGGACGCGGGCGCGTTTGAAACGCGCGCCTTCGGCATCGAGCAGCCCCGCGTGGACATCGGCGTCGATAGCCATCTGCTTGCCCGGCATCGCGTCGAGGGTGAAACGCGCGCAGACCTCGGCGACGCGCTGCGCGCCGCTCGCGATGACGACGAATTGGATGGTGATCAAAATCGCGAACACGATCAGGCCGACCACGATATTGCCGCCCACGACGAACGCGCCGAAGGCCGGGATCAATGCGCCGACGCCGCTCGGGTCGTGTCCGCGGGTCAGGATCAGTCGCGTCGCGCTGACCTCGAGCGACAGGCGGAACAGGGTGGCCAGCAGCAGCGACGGCGCGAAAGCGGAGAACTGCAGCGGTTCTTCGACGCGCAGGCTCAAGAGCAGCACCAGCGCCGAACCGAACACGTTGAGCGCGAGCAGCGCATCGAGCAGTGGGGCAGGCAGCGGCACGATCAGGATCGCGACGATGCACAGCACCGCGATCGAGAACACGGTCGTGAAGTCGATCCTCACGCGAGCAGTCCCGCGTGGGCGAGGTCGGCCACGATCTGCGCGACCGCGACGTAGGTTTCGGGCGCGATCGCGCGGCCGCCGGCACTGGTCGCATACAGCAGTCGCGCCAGCGGCGGATCCTCGATCACCGGAATACCCGCCTCGCGGGCCACGGCGCGAACGCGCAGCGCGCCCCCATCGGCCGCCCGAACGAGCACCTCGGGGACCGGAACCTGCGGCGGCGCGTAGCGCAGCGCTACCGCGACGTGGGTCGGGTTGACCACCACGAACGACGCCTCGCGCGTACGTGCGATCGCACCGCGCACGAGGTCGCGATGCAGCGTCTTGCGGCGCGCACGTGTCTGCGGGTCGCCGTCGTTTTCACGCGCGTCGCGCTTGAGCTCGTCGAACGACATTTTCAGCCTGCGCAGCCAGCGCCGGTGCGCCAGCGCGTAGTCGGCTGCGCCGAAGGCGAGCCCGACCGCGAACGCCGCCCCGCACGCGCGCAGCGCCGCCGCGCCTGCGACCCCCGCGGCCGCGCCGGGTGCGCCGAGCGCCGCACCGGCCGCGAGCACGTCGCGCCCGATCGGGAGCAGCGCCGCCAGCGCAACCGCGAACGCGACCGCAGCGCGAACCCCGCCGAGCGCGGCTTCCGGGCCGAACATTCGCTTCAGTCCGGCGACCGGATTGAGCCGGCTCGGATCGAAGTGCAGCGCCGTAACATGCAGCCCGCCGCCTTGCGCGAGCGCGAGCGCGGAACCGGCGAGCGCCGCCGCAGCGGCCGGGGCGAGTGCCGCGCACGCAACGGTGCCGAGCGAACCGGCCGCGACGCCGGCTCGCGGTTGGGCGGCAGTTTCCCGGAGCGCCGCTGCCAGCGCGTGCGCGACGAACGGAACGCTCGCGCACGCGGCCAGCGTCGCGCACCCAAACGCCGCGACGCTGCCGAGCTCGGCCGAGCGCGCGACGTTCCCTTCCGCGCGCGCGCGACGGCGACGCGACGGCGTCGCCGCGAACGGCTTGTCGCCGTCGCTCACCGCGCGTTCTCCCACGGCACGACCAGCCACGGCCGCGCACCGAGCGGAATCAGCAGCGGCAGCGTCATCACCGTCAGGGCCAATGCGCCGGCGAAGACCGCCGGAAAAGCCAGACTGAAACCGCCGAAGCGGGGCACGATGCGCGTGACGGCGGCCAATGCCAAGTGGAGCGTTGCGGCGACCGTGATCGCCGGCGCGGCGACGAGCAGCGCCGCTTGCAGCAGCGTCGCCGGCAGGGCCAGGGCGAAGTGCATCCAGGCACCGCCCGATGGCCACATGGCCGGCGGAATGCGCACGAACGAGTCGGCGAACGCCAGCACCACCGGCACCCAGCCATCGAGCAGGATGAACGCCGCCAGAAACGTCGCCGACCAGAGCCGTCCGAAACCTTGCGCGCTGGTCACGTTCGCGCCCGGCACGCTGCCGCGCACGCCGAGGTAATCGTCGATCGTCCGCCCGGCGAAATACGCGCCGTCGTACAGCAGCGCCGCGCCGAATCCGATTGCGGCTCCGAGCGCCGCCTCGGCGGCCGCGGCCAGCGCGAAGCGCGCCCCGTCCAGTCGCACGGGCGCAGTATGCGGCGCGACGGCGCACGCCAGCGCAAGCGCCAGCCCGGCGCGCACGATCGGCGGAACCGACGGATGCGAGAACCCCGGCGCACGTGACGCGAGCCCGGCTGCCCGCGCGAACACGAGCAGCCAGGTCTGCGTCAACCGCGCACCAGCTGCGGAATGCGCGCGACGACCTCGTACAGCA
>Ga0182024_10006021_pt1 | contig 26855 bp, 26 predicted proteins | sample P32metaG_FD_120480 | JGI IMG/M metagenome (GOLD analysis project Ga0182024, IMG submission 120480) | Permafrost microbial communities from Stordalen Mire, Sweden - P3-2 metaG (Illumina Assembly) | ecosystem: Environmental > Terrestrial > Soil > Wetlands > Permafrost | place: Sweden: Stordalen...
CCAGGTCGCCGCGCCGCTGCCGGACGAGGTCGCGCAACGACTTGCCGCGCGCGTGCGCCACGCGATCAAGCGGATCGACCGAGACAAACGCCGGCGTGACCGCCCGCTCCAACTCGGCACGCAGACTCCCCGGCAGATCGGGCGCAGGAATCTGCAACTCGTCAAAGCCGATCCGTCCGGCGGCCCCGGACCGCACGTCCACCCCGAGCACGCGATCGATGAACGGCGCCAGGTCGGGCTTGTCCTCGTGCGTGAACTCAACGCCCTCGAGGCCCCAGCCCCACCATTTCATCAAAGCCATTGCATGCCATACCCTCGCTCGGGGCGCCGTCCGCCGTCCGTATCGATGCCGGAGCGGTGGACGATAAGCGATCGCTCCACGAGCATCCGGCGCCGGTGGACGCGGGTCGAGGGAGGGGTCAGGTCGTGGCGAGCGTGATGTCGGGTCGCGTTGGCTGGTCTGCCGTGCGGGTGGTTCGCCAGGCGGCCCAGGCCCGTCCGAGTGCGTAGGCGACGGCGCTGAGGGTGCCGACGAAGAATCCGATCGGCCAGTTGGTCTGGTAGGAGATGGCGATCGCGGTCCAGACGGTGATCAGGGCGATGATCACCGACAGGATGATCGCTGCGGCGGGGCGGCTGGTGAGCGCACGGGCGGCGGCAGGTGGGCCGATCATCAGCGAGAAGATCAGCAGGGCGCCGACGACGGGGACGGTGAGGGCGGTGGCGGCGGCGAGCACGAGGAGGAACGCGAGTTCCATGCGGTGGCTGGCGACGCCTTTGGCTTCGGCGATGTCGGGGATCACGGAGGAGTACAGGAGCGGCCGGTAGAGAACGCCGATGACGGCGATGCTCGCGAGCGCGAGCAGCGCGACGGGCAGCAGTTCGGTGGTGGAAACGCCGAGGACCTCGCCGAACAGGAGCGAGAAGAGCTGTGCTTCGTATTGCACTGAGCGGCTCAGGAACAGTGCGCCGAGGGCGAGCCCGAGGACGAGTGTGAGGGCGGTGGCGACGTCGTGGCGGCCGCGGCGACCGAGCGTCGCGATCGCGATTGCGGCGACAGCGGCGAACGCGCCGAGCCCGATGAGAGCGCTGATTCCGAGGAGGTTGGCGGCCGCGGCGCCGGCGAAGGCGCTGTTGGGCAGCGCGTGGGCGGGGAACGCCGAGCCGCGGAGGACCACGAAGAACCCGACGACTCCCGCGATCACGGCAACGATCGTTGCCACGATCCAGGTGTTGGTCATGAAGCTAGAGAACACGTCGTCCCTCGGCGCGTCTGTTCGTGACGATTCGAACGACCGGCAGTCCGGAAGCGAGGTAGGCGACGAACGCGAGGGCGACGATGAAGAAGCTGACGGGGTAGCCGTTGCGGCTGGAGCCCCAGTAGTAGCTGTCGTAGGCGAGCAGCACCCCGACCCACGTGGCGGCGACGCCGATCACCGCCGCGATGATCAGGGCGACGCCGGTCCGGTTGGTGAGCCGCAGCGCGGTCGCGGCCGGGCCGATCAGCAGCGCGGTGGAGAGGATCGCGCCGATCGCGAGCGCGGAGAGGCCGACGGCGACCGCCAGGGCCGCCATGAACCCAAGGCCGACCAGGCGAACGGGGACGCCTCGCGCGGCGGCGAGCTCGGCGCTGGTCGAGGCGAGCAGCAGCGGCCGGTAAAGCACGGCGATGATCCCGATAGCGATGACGCTGAAGGCGATGACGATCGGGATCGTGGAAGGGTCGATCGTGAAGATCGACCCGAACAGGATGGTCTGGGTCGCGCCGGTGGTGGCGCTGTTGGTCGTGTCGTAGTAGAGAAGCAGGGCTGCGAGGCCGGTCGCGGCGCCGAGGACGATCCCGGTCGCCAGGTCACGTCCCTTCACGCGTTGGGTGCCGATCGCGTCGATTGTTCCGGCGCCGAGCAGCCCGAATCCGACGAAGCCGAGGAGGGGGCTGATACCGAGCAGGAACGCGGCCGATCCGCCGGCGGTGGAGACGTCCGTCAGCGCGTGCCCGGCGAAAGATTGGCCGCGCAGAACTGTGAACACGCCGACCACAGCGGACACGACCGCGACGACGCCGCCGATGACGAACGCGGTGCGTACCGGCTGGCTTGAGAAAAATCCCGGTTCGAACAGCCAGTGCATGCCGCTCAGCCGATGTGAACGCCCGGGCCGGAAGCACTGTGATCGTGGTGTGTGGCTCCGGGGTCGGCGTCTCCGGCGACCACGAGGATGCGGCCGTTGACGTGGAGGACCTCGACGGGGTGGCCGTAGAGGTCGCTGAGTACGTCGGTGCGGATGACCTGGGCGGTCGTTCCGGCCGCGGCCCGACCGTCGGCGAGGTAGACGACGCGGTCCATGACGGGCAGGAGCGTGTTCATCTCGTGCGCAGAGAGCAGCACCGCGATCCGATGCGCGACAGCGATGCGGTGCAGCAGCGCGATGATCTCCTGCCCGGAGCGCAGGTCGAGGTTCGCCAACGGCTCGTCCAGGAGCAGCAGCCGGGGGCGGCAGATCAGGGCGTGAGCGATCAGCACCCGCTGCTGCTCACCGCCCGACAGCGCCCCGACCCGGGCGTCGGCGAATCGCTGTGCGTCGACCGCGCTCAGCATCTCGTCCACGAGCGCCTTTCGCTTGGCGGACGGGACGGGCATCCCGAAGCGGTGCCCATCGAGCCCGAGCCCGACCAGGTCGCGGGCGCGCATCGGCATATCCGGGTCGAGCAGCACCTTCTGCGGCACATATCCGATCGACCGGTTCCGCCAGCCGCGGGCGCGGCCGCCGAGACGGACCTGGCCGGCGCCCGGTGCCTGGAGGCCGAGGATCACCCGCAACAACGTGGTCTTGCCGGCGCCGTTGGAACCGATCAGGCCGGTGAACTCACCCGCCGCGACGGTGAAGGTGACCCCGTCGAGGATCTGCCGGCCGCCGAGCGCGACGCTCACCCCGTCGACGGCGAGCACCTCCCCGTCGACGGGATCGCTGGCCCCACGGTTCTGGTCGTCGGCGATCACAGCCGCTGGGTGGAGATCTTGGCCGTCACGGCCTTCTCGATCGCGTTGACCTCGGCCATCATCCAGGACTGGAAGTCATAACCCGGGGTCGGCATCGTCTCATACACCCCGACGACCGGCACACCGGCCCGCAACGCCGTCTCGCGGATCGAGGCGGTCAAGGAGTCGACGACCTGCTGGTTGTAACAGAACACCTTCACCTGATGTCTGGTGAAGAACCCGTTCTCCAAGGTGATGTCCTCCGGGGCGGGATCAACCCCGTTCATGATGTCCGCCTGGAACGCGAACGGCGTCAAGTTGTTCATTCCCATCGCCTGGAGCAAGTAGTCGGCGACCGGCTCCGTCGTCGCGACGGTCGTTCCCGCGTACCTGGCCTTGAACGCGGCGATCGCCTGGTGCAGCGGCGCCAGCGACGCGATGAATTTGGCGAGGTTCGCCTTGAAGTAGGCGGCGTGGGAGGGCTGCAGCGCGGACAGGTCCGCGGCCATCACCTTCGCGACGGCCGGCATCGTGCGCGGCGCGTACCACAGGTGCGGGTTCGGGGTGTCGGTCGGGAGCCCGAGGACGTTCTGGACGACGATCACCTTCCGCTTCGGGTTCGGCGACGCCGACTCGATCTTGTTCATGAACGTGTCGTACCCGACCCCGTTCCGGACGATCAACTGCGCCGAGCTGACCTGCTGGGCGACGCTCGGGGATGACTCGAACGTGTGCGGATCGGTGTTCGGGTTATTCAGGATCGAGGAGACGTGAACGTACCGGCCGCCGATCTGACCCAACACGTTGGCGTACTCGTTCTCCGTGCCGATCGCCGAGATCACCCCGCTGCCGCCGGTCGCCGCGGATGACGACAAGCCGCACCCCGCGCCGACGAGCACGAGGAGCCCGGCAGCGACCAGAGGCGCGATGCGCGTGCGCGCAGCGGACCGGAGCGCCGAGGCGCACATGGTGCTCATGGTGCTCATGGGCCGGTGGGGTGTCGCCACAGGAAGAGCATACATGAGAGTAAGACTTCTTCTCATTAGAACCTGTGGGTGAAACGGCAGGAGTGGATCGGACGATCAACACCCCAGCCACGAGCGCCGTGCCGACCGCGAGCGCGTCCTAGTTCTGGCAGGCGCGGCAGGCGCCGTGCAGCACGACCTCATGATCATCGGTGCGGAACTCCAAACGGCGCGAGAGACGCTCGATCGCCCGCTCCAGATCACGATCGTCAAACGGCACCACCCGCCCACACGAGTCACACAGGAGGTGATGATGGTGCTCGCCCCCCGGATCGATCAGCTCATAGCGCGTCGTGCCATCCCCAAACTCCAACCGCGCGATCAATCCATGCTCGCCGAGCAGCTCGAGGATCCGATAGATGCTCGCGCGCGCGACCCGCTGGCCGCCCTCCCGCAACCGGTCCTCGATCTCCAGCGCGCTCAGCGCACACGGCTGGCCGGCGAGCAGCTCGATCAACGCGTCGCGCGCCCGCGCCTTGCGATGCCCCGCACGATCAAGCACCCCGCGAGCGTGGCCGGCCCACTCACTCCGGATGCGCGTCGACATTGACGGTGATTGTAGCCGCGCGACGGATGAGAGTAAGACCGGTTCTTGTCGCCTCGGCGCGCCTACCGGCTGTCGGTGCCGAGGGTCGGTTAGCCTTGCCGGGGCATGATCGATGGCCCCAGCCTGATCGAGTCGGTGCGCGCGTTCCTGGGTGCGCCACGTTGTGCGGTGCTCTCGACGATCGGGACCGACGGCGCACCGCGCCAGATCGTCATCCACTACCTACTCGGCGAGAACCATCTCCGGATCAACGGGCACCGAGATCGTCGCTGGGTGGCCAACCTGCGGCGTGACCCCCGAGCCTCGCTCATCGTCCACGACCACGCTGCCTACCTGCACTACGTCTCGATCCGCGGAACGGCGACCCTCTTGGACGAGGGCGAGAGCGCCGTCGCCGAGGCGATGACCCAAGCCGAACGCTACGGCGAGGATCCTGCCGAGTTCGCCGACCAGCCGCGGGTCAGCTTCCGGATCGACGTCGAACGGCTCACCGAGTACACCTGACCTCTGCCTACAGCGAAGGCGCCTTCTTCGCGCTGACTGGAATACCGAACCGGCAGTCGGCGGCCTTGAACGCCGGCGAGGCCAGGTCGATCCCGGAGCTGGAGCCGATCGCGATGCCGCCGCCCGGGCTCGGGTCCAGCAGCAGCCGGCCGCTGCGCGGCGTGTGCCGTCGTCGAACCGACGGTCAGGCGCCAGTGGACAGCCGAGGCCGTCCGGACAGCGATCCGGCAATGGCAGGCCGAGCATGAATCGCCGCCCACCTACCGTGACTGGACGCCGACACGTGAGAACCCCGAGCGCTGGGAGGCCGCGAGGCCGCGGTGGCCGAGCGCCGCTGTCGGGTCCGACCTCTACCGCCACGCACCTGACCCGTGGTGGCAGGTGCTTGGCCCCGTTCCCGGCTGAGCCCAGCGGCGAGGAGGATGAACAGGACCCCGGCGTTAGGGTCGGTTGCCGACCCGGTGAGGATGCCTCCAAAGCCCTGACCGAGCACGCAGTAGGCAAGGTTGAGCACCACCGCAAGCGCGAGGAACGCCTTCGGGTGCCAGTCGATCGCCACACCGAGCCCGATCGCCACCGAGAGGACCGCCACGATGGCGCTCCCGGCTCGAAGTCGATGTCGTAGGTGGCACCGGTCGCATTCTGCGTGCCCCATACCTCGTGGAAGCTCCCGGTCGCGACATCGGCGACGTCCGTCCGGCGACAGCGCTGGAGAGAGAATGCCCGTCACCGCCTGTTTCGCGGTGACGGTTCCGTGGAATAATGGTTTCGCGAGTCGGAGAAGGCAGGGAGAACGATGTCCGCATTACCCGTCGGTGTGCCCTCGAGAGCCGGCGCGCTGGCGTTGGGCGTTCGGGACTCATCGTTCCCGACCCGAGGCGCCGTGGTGGGCCTGGTCGCGAGGGCCCCGAGGCTCAGTATCGGGGTGCGTGCCGCATGAGCCAGGCTCTGCTGAGGGTGCTGGCGGTGGACGACGAGCTACCGCAGCTGGAGGACGTCGCACGGATCCTGCGCGCCAGCCCCCATGTCGGCGACGTGGAGACCGCATCGAGCGCGCGTGAGGCGATCACGAACGCAAACAGCGGCCCTTACGACGCGATCTTTCTCGACGTGCGGATGCCGGACCTCGGCGGCCTTGAGGTCGCGCGCGTGTTGAAGGCGTTTGCGCGGCCGCCGGCGGTGGTGTTCGTCAGCGCGTTCGACATCTCGGCAGGGACAGCGTTCGGCCTGCGCGCCATCGACTACATCCTCAAGCCGGTGGCCCCGCCGCGTGTCGACGACGCGCTCCGCCGGGTACTGGCGGCCAACGCTGCCGCGGCCAGCGATGTCACCGTGGCGCCGGCGGGTACAGCCGACCCGGTCGTCGGCGAGCTCGAGCACGACGTCATCGTCGTTCACCACGGACGCGGGACGCGCCTTCTGCCCCGGAGCTCGATCTTGTATGTGAAAGCCTACGGCGACTACCTACGCGTGTTCGCCGACAGCGGGCGTTACCTGGTGCGGGGGCGCCTCACTGCGGCGGAGGCCCGGCTTCGCCCGCACGGGTTCCTGCGCGTGCACCGCCAGTACCTCGCGAATCTCCGCCGCACGACCGAGGTCCGTGCCTTCCTGAACGGAACCGCGCAACTGCGGCTTGACAACGGCAGCGACGTCCCGGTCGCGCGGCGTCACGTTCCCGAGCTGCGGCGGTGGTTGCGCAGCGAGCCCACGCGGCTGCTCGGTGCGCCTTACGCCCCCGAACGAGCATGCTGAAGACGATGCCGACCGGGGCGCGCTGCCTCGGTGGCCGAGCTGACTGTCGGTATCGCGGCCGGCGGTTTTGGGTGTCCAAGGGCGGGAGTGCGGGACCGGAGCATGGTCGTGAGCACCGCGAGCGCGCCGGCGAGGAGCAGCACGGCCCCGAGCGCGAGGACGCTCCCGTCCGCCGGGATCAGGGCCAGGTGCCCGGCCGTGAGCGCGACGAGCAACAGCGCAAGCCCCGGCGGCGCTGCGTGCCCGCCGCCGAGGCGGGTGACGAGCAGCCCGCCGATGAACGACCCCGCGCATGCGAGCCCGCTACCGCAGCCGGCGTGACGCGCTCCCCGAGGCGCTCCCCGAAGCCGCTGTCCTTGGCGTCGCGGCCGGGTTGCATGTGACCGTCCAGTTGCCCGACAGCGACAACGAGCAGGCGATCCGAGAGGAGGCCCACGACCGCCGCGTCGAGCTAGAGACGATGAGCGACTACCGACCCGCGCCCCGCGGCCGCCCGCCAGCCCTCCTGCTCGGCTACGCGCAAATGCCCGAACCCGCGATCCGTGCCGGCGTCCACGAGCTCGCCAATGCAGTGCGAGCACCAAGAACCCGCGCCTGAGCTGCGGCGTAACCCCGGCGCAGTCCGGATAACCAGGGCCGCGGGCAGCTCGCCGAGCGATGACGGAGGCTGTGCCGCGGCGGGGCGTCGACCGCCGCTCAGCCGTGCGCGTGTGGATCCTCACCGGACAACCTTCAGTCGATGGCGCCGAGTTCCTCGACATCCATACGGGCGACGAGGTCACCACGGAACGTGTAGACGTGCAGGACTCGTCCCTCGCCAAGAACCCAACGACGACGGCGATAACCGGGTCTATCGCGTGGACGCTGTAATCAGACGTCGCCTCGCCCATCGCTGTAGACAGCGCCTTGATCACCCAGAAATAGACGGTGACCTCGGGGACCCTGAGCGCGTCGTGGGCCTGGCCACACCTGGACACGGTCGCGTTAGGGTCAGCGGTCCATGTGCTTCTCACCGCAGGCTGACTTCACCGCGGGCGCGGTGGTCGCCGGGGTGGGCGTCCAGACGCTGCGCCGGGTGCGCGTGCGGCGCGAATTGATCGTCGGTGCGCTGCCGCTGCTGCTGGGGTTACACCAGCTCGTGGAGGGGTTCGTCTGGCTTGGCCTTCGCGGCGAGGTGTCCCCGGGATTGGGTGACACCGCCAAGCAGGTGTACATCGTTTTCGCCCACGCGATTCTCCCCGCCGTGGTGCCGTTGGGCTTCACGCTGCTGGAGCCCGAGCGCCGGCGGGCGCGATGGATGTGGCCCCTCATCGGAATCGGCCTCCTCCTGGGCGCTTACCTGCTCTGGCAGGTCACGGCCTACCCGGTAGGAGCTCAGCTGCAGGCCCGCTGTATCGACTACACCACGCACACTCCGAACGACCTTCTCATCGGCGTGCTCTACGTCGTCGCGACCTGCGGCCCCGCGCTGATCTCGAGCCGGCGTTATCTGCGCTGGTTCGGGGTGGTCAGCCTGGTCGGCGTGGTCGCCGTCGCGCTCGTGCGGGTGGATGAGCTCACCTCCCTGTGGTGCGTGTACGTAGCGCTGGTGAGCCTGCTCATCCTCGAGCACTTTCGGCGCCAGCGAGCATTTGAGGCAGCGACGCCACCCTGAGCATTGCCTCAGACGGCGCCGCATCCCCGACGCTCGTCACCCTCACCGGCGCCACCGGGCAGGACACCTGCTCGAACCAGTCGCTGCCCGCCGGTCAGACCTGCACCATCCAGATGCTGTTCGCCCCTCCCAGCCCGGGCAGCGCGACGGGCACGCTCAGCATCCCTACCGACGCCGCGAACACGCCGACGGTCGTGTCGCTCTCCGGCGCCGGCCAATACCAGCCCCGCCGACGCCCACGCCGAGCGCGACGCCCAGGCCGACGCCCACGCCCAGCCTGGCCCCGCTGCAGAGACGGTGGGTGAGCGCCGGCTCTGAGACGTTCGCCTTGAAGCCCGGACATCATCGCGAGCATCTCGGAGCACGGTTCGCCGGCCATCGGCTCATCCCGGGCCGCTACCGGCTGCTGGTGTCCGCGAGCGCCCCCGGACGCCCACCGGTCACCGTCACAAAGCCCCTGACCGTCACCGCGGCGCGAATCTCGCCGCCCCATAACGACGGCGGGGACGCGGGTTGCTGGTGCTGTTCGCGGATCTCGACGGCTTCAAGCACGTCAACGACAGCCTCGGTCACCACGCCGGCGACGAGGTTCTCGTCGGGGTGGCGCGGCGGCTGACCGGCGTTCTGCGCTCCGGCGACTCCCTCGCCCGTCTCGGCGGCGACGAGTTCCTGATGCTGCTGGAGGACGTCGAGGGCGAGGAGGAGCTGGGCCGCGCCGTCGCGCGTGTTCGCGGAGCGATCAGCGACACCCCGTTCGTCATCGATGGCCACCCGCTGGCGCTTGACATCACGATTGGCGTCGTCCGCACTGACGAGTCGCACCGCTCTCCGGAAGACCTGATCCGCGACGCAGACGCCGCCATGTACCGCGCCAAACAGCTCGGGCGCGGAGGCTACGCCGTGTTTGACGGCGAGATGCGTCAACACGCAGCGGAGGGCTTGCGCATCGAGCACGAGCTCCGCGCCGCGCTCGGCGTTGGACAGCTGCGGTTGCTCTATCAGCCGATCGTGTCGCTCGATGATGGCCGCATCGTGGAGTTGGAGGCACTGCTGCGTTGGCAGCATCCCGAGCGAGGGTTACTCGAGCCGTCAGATTTCCTGGATGTCGCGGTCGAGAGCGGACTGATCGTTCCGATCGGCACCTGGGCGCTGCATCAAGCCTGCCGCGAGGCAGCGGCGTGGCGGACGTCGCCGGTCGACGCGAACATGCCCATCGTCAACGTCAACATGGACTCGAGCGAGCTCGCGCAACGCGAGCTCACGAAGACCGTCGGCGAGATCATCACGCTGCAAGGTTCCCCGTTGCGGCTGCAGCTGGAGCTCACCGAGGCAGCGCTGATCCAGGACCCATCGCTCCCCGCCAACCTGCGTGATTTCAAGAGCCACCTGGGCGTGCGCACCGCGCTGCAGGACTTCGGCACCGGCTACTCCTCGCTCGCCTCCCTGACCCAATTTCAGATCGACGAGCTAAAGATCGACCGCTCCCTCATCCACACACTCGCGGACGGCCGCGACGCGCCGATCGTCGCGGCGATCGTCAACATGGCCCACGCACTCGACATCCTGGTCGTAGCCGAGGGCATCGAAACCACGCAACAGGCCGCCGAAGCGCGACGACTCGGGTGCGATCGCGGACAGGGATTCTTCTTCGCCGCCCCTCTCCCGCCGGAAGCGATCGTCACACTGCTCGCCCAGCCGACCGCCCTGCCCGCCACCCCGCTGTAACGCGGAGGCTCACCAGGAGCGTCGCGGCGCGGTGCGGTCAAGAGGCGACGTCGCGGCGGTTAAAGACGACGAGCGCCGCGACGATCGGCGGCAGTGCGAACGCGGCCGAGACCCAGATGGCACGCACGATGAGAGCCCCGCCGGTCGGGGTCTGGAACAGGTCGTGCCAGGCGGTCAGCTGGTTGGTGAGCAGGTAGGGATGCGCGGCCTGGAGGCTGGAGATCGCCGCCACCCCCTGGAGGGCCATGGCGTAGATGATCGTTCCACCGACGGCCGGCACGCTCTGTCCGGTGACGACTGAGAGGAACACCCCGAAACTGGCGATAGCCAGGACCGGCAGCGTGTAGACGAGCAGCGAGACGATGTCGAGACCGAGCGCGTGCAGCGCCGAGATTCGGTACCCGGAGATATTGACGAGCGGGTTGAAGCCCCAGGCGATGATCCCGGCGATGGTCGAGACAACGAAGAACAGGGCCATCGCCAGCGCCAGGTAGGTGAATAGCGCCAGGAGCTTGCCGATCAGCAGCTCCGTGCGCGACAGGGAGCGGGTCAGCACGGTCTTCAGCGTCCCGTCCGCCCGCTCGGCCGCGACGATGTCGCCGGCGACGAGCGCGGCGATGACGGCGGGACCGAAGACGGCGATCAGCTTCACGACGACAAGCGCGAAGCCCACGCCGGTGTGGCCGAGGTTGTTCGTCAGCGGCCCGTGCGGCGGCCCCTGGGTGAGCTCCAACAGCAGATAGACGATTGGACCTATCGCCGCAGTCGCGAAGCCGAGCCACGTCCGGCGCTGGATCAGGAGCTTGAACGCCTCCCCCCGGTAGGCGACCCAGACGCCTCCGATCACGCCATCACCGGGTCCTCGACGGAGGGACGCTCGGTCAGCTCAAAGAACACGCGCTCCAGCGTCAGCTGCTCGGGCACGAGCGCCTGAATCACCACATCCGCCTCCGCCAGCGACCGTGTCAGCCGGAGCAGGGCGCCATCGCCCGCGACGGCAAACTCGATCTGCTCATGGCTGACCGACAGGTCGGAGATGCCGTCGGTCATCGCGCAGATCGCCTCGGCCCGCGGCCTGTCGTCGGCCGTCAGCCGGTAACGGCGGCCTGCCCGCGCTCGCAGCTCATCCAGGCTGCCCTCGTAGGCGATCCGACCGGCGGTGACGATCGCCACCCGCTCACACAGCTCCTGTACCTCGGCGAGGAGGTGACTGGACAAGAACACCGTGACCCCGCGGGCCGAAAGGTCCCGCAGCAGCCGGCGCAGGAACCGGATGCCGGCCGGGTCCAGGCCGTTGGCGGGTTCGTCGAGCAGGAGCAGCTGCGGCCGGCGCACCAGGCAGGCAGCGACCCCGAGTCGCTGGCGCATCCCCTGCGAGTAGTCAGACACCCGATCACCGGCGCGGTCGCGCAGCTCGACCATCTCCAGCGCCTCCTCGATCACCTCGGGCCCGACGCCGGCGCGGTCGTAGGAGGCCAGCAGCTTCAGGTTGCGCCGCCCGCTGAGATACGTGTACAGCCGCGGCTCCTCGATGATGCCGGCCACCCGCGCCCGGGCCGCCCGCTCGTCGCCGTGGGGATCACGGCCGAACAGCCGGATGGCGCCCGCGTCGGGCCGGATCAGCCCCAGCAGCATCCGCATGGTGGTCGTCTTGCCGGCTCCGTTGGGGCCGAGAAACCCGTAGATCTCCCCGGGACGAACGAGCAGATCGATCCCGTCGACGGCCGGACGGCCCCGGTAGGCCTTGCGCAGACCATGCGCCTCGATCGGGGGAGCAGACGGAGCAACCGACATCCAGTTCGACTGTAGGAAGCAAAGACAAACGCCGCGTTAAGACGCCGTGATGTAACGCGCCGGGGGGAGCGGCAACGTATGCAGTGATGAGCTCGGAGCCCGACGCGAGCGTGCTGAGGCGCTCGATCGACCGGATCACCCCGGACGTCGAGGTCTCGAGCCGCTGCGCCGGTACGTACCGGGGCACGGTCGTTTACGAGCCGAGCGTCGGCCCGGCCGGCCACGGAGGCGCGGGCCTACCAGAGCCGGGCCCCCCGAGCACATATCTCCTTGGGCGCTTCTCGATTCGTGGTGCGGTGATCAGCTCCGCACGAACGCCGTGGTCTCGCCGGGACGCAGCGTGCGTGGGAGGGGAAGCGCAGACCTAATGCAGCGTGATATCAGCGATCCGACTAACGACGGTCTGACCGTTCGGGTACGTCCAGCGCAGGCGCACCGAGCCGCTTCCCGGGAACACCTGCCGGATCTCGAAATAGCCGTGCGGGCCGCTCAGGGGCACGGTCTTGACGGTGGTGAAGTTCCCGCCGGAGGTGGGCTTGAACTGGATCTCGACCTGCTGGCGCCGGTGGGTACGGCGGGCGGCATCCGGGGCGGGTCGCACGTCGCCCCAGACGAGCAGCGGGTGCTTGGCCGTGGTGCGCGTCACGGGCAGGTAGACCGGCATCCGGAATGCGTCAAACGATGGCTTGGGCTGTCCCGTGGCCGTCTCGAGCCCGGTCGCGAACACCGTGGTGCCTGGCGGATCTGCGATGAGGAAATTGTCGAAGGACTTGATCCGCGGGTCCAGCCAGGTGATGTACTCGGCCCAGTTGAGGTAATACGCGGCCAGCGCGGGCGTGATGGTGTACCCGGTGTTGGGCGGGTTGGTGATGAACCCGAACTCGGTTGACCAGATCGGGAACTTCGTGTCTGAGCCGTAGATCCGCTGCAGGCGGTCCAGCGTTGACTCGAGCGTCGGCATCGCCGCCAGCTCGGCGTAGTCGGGCTCGTTGGGGATCCGGACGTTGGGCGGCAGCGACGTGAACCCGTAGGGATGGACGGCAAACCCAGAGGCCTTGAACAGTCCGGGGTTCTGCGTCGCGAAGTGGGCCGACGCGGCCGGCGTCGTCGGGCAACCGCGCTGGCGGGCCTGGGTCCCGCGTAGCTGCCGGTAGCTGGCGTCGACGCAGTACAGCGCCCGTAGGAATCGCAGCGGCGCCATCGCGCCGAACTGCCCCGGAGCGCCCTTGAACGTCGCGCCGGCCGGGGCGAGCTCGCCGATGAGGATGCGGTCATGGCCGTGGCCGGTCGCGTGCAGCGAGCTCCACGCCCCGTTGAGAAGATCGCGGTACAGCCTCGGCGCAACCTCCACCGCCGAACCCGCGTGCGTCGTCTCGGGCCCGAGGTTGTTCCCGATATTGGGCTCATTCCAGACCGACCAGAAGTCGATCCGTGGCAGCGGACGTGACGCGCCCGGGGGAGTGAAATGCCCGCTGTAGCGGGTCCCGACCGCATGCACCCAGTCCGCATAGGCGCCGGCGTCGGGCTCCCACTCGGGCTGGGTGGTCCGGGATGGGGCACCCCGACCCTCGGCCCACAGCGGCGGCGGCCCGATCAGCGCCAGGTCGATCCCGATATGACGCGCCGTCAGTCCGCGGATGAGCGGGTCATATCTCGCCCACGACGTCGCGGGATACGCATTGGGGTCACTGGCATCAAACGCCGGCTTGTGCAGCGAGGGGGAGTTCGGCGCGACCGCCGCCCAGTTCATATCCAGACGGACGACCCCGACCCCGAGGCTCTGCAGGAGGTTCATGTTCGCGGCCGAGTTCGTGTACAGCTCCGCGCCCACCGTAAACATCGACACCGGCCCGTCGCGATGCGGAGGGACGCCCGGCAACGGAGTGGGCTTGCTGCTCGACCCACCGCAGGCGGACAGGCCGGCGGCCAGCGCGCACGCGGCCAGCAGGGCGAGCGGCAGCCAGCGACGGGCAGCCGGCGGCGTTGGACGTCGGCAGACGGGCAAGCGGAGGACAATAACGACCGCCGAGCCGCGTCATCTTTGCTTCGGCTTCGTCGCGTCTCCGATGTGACGTTCTAAAGAGCGGCCCGGAGCTCGCACCGGCACGTTCTCCACGGCGGCCCGCTCGGACGCGCGGTTCACGGTCATGCGCGGCCAGCACGTCCCCCGGACCGCATCGCTGCCCCTCACAAACCGAGGCAGCGTCGTCCGCGGGGAGCGACCGGCAGCTCCCCGCGGTGACGCCCGCGGCGGAACGGACTCATCCCCCCTCGTCGCGCGCTGCAATCCATTTCCGGCGAGCGCACACTCAGAACGCCCTACGGGGGTGGCGCGTAGGCGCATACGGCCGCGGCGTGCCTAAACGCTGGTGTCTCGACGTTGATCGTGTTCGGGATCGCGAGCACGACCCCACCGCGATCGATCACGTCGCTGTAGCTGACCGGGTTGGACGGGAGCGACAGGGTCGGGTCGGGAAGCCCCGAGATCCCGTGGTGGCGCATGCACCGCGAGGTCTGCAGCGTTCGGGTGTTCACCTGCTCGGAGGGATGCGGCTCGCCGGGGAGGCCGCGATCAACGCGCGGCGGCGGTGGCGGTGGCGGTGCGATGGTGTGCGGGTCCGCCCGCGATGGATGTCGCAGGACGGCCAGCGTGACCGCTTGTATGCCGCGACCAGCACACGGGGTCCGTGACAGGCGCGCGTGGGCATGTCACCCGACGGGACCGAACCAGGCGGCGCCAGCGCCGGGGATCGCGATCCCGACCTGTGCGCACGCCTTCCTGGCTGTTATTGTCGCCGGCGCCTCGGGGTTCCAGCCGGGTGGGAGGTTGTAGCCGACGCCCTTGCCGCCGGAAACCAACGTCGGGTCGGGGAAGCTCAGAAAGCCGTGCTGGCGGATGCACCTCGCCTTGACAGCCATCTGGTGCACCTGTTCGCCCGTGATCCGCAGCGGGGCGGAGCCACCGGGCTGCCAGCTCGCGCACGCCTTCTGGGCGGAAGCGAACGCGGGCGAGCCCGCTTCGGCCCCGAGCCCCCGGATGTTGAACCCGCGGCCCGGCGTCGGATCGGGGAAGTTCGAGACCCCGTGCGAGCGCATGCAGTCCGAGTACTTGACTCCCTGCGAGTAGGCGCTCGAGGCCGAGGTGCTTGGCTTGTGCGAGAGCCCGCAGGCGGTGATCGCCAGCGTGCAGCCCATGGCGGCGAGCACCATCGACAGGCGGCTGTTCGGTACTTTGCTGGCACTCGTGCCGTGCATGACGTGGAATTGCTGCGGATCAAACCCTGGCTCACTTCTAGCGCACGACCAGTAACAGGGACGTAACCCCGTTACACCTCTGTTAGCACGCAGCAATGCCTCGCCGCCACAATCGCCCGAGCGAGGGCTGCTCCTCGGTGAACACCTCCATCGCGCCCCGTGGCCACCAGTTGGCGAAGGCAGGTGCGGTCGGGCTTCGGGGTCAGGCGGCCGTTTCGGTCCAGATGCCCATGAGGTTGCCTTCGGGATCGTGGAAGGTCGCGACTTGCAATGTGCCCTCGGGACGAGGCTCTCCTGCGATGGCGCCCCCGCTGTTGGTGATTAGCGCGACGGTGTGATGGAGGTCGTCAACGTAGATGTACGGGATGATTCCAGCCTGGTGGCCCGGCTCGCCGACGATGAAGTGCCCGATCACGTGGCCGGTCGCGTCCGCGAACGCGGGCTCATCACTGTCTCTCCGAAGCTTCCACACAAAGACCGCCTCGTAGAAATCGGCCGCGCGCAGCGGCTCTCGGCAGGGATGTGCAGATACGTCACGTCTCCGGGTCAAAACACCCTGGGTGCCTGGTCGCCAGTCATGGCGCGATTATCGAGAGCCGCCGACTGCCGTGCAAGGCATAGGGCCAGGCTTCCGCATCGTCGCCGGTTGGGGAGCCAGTTCGGTGACTGCTGCTCCAGCTGACCGCAGGACCGGAGGAGAAAGTGAGTGCGAACGTCGAGCGCTCCAGCAAGACCGCTGACCTTGCGTGGTCCCCCGGGAGAGCGATGAATGGTCCTATGTGGGCCGCTACCTGCCGGTGCGGTCGCGGTGCTTGCACCCCGGCCAGCAGCAGGGTCGGCGCTGGCCTTCCTCCAGCGCCTCCTGGGTCCGCCGAATGCGACGCTCTCGGGTGGCCTGCTGCTTGGCATCCTCGACCCAGCAGATGAACTCGTTGCGGGCTAAGGGCGTGATGTCGTTCCAGGCGTCGAGTGCCGTGGCTCTCGCGATGAGCGCTTTGCGCAGGTCCGCGGGCAGCTTGTGCACCACCCCACCGGGCACTCTCTGGCCGCTCACAGGTCCATGGTAGTAAGCCCGGGGGCAAGCCCCCGCTTCGTGGGACGCCCTTACGCCACATGGTGTTGCCGGGAGGCGACGTACTCTGCTGACGAGCCTCGCCTCATGGTGCGTGGCAGGTTCTAATCGCAGTTCGTAGCTTGGGTCTGAGGCTGTCGTGAACCCATTGAGAGACTTCGGGGAATCAGAGATGGATGGCGTCTGGCGCTCGGCAGTCAGACGGGATGATCACCGACGCGGACCTGATCGCAAGTTCGCTGGAAGATCCGGTGCGTTTCACTGGGGTGTTTGACCGGCATTACGAGGCGATCGCGCGGTTTTCAAGCCGGCGTGTCGGAGGGTCGCTCGCTGAGGAGTTGGCGAGCGAGACGCTCATCCGAGCATTCGCTCAGCGCCACCATTACGACCTTGCGTATCCGGATGCTGCTCCGTGGCTATACGGCATCGCGAGCAATCTGCTGGGCAAGCACGCACGTGAGCAGGATCCTCGCCGGCGGGCCTACGCACGCAGCGTGGAGCCGTTCGCTGCGGGCGACGAGGTCCAACAAGCTGAGGACCGCGTCGACGCGGGTGCCAGGGGCCCAGCGGTCGCGGCTGCCCTGGCGCGGTTGCGCCCCGCAGACCGAGACACCTTGCTCCTGTTCGCACTCGGGGACCAAGGAGTCCTCGCTGCCGAGCGCTTGCCCAACGACAAGATCGCTCTCGTCCAAGGTGCGATGCCACGCTGGGAGATCCCCTCCTGTTTCGCCACCCTCGAGAACACGAACACCATCATTTGGTAATTCCGAATGATGGTGTTCGTCTACACAGCAAGCCGCTGACGCGGCGGTCGCCCGGCCCCGTCCTCTGGAGGCCGATCCAACACGAAAGACGCTCCGGCGGCGAACGGCGCTGATAGCGTGCCACGCCCATGGACAGACGTGCGCAGAAAAACGCGGCAGGAGTTGCCCTGGTCACCGTCGTGGCCTTGGGCGGTTCGGTGGCACAGGGTCTCGCGGCCACCAGCGGGACGGTGTCCGATTTCGGGGGCGGCGGTGGCCGGTTCCAGATGCAGGTCCGGCAGAGCGGTTCGAGCTTCGACGTGGACTCGCTGTCGCTGGCGTGCAGCAACAGCTCCTCGATCACGGCCACGCCGAAGCTGAAGCTGAAGCTGGGCAGGTCCGGCAGCTTCTCGTACTCGGGAACGGCCACGATGATCAGTGGTGCCAAGGACAAGAAGTCCAAGAGCACGCTCAAGGCCAGCGGGAAGATCACCTTCACCAAGGCCGGTTCGCTGAGCTCGGCGAAGTCGGGCACCGTCAAGGTGAGCACGACGGCCAAAAGCTGCAAGGCGTTCAGCGGCAAGCTGACGGGCTTCGTCGGCCCCCCCGGTTCCTGAGGGCCCGCCACACCGGTCGCACGAGGCGCGTTGTCGCTCGCTGCTGACGACCTGACGAGCCTTGAGCCACTGAGGATCGTGGTCGTAGTACTGCGCGGCGACGGCTCGTGGTGATGCCGCAGCAAACACGATCTGCTCGTCGTAGAACTGCACCGTGTTCGGACCGAGAGGGCCATGGCGGTCGTCGCGAAGGTGAACGTGGTCTCATCGCTTTACATGTGGATCCGTGGTCCGCCTCGGCTCCTCATAGGCGATCATATGCATCATATGAGCGGGTTGATCATGCGCGCGCGCCACGCCTCGAGGCATCGCGCCGTCGTGGCGTTCATCCCGGCGCTGGTCCTGCTGGCTGCGCCCGGCGTGGCGCCCGCGAGTCGCGCGCGCTCCGCCAAGCGCCGTGCGGCTGTCTGTCAGCGCAGACCCGGCCACACGATGACGCGCCGAGGCGAGGTCCGCGTGTTCAGGGCGTCGGGCGTCGTATACGGCTGCGTGAAGGGCAGCTCAAGCGCGTGGCCGCTGTGGAGGCCTAGCCGTAGACAGACCGGTTGGGTGGCACAGGTCAACCGCCAGTTCGTCGCCGTCGATTCGAGGACCAGTGACCAGTACGCATTCGATGCCTCACTGAGGGTGTTCGATCTGCGCACCGGCAGGAGCTACTCGATCGCCTCAGAGTCAGAGCCACTCAGCGGGGCGACCACCGGCAAGCCATCGACACCCGGGCCGTGGCCAATCGAGAGGTTCGTGCTCGGACCCGACGGCCGTACCGCCCGCCTGTATGAGAGGTTCGCCGCTGCCGCGAACGACTACAGCGGAACCGTCATCGGTCAGGTGCTGGACGTGATCGGTTTCCACGCGTCCACCCGGCGGCTTGCGACGAGCCCGCCCGGCGGGATCGCGCCGGGGTCGCTCGCCTACGACGGCCACAGGGTGACCTGGACGCAGGACGGCACGCGGCGGGCCGCGAGCATCTGACTGTCAACCCCGAGCGAGACGGCCAACTTACGACAATCTGTCAAGTGTCCGCGCGTCGCGTCACGCGGGGGGATCGGCCGGACATGATTGAGTCAGATGGCGGGCGACCGACCGATCGATGGCGAGCGCCGGGCGCTGTTTGACGCGCTGTTTGATGAGCACTACGCCGCGGTGCGGGCGTATGTCGCGCGCCGCGGACCCGCGGCTGTCGTGGACGACGTGGTGTCAGAGACGTTTCTGGTTGCTTGGCGGAGGATCGCCTCGGTCCCGAGCGACGGTCTGCCGTGGCTGCGTCGCGAGCATCGTCCCGGTGGCGGTCATGGTGATCCTCGTGCTCGGCACCCATCATCGCCCGAGCGGCCTCCCACGGCGCGGCTCTTCCGAGCTGCGTCTCCCCAGCTCGGGAGCCGCCCAGACGCTGTTGCTGATCGGCTCAGACCATCGCGCCGGTGAGCCGTACCGGAGCGCGAACACCGACGCGATGTTGCTGGTCCGCCTTGACCCCCGGGCGTCCACGATCAACGTACTTTCGGTGCCCCGTGACCTCGACGTCCGGATCGCGGCGGACGGCGCCTCCTCTACCGCCAAGCTGAACTTGGCCTACAGCGTCGGGGGCCCGGCCCTGCTGCTGAACATCTTGCGGACGCAGGTGTTCCCGGGTCTGAAGGTCAACCACATCGTTGACTTCAACTTCCAGGGCTTCTCTGACCTCGCCGACGCGCTCGGATGCGTGTACGAAGACATTGACCACCGGTACATCAACGTCAATGACACGGCGCAGACCGACTATTCCAATATCGATCTGGAGGCGGGGCTATCAGAAGCTGTGCGGCCCTCAGGCACTGCAGTTCGTTCCGTTCCGTCACACCGACAGCGCGATCGCGCCCCGCAGCCGGAGCACGTCGCGGCCTGAACCACCAACCACGAACCCTCGGAGACAAGTCATGCCAGTCATCAACGCCAGCACGCTGAAGGCCGGAAACCTCAAAGGCGCCGAGCACGGAGCGACCATCTCGTTGGTCCTGGATCACAGCGAGCCCGGCCGCGGACCGCAGCTACACCGCCACCCCTACGACGAAACCTGGGTCGTCCAAGAAGGCAATCTCACCTTCCAGCTCGGAGACGCGCGCCACCCAGCCGGACCAGGCGACATCGTCATCGCCCCTCCCGGCGTGCCGCACAAGTTCACCAACGACGGCCCCGGCCCGTCCAACCTCGTCTGCATCCACGCCAGCCCGACCTTCGAAACGGAATGGCTCGAGTGAGGGCAAGAACCAGAGCACATCAAGGAGCAAATATGTCAACAACGGCTCGCGACAAAGTCCTGCTACGCGGCGAGGAAACCGCCGGTGCTGTCTCGATCGTCGAGAACACAATGCCCGCCGGGGCCCCCCGGGCCACCGCTGCACTCCCACGCCTTCGACGAGGCCTTCTACGTCCTCGACGGCCAACTGACAGTTCAACTCGACGATGAAGTAACCACGGCGCATGCGGGCGAGCTGATCTTCGCTCCACGCGGAGTGCCCCACACGCTGGCCAACCTCAGCGAAGCACTAACGCGGTTCCTGCTGGTACTGACGCCAGCAGGATTCGAGCGCGAGTTCGAGCGACGCGCCGCCAAGCAAGCCGCCGTCAAGCTACCCGACTGGGCGCGTCGACCGGCGCCGCCGTTGCCGGCAGGTCGGCCGTGACCCCGTGCTTGAGACGCACGACGAACCGCGGGTTGGCGCGCACGTTCGCGTACCAGTTGCGGGGCACGGGCATGCCGGGGATGTACCAGCGACCGTCAACGCGGTTAAACCAGACCTCGACGCGGCGCGGATCGCCGGTGCGTGCGCCAACTGTTGTGATGTCGATGGTGCGCTCGGCCCTGGAGGAGTCCGGTCCGATGTCGAGCGCGCGGGCGACGGCGTCGTAGTCGTTTTCGGGGCGGTCGGTCACAGGTCCAAGCCGCCTGAGACCTCGATGGTCTCGCCGGTGACCCAGTTGCAGTCCTCCGACGCCAGCGTCGCGATGACCTTGCCGACGTCGTCTCCATCGGCCAGGCGGCCGAGCGCGATGCGCTCGACGATCGCCGGGATGATTTCGGGGTGGTGCTTGAAGGCGTCGCCGGCGAAACGCGTGCGCGTCGGGCCGGGCGCGACGGCGTTGACCCGGATCCGGCGCGGGCTGAGCTCTTTGGCCAGGCTCCGGCTCAGTGTGATCAGGCCGCCCTTCATGGACCCGTAGGCCGTGCAGTCCGGCGCCGTGCCGGTCACCAGACTGGCCGTGCTCGCGACGTTCACGATCGCGCCATGATCGGCGAGCAGCGGGAGGAGGCGCTGGGTGAGCAGGTAGGGACCCTTGAGCAGGATCCGGTAGGACGCGTCGAGCAGCTCCTCGGTCACGTCGGCGAACGGCGCCAGCACGACGCTCGCGCCGGCGTTGTTGACCAGGACGTCGAACGTCGTGCGGCCCCACCGCTCGTCGAGCGCCGTTGCGAGCTGGTCAGCGAACGCGTCGAAGGTCTCGCTCTGCCCGATGTCGAGCGCGAACGCGAGCGCCGAGCCGCCGTCGCCCTCGATCGTCGCAACGGTCTGCGCCGCGCCGTCGGGGTTACGGTTGTAGGTCACCACGACGCGGGCTCCATGCTGTGCGAGCCGGATCGCGGTGTGGCGCCCGATTCCCGAGCTGCCACCGGTGACGACCGCGATCCGCGGGTGGTCGATATCGATGTCTGCCATGCCCTTCAGGCAATCACCGAGCAGGCCTGAAGCGTGAGAACAGAACTGGCGCATGAATGCACGATCCTCTCGTGCTTTTAGTCTCGTGACACCCCACCATCGCTTCAAAGCGCATCTCAGTTGTACATTCCTGGCGTGAGCGCAGACGAGTCAGACAGCCGGGAGGCGCTGCTCGACGAGCTGCGCGAGCGGATCGCGCGCCACGCCGCAGCAGGTGAGACGACAAGCATCGACGGGGTTCGGGTCTGTGCGGCTGATCGGCCGAGCGAGCCGCACGCGTCAAGGTCGGGGACCGTCCTGGCCGTCATCGTGCAGGGCTCCAAGCGCCTGGCGATCGGCGACCGCGTGTACGACTACGGGCCTGGCCAGTACTTGATCGCGTCCGTCGATCTGCCGGTGATCGGGCACTACACGCAGGCCAGCCCCGACGAGCCGGCCCTGGGCCTCGGCATGACCTTGCAGCCGTCGGCGGTCGCGTCACTGCTCCTCGAAGCTCCCGCGAACCTCGCGCCGCCTCCGGGCCGACCGACGGCGGCTCCGCCGGGGATCGGCGTCGCGGACGCCTCACCGGACCTTCTGGACGCACTCGTCCGCATGGTCCGCCTGCTCGATACCCCCGACGACCGACACATACTGGCGGCCTCGATCGAACGCGAGATCCTGTGGCGGCTCCTCACCGGTCCGCTCGGCGCGACGGCACGCCAGATCGGGCGCTCCGACAGCACGCTGACTCACATCGGCCGCGCCGTGCGCTGGATCACCGACCACTACAGCACCCCGTTCCGCGTCGAGGCGCTCGCCCGGCGTTGCGGCATGAGCCCGTCGGCGTTCCATCCCAACTTCCACACCGTCACGGCGCTCAGCCCCCTCCAGTTCCAGAAGCAGATCCGCCTCCAGCGATCGCGACTGCTGCTGATGACCGGCGGTGAGGACGTCGCCACGGTCGGGCATCGGGTCGGCTACGACAGCACCTCGCAGTTCAGCCGCGAGTACCGACGCCAGTTCGGCCTGCCACCGGGACGCGACGCCGCCCGGCTCCGGGCAGGAGCCGATGCGGCAGGCGTGACGTAGACGACGAACCGTGGTCTGCCGGGGCGATCACCCGCCCGCCCGCGCCTTGAAGTGCGCCTCACCTGCCGTGCCGCTGCGTGCCTCGGCGCTCGTGAGAGACGACGCCCCGCCGCTGGTCGGGGTTCCGTTTCCGGTCGCGATCGAGAAGATGTGCATCGCGTTTATGCCGTTCCCGACGCCGCTGCCAACCGTCGGCAGCGTCACCGACGCGACGGTCTTGCCCGGGTCCAGCGGGACCGACGCGAAGTACACGCTCACAGGATGCGGCGTCTGCGTGCTGCTCGCGAAGTCCCAGCTCGACGTGGTGGTGGCGATCTGGTCGCCGCTGACGGGCGCATTGTTGTACCAGTCGGCCATCGAGATGCTGTACGACTGGGTGCTGCCGTCGGTGTAGGTGATCGTTCCGCTCCCGGTCGCTGCCCCGAACCCGGCGGCACCGAGGAATCCGAGCTCGGTGCCGGACCCTGACAGGTCGATGATCTGCCCGTCGGCGATCACGTTGTCGGGGCCGCCGACGGTAGTGGGCCAGTTGAACGTCGTTCCGCCGATCGTCGCCTGGCCGCCCGCAGTGAGCGCCGTCGGCGTGCCGGCGGCCAGCGCCTGCGCCGAGAAGCTCTCGCCGGTGCCGTCGAAGTCCGCTGCGGCGGGATCGGAGTTGTCGCTGATCCCGGCGTTGTCGTACGCGGCGGCGAGTGACGGGTATGGCGCGCCCATCGTCGGGGTCCCGTTGCCGATCGCCATCGCGAAGATGTGCATCGCGGTCGTTCCCCCGGCGAGCGTCAGGACAGGCAGCGTCACCGACTGCACGGTCTTGCCGTGTTCGAGCGGAACCGAGGCGAAATAAACGCTCACCGGATGGGGACCGAGCGGGTTGGTCTGGAAGTTCCAGCTCGACGTGGTCGCCGCGATCTGGTTGCCGACCGCCGCAGCGTTGGCGTACCAGTCGGACATGTTGAGGTTGAAGGACTGGCTGCTGCCATCGGTGTAGTGGACCGTGACGGGCCCGCTCGCGGTGCCGTTCTGGCTTGCGCCGAGGAATCCGAGGTCGCTCCCGCGGCCGGACACGTCAACTGTCTGGCCCGAGGTGACGACGTTGTCCGGATTGCCCGCCGGCACGTCGGGCCAGGTGAACGTGGTGTCGCCGATCGTGACATTGGCCCCCGGCGTGAGCGCGTTCGGCGTGCCGGCCGCCAGTGCCTGCGCGGAGAAGCTGTCGCCGACCCCGTCGTAGTTTCCGGCGCTCTCGTCGGAGTTGTCGCTGATCCCAGCGTTGTTGTAGGCCGCCGTCATCGACGGGAACCGCACGACCACTGTCGTCGATCCCTGCACCAGTGCCGCGCGGCCGCTCGGCGGCCCGCCCCCGGGGGTGACGTCAACCGTGAGCGTCAGTGTGCCGGGATTCGCGTCCGCCGGCGCGCTCACCAGGAAGCTCTCGGTCACCGTGTGGCCAGCCGGTATTGTCACCGGACCGGGGTTGCTCACCGTCCAGCCGGTGGGCACGTCGAGAGCGAAGCGGGCGTGCTGCAGCGTAAAGTCGCCGGCGTTGACGAGGGTTGCGCTGACCGTCGCCTTGCTACCCGCATCGATGGTCGCGGGAGCCGCAACCGTGACGTAACGGGCTCCGATGGTGCGCACGACGTTGAAGCTGGCGCGCAGCGGCAGGTCGCTCAGCCCCGAGGAGTCGCCGACATAGACGCCGAACCGGCCGTCGGGCACTACCCAGCCGTTGGCGGCATCATTGAAGTAGGAGAGGTCATGGCCGTTGAGGGCGAACTCGACAGTTGTCGAGGCGCCGGGCGCAAGGTGTACGCGCTCAAAGCCCTTCAGCTGCCGCGGCGGCTCCCCGGCTACGGCCGGCTCTGCCAGGTAGAGCTGCGCCACGTCGGCGCCCGCGATCTTCCCGGAGTTCGTGACCGTCGCCGAGACCGTCACCTGGTGACTGCCCTGCCCATTGCACTGGCAGCTCGTGGCGCCTGGATTCGAGGTTGCGTTCTGCACCGAGTTCGGCGTGATGCGTAGGTGGCTGAACCTGAACGTGGTGTAGGACAGCCCGTAACCGAACGGGAACAGCGGCGTCTCGTCGCTGGCGTCGTAGTGGCGGTAGCCGACGTCGATCCCTTCGGAGTAGTCAACCTGGCCGTTGACTCCGGGGAACTGGCTCGGGGTCGACGCGGGCACCTGGTCGAGGTTCTTCGGGAACGTGACGGGCAGGTGACCGCTCGGGTCCACCTTGCCGAACAGCACGGAGCTGAGCGCCGTCCCGTTGCTCTCCCCCGGATACCAAGCGTCGACGACCGCCGCCACCTGGCTCAGCCAGGGCATCGCCACTGGGGCGCCGGCATCGACAACGACAACCGTGTGCGGGTTGGCCGCAGCCACCGCGGAGATGAGCTCATCCTGCGCGGACGGGAGCTCGAGGCCGGCCCGGTCCGCCGCTTCGGACTCGGTGTCGTCCGAGACGAGGACGACCGCCGTCGAAGCCGACTTCGCGGCGCTCACGGCCTGCTGGATCCCCGGCGCCAGATCGGACGGCGTCGCCCAGCTGAGGTTGGCCGACGGTCCGCCACCGCCGAGCGTGAGCGTGTAACCCTGGCCCGCCTGGAGGTTCACTGCGACCGAGTACGTCGAGATCGGCGGCGTGCCCGGGTTGGCCAGGATCTCCTTGCCGTCGAGGGAGAGGTTGGTGACCGTGTAGCTGCCCGGGTTCTGGAAAGCGAGCACGTAGGTGCCGGTCTCGGGCGCGGTGAGGGTGCCCGCGTAGGTGCCACCGTAGCCGGTTGACGCGTACGCCGGAGAGAGATCGGCACTCGGGATCGGCGACAGCGAGGTGTCGGTCGGCAGCCCCTGCGTATAGCTGACGGTCGTCCCGGACCCGGCCGCGGACTGGATGCCCTGCAGCGGGGTGACGTTGAACGGTGAGGTGACGAACGCGCTGCCGCTGCCGGTGTCGGTCGGTGCCGCCGAGGCGGCCGGTCCGATCACCGCGACCGAGCCGGCACCGGTCGCGGCCAGCGGCAGCACGCCGTGGTGATTCTTCAGCAGCACCGTGCCCGTCTCGGCGACCTGGGTCGAGATCGCCTGATCAGCCGGCGTCGTCACGCTGGTGCTCGTCGAGCCCGTCGGTGGGTGGTTGAACTCGTTGAAACGGAACATCTCCGTCAGGATCCTGCTCACCATCTGGTTCAGGGTGTCCGTGCTGACCTGGCCCGCCTGCACGGCGGCCTGGAGCGCCGAGCCGTAGAACTGGGAAGCCGGCATCTCCTGGTCCATGCCGGCGTCCGCGGACTGCACCGTCGAGTGAGTGGCCTGGTAGTCCGAAGTCACGAACCCCGGGAATCCCCAGCGCTGGTCGAGGGTCTCCTGCATCAGATCCTGGTTCTGGCATGCGAACTCGCCGTTGATCGTGCTGTAGGCGCACATCGCGGAGGACGCGTTCGCCAGTTGGGTGGCAGCCCAGAACGCCGGCAGGTAGATCTCATGCAAGGCCCGTTGACTGACGATCGCGTCATCGGCGGGAGTGTTGCGGTTGGTCTCCTGGTTGTAGACCGCGAGGTGCTTGACCTGGGACATCTCGCCCTGGCTCTGCACCCCGTCGATCTCCGAGACTGCCATCGCGCCGTTGAGGAACGGGTCCTCGGTGAACGCCTCGAATGACCTCCCCCAGCGAGGGTCTCGATCGATGTTCACCGTCGGCCCGAGGTTCACCATCGCACCCTTGCCGTGCTCTTCGGAGCCGATCACCTGCCCGTACTGGCGCGCCAGCGACGCGTCGAACGTGGCCGCGAGCGACACAGCGGCAGGCAGTTGCGTCACGCCGGTGAGCCCGTCACCGACGCCCAACGGTCCGTCCTCCTCGCCGATCGCCGGCACGCACAGGCTCGGGATCCCCGAGATGTAGAACACGTACGGCTCGCTGAACCCGGCCCCGGTGACCATGTTGATCTTGTTGGCAAGCGTCATCTGTCCGAGCAGCATGTGCACCCGCTGACTGACCGACAGCGCTTGGTCAAGCCACGGGCACGCAGGAGCGGCTGGGGCGGCCGCGGACGCGATCGGAGCGTTCGCCGCCGGGGCGAGCGCCGCGGCGACCACCAGGGCTCCGACCAGCGCGGCCACCCTGGCCAAATGCCGAGTACCGAGGATCGACATCGGTTTCATGGGCGGCCTCCGAAGCCGGCTTTGAAGGTTGTGCGAGCCCGACCTCTGATCTCTGATCAGACGCGCAGCTGAGCTTTCCCACCGAGAGGCATCGCTAAACGGCTCACTGCGGGTGAGGAGAGACGTCGCTCATTTGCAGGGTATTTGCCGTAGTTATTGGCTTCTGATTCTAGTTAGCGCAGGTTGTTGGAGGTCAGAATTGCTGAGTTCGGGACATGGTTGGGGACACGCTTTCATGAGCGACGAGCAAGCCGCGTTCTCATCG
>Ga0182024_10006022_pt1 | contig 26855 bp, 32 predicted proteins | sample P32metaG_FD_120480 | JGI IMG/M metagenome (GOLD analysis project Ga0182024, IMG submission 120480) | Permafrost microbial communities from Stordalen Mire, Sweden - P3-2 metaG (Illumina Assembly) | ecosystem: Environmental > Terrestrial > Soil > Wetlands > Permafrost | place: Sweden: Stordalen...
CGACACCATCGAGGTCTCCGGGAGCGCGGAACGTCCACGCGAGCGGGTGCGCGCGGCCCGACGGTGATGCGCGGATTTCGCCGCGCCCAGCTGCGCGGCAGCGACGAGCTGTTCCGCTCAGCGGAACCCGAACAGCTCGACGCCCCGCTGTCGCCCGGCGAGAACAACGACGCCGTCCACCCGGTTCCCACCGCACCGGCGCCCCACATGCGCTCGGTCCGGCTCACCGACGACGAGCTGCGGATCCTCTCTGAGGCGGTCCAGCATCTCAAGTTCCCCAGCAAGGCACCGACTCGCCCCTCAGTGGACGACTTCGAGAAGCTGGAGGTCCTCCGCCAGAAGCTGCTCGACGCCCTGTGAGGGGCGCCATATGGTCATCGGCACGCTGACCGTCACCATCCAGGTACCGGATAGCGAATCCCTCAAGGACAAGCGCCAGGTGGTGCGCTCGCTCACCGCCAAGCTGCGCAACACGTTCAACGTCGCGGTTGCAGAGGTCGCAGATCAGGATCTGTGGCAGTCCGCAGTGATCGGGGTTGCGTGCGTCAGCTCGGACAGCCGGCACGCGGACGAGATGTGCCAGAAGGTGTTGCGTTTTGTCGACGACCACGGCGAGGCGCTCGTCCTCGGCTCGCATTTCGAGCTGATCCACGTCTGACCAGTCCCCGCCGACGTGGGATCTCATCGAGGCGTACCAGGCGACGCTGCCCTTCACGCTCGATGAGTTTCAGCGTGAGGCGATCATCAAGCTGGAAAGCTCGCGCGGCGTGCTGGTCAGCGCGCCGACATCGAGCGGCAAGACCGTCGTTGCCGACTATGTGATCTGGCGCCGGCTCGACGCCCCGGCCGCGCTGCGACGGCCGATCACCGACGCGGCGGACGTCGTGTACACCACGCCGCTGAAAGCGCTCAGCAACCAGAAGTACCACGACCTCTGCGAGCGATTCGGCGAGCATCGCATCGGCTTGATCACCGGTGAGCACACGCTGAATGACGGAGCGCCCGTGCTGGTGATGACCACCGAGATTCTGCGCAACGTTCTCTACGACGAACCGGCGCGGGTCGATCGCGTGGGCGACGTCGTGCTCGACGAGGTCCACTACATCGACGACTACCCGCGCGGCACCGTGTGGGAAGAGCTGATCATCGAAGCGCCACCGCACATTCGCCTCATCGGACTCTCGGCGACGATCAGCAACGTCGGCGAGGTGGCGGCGTGGATGTCCGGTCTGCGCGGCACCATCGAAACCGTCACCAAGATCGAACGACCGGTGGCCCTCGAGATGTGGCTCGCCATCGACAACGCGCTGCATCCGCTCTTCGACCGAGCGGGTAATGCGGCGCGGGGGACGCTCGAGCTCGCGCAGGCGGACGCCGTTCAGCAGCCGCGTTTTCGCGAGGCGCGTCACGCCCCCGACAACGACCTGCTCCAGGTGATCGAGGTGCTGCGCCGCCGAGCGATGCTTCCCGCCATCTACTTCATCTTCTCGCGACGTGGTTGCCGCGAGGCGCTGCAACGCTGCGGCGTGCATGGCATCGACCTCACCAACGACGACGAGAAGGAACGCATCGACATCGCCATCACCGAGCGCATGTCGGCGCTCAGCGATGCGGACGAGCGTCAGTGTGTGCTGCTCGAGCTCGACCGTCGCCTGCTCCGGCGCGGACTCGCGATGCATCACGCCGGTCTGCTCCCCTATGCCAAGGAGACGGTGGAGCGGCTCTTTCAGCAGGGGCTGATCAAGGTCGTGTTCGCCACCGAGACGCTGTCGCTCGGGCTCAACATGCCGGCGCGCTCCTGCGTCATCTCGACCTTCACGAAATTCGACGGCGTCAGCTTCGCGTCGCTCACCAGCGGCGAGCTCACCCAGCTCATGGGACGCGCCGGTCGTCGCGGTATCGACACCGTCGGGCACGGGATCATCCTCAAGGAGAGTGACGTCGACCTGCGCGACATCTACGACGCCGCGATCTCCGGCGAGTTCGCCGTCGACTCCAAGTTCTCGCCCACGTACACGATGGTGCTCAACCTGCTGCGCACGCGATCCGCGGAGGCGGCCGAGCTGCTCCTCGACAGCTCGTTCGGGCAGTACCAGGCGCTCGAGCGCTCCGCTCGGTGGGGGCACCGAAAGGCCAATCTCGAGGCCGAGCTCAACGACCTCCGGCTGCGGCGCTTCCAGCATCCGCGCGTGCCATGTACCGAGCGAACCCTGACGTCGTACCTCACCACCACGACCCAGCTCGGCGAGGCTCAGCTCGCGCTCCGGCGCGTCCGGCGCGGACACTGGACCGACGCGCGCCGCGGCCGTTACGGCAAGGCGGGATCCGACCCCGGCCAGCGCTACGAGGCGCTGCGCCGGACCACCCGGTCGCTCCAGGACCGGCTCAACGAATCACCATGCCGCAACTGCCCGTACTTCGGCGAGCATCGAGCCCACCACCACAGGATCGCCGACATCGACACAACGCTCGCCGGCGCCGAGGAGGAGCTCGAGCGCGCCCAGCATCGCTTCCGCCGCGAGTTCCGCGCCCACCGAGCGGTGCTGCGTGCCGCGGGCTTCCTCGACGGCGACGAGCCGACCGACCTGGGACGGCTTGCCGGCTCGCTCTATGGCGAGAGCTCGCTCCTGGTCGCCGATGCGATCGCGTCCGGTGTGCTCGACGGGCTGAAGCCCGAGGAGCTCGCGGCCACCCTGGTCAGCCTGGTCGCCGAGGATCGCGGCCGCGAACGTCCCCAACCGTCGCGCCGCCACTTTCCGACCCCGCGCATCGAGGAGCGGCATCGCCGCCTGCGAACCGCCATGCGCCGCTTCGTCGAGCTGGAGCGCGAACACGGCCTCGAGACCATGCCACCGCTCTCGCTCGAGCAGATCCGCCCGGCGTACGAGTGGGCATCAGGCGTGCCGCTGGCTGACATCGAGCCGCCGCCCGGCGCCGACACCGGTGACGTGGTCAAGGCGGTGAAGAGCCTCTACTCGCTGCTCCGGCAGATGGAGCAGGCGCTGCGCGGACATGCGCTGCACCCGGTGGTGGCGCTCGCGCGCGAGCGGGTCGAGCGCGACCTCATCCGGCGTATCTGATCGCTCGCGACACGCTGTCACCGCAGCCACTTGCGATGCAACGCAGCGTCCGTGTTAGCATGCCCGCACTGTGCTGACACCAAGCGTCGTGCTCGCAACCATGATCATGCCCCGCGGAGGTTTCCGAACGTAGGGGCACGCGCGCCCACGTTGGGAAGCCTCCCGGATCACAAGCCCGGGAGGTTTTTTTATGTCCACCATCAGCCTGCTTGAACGCTACGGCCGCGCTCCCTCGGGAGCCCACGTGAGCTGTCTTGTCTGTCGCGCCTGCGGGCACGAAACCCCTGTCGAGGCAACCAATATCTGCGACCGGTGCTTCGGTCCGCTCGAGGTTCGCTACGACTACGAGGAGGTTGCGCGTCGCGTTTCGCATGCGAGCATCGCTGCCGGTCCGCCGAGCATCTGGCGCTACCGCGACCTGCTGCCGGTCGATGTCGCAGAGACCGAGCCGATCACGCTCGGCGAGGGCTTCACGCCGCTCATCCACGCACGCAATCTTGGTGCCGAGCTCGGCCTGCGCAACCTCTACCTGAAGAACGACACCCAGAATCCGACAGGCTCATTCAAGGATCGCGTCGTGAGCGTCGCCGCGACCTGGGCGCGCGAGCACGGGCTGACCACCATCGCGTGCGCCAGCACCGGCAACCTCGCCAACTCGGTGGCGGCATATGCGGCCCACGCGGGGCTTCGCGCGGTCGTGGTGGTTCCCAGTGACCTCGAGCCCGCAAAGATGATCGGGACCTCGATCTTCCGCCCGACGATCATCTCGGTCGAGGGGAGCTACGACGATGTCAACCGCCTCTGCACCGAGCTCGCCGACTGCGTCGACTGGGGATTCTGCAATCTCAACCTCCGCGCGTATTACAGTGAGGGCAGCAAGACGCTGACGTTCGAGACGGCGGAGCAGCTCGGCTGGCGCCTGCCCGACGAGATCATCGTGCCGGTCGCCTCGGGCTGCCAGTTCGTCAAGCACCGCAAGGCCGCGGGTGAGCTGATCGACCTTGGCCTGGTGGATCGCGGGTCGCGGCTGCCCCGCCTCACCGGCGCCCAGGCGCTCGGCTGCTCGCCGGTGGCCACCGCGTTCTCGGAGGGCGAGACCACCGTCGTCCCGGTCCGTCCGGCCACGATCGCGCGGTCGATCGCCATCGGCAATCCCTCCGACGGTGCCGACGTCCTGCGCATCGCGCGCGAGACCGGCGGCGTGGTGGCGAGCGTCACCGAGGAGGAACTGGTCGAAGGCATTGAGCTGCTCGCCGCGAGCGAGGGTGTGTTCGCGGAGACTGCAGGCGGGGTCACCGTGGCGGTGTTGCGCAAGCTCGCCCGCGCGGGCCGCTGGCAGGGCGACGAGACGGTGGTGGCCTACATCACCGGCGCCGGCCTGAAGACGGCCGACTGCGTCGCCTCGCGAGCTCCTGCGCTGACGCCCGTCGCCGCCTCGCTGCGAGCTGTTCGGGAGCGCTACGCCGGACTGATCTGATCTCGCCTGACCCGTCCGTTCGCACGAGCACCGGCCTGAACATCGGTTTGCCCCGGCACCTGCCGTGGCATAGTGAAGTCGATGTATCACCAGATTGCCCGCAACAAGCGCAAGAGCGTCATCGTGGTCGCAGCCTTCTTCATCATCTGGGCCGCGATCGGCTACCTGATCGGTTTCATCGCCTCGGGTGTCAGCGGCGGGATCTCAGGCATCATCATCGCCGCGATCCTGGCGCTCCTCGTGGTGCTCTGGTCACTGACCCTCGGTCAGCAAACCGTCCTCGCCGTCTCCGGTGCGCAACCGGTCACGCAGGAACAAGCACCGGTCCTCTACGACATCGTGTCCACGCTGGCGATCGGCGACGGGCTGCCGATGCCCAAGGTCTACATCATCAACGACCCGTCGCCGAATGCCTTCGCCACCGGCACGAGCCCAAAGAGGGCGGCGATCACGTGCACCACCGGGTTGCTCGCGATCATGAATCGCGAAGAGCTCGAAGGCGTCATCGGCCATGAGATGAGTCACATCAAGAACTACGACGTTCGCCTCGTGCTGATCGTGGCGACGTCGGTCGCGCTCATCGGGCTGCTCGCCAGCCTGCTCTGGCGTTCGCTGTTCTTCACCCGCGGCGGCAACAACCGCGACAGCGGCTATCTGATCATCATCCTCATCGCCGCGGCTGCGCTGCTCTCAGTGGTCGCGGTGGTCGTCGGCCCGCTCATGCAGTTCGCGCTGTCACGCTCGCGCGAGTCCCTGGCCGACGCGAGCAGTGTCGACCTCACGCGTAATCCCGCGGGACTGCTCCACGCGCTGCAGAAGCTCCAGGCAAACGACAAGCCGTTCGCCAAGATGACCCACGCCACCGCGGCGATGTGCATCGACGATCCATTGCAGCATCACGGTGGATTCACCCATCACCTCTTCGACACACATCCGCCGATCGAGCAACGCATCGCCGCGCTCGAGGCGATGATGCAGGTCAAGCAGACCTAGGCAGGCGGTCCCGCGCTCAGCACCGCGACTGCAGAGTGCGTGTGACCGGAGGCATCACGCCACGCCACAGTCACCTGGTCGCCGGGTCGACGGTCCTGCATGACGATGTTGAAGCCCGCCGTCGTTGGCACGGGGATGCCTCCAACGGCGGTGATCACATCTGAGGCGACGATGCCCGCCGTGTCCGCCGCGTCGCCCGGAAGGACCGCGGTGACCACACAACCGGTGACGCCGGTCCGCGCCACGACAGCGACACCGAGGACGCCGCGATGCCCGGACTCGAAGTACGGCGAAGGAGTGCCGGCTTCTATCTGCTGAGCGATCGTCATGGCGCGCGTGATCGGGATGGCGCATCCCCACTTCGCGCCGGCGAGGGTCGCGCTGGTCAGCGCGCCTGCGGTGTCCATGCCGATGACACGCCCACCAGCGTTGAGGAGCGGACCACCGGAATCGCCCGGCTGAATCGGCGCGTTGAAGCAGACGACGCCATCGAGCGTCTCGACGATGCTGGCGTCCTCGTCCTCCACGAAGATCGTCTCGTCGAGCGAGGTCACCGTTCCCTTCGCAGGCACAGGCGCCCCGTTGTGACCAAGCGCGTTGCCGAGCCCGGTGACCGGATCACCGACGCCGAGCGACCCTGACAGGTCGAACGGGGTGACCGGGAGCCCGGTTGCGCCTTCGAGGCGGATCACCGCGACGTCCTGGGTGGGATCCACGCCGACCACAACGGCGTTGTAGACCGGACCCCTGCCGGCCAGCTGCGCGGTGAGATCGGTCGTGTCGGCAACGACATGGTTGTTGGTCAGCACGAGACCGCTGGATGTCAGCACCATGCCGGTGCCCGCGATGTAGCCGCCGGGGACGGTCCCATTGATGTTGACGATGCCGTCATCCCTGACTGCGCTGGCGACGGCGGGCCTCTGATGCGGGGCCGGATGCATTCCGCTGAGCACCGCCCAACCGACGGCGACGAGCGGGAGGACCACCGCAGCGCTCACGAGGCCGATCACGTACCGACGGTTGGTGTTCCCCGCGGATGGTGGCGGTGGCGGCGGGGGCGGATCCGGCCAGAGCGGCGGTGGCAGCGGCGGCCCGATGGTCGGGGTCGACACGCTCAGGAGGACGGCGGGACGACGACCGGCTGGGGCACGATGACGTCGGTGGCATCCGGCGACACGCTCAGCGTCGCCTTGACCTTCCAGGTCGCGACATCGATGACAAACAGCTTCTGCTGCCCCGCATCGAGCACATACGCAGACAGGTTGTCGGGCGACAAGGCGAGCTCATCGGGACGCGTCCCGACGGCAAGCGACTTCCTGGTCGCAAGCGTCACGGGATCGATCAGCAACACCGCCGCGCCCGAGTTGTCGAGCGCCAGAATCGTGCCGCCGTCAGTGGTTTCCACAACGCTGACGAGGTTGGCCGTCTCGGTCACGGTCTTGGTGACCTTGTCAGTGTCCGTGTCGATGTTGACCAAACTGTTGGCGCAGACGACCAGGAGGTTGGTGCCCGTCACCGGCATGAGCATCTCGCGCATGTTCGGGACGCTGAGCAGGGTTTCGAACGTGTAGTCGGGCAGCTTGATCGGCAGGATCGCCGAGGAATCGCCGCAGGCGATGAACAGCTGCGTGTTGTCGGGTGTCACAGCCAGGTCTGTGGGACCGCACGGCAGCGGCAGCACGCCCTTGATCTTCCAGTTGGGAATGTCGACGACCACGACGGCATTGGCATGGTAGTCGGCGATGTACGCAACGTCGCCCACCGGAGACATCGTGAGATTGCTGGGTCCAGCCCCGACGCTGATCGGCGCGCTCGGCTTCGACGTGGTGGTGTTGATCGACGTGAGCATGCCGGGATGAACACCGTCGCCATAGCTGAGCACCAGCAGCGCGCTCCCATCAGGGGTGAGTTGGAGCTCCTCCGGCGTCTGAAAGACCGGGATCGCAGCACCCGCGCTGTGCCCTGCGGCGTTGATGCGCTGCACGGTGTTGGTCAGCGTGTTGGCGACCCAGCTCGTCTCGGAGCCGGTGCCGACCAGCAGCTCGGGTCCGTTGCCGACATGGATCGAGCGATCGAACGGACCCGCGGTGCAGTCGAGGAAGTTGACGGTGCCGTTCGAGCTGGGATACAGCACCCAGGCAACGCCTGGGGCGGCGGGGAGCGCTAGGTCGCCGGGGGCGTTGCCGAGGGTGATGGCGCTGCCGGCATGGTTGGTGAGCAGGTTGATGCGCACCAGCTTGTGCTCGGTTGCGGAGGCGACCCAGGCCGTGGTCCCGGCCTTGTCGATATCGAGACCGGTCGGGGTCGCGCCCACGGGCACGGTTGCGACCACCACGCGCTTGACCAGATCGACGATGGAGATCGTGCTGTCACCGCTATTGGCGATGACGAGCGTTTGACCGTTGGGGGTGAGCGCATACGCACCCGGTGCAATGCCGAGCTTGATCGGCGTTCCCGGCTTGCGTGTCGCCACGGCGATCGGGATCACATACCCGGGTTTGCTGTTGAGGCCAGCTTCGACGACCCAAACGGTGGTTCCATCCGGGCTGTAAAAGGCCGCGTCGACGGGATTCGAGCCGACCGCGACCGGAGAACCCGTCCCGGTCCCCGGGTTATAGAAGTACACGACCCCGGGTTCCCCGGGCGACGTCACTGCGCCGACCAGTGCACCGGAGGTGGTCGGCGATGGCACGTAGAAGTCGACGCCCTGGGAGAGCGGCTGCGCCGGCTCGAGTCGATCCGTCGTCGTGTTGATGGGGATGACCGTGCCGCCGAGGTTGTCGGTGACGTAGAGGGTGGCGCCGTTGGCGGAGATGTCCTCATCAGTCGGGAGCTTGCCGACGGGAATGGCGGCACCCACATGGCCGCTGACGAGATTCACTGGGATGACGTCGCCGCGCGAGCTGTCGAGCAGGAACGCCTTGGACCGGTCGGGCGTGGAGAGAATCTCGTCGGGCGATCCCGGCAGCTTCACCGTGCGTGTCGGGGCGCCCCCGGCGAGCGGTTGGAGCACCAGCTGCGCCGGCCCGGAATGGACCACCGCGACATCCGAGGGGAGCGGTGTGCTCAGCGGTGTCGCGGCCGGCGAATTCCGGCCCATCAGGTAGTAGCCGCCGCCGGCGATCAGCGCAACGAGGACGACCGCCACGAGGATCACGGGGAGCGGCCCCCGAGATTTCGGAGCGGGGGCGAGCGGTACCGGCGGGAGCGCAACGGGGTCCACCGGAGGCGGGGCAGTCGGCGCCACGAACGCGTCGAGCGCAGGAGCGGGTCCCGATGTCGGCGGCGGGGGCAGTGCCGAGCCAGGATCCGGGGGTGGCGGTGGCATCGGAGCCTGCATCGGCTGCGGCACCGGCGCGGCATCCCAATCGGCCTTGGGTGCATCGCGCACACGCACCTGCCATCCCGCGCCGGGGTCGAATTGGGGAGCGCCCGAAGCCTGATCTTCGTCGGCCATGGCTCACGACGCTAACGTGAGGTGTTCAGTGCCCCATCAGCGGTATGCGGATCGTTGCAGCCTCGAGTCGAGGCGCTGATCGCCCGTTCGGAAAGATCAGCCGGGAGGCGCTGGCGGAGGAGGAGCCGCGGGCGCCGGCGGCTGCGTGACCGGGAGGGCAGGCGTGAATGAAACGGTGGGCGCCTGCCGCTCGGAGTCCGCCACGGCAAAGAAGGCGAACGGCTGGAAGTGGAGCATCTGACCGAGGATGCTGGTGGGGAACGTCTGGAGCGCCGTGTTGAAGTCGCGCACGTTGCCGTTGTAGAAGCGCCGCGAGAACTCAACCTTGTCCTCGGTGCTGGTCAGCTGCTCCTGAAGGTTCAGGAAGAGTTCCGATGCCTTGAGCTGCGGGTAGTTCTCCGCGACAGCGAGCAACTGCCGGGTGGACCCGGTGAGCGCATCCTCGGCTCCGGCCATCGTGGCGGGATCCCCGGTCTTTGATGCGGCCAGAGCATTGGTACGTGCTGCGGTCACCGCCTCGAACACGCCTCGCTCGTGAGCCGCATACCCCTGCACGGTGTTGACGAGGTTCGGGATGAGGTCATACCTGCGCTTCAACTCGACATCGATGTCCGACCATGCTTCCTGGGTGCGCGTCCGCAGGCGGATCAGCCGGTTGAACCGGTAGGCGACGTACAGCGCAATCAGAACGACGATGATCACGACGATCAGCAGCACGGTCATGAGCTCATGGTCTCACTCTTCGCGCAACATCGCTTCGGGGACGCTGACAACCCGATACGGCATGTCGGTGATGTCGTAGTAGCGAATGGGTTTCTTGAGGCGTTTGGCGATACCGATCTGCACCTTGACACCGAGCGACGGGTTGCCGAACACCCACATCTGATCGCAGCGCACGATCAGGTTGTTGAATGCTTCGCGCACCACGTCCTTCGGCACCGTGTGCACGAGGTAGTAGTCGAAGAGCATGAACGGAACAATCGGCACCTGACCCTCATCCAGGACGAACTTGGTTATGTGCTGGCGCCAGTAGAAGTTGCGGTTGCTCAGCGCGCAGTAGATGAGCTGCTTGGGGCGCCGCAGCGCACGCTCGGCCTGCTCGGCCGGACTCGCCTTCGGTGTCGGCGCGAAGATTCGCTCGAGAATGTCCTCGGCGTTCTTGACAACCGGCTCGGCCGGGGAAATGGCCTCGTCGCGAATCAGAGGTGCGCTCCCACGACGACGACTATCACGTTGGCGCAAGCTTTCTCCCCGTCACAGCAAGTGCGAAAACCGATGATAGCATCGGAATACATTCCCGAAAGTCGATGACTGGGGCAGGCTCAGCCGCCGGGGTCCGCCCACTTGAGCATCTCGCGCAACGTGGCCAGCGCCCGATCCAGCAACGTCAACCGCGCGGGATCGTTGAGCCACCGGCTCTGTCCTGAAGGATGGGGCAAGGGAACGAGGATGGGCACCGCCTGGGGCGCCCCGGTGATGGGGTCTCCCGTCGCCGTGTATGCAGCGCCGATGATGCTGTCGAGCCGCTGACCCGGGAGGAAGCGCTCGAGCGCCAGCGAGCCGATCGGAATAATGAGCCGCGGGCGCAGCAGCGCGAGCACGCCGTCGAGCCACGGTGCGCACAGCGCAACCTCCGCCGCACTCGGGCGCCGGTCCCCCGCTCCATCCGGCCGGCGACCCGGGAAGCATGTGGTCATCGCGGTCATGTAGATGCGCTCGCGCACGTCGACCTCGTCGCGAAAGCCCCCGCGAACCAGCCAGCGCATCAGTTGGCGCCCCGCGCGTCCGGCAAAGGGCCTGGTCTGATCGTGCTCGACCGGGCCGGGGGCCTGGCCGACGAGCATGACGTGCTGGCCGGCGTGCCCGCTGAACACGGGGTGTGCACTGGCGATGAAACCCGCATCCGCACAGCGTGTACATGCGCGCTGCTCGCGCTGCAGCGAGCTCAACGAGCGAAATCGGACGGCTTGTGTCGGCATGCGTACGGACTCTGACTCGCCGGAGTAGCGTCGCCGTAGCCCAGGCGATATCATCTCCTCACCGCTCGTCACTCTCTCCATCGCAGTTGAGCGGCCGTCGTGGTCAGCCGTCGTACAACGAGGCTCCATGTCCGACGAGTCTTCTCGATCTGCCCGGCCTTATGGCCAGCGACGAAACGACGGCGCCCCAACGTGGTGGGCCGCGCTTGACCGAGCAGACCTCCCCGATAACGAGGTCGGACCCGCCGCCCATCGACGCTGGTACGAGGATGCCGAGCCTGTCGCACCGGAGGTCGAGGTCGCAGGCCGCACCGTGCGTGCGCCGTGGTACCGAGGGATGCTTGTCGGACTGGTCATCGCGATCCTGGTCGCCTTGGTGCTGGTGATCGAATGGGTCACCGGTGACCATGACGCCTTCTTCATCACCCTGCTGATCGGCGTCCCTGTCGGGCTGGCCTCGACCGTCACGATCGTGATGTCGCGCCGGAGCAGCTGACCGCGCCCTCGGTACCCTTGGGACTCGTATGAGCCAGGACGCGCCACGGCGCAGGGATCGTCAGAGGACTCCGCGACGCCCGCATCTCGACCCCATCCCGGGCCTGGCCCTCCCCGCGGGCGATGACGAGACCGCGGCGGCGCCGTCGCTTCGAGAGCGCTTCGAGGCCGCAATGGCACCCGGCCCCGCGGACGGTGCCGCGCCACGCGACCTGGAGGTCGCCAGGACGCTCGCGGAAGCCCCGATCGAGCGCATCGCCGAGGTCGTCTACGGGAGCAACGGCGTCTTCCTCCTCGAGCTCGACGCGCCCGACCCGGCGATCCCGACCGAGCCGCTTCGGGCCGTGTACAAGCCGGTCCGGGGCGAGCGACCGCTCTGGGACTTTCCCCGCCGGACCCTCTACCTTCGCGAGGTCGCCGCTTACGTCGTCGACACGGCGCTCGGCCTGCATCGCGTCCCGGTGACGGTGCTCCGCGACGGCCCGCTCGGGCCGGGGTCGGTGCAGCGTTTCGTGCGCGTGCTCGAGGAGCCGCTGACCGCGGAGCGCGCCGAGAAGCTCGAGTCGCAGCTCCGCGCCGTCGCCGTGCTCGACGTGCTCATCAACAACGCCGATCGTAAGCGCACGCACCTGCTGGTGATCGACGGCGCCAGCGTGAAGGCCATCGACAACGCGTTGAGCTTTCTCCCCTACCCTCGGCAGCGGACCGCGCTGATCGCGCTGGGCGGCTCGCAGCTGCCGGCCAAGCTCGCCAGGCGGGTGCAGGATCTCGCGGGGGACGAGGCCCGGATGACCGCCTTGCTGACCAGGCTTCGCCGCCTCCTCAACGAGAGCGAGGTGGAGGCGTTCGGCCACCGCGTGGCGGAGCTGGCGGCGGATCCAACCTTTCCGGTTCTCGACGCCTGGGACGGCCGACCCTTCGAGTGGTGGTGAAAAGGCGACCCACCGAAGCCGGTGGGTCGCCCTGAGGGGGAGGAAGGGACGCCTAGCCCGTGGTGCTGCTCGAGCCGCCCATGTTGGGACACTTGGTCGAGGTCGATGGCGTTTTCGTTGCCGGCGTCGTTGTTGACGGCGTCGCGGTGCTCGCCGTCAGGGTTGTGGCGTTGCTCGACGCCGTCGTGGTCGATGCAGCGTGCGCGATCACGAAGCTGCCCACTCCCGTGCCGGCGAGCAAACCGACCGAGAGCAGCGCCGTCGCCGCAATCTTGCGCATACCCGTCCTCCGCTTTGCCGGCTCTTCCGGGGGCGGGGGCGGTGGGCTGAACTGGTCGCCGTCCATGGTGTTGTACCTCCTTGGTGGACTGACGTTTGACGTTGTTCAGCGTCGCGCCCGGCCGTGAGAACGCCGTGGACATCCGCTGAGAGATTGCTCAGAGTTCTGACCGCCGCTCGCATGGCTACCCTGATCTCGTGAGCTTTGTCGTGGACCACGTCGGCGACGCCCTGCGCCTGTCGCTCGACATGTTCTGGGAGGTGCTGTGGCCGCTGGCGCTCGGCTTCCTGCTCTCCGCGTGCGTCGAAACCTTCGTCTCGAAGCAGGCGATATCGCGGCGACTCGGCCGTGACGGCGTTCGGTCGGCGAGCCTGGCAACGCTCTTCGGCGCCGCGTCGTCGTCGTGTTCCTATGCCGCGGTGGCAATCGCGCGCACGCTGTTTCGCAAGGGAGCGACGCTGAGCAACGCGATCATCTTCGAGTTCGCCTCAACCAACCTGGTGTTCGAGCTCGGCCTTGCGCTCCTGATTCTTCTCGGCTGGCAGTTCGTGGCCGGAGAGTTCGTCGGTGGGCTGCTGATGGTGGTGCTGCTCGCCGTGGTGCTGCGCTTCACGCTCACCCAACGCCTCACCGGTGCAGCGCGAGTGCAGGCGGATCGCGGCATCCCCGGGAGGATGGAGGGTCACGGCGCCATGGACATGTCGGTCACCGACGGCCCATTGCTGCAGCGCGTGCTCTCGAAGCAGGCGCTGACGTCGGTGAGCCACTACTTCTTCATGAACGTGTATTCGCTGTGGGGGGATCTGCTCCTCGGTTTCCTCATCGCCGGAGCGATCGGCGCCTGGGTGCCGGAGACGGTGTGGTCCCATCTCTTTGCGAGCGGGCATGGATTCGTACCGGCACTGTCCAGCGCGTTCATCGGTCCGCTGGTGGCATCGCTCAGCTACGTGTGCTCGGTCGGCAACATTCCCCTCGCGGCGGTGCTCTGGCGAAACGGCATCGGCTTCGGCGGCGCCATCGCGTTTGTCTTCGGCGACCTGATCATCCCTCCCATCCTCAACATCTATCGCAAGTACTACAGCGGTCGCGTGGCCGTCTACCTCGCGGTGGTGTCGTACCTGACGATGGTGGCTGCGGGGCTGATCGTGGGCGCGGTCTTCACCGCGCTCGGATGGGTGCCGGGCAATCGCGCGGTCGCTGCGCTCACCAGCGCGATCACATGGGACGCGACGACCTACCTCAACATCGCGACGCTGGCGATCATCGCGCTGCTGCTGATGCGATTCCTGCGCACCGGGGGCGTGAGCATGCTCCGGATGATGGACATGCCGTCAGAGCACGCGGTGCACGCGGCCTGAATCAGGCCGCCACGCCGCACCATCGGCACGAAGCCATTGCTAGGCGCGCGCGCTGCGGGCCCGGCGCTTTCCCTCGTGCATCGCTCGAACGCGAGCGACGGGGATGGCGCGGCCTTCCTCGATCAGTGCTGCGCTGAGCGCCTGCGGCGGCGGCATCTGGGTCGCCCATGGATCGCTGCTGCCGAGAAGCCGCGCTGCAGTGCGTACCGTGAAGTGCGCCGGTGTCACGTCATCGAGCTCGTCCCAGTCGAGCGGAAATGACACCGGCACGCCTGGTCGAATCCGCGGGCTGTACGCAGCCACAACTGTCGCTCCTCCAACTCGCGTCGCATCGACGAAGACCTTGCCGGCGCGCTCGTCCTTGATGAACGCGCTGGTGACGGTCTCCGGATCCAGCAGCTCCGCACGCGTGCTGATCGCTCTTGTGGCAGCGGCCGCGTCCTCCAGCGTGACGTCGCTGTCGATGGGCACGAACAGATGCAGACCCTTGGCCCCGCTCGTCTTGAGTGCAGCCGTGAGGCCGAGGTCGGCGAGCACCTGGCGGACGACGCGCGCCGCACGCACTGCCTCGGCAAATGCCGACGCGCCGGGCGGATCGATGTCGAGGACAAGATGGGTCATCCGGTCCGGCCGCTCCATGCGCACGAGCGCTGGGTGGTACTCGATCGATCGCTGATTCGCGAACCAGAGCAGCGTGCGACGATCGTTGCAGAGCGCATAGGTCACGTCACGCTTCGATGACTCCGCCCACAGCGTCACCCTCGGGATCCACGGTGGCGCGTACGACGGGAGGTTCTTCTGCATGAACGATTCGTGACCGCGGTGAATGCGAATCACCGACAGGGGGCGGTCCGCCAGGACCGGGACCATCCGATCAGCCACGCTGTCCAGGTACTCGATCAGATCCCGTTTGGTCGCGTCCGCGCCGTCAAACAGGGGATCGTCGAGATTGGTGAGCGTCAGCCCCAGCGACTCGGCATCTCCAGTCATGAAACCGGATGATGAGGCACCGCGCCACCGAAGTCCGTCCAGACCGCACCAGGCCGGGCTCGCATGGCGTCAGGAGTGGTACGCCCGGAGGGACTTGAACCCCCGCACCCGGCTCCGGAGGCCGGCGCTCTATCCAACTGAGCTACGGGCGCCCGTCGTGGCTCGCCGGGACAACCGTGGCCAGTATACGGCTCAGTCGGAATCGTCCTCGGAGGCGAACATCAGGCCGTCCTGGACCTCATAGAGCGCATCCATCCATTCCGAGATCTGCAGCTCCTGGGGCGACCGGCCCACCAGGTGGGTGTCATTGCTCACCAGTGCCACAGCCCGCCCGACCAACTCGTACGGCACCTCGCTCTCATCGGCGAGGTTGAGCTTCTCGAACTGGTCGATGAGCTCGTCGATGTAGCGGATCTTCTGCCGGCGCGCATTGCGTGCTTCGCGCAGAGTCGTCCAGCGAGCTTCCAGCTCGCCGATCTCCACGCAAGTCTCCTGGATCATCAGACCACCACCCTCACAACCTCTACCCCTGTAATAAGTTCCATCGTATGTCGCGCCAACGTAACGGTCAAGAAGCGCGTTTTCCCGCTTTGCGCGTAGTCCGGGTGGCCCGGACGCGGAGTACCCAGGACGTCGTGCTCCGAGCGGCTCGGGAAGGCGCTGACGAGGGCTACACCTGCCTCACGGCCGAGCAGACCGCGGGACGCGGGAGGCAGGGTCGCCAATGGGTCGCGGCATCTGGCACGGCGCTCCTCGCGTCAGTCCTGATCCGCCGTTCGCCAGGTGTGGCAACCGGAATCCCCTTTGCCGCTGGACTCGCGATCGTTGATGTCCTCGCCGCTGCATATGGCATCAGAGCCGGCCTCAAGTGGCCGAACGACGTCCTCGTCGAGGGTCGCAAGCTGGCGGGCATCCTCTGCGAAGTCGAGCCAGGTGTCGCCGGCGACGGCCGGGTCGCCATCGCACTTGGCCTGGGTGTGAACCTCAGCGTCGAGCGCTTTCCCGCGGGCATCGAGGCGGTGAGCCTGCACACGCTCATCGCTGCGCCGCCGACAACGGATGAACTCCTCCAGGCGTGGGGTTCAGCCCTTGGCCATCGCGTCGCGATGCTCGAACAGGGCGGTATCGGCGCGCTCCTTGCCGACTGGCGCCGTGTCGCGGTGGGGCTGGGTGGACCGGTGACGGTGCAGAGCCGATCGGGGGTCATCGAAGGTGTGGCGCTGGACATCGGCGAGGACGGCGCGCTGCTCGTGGAGGCGTCAGGCCGCACGCATCGGTTTCTCGCGGCGGACGTGCATCTCGGCGTCCGACCGAGCTGATGGCAGACCGGTGCCGTGAGAACCCTGCTTGCTAGGTGGCCGGCGACGGGGTGGCGGAAGCCGAGGGCGTCGCTCCCGATGAGGTGCCCGCTGCGGCAGACCCGCTTACGGTGATCTTGCCCTTCATGTTGGGGGCGTGGATGGTGCAGAGATAGTTGTACGTGCCGGGCTGGGTGAACTTGACCTCCCAGGTCTGCCCCGCTGCGAGCGTGTCGTCGCTCAAGCACGAATCGTTGCTGTCCTGGAAGGTGACCGTGTGCGTCACCGAGCCGGTGTTGCTGAACTCGATGACGTCGCCAACTGCCGCAGCCAACGTATCCGGGACGAACACGAGGTTGTCGGTGGCGTCAATCGTCTTGCCCGTCGCCGGAGTGCCCAGGGAGCTCGCGGCCGCCGTGCCGTTGCACGCAGCCGGGCCAGGCCCTCCGCTGGGTGTCGTCCCGTTGCCGCAGGCGAAGATTCCGATAGCGACGCACACTCCCAATCCGGCCGCCAGCGTGCGCAGGTGAGTCATGTGCATGTCCGGGGGAATCTTAAGGGATGGGTTCCCCGGCACGTCTCGGCAGTCACCGGAGCGCCTCGGCGATCCGGTCTGCCGCCAGCTCCTCGTCCAGGCCCGGGTCGGAGAACAGGCGCATGAAGACCACGATGATCGCGATGAAGTACACGATGTTGCCGACGCCCAGCATGATCACCCCGCCGTACTGCTGGTCGGTCAGCGCCGAGATTCCCCAGAGGCGCGGCGCCTGGGCGTAGAAGCTGTACAGCGGCGCCGGAGCCAGCGCGAAGACGATACCCAGCACGGTCGGGGGGATCCCGGCGATGCTCAGCGCCGCGATCTTGGTCAGCGGGCTCACGGTCTTCGTCTGCGCGTCTCGGATCGGGTCGACCACCGGCCACCAGACGATGATCCCGACGGCGATGAAGCTCAGGTGCTCGACGATGTGCACCGGCACCACCCGAAGCGTCGTGTCGTACAGCGACGGGATGTGCCAGAGCAGCAGCACCGCGTTGAAGAGGATCACTGCCGGCCACGGCCGCGTGATCGCCCACCAGAACGTCCGCAACGTCGAATGTCGATCGCGCGGTGACGGCCGCGCCCCGACGATGCCGAGGAGCAGCAGCGGCGGCGCCACCATCATCAGCAGCATGTGCTGGACCATGTGCGCCGAGAAGAGGTAGTAATCGCCGGCATAGTCGATCGGCGACTCGAGCGCGAGGAACGCGATCAGCAGCCCAGTGCAGAAGAACACCGGCCGCAGGCGCGGATGGCGAAACCACGGGGTGACATCGTCGTCGGGCCCGATAGTGCCGCGCCGCATCGCGATGATGTATCCGGCGGCCACCGCAACCAGGCCGCAGATGACGGTGGGATCCCACGTCCAGTCGCCGAACCCCAGGTGTGCCGTCAGTGCCCTCCGTCCTCCGGGAGCTCCAGGTACTCAGCTCTCGCCCCGCGCGCCCAGAACACGCACGTGATGATCAGATAGATCAGGCCGATCCCCCACATCGCCGGGCCGACGACCGCCCGGATGTCGGTGAGGAAGCCGGTGAGCGTGATGGCAAGCGCAAGCGCGATGTTGATGGGCACGGCGCTCGGCGGCGGCAGATGCGGATGCTCGTGCTCGCCGGCTTCTTCGTGGGTCGCCGTGGCGGCGTCGTCGCTCATGACTGCGGCCTCACTTGGTAACGGCGAGGAAGATCGCCGCCCAGACGAATGCCGCACCCATGAGGATGAACAGCATGATGAACATGGCGACGCCCATGCGCATGTTCCTGCGGGCGAGCTTTCGGTTCATCCGTGCGTCCTCCTCACAGCCCTGTCACGCGGTCGATCGCCATGATCGCAAAGAGCAGAGCCAAGTAGATCATGGAATGGTAGAAGAGCCGGCGTGCCGAGCGCGCCGTCGGGCGACGGGCGGCTACCACCGCGTCGGTCATCAGCACTCCGTCGAGCACCGCGGCGCCCCCGAGGTAGACGGCACCGAAGGATCCGGTGAGCAGCGGCAGCACGGTCACAAGGCAGAGGACGATCGTGTAGAGCACGATCTGATAGCGGGTCTGGCGGTCTCCCTGGACGACCGGCATCATCGGGACCCCGGCCCTGGAGTAGTCGTTCTTGAGCAGCAGTGACAGCGCCCAGAAATGAGGCGGCGTCCAGTAGAAGACGACGGCGAACAGGAAAACGGCTGTGATGTTTAGGCTTCCGGTCACCGCCGCCCACCCGACCAGCGGCGGGATGGCGCCGGCGGCGCCCCCGATAACGATGTTCTGCATCGAGGAACGCTTCAGCCACATCGTGTAGACGAACACGTAGAAGAGCAACGCGAGCAGCGCCAGGCTCGCCGACAGGACGTTGATGGTCGTGGCAAGCAAGACGAACGAGGCCACGCCGAGCGCCACCCCGAACGCGAGCGCTTGACGCGGTTCGATGCGCCCTGAGGGCAGCGGCCGGGTCCGGGTTCGTCCCATGGTCTGGTCGATATCGCGATCGAACCAGCAGTTGATGGCGTTCGCGCCCGATGCCGCAAGCCAGCCGCCGGCGACGGTGAGCAGGACGAGTCGCCAGCCCGGCCAGCCACGGTCGGCGATCACCATCGCCGCGACCGCGGTGACCTCGAGGAGCAGGATCACGCGCGGCTTGGTGAGCGCGACGTAATCGCGAGCGACATCGGCGATCCGGCGCCGCGGAAGGACGTCGAGGCTGACGGCGACGGTCATGACTGGGCCACCTTGGCCTGCGGTCTCAAGGCGTCTCCACGCTGGGTCGCCGCGGACGGCACGGCCTCATCGACCGGCAGCGTGCTCGTCACCGCCACGAGGACCACCGAGCCCCAGAGCAGCGACGCCAGCGCGATGTGGAGCCCGCGAACCCACGCCGGCAGACCGAGGAGCACCACCAGCGCGCCTGCCGCAACCTGTAGTACCAGCAGCAGGTTGACCGCCATGACGCCGATGCGCACCACCCGGTCGCCGCGACGCCGGCGCGCGATCACGGCCATGAGGCCGCCGAGGGCCAGCACGACGACGAGCGCGACGACGCGATGGGCGACGTTGATGGTCGCAGCCTGACCCGATGGCAGCGAGAACCCGCTCCCGCAGAGCGGCCAGCTGGTGCAACCTGCACCCGAGTTGGTCTCGACCACGAAGGCCCCGCTCATGGCCACGAGGTACGTGGCCACGACCGCGATGATCACCGGTGTTTTCACGGTCTGCGCAAGTACAGCCGAGAGGCTCGGGCTGCGCGCCGCAGTCCCCACCGTGCAGGCCACCACGGCGACGTAGATGAGCACCGCAAACAACAGCAGCGCATTGGCGAGGTGGATCATCACCACGCCACCAGGAAGGTTGTATTCGACCGCGAGCGCACCGAGCGCGATCTGCACGACGAACAGCCCCGCCGCGATGCTGGTGGCGACGAGGATTCGGCGCTGGTGGCGGTGCCAGATCCACGTCGACACCGTGAGGATGATCACCAGCAGCGTGCAGATCGAGGCGATCCACCGGTGGGTGAACTCGATGAGCGTGTTGATCTGCCACGCGGGCAGCAGCGACCCATGGCACAGCGGCCACTGGTCGGTGGTGCCGCATCCGTTGCCACTGCCGCTGACGCGCACGATCCCACCCCAGACGATCAGCAGGTACGTCAGCACTGCCGTCCACACCGCGAGGCGGCGGAACCCTGGCGACGGCCGCGCGGGAATCACCGAACCACCGGCGTTACGCGGGTGCTCCCGACGCGGCCTTCTTGCGCGCGATGCGCTTGTCACGCACCGGCCGCAGGCTGAGCACCTCCTGCTCCTCGTCGAAATTCCATGCCGGCGGCGGCGACGACGTTGCCCACTCGAGGGTGTTGCCTTCCCATGGATCGTCCGGCGCCGTCTTGGGTGCCCGCATGCTGATCACGAAGTTGATCATGAACACGGTTACCGAGATGGCGATCACGAAGGCGCCGAATGTGATGAGCGAGTTGAGGTCGCCCCACCCGCGGTTGTCGAGATAGGTTGCGATGCGCCGCGGCATGCCGAGCAGCCCGAGGGCATGCATCGGCAGGAACGTCAGGTTGATGCCGATAAACATCAACCAGAAGTGCAGCTTGCCGAGCTTCTCGTTGAGGAATCGCCCGGTCACCTTTGGGAACCAGTAATAGAAGGCGGCGAACACGCCCATGACGCTGCCCCCGAACAGCACATAGTGGATATGCGCCACCACCCAGTAGGTACCGTGCACGAGCCGGTCGACGGCCAGGCTACCGAGATACACGCCGTCGATACCACCGATCAGGAACATCAATAAGAAACCGCACGCGAAGAGCATGGGCGTGTCGTATTTGATGCTCCCTCCCCACATCGTGGCAAGCCAGCTGAAGATCTTCACCCCCGTCGGCACGCCGATGACGAACGTCGTGAAGGCGAAGAACGTCTGCACCACGAGCGGCAGGCCGGTGACGAACATGTGGTGCACGAACACGATGAATCCGAGCACGGCGATCGCCGCGATGGATGCCGCCATCGCCTTGTACCCGAAGATGGGTTTTCGGCTGAACACCGGGATGATCTCGCTGATGATCCCGAACGCCGGCAGGATCATGATGTACACCGCCGGGTGCGAGTAGAACCAGAACACGAACTGATAGAGCAGCGCGCTGCCCCCGTTGACGGGGTCGAAGAAGTTGGTGCCGATCTGACGGTCGAGCAGGTTCATCGCCAGGCCCGATGCGAGGAACGGCGAGGCGAGCACGACAAGCGCGGCGGTGATCTCCTGCGCCCACACGAAGAGCGGGAGCCGTCCCCACGTCATACCTTTCGCGCGCATGTTGTGGATGGTCGCCAGGAAGTTGATGCCACCGAGCATCGACGAGATGCCGACAAGGTGCAGCCCGATGATCCAGAGGTCCTGGCCCATGCTGCAGCTGTAGTGGCTCCCGGTGAGTGGCACGTACCCTGTCCACCCCGCGTCACCCGGACCACCCGGGCACAGCAGCCCCGCGTGCGTGGTTGCCGGGACCAGGAAGCCCGAATACATCACGATGCCGCCGAGCGGGAGCAGCCAGAACGACAGCGCGTTGATGCGCGGAAACGCCATGTCGCGCGCGCCGATCATCAGCGGGACCATGTAGTTGCCGAACCCGGCCCACACCGGGATGATCCACAGGAAGATCATCGTCGTCCCGTGCATCGTGAAGATCTGGTTGTACTGCTCGGGCGTCAGGAATGTGTTCTGCGGTTCGGCCAGCTGGATGCGGATCAGCAGGGCCATCACACCGCCGACCAGGAAGAAGAAGAAGGTCAGGAACAGGTACATGATCGCGATGCGCTTGTGATCGACCGTGGTCAACCAGCCGAGGATGCCCTTCGACTTGTCGACGCGGGCGAATCGCGTCCGGGGAAGCGTCGCGTCCATGACCGCCATCAAGACCCTCCGAGAGTGCACGACTTACTGGTCGGATCGATCGAGCCGCTGGGACTCCCGAACACGCACGACTGGAACTGATTCATGGGCAACGCGATGACGTCGAACGTCATATTGGCGTGGCCGATGCCGCAGAGCTCGGTGCACTGTCCGTAGTACGTTCCCTGACGGGCTTCGATCGGCGCGGTGTTGACATCACCGGGGATGGCGTTCATCTGCTGCCCAAGCGAGGGGGCGAAGAAGCTGTGGTTGACGCCGCATCCCTCGTTGGAGATCGCCGCCGCGAGCGTGCTTCCGGACGGCACCGACGGGCTCGCGTTGCACGGCGGATCCGTCGACACGATGTTGAGCCCGACATCGGTGTTCTCGGGCAGATACAACGTGCCAAAGCTGCGGATGCGCTTGCCGCTCGAGCTCGCGCCGTAGTCGAACGTCCAGCTGAACTGCTGTCCGATCACCGTGACCGTGTACTGCGTGCCCGTGTGGATGTTGTTGATGAAGGGCATGTTCGCCGCGGTCAGACCGAAGAGCGAGAGGAACGTCGCCAGCGGGACGAGCGTCCATGCGATCTCGAGCCGCGTGTTGCCGTGAAACTGCGGTGGATCGTCATCGTCGCTGCGCCGCCGGAATTTGACGAATGCATAGAGGAGCAGCCCGGTGACGATGACGCCGAGCACCACCGATGCCCAGAACACGGCGGTGTAGACGCCGAGCGCCCGGTCGCTGATCGTGCCGCCATCGCCGAACGCACCGGCGTTGTTGACGCAACAGGTGGACGCTGCGAGCAGGTTCATCCGCGACGCAGGATGATCGCATAGCGGCCTTCAGGCGGGCAATCCGAGCCGCCTCGGGCCTCGATTCGACTCGCGGGCATCAGCGCTGCCATATCTTGGTCTTGGTGTTGATCTGGCGTTTCACCAGCTCGGTGATGTCGGTGTTGATGAGCGCAGCCGAATCCCACGAGCCGCGGTTTCCCGGCGGCTTCGACGGGTCGGGAAGCGCCTCGCCGGTGGCAGCAGATCGCTGACGCCGGCGCAGGCGCCCGAGCAGGGACTTCGGGGCCTTGGAGCTCACAGCCGGAACATCCTCCGTTGCGCGGCGCGCTCGACGTCGCCGGCGGCGAGCGCCTGAGCGGTCTGGTAGGCGTCGATGATCGAGCTCGCCCAGATGAACAGTCCGGCCAGGAACAGGCCGATGAACGCGAACACCGAGACCAATGCGATCAGCAGGAAGAGCGCGCCGGAGCCGTGGGTGAGCAGCGAGTGGCCGATCGACTGGCCGGCCATGATCAGCAGCACCGCCGGACCGATCGTGAACACCGTCCAGCCGAAGTAGTAGAGCGCCTTGCGCGGATACCCGGTGAAGAGCTGGCCGAGGCCCGGGACGATCGACAACCCGGCGGCCAGTCCGGGATTGGGCCGGCGCAGGGGGCTGACCCCTCCCGCCTCAGACGCCATCACTGGCGCGACGACACATCCAGAGGGCGCGGCCGCCCAGCAGTTCAGCCCCCCTCATCGGCCGACGAAGGCCCGGTAGAGGTAGTACGCGGCGAGCAGCAGCGTGCCGAAGGACCAGATGGCGACGAACAGCACGTCGCCCCAGCCGGCCTCTCCCGGGTACAGCTCCGCAAGCAACGGTATGGGCATTGCTTCAGTGCGCCTTGAAGTTCTCGAGCAGGAACTCGCCGTAGATCAGGATGAACGTGAACACGAGCAACCCGAAGAACACGAGCAGGGTGCCGATCAGGTCTCGTGCGAACGTGCTGCGCCGCTTCACTGTGGTGTCCTCATGGAAGGGTGGTGTAGCTCTCCCAATGTCGAATGAACTGGATGAGGATATTGATCTGCGCCTGAGTCAGAACCGGTTTCGTATTCAGCACCGCGCCCGGTCCGGGCGGGTCCCCAGTCGGATTCCAGTCGCTGGCGATCCCGCCCCAGTTGGGCATGATGCTGCCCAAGTGCTCGAAGTCGGTGAAGCCGTACTCGATGCAGCGGTAGTAGTAGTCCTCGTTGAAATAGCCGAGGCGGTCCTGGTTGTTGAGGGGCGGACCCGCGCCGCCCTCGCCCTGGCCCCCGTGGCAGCGGGCGCAGTTCTGGTAATAGAGCTGTGCGCCCTCGGTGAACGAGTACGCCGGATTGACGATCAGATTCTGGTGCGCGTCGGTCTCGTCGAGGCCGAGCCGGTTGCCGTTGTGGCAGACGATGCACCCGATCTGGTCGATGCCCAGATTCCCTGTCGGCGCACCTGAGGTGCTCCCGTAGTTGGTCGACGGGTTGATGAAGTCGGGGAGGAATCCCGGCTGCTCCACTGTCACCGGGGCGGCCGCGGGAGCGCCCGGCGCGGAGTACGGCGTGTACTGGAATGACGTGAATCCGTCCTGGCCATACGTCGCGTAGCTCATCGACGGCGGGTAGTTGCTTCCGGTGGCGCTGACGTATGCGGGATGGATGCCGGTGAGGTGGTATTCCGCCGCGAGTTGCTTCGCGTCCGGCTCGTACTTGAAGAAGTCCTGGCTCAAGCGCTTGGCGGCCTCGACCGGTCCGATCGTGCCGATGTCGGGGACGTGGCAGGAGATGCAGCGCTCCACGCGATAGGTGTCACCTTCGATGGTGGCTTGCGGGAAGCTCGGGAAGAGTTGCTGGACCTCGACGTTGAAGTCCGACTGCGGATAGTCCTTCTGGTACTGCTCCTGGATCGTGATGTAGGTGCGGGCGCTCGAGTCCTTGAACGCCGCCCAGGCGACCAGGCCGAGGAGCACAACGCTGAGCCCTACGAAGATGAGGCGCGTCCTCATACGGGAGAGCTCAGTCCCGGATGTCCGAGGATCAGGGTCCAGTCCCAGTTGAAGGCTTCACCGCGGAAGAACTCGCCGATGACGACGAACGCCACCGCGAGACAGACGTAGATGGTGAATAGCACGATCGCCACCTTGCGGTCCTGCGGGCGGCGGCTGGGATTGCGGTCGAGGTACGGGGTCAGGATCATGAAGATGATCACGAAGCTCGGGAACGCGACGCCCGCCATGATCGGTGGGAAGCGCTCGAGCAGCTCCTGAAGGCCGACGAAGTACCACGGCGCCTTGGCCGGGTTCGGGGTGATCGAGGTGTTGGCGCGCTGCAGGAGCGGAGCGTTGACCTGGATGGAGACCAGCAGCAGGAACACGAAGGCGCCGAGGCCGGCGAGGAATTCCCGCCATACCAGGTAGGGGAACGTGACCACCGTCTCCTCGTCCTCGCGACGGCGGATGACAAGCGGCGTGTTGGCCAGCTCAGGTCCCGAAACGGGCGCCTGGGGACGCGGGCGCGGCGTCGGCGTCACCGCTCCGCTTGGGTCGCGTCCTCCCTCGACGACAGTCGCCATCAGAGGCCTCCTGTGAACCCGTCTTTACGGACGCGCCAGAAGTGTACGACCATCAGCAGGAAGCCGATCAGGGGTAAGGCGATGACGTGTAAGACGTAGAAGCGAATCAGAGCACCTTGTGCTACCTGATCGCCACCGAGCAGGAGATATCGGGTATAGGGCCCCACGATCGGGGCGTACTTGGCCATGTTGGTCCCGACCGTGATCGCCCAGATGGCGAGCTGGTCCCAGGGAAGGAGGTAGCCGGAGAACGAGAGCAGCAGCGTGATCAGGAGCAGGAAGGTCCCGATGACCCAGTTGAACTCCCGCGGCGGCTTGTAGGCGCCCTGGTAGAAGACGCGGGCCATGTGCAACCAGACCGTGATCACCATCGCATGCGCCGCCCAGCGATGCATGTTGCGGATGATGTCGCCGAAGACCGCGACGAACTGGAGGTCCTTGACGTTCTGGTACGCCGAGTCCACCGAGGGGATGTAATAGAACATCAGGAACAGCCCGGTGATCGTCAGCAGGATGAAGAGGAAGAACGAGAGGCCGCCGAGACACAGCGTGTAGGACACGCGCACGGCGGACTTCTTGACCCGCACCGGGTGGATGTGCAGGAAGAAGTTGGTCAGCGCTGTGCGCGCGGCGACCTTGTCGTTGGTGGGCAGTCCGTGGCGGAAGACCGATCCCCAGAGTTGCGCGACAAACGCGCGGACAGGGTTGGCCTGACCGGGGGTTGCGCTCACGTCCCGAGACCCCTCATTCGCGTTGCCCGCCTCCTTGTTCCCCGGGGGTGCTTAGACCCCGAGAGTCTTGCCGTTGCTCTTCTGCGTGCTGATCAGCAGCCGCCATTCTGGCGCTTCGTTGTTGCCGGGGCCACGTGTCGCCACGAGCGTGGCCCGGTCGACTGCAAAGAACCCGTCCGGGGTGACCTCGATGTTGACCCAGTCCATCGGCCGCGGAGCTGGGCCGTAGAAGTTCGTCGAGTCGATGAAGTAGCGACTGCCGTGGCATGGACACGCCCAGCCGTTGGGGCTGCGCTGGTCTGCCGTGCGGACGCCGCGAGCCTCGGCCACCGAGGGCGAGACGCCGGAGCCGGTTGTGACGTCATTGACGTAGTTCGGCGTGCAGCCGAGATGTGTGCAAACGAGGTACACGGCGTAGATGCCCGCGTCGTCGAGCACGACGGTGACGCGCTTGTCGGTCTCGGACAGAACGTTGACCGGGGTGGCCGCCTTGCCACCGACAACGCCGCCGGTGAGCTGCTCGAAGGTAAACGACGTCTTGAACAGCGCCGGCGCATTGCTCGACGCCTGGGGGAACATGAACTTGAGCGTTTCGATACCGCCGAACAGGCTCGCGCCCGCCGCGGCGAGGCCGCCCATGATCATCAGGAACTGACGTCTCGTCGCCTCGGCGCGAGCACGCATCTTCCCTCGCGGCGATTCGTACGGATTCAGCGCCATACAGTCCTCACGAGGGGGTTCGTATCTGGGGCAAGTGTAGGAGCTTGTGGCACCAAGGCCGCTTGTCCGGGGAACGCGGTGAGCCTCATCCCTGCTACAGGAGCGGATTGCTCGCCGGAGGAGTGAGGATGTTGGCGAAGACAATCGCCGAAATCATGATCACGACGAATGCCACGATGATGGCGAAGCATCCGAAGTCAGTGCGGAGAGCGACTATGAGGCGTTCCATATCTCGTGTTCGGAGCGTCAGACGGCCGAAAGGATACGTCACC
>Ga0182024_10006023_pt1 | contig 26854 bp, 25 predicted proteins | sample P32metaG_FD_120480 | JGI IMG/M metagenome (GOLD analysis project Ga0182024, IMG submission 120480) | Permafrost microbial communities from Stordalen Mire, Sweden - P3-2 metaG (Illumina Assembly) | ecosystem: Environmental > Terrestrial > Soil > Wetlands > Permafrost | place: Sweden: Stordalen...
CAAGTTCCATTGTGGGTCGGTCAAATCATGTGTATAACGCATCCTCAGTTTGTAGAGGTACGCGCTGTAAAGTACAAGTTATCGTTAACGTAAGTTTTTCGGCGTTTTTAAACAGGCTCTGAGGGATTAACGGCCAAGTTCCAATTAAACGAGCCCCGGTCCGGAAAGAATGTTGCCGGTCTGTTGCTGCCGTGTTGCCGATTTTGTTGCCAACTAAACCATTGACTATCAACAATGTAGCCGATGTTGCCCTTTTCCGGACCTATGTATCAAGTGGAGAATTGGGAGTGCAGAGTGCCGGGTGGGAGGAGATCATCAGCAATATGTTGCGGGTGTGTTGCACGCTTGTTGCGGTGGGTGTTGCGGGCTAACCCGTTGATTATTAACGAATGTTGCGGTGTTGCGGTGTTTTCCGAGCAACATACTCAAGCAGAGCTTTGGGGAGGACAGGCGGTTTCCGTCGTCGCCGGAGCGGCTTCAGCCTGCACCGCCGCGGTTACGGCCCGACTAGATGACGTGACGAGTGTGACGGGTTGGTTACGGTGTGTGACGGCAATTGTGACGGGTTGCGTATTTTTTAAGCGCCTTATTTATAACCAATTACAACGAATGTGACGGTGTGACGGGTGTAACAGGGGGAGGGTGGAGATCGGACGTCGGAGGCCGGAGGTCAGAGGGCATCCTGCGTCGCCGGGGGATTTCTCGTGCCGGCGTGCCGGCGTCACCCATTGATATTTGCACTTTTTGTCTTTCCTTTCAGCAGGTGCGAGACGCAGCCCCAGTGGCCCATTTCCAGTGGTTGCGCCACCCAGGCCAGCGTCAGGCAGGCGTCAGTTTTTTTGGACGCTTCTTCATAAAATATACTTGACAAAAAGGCCCCTGGCGCGAGTTTCGACCAATGTTTACAAGGGTTTCGTATTATAAAAAAAGATCGGTTCATGGGATGCGGGCTTTTGGCGCTTTGTGCCATAATCCACCTGCAAAGGTAAGAATTATGAATTTTGATCGGGTAAACAGGATGACAGCTTCCGCCTTCGCCGCCACGGCTTCGGCGGACAACGCGGCGACGGCGGGTTGCGCTAAGACACAAAGGGCAGAAGGAAAATTGGGTAGGGTGCCCCGAACCCCGAATACTTTCGGGGGTCGAACCCCAGATCGATCTTGGGGTCGACAGAGTTTCACCCTGCCGTGTCAAAAGTTTGGACGTGGTGGTGAAGGCGCGGAAATTTCTCGTAACACCGGGCCAGCGTCCGTCCGATCGTTGCGCGGTCAACATCTTCTCCAGCATAAATTGGAGAAAAACGGCATTTCTCCAAAAATATGGTATTGGCCTATTTTTCAAATCGGGAAGTTTGAACTCCCTGCAAATAAGGATGATCCGGCTGAAATCGAACGCAATTGGAGCCTGAAATTTCTCCAATTTCTGGAGAATTTCTCCGGGGGGATACCCACCGGGGGGAGGGGCTAAGTGTGACGGGTCTGTTACGGGTTTGTGACGGGTTAAGTACCTGACTGACAACATTTGTGTCGGTGTGACGGCTTTTTGGGGGGGATGCCTTGGTGTCAATCTGTGGCGGTTCTTCCTTAGTGCTCTTTGTGACCTTTTGTGACAAATCCGTTTTCGCTGTAATACGGGTAATTACGGCTAAATTAAGCTAAAAATAAACATGATTTGAGGTCGCACCGTCCACCGCACGGCGCGTTTGGACAATTGGGATGGTTCTTTGACATTTTAAAGGTCGGCAGGCCCACAAAGCGTCCCACCCCTATTTATGAGATGAGTTCTAAAATTACGGGGACTCGTTTTTGGCGGTTGACAGTTCGGCGGGGGCATCGCATTGTATTGGCTCATCTTAAGACGGTGCTTCATGAAGATTCACCGTAAACTCGAGAGAGGAAGTGAGAATTTTTGACCGAAATTAGATTAAAAAAAGGCGAGCCGGTTGACAAGGCCCTGCGGCGATTGAAGAAAAAGATCGATCGCGAAGGGACCTTGAAGGAGGTCCGCAACCACCGGCATTTTGAAAAGCCCAGCGAACGCAAACGCCGCAAAATGAAAGCCGCCCGCTTTTCCGCCATGTTGAGCGCCCGCTATGCCGATATGTGATGCCCAGACAAAGTCTCACCGCCGAGTGTGGTCCAAGACTGCGCCCGGCTTTTTTTTTAACCCGCCATGTATTCATTTTCCACATGCTGGAATTCCTCCCGCCACACGGACGGACGCGCCATGCTGCGCGAAATCCGCGAGCTCGGCTTCGAGTGGGCGGAATTGAGCCACGGCATCCGCGTCAGTCTCCTGCCCGGGATCATCGAGGCGGTGGACGCCGGGGAAATTAAGATTTCGTCGCTGCACAATTTTTGCCCGTTGCCGATGGGCGTGAATCATGCCGCGCCGAATTTGTATCTCTTCTCGTCGCTGGACCCTCGCGAGCGGGAAAATGCCTATAAACATTCCGTCAAAACCATCGAAACGGCGGCCCGCCTCCACGCCAGCGTGGTCGTCCTGCACATGGGCTGCATCGACATGAAGGAATATACCGGCAAACTCCTGGACCTGGTGCAGCAGGGCAAGAAGGAGACTTCCAAATATTCCGACTTGTGCGAAGTGGTCATGGAAAAAAGGGAGAAGAAAAAGGAACATTACGTGCAGTTCGCCAATGAAATGCTGGACCGCCTAGCCAGGCCGGCCGAAGCACGTGGCATCAAACTGGGCATCGAGAACCGCCAGGACTTGGAAGAAATTCCGCTCGATTCGGACCTTGAATTGTTGCTGCGGGAATTTGACCGCCCCTGCATCGGTTATTGGCATGATTGCGGTCACGCGCAGATCAAGGAAAACCTGGGGTTCATCGACCATCGGGCGCATTTGGAATGCATGGCGCCCCGGTTGCTGGGTTTTCATGTGCATGGCGTGGCTTTTCCTGGCCACGACCACCGCGCGCCGGGCAGCGGCACGATCGATTTTGCCGCGCTCCAACCCATGGTGAAGCCGGAGCACATCAAGGTTTTTGAACTGAGTCCAAGCCTTTCTCCGGAAGAGGTGGCCAAAGGCGTGGCGCACATTTATCAGCATTGGGGTGCGCAATGAAAAGACTCAGGGCTTGGTGGAGCATCGGGTGGCGTGTGGCGTTGTGCGTGCTGCTTTTGCTGTGGGTTTTTACTTCTATTTTTCTCCAGGACGGCAGGTTGTGGGCGCAGCAAAATGGATTGCAATGGGAGCAAATGTCCCGTGGACAACAATGGCATCTGGCCTGGAGCAATGGGCCGCGGGACTTGTGGGACAAACTGTATCAGGTTCACCTTGGCGCCTTGCTGGTTTCCGTGCTTTTGGTGGGTCTGGCGATATGGCTGGGCGTCGTGCGCTGGCGAATGGTGTTGGAAACGCAGGGGCTTGACCTCTCCATGGCGCGCGCGACTCGCATTTCCCTGGTCGCTCAGTTTTTCAATTCATTCCTGCTCGGTTCCACCGGCGGGGATTTAATCAAAGCGTATTATGCGGCGCGCGAGACGCATCACCGGAAAACAGAAGCGGTGACGACTGTTTTCGTGGATCGGCTGGTTGGGTTGTGGGCCATGCTGTTCTTCGCAGGCGTGATGATGCTGCCCAATTTGCAGATGCTCCGGCAACATGGTGAACTGGCCGCGCCAGCCCTGGTGATCCTGGTGATGCTGATGGTATTGAGCGTCATCCTGAGCCTGGCCTTCTGGGGAGGCGTGTCAAAACGATTTCCACGCGCCCGGCATCACTTGCGCCGGCTGCCCAAGGGCTTGCTGCTGGAACGCTCCCTGGATTCGTGCCGGCAGTTTGGAAAAGAGAAGGTCTTTCTCGCCAAGGCGGTCGCGCTCTCGCTGGCCTTGAACATTATTTGGGTGCTGCAAATCTGGATCCTGGGCGGCGGATTGGACTTGAGCATTTCATTCACGGCCTTGCTCGTGATTGTGCCGATTATTTTATGCATTTCCTCGCTGCCCATCACGCCCAACGGGCTGGGAGTGCGTGAGAAACTGTTTGTCGTCATGCTGGGAGTCATTGCGGTAGTGGGGAACGCCGCCCTGTCGCTCTCATTGCTGGCCTCGGCGGAAGGCCTTTTTTGGAGCCTGATCGGCGGCTTGGTTTACATGAGCTTGCGCGAAAAGGAACATCTCGCCGAAGTAACCGGGACCCATTAAGACCGAAGACGCCCAAAATAAACGCTGCAATCCCGCCCCGGCCCAATTACCGTTTCCAGTCGTAATATGGATAAAGTGCTCTTAATTGATGATGAAGCGGACGTGCAATATTCCTTCCGCCGCATCTTTGACCAGGCGGACATCGAATTGACCACGGCCAACAGCGGCGAGGAGGGATTGAAAATCCTGCCGCGGCTCAAACCGGACCTGGTCATCATGGATGTTCGGATGGGAGGGATGAGCGGATTGGAAACGTTGCGGCGCTTGCGCCAGATGGACGCCAAACAAATGGTCATCATGATGACGGCCTATGGCACCACCCAAACCGCCATCGAAACCATGAAGTTGGGGGCCTACGATTACTTGCTCAAACCATTCGATGTTCCGCGGCTCAAACAACTCGTGCTCAACGCCCTCAAGGCCGCCCGCGACATGCGGCAGGTGGTTTCATATCAACCCTTGCTGGAATCGGAAGACTACGACCAGGGAATCATCGGCCGCAGCGAACCGATGCAGGAAGTATTCAAAATCATCGGGCAATTGGCGGCCAGCAACGCCACGGCCTTGATCACCGGGGAAAGCGGGACAGGCAAGGAACTAGTCGCCCGAGCCATTTACCATCACAGCAAACGGAGCGAATTGACCTTTCTGGCCATCAACTGCGCCGCCATACCGGAGAACCTTTTGGAGAGCGAATTATTCGGGCACGAAAAGGGCGCCTTCACTGGCGCGGCCGTCCAGCGCATCGGAAAATTCGAGCAATGCGACGGCGGCACGATATTTCTGGATGAAATTGGCGACATGTCGCTAGCCACCCAGGCGAAAATCCTGCGGGTGCTCCAGTCCGGTTCATTCGAACGCGTGGGCGGCAATCAATCCATCAACGTCGATGTGCGCGTCGTCGCCGCCACCCACAAACGCCTTGAACAAGCCGTGGCGGCGCGCGAGTTTCGGGAGGATTTGTTTTACCGGCTCAATGTGGTGCGCATCCATATTCCGCCCTTGCGAGAACGGCGGGACGATATTCCGCTGCTCATCAATTATTTTCTGAAAAAATTTGCCCAGGCGCAGAACCGTCCGCCCAAATCGATTCTGCCAGCGGCGGTGGAAATGTTGGAGCGGTTCCACTGGCCGGGCAACGTGCGCGAGTTGGAGAATGTCATACAACGGGCCACGGTCATGGCCAAGGGGGACGTGATCCTGCCCGGCGATTTGCCGGCGCTGATTTCCAGCGGAGCCACGCCAACCGCCGCGCGAACTCCGGCGGCCACGGGAGCGTCCGAATCCGTCGCAACGGAGGAGAAGCCGGCGGACTTGACCGCCATGAGCCGAATGCTGTTTCAATGGGCACGGGAGCAAGGCAGCTTGAAAATACTCCCAGCCGTGGAACGCGAATTAATCATTCAGGCACTCCTGGAAACCAAGGGCAACCAAGTGCAGGCTGCCAAACTTCTCGGCATTACCCGGGCCACGTTGCGCAAACGCGTCGAGAAATTCAAAATCAAACAGGCGCTGGCCATCCAGTGATCAGCCGCGTCCACTTGTAAAATAGGTCATGGCTGATACGCTGGAGCCACCCCTAACTGCGGTTTGGTCCAATCGTAGGGCTTGCCGGTGTCCCAAGGCGGTTCCTCGGCGTCGGATGGTGAAATGCCCTTTTTTCTCTCAAACTGCGAGTTGCCGGGCTGAAAATCACTATCGCGGATAATGGTGGGGGTGACAAAAATCAAAATCGTATCCTTGGTGTGGGTTTTGCTGTCACTGCGGAAAGCGTAGCCAATCCCCGGCAGATCGCCCAAGAAAGGCACCTTGGTGAAATTTTTGGTGGAATTATCACTTTCCAAACCGCCCAATACCAGGGTGTAACCGCTGGGAACAACGGCTTGGGTGACAATGGTGCGCCGGTCAAAAATGGGGGATGTATTGACTTGCCCATCGAGAGTGTCGGTAGCCACCACTGCGTCCACTTGTGAGATTTCAGGCCGCACGTCCATCTGCACGTTGGTGGGGCCGGCGATGCGGGGTATCACGGTCAGTTTGGTGCCCACCTCATTGAGAATCGTCCCGCGCACCTCTTTATCATAATTGGGCAGGACAGTCGCCAACCCTTGGGAAGCTCCGGCGGCAGGAGCGCTCTGCTGTTGTTCAAATATGGGAATGTTCTGCACGACCATCAATTCAGTCTGAACCCCGTCCAGCGCCACCGTGCGCGGAAAAGCAATCGACCTCGTGTCAGCATCCGTGTTGAGAAATGACAGCACCGCTTGGACGCCATCGGCGTTCAGAAAGGCCGTGGCCGGACTAAAGCCGCGAGCCGTGTTCAATGACAGACCGCCGCCCGAAGACGTTAATCCAGGAATCGTAGTGGTAATTTGGCTGCCGTTGGTTACTATGCCCGCTATCCCTGTCCCCGGGGCCAGGGGAGTGGTTGGGCCGGTCTGAACCGACACTTGTTGGGCTCCCTGCGATTGAGAGCTTACGGAGCTTATGCCGTTGCCGAAGCTAACATGCTGTGCCGCGAGAGTGCCGGTCCAATCGATTCCTTTGGCCGAAGTGATGTCCTTGGTTGTTTCCACGATTTTAGCCTCGATCAATACCTGGCGCGTCGAGGTGTCCAATTTGGTGATCAACGCCTCAACAGCGGGCAGTTCTCGTTCCGTTGTCCGGATGATTAATTTGTGGGTGCGCAAATCGGTAATGATCGAGCTGCGCGCCGTCAATGTGGCCTGAACTTCGTTAACGATATTGCTGGGATTACTATACTCCAGTTCAATAACCTCAGTCACCAAAGGTTCCAAGGCGGCGGGATCTTTGCCCGTGATGCGCGCGATGGAACTGTGCGGATCCAAAACCAATTGCCAGCCCCAATTATCCAGCAGCGAAGTCAAGGCCTCTTTCGAGGTCACGTTCCTCCACTTATCGGATATGGTGGGCATGGTGGTGGGAACGGGATGGCCATCGGGGCCGACGGTATTGAGAAGCTTTGGGTCAAATATAATGTTGAGGCCGGCCTTGAGGGCCAGCATCCGGACTGCTTCGTCCAGCGGAATGGAATCAAAGGCGACCCGGTCCTGCACCTCGTCGCTGCCGGGCAAATTCGTCAGGACAATCACATTCGCCGCGGTCTGGTCGGGTTCCGAGCCATGCGCGATCACGACGGATTCAGGCGGTTTGGCCAGGGTATCGCCGGCACGCGCGCTGGGCGCGTTGGGCGGGCTGGGCGGGCTGATCGTGCCGGACGCGCCGGGCGGGGGAGCGGCTGGGGTCGTTGTGGTGGTGGTGGTGGCGGTTTGGGCGAAGGTTGTCAGGCTGGACGCGAGGACAACAATAATGAGCGCAAAAATATTCTGAGTTTTCATAAGGCTAAGGCGATGGAATCATGTTCAGTCAATCCTTTTTTTCCTCCATGGTTAATGTTGTGGTCTCCCCTCCGTCCACCTGAATCCGCACGGCGTTGCTGCTGATATCGATGCACCGAACCTCCACATGGCCGTTGGGGACGTGGACCGATAAGGTGTCTCCCACCATAAAAATCTCGTTGTTGATCACCACCTGGCTATGTTTGCCATTGTTGATAATTGCCTTCAATACCAGCACCGGATCCACCGGCGCGTTTGCGTTGGCCGCCACCTCCACCTTCGGATTACGGCGCGTGGACGTGGGGAAGAACGGGTCTTTTCCTTTCTCCGGCGGCAGATTCTCGAAAACAGAAATGTAGTTGCTAGAAAGATTAGTTTGCGCGACCGCCAGAATGTTGGTTTTGAGAACCGCAGTATTGGTCGTGGCTGTCGCTATCGCCGAAGCCGCCTTGTGACCGCATCCGGCCACGAGGAGAAGCGCCAAAAGCAACCCGCCGAAGGCAAAAACCTGAGCGCGCAGAGGATATAGGGCGGACATGTTCATTTTGTGTCCGCGACTGGCGCGACAACCTCGAAAGTGATGCTTAGCTTTTCCGCTTCCATGCCGGGTCCGGAATTGGCTGAAAGCGTGGGATTCCGAATGCGAAAATAGGGAAAGGCATTCTCAAAATCGGCGAAGAACTTGCCGAAATCATGGTAATACCCGGTGCCCCTGAGATGAAAGACCGCCCAACGATAAGGAAACTTCGGAATCAGCCCCGCATCGCTAATATCAGGCTGGCTGGGGCAATCAATACTAATACCTTTGCGCGACTGGATGAAATTGTTCATCGTGTTGATCAGCCACGCATACGTGTCCCGATCCGGCGCCAGTTGCGCTTCGCGCTGGGCCAGCAGCTCGCTGCGGCTGTGCAACGTCGCGGCAATTTCATCTTTGCGATGCATCCAGGACTCGGCGTCGTGGAGTTTTTGCAACATGTCCGCGGATTTCTTTTGCGTGACCGCGAGTTCACTCTGCTTGGCGGTGACGCCAAAGTACCACAACGCCGCCATGAGCATGAGTGTGCCCATGGCGATGCCGAGCAATTGGTCGCGCTGGACTTTGGAAAGTTTAGTCATCGTGGCGTTCCTCTGGAAATTGCGCCGCCAGCGTGAAGGTGACGAATTGCTTGTTCGGATCCACCGGGTCCAGGGTGCGCGGCCCCAAAATGCCAGCCATGACAAAACCATGCCTTTGCAGGCGTGTTTCAAAGAAATCGAAATCGGAAAGGCTCTTCTTGTACTTGCCGTAGCTTTCGTCGTCCGGCTTCAAATCCTTGGCCTCGATGGTCAGGGTGGTTTTCTCGACCATCGCCGGGTAAAAGCGATGGAGATTGGTGCCGGTTCCCACATCATGAGCGTCCTCATGGATGTCGAGTTGATCGCCCTTCACCCGCGTTACCTGGACCTGGTCGACCATGGTTTGTTGCAGGGCATTCAGGACGGGCGCCCACAGAAAGCGATTAGTTGACAGATAATCCAATTGCGCCAGCTTCCGTTCCACATCCGTGATCTTGACGTACTCATTGGTCACGCTGGCATACTTGGTCATCTTGCCTTTCCAGTCTGCCTCGATGTTATTGTAGTTTTTTTGTTCGAAGAAGATGTTCAACTGCAGATTGACGATCCAGAGGACGACGACGCAAACCAAAAAGCTGCCGATCCATATCCCGCGCTTGACCGGGTTTTTCCGCCGCAATTCCGCGGCGGCTTGGGCCTCAGCCAGTAGATTGATTCGTATCGGCATAGTTTCAGGACAAACTAAAACTCCGGCGTGCCTCGACAATTCTCGGGAGACACATCGGGCCGGCGGTATTTACTGCTTGTCCGTGCAAAGTAAATAAAAACAAGGCCATGGCTAAGACCGGTTCACTTATAGACGCTTCCCACAAACCAATGCAAGAAGCATCTACCCTTCCAGCTCCGCTCTTGACGGTTCCGCATCCGGGTCGGGTGCGGCCTCCTCCTTTTCCCCTTCCTCTTCTGACTCTTCCATTAGTTTCATCGCGCCGACGAATAATCCCGTGAACAATCCGCCGCTCATCAGGGTGTTGCGGAAGAATTCCCACGTTTGCGGATATCCGGGCAAACCAATGGTGATCGCCTGGATCCATCCCGCCAACGTTTTCGCGTACGGCAAATCGAGCCACGCGGCCGTATTCGTCACAAAGTAAAAAACATACGCTGCTATCAATCCGCCCCCGAGCAGCCTCCACCAGGATTTTTTTGCCCCGAACACGCGGCCCAGCGCAATCATCCCGGCGTACGCCAGATAAACCGGCGCCTGTCCCAAAAAGAACCGGCCCACGGAAAAATCGCCGTGAGAATAAAAACATAGACTTATTAAAAAATCGCTGACGCCTAACACACACAATGGAACGATCCACCCCGTCCACCCCGGCAAATACAGCCCGGCGCAAAAAACAAGCGCATAAGCCGCGCTGAAATTCGGCGGCATTAATCCGGGCCACCGGCTCAGCCCGAACACCACGATCAGCAGCACCGGCCACACAATTCTTTTCTTCACGGCCAAATCTTACTCGACACATTTGTGATGACAAGGTATCTGCGGCCAAACCTTGATAATTGTAATTCTTTCCGCTTTTGGCCCTTTTCCCGGACCCTCCCGACCAAAAAGCAGGAATTTTTTTCCGTTAAATCAACAAAGACCACTACGAAGCATGGTTTGTGCCATCTATTCGCAGCGGACGGCCATCCATGGCCGCAGGCCTCAGTATTTTCAGCTTTTCCACGCGCCCTACATTCCCCACTTTGCATTCCCAAATCTGGCACTTCATAGATAGGTCCAGAAAATCGGTAACACGGTAACAAGTGTTTATGGTCAACGACTTAACCGGTAACACAAAAAGCTACACACCGGTAACATGTTACTGGATTCTCCGATGCTCCGGCCTGCCACCGTCGCCAAGATAGCGGGCCAAGCTGACCTCGGACCGTTGCCACAAAAGGTCACAGCCCGGCAGGAGCCGCGACCCAATTTTCGACACGAAAAGTCCGAAGTTTTGACAAGGTAGTGCGAGACTCCGTCGAGCCGTTAATAGATCGATCTAGGATTCGACGGCCCGTCGAACCGTGACCAAGTACGGACTTTTTTATGCCCAAAAACCACTTTGAGACGATTAGATTTTTCTATTTACATTATAATCCAAAACGGTTCGAATTCGACAAACATATGGAGTCACCGACCAAAATGGCCGATGGGGCGTCTGAACCTTGGCGCTGCTGGCGTATAGTGTTGCTGGCCGCAATGGTCGTTTGCCTCTGCGACAGGGTTTCGGCGGAGCCCTCAATAAACCAGGATCAGGCGGCTGCTGCGCAGCCTGCGGACTCGGATGTGCAGAAGTTGCTGCAAGCGGCCAAAGTTCTTTACGAGGCAGGCAAATACGACGAGGCGGAAACTGTGCTCAGGGAAGTCCTCGGAAAAACGCCATCAAACGAGCCGGCGAAATATTATTCAGATTGGCTGGAAGAGGCCCGACTGGCGGCTCTTCTCAGGGATCAGAGGGGCGGGCCGCACCTAGTATCCGGCTTGGTTTACAGCGTCGGCGGTCGCAAAGAAATCATTTCCAAATTGGACAGCATCCGCCTAAATGAAGTCAGCTACTACAATTTGCCATTGTATGACGTGCTAATGCTGATGTGCATGGAATCTCGACAATTGGACCCTGGCGGAGAAGGCATTAACTTTATGTTCAATCCGCATTTTGGTGCACCAGACGGCGCTTTTGCTTCGACGGTGGACACTAGCAAAATCACCGTTAAAATTGATCCGCCGTTACGCAACATCCGTTTAGCGGATGTTCTGGATGCGATTACCAACGCAGCAAGTGTGCCAATCCAGTATTCTATCGAGAATTATGCGGTGGTTTTCTCACCCAGATCCGCCGGGCAAGGAACACTCCATACAAAAGTCTTCAAGGTCAATCCGAACGCTTTTGTCCAGACGCTTCAGAATGTTGTTGCGATCAATCTTATTCCGGGAACACAAGGCAGCGGCACAGGGGTCCAAATTCCCAGTGTTCAAATTTCGCTCTTAATTCGGAATGGCTATTACGTGACCAAGACGAACAATTCGCAGGCCGTCAACGCGCTGGTCAAAGATTATCTCATCGTGGCCGGCGTCAATTTGAACGATCCGGGAAAAGCTGTCTTTTACAATGATCGACTGGGTGAGCTTTTGGTGCGTGGCTCTCTTCAGGATTTGGAAATCGTTGAACAGGCTGTCGAACTGCTGAACGATCCGTCTCCGCAACAGTCGGGGAAAAAGTAGTTGAAAGCGGTGCCAGGTGGCACTTCGAATTCGATTGACACCCCCGTCCGCTTTTTATTATAAGTCCTTGATGCAAGGGGTTCTTAAAGCCAATTTGTAACGGGAAGGGGGTCGGAGTTCGTCATGCAATGTTTGTGCGGATTTTTGATTGCTTCCACGGCCATTGGTGTCAAATATCTCTGTCCACGCGAGGAATTATTGTGACCCGGCCAACATCATTGCCAACTTTTTCCGCCGCCCGGTGTAAAACACATGGCGTTTCTTATGCACGATTTGAGCACATCCAACGGCGGATCAACGAATAACGCGGCCCTCCTCGCCCGCTCCGGCGCCACTCCCGAGGCCATTCGCGCGTTGCCGGCGGATTTTGTCAAACGCCATCGCGTCCTGCCGTTGCGCATTCACAGCGGCACCATCCATCTGGCCACCGCCGACCCCGGCAATCAGCGGGTCATAGATGATATCCGTCTTTTGACCGGTCTGGAAGTGGAGGAGCATGAGGCCGTGGCGTCCGAACTTCTGCAAAAAATCGCCGATTGCTACCAGGTCACTGTAGAACAGATGATCGAGAATTTGCATCCCGAGCGCAGCGCCGGCGTCGAAAATAAAAACCTGCACGATATTGAGGTTGAGGCAAATGAACCGACGGTCATCAACCTGGTCAACCTCATCATTTCCACGGCCTTGCGCGAGCGGGCGAGCGACATTCATCTCGTTCCCTTCGAACAAACCTTGCAATTGCGCTACCGCATCGATGGCCTTCTGCAGGAAAAGCCGCCGCCGCCAAAACAACTTCATGCCGCCCTGGTTTCCCGCATCAAGATCATGGCCGACATGAACATCGCCGAGCGCTACATGCCCCAGGACGGCCATATCCAGATACATCACCGCGGCGCACGCGTGGACATCCGTGTCGGCACCATGCCGACCATTTACGGCGAAAGCATGGTCATGCGTCTGCTGGAAAAAAACACCAAGCTTTTGACGCCGCTCGAACTCGGATTGGATCAGGAACGTTCCCAATTGCTCACGCGGCTGGTCGAAAAGCCTCACGGCCTTTTCCTAGCTACGGGCCCGACCGGCAGCGGCAAAACCACCACGCTTTATTCCATTCTGCAAGGCATCTACACCCCGGAAAAGAAAATCCTTACCATCGAGGACCCGGTCGAATACGAACTGGCCGGCGTTGCGCAAATCCCGGTGCGGCCCAGCCGCAATTTCACCTTTGCCAGCGGGTTACGCTCCATTTTGCGCCAGGACCCCGATGTCGTTATGGTCGGCGAAATTCGCGATTCGGAGACGGCTGAGATCGCCATTCGCGCGGCGCTGACCGGCCACCAGGTTTTCAGCACGTTGCATACGAATGATTCCACCGGCGCCATCACTCGCCTGCTGGACATGGGCGTTGAGGCCTTTCTGATTTCCTCCTCGCTGGAAGGCGTTTTGGCCCAACGGCTGGTGCGAAGGATTTGTCCGCAATGCCGGGCGGAAGCGCCCGTCGCCTCTGCCTTGCGCGAGAAGTTGCAGACCATGGGTGGCCATCCCATAGAGGGCACGTTCTTTCGCGGCAAAGGCTGCGAGGAATGCCGCGGCACCGGCTATCGTGGCCGGATTGGCATTTTCGAACTGCTGGCGATTGGGGCCGAGTTGCGCGAGTTGATTCTCCACAAACGATCCAATGCCGAGCTAAAAGCCATCGCGCAAAAGACCATGATCACCATGCACGAAGACGCCCTGCGCAAAGCCGCCGCGGGCCTGACTTCCCTGGAGGAGATTGTGCGCGTTTCTTCGGGAGACATGCTCGAATGACGGCCTTTCGTTACCAAGCCGTTGAGCTGAACGGTACGCCAGTCAAAGGCGTGATCGAGGCCGAGGATCGCAAGACCGCCCTCCATCTTTTGGGCGGTCGCGGCCTTTTTCCATCCACATTGGAACTGTGCGCGCCGGCGGTGAACGGCCAATCCACTACGACTCCTGCCAGCCAACCGGGACCCGCTCCCATCCATTTCGGCGGCGGGATTAAACGCAAGGAAATCACCGCGTTCACCCGTGAATTAGGCGCGTTGCTTGGCGCGGCCATCCCGATTCCGCAAGCTCTCGAAGGCTTGGGCGAGGAGGAGGAAAACCCCGCTTTGCGCGCCACCGTCTTAAACATCGCCGACTCCGTGCGCAAAGGGGCGGCGCTGTCCGCCGCTCTCGAGGAACATCCAAAGTCGTTCGGCAAATTGTATATCAGCATGGTGAAGGTGGGGGAAGAAGCGGGGGTTCTGCCTTCCGTGATGGCGGACCTCGCTCAACTGCTGGAACACGAAGACGAAGTGCGCAGCGAAGTGCAGGCGGCGGTCGCCTATCCCGTCTTCGTCCTCGTTTTTGGAATTATCACTGTGACGGTTCTGCTAACGGTAGTCCTGCCGCGCCTGTTCGGCATGTTGCAGGAAATGCTGCCCGTTTTGCCTCTCCCGACATTAATACTTTTGAAAGTCAGCAGCATTCTCCATCGATATTGGCTCTGGCTCCTGATTGGCACGGCGGGAATCGTCGCCGCTCTGCGCTGGTACTTGCGCACACCGGAGGGCGCGGAGAATTGGGACCGGGCAAAACTCAAGCTGCCCGTCATGGGGCCCCTTTTTCGCGCGGCGGCCTTGAGCCGTTTCTCGCGCACCTTGGGCACCTTGGTCAAGAGCGGAGTCTCCCTATTGCCGGCCCTGAAAATTGTGGAGAACACCATTGGAAACCTGGTATTGGCACGGCTCATCTCCCAAGTGGCGGAGGAAACACGCGGCGGCGATTCACTCGCTACGCCGTTGCGCAAGCTGGGCATTTTTCCCAAGACCGTCATTCAAATGATTAACGTGGGTGAAGAAACCGGCAAGCTAGACGAAATGTTGCTCAAAGTGGCCGACATCGAGGAACGGCACATGCGCGCCCGCACCAAAACGCTCATCTCGCTGCTGGCCCCGGCCTTGATCATGGTGGTGGGGGCCTTGGTGGGTTTCATGGTCATCGCCCTCTTGCTGCCCATTTTCAAGATGAGCAGCGCCATTCATTAACAAGAAACAACATGAAACAACATACGCACAAAAATTCGGCCTTCACTCTGGTTGAGATCATGGTGGTGATCATCATCATCGGCGTCCTGGCCGCTGCCATTATTCCCCAGTTCATCGGCACCACCGAGGACGCCAAGGTCAACACCGCCAAGGCGGATGTCAGTCAGTTAGAAAATGCCCTGGAACGGTTTAACCTGAATCTGGACCGCTACCCGTCCAGTGAGGAAGGGTTGAAGGCTTTGGTCGAAGCTCCGCCGGGCGAGGAGGAAAAATGGCGCGGCCCCTATATCAAACTTCTCCGGCCTGATCCGTGGGGGAATCCATATCAATATCGCATACCCGGGACTCATCACGCGTCCACTTTCGACCTCTGGTCCAGCGGCGGAAGCGGTGGCAAAGAACTTGGCAACTGGTGATGATGCGCGTCACTTTTCCAGGCAAAAATCGCCGGGCCGCTTTCACTTTGATTGAGCTGATGGTCGTCCTGATCATCATCGCCGTCATGAGTGGCATGATCATCGCCGAGATGAGCGGCAATTTTCAGGACGCCCTGCTTCGTTCTTCCAGCCGGCAACTGATCAGCGTTTTCAGTCTCGCTTCCAGCCGGGCCATTTCGGTCAATCGCCTTTTCCGCGTCCGCTTTGATCGGGCCTCAGGCCATTATATGGTTGAAAAGCACGCGCGTGGCGACAGCTTTGATCCGACCGGGGACGTCGCGGGCAGTGAAGGCGTCCTTGATCCCCGCATTTCAATTCGGATTCAAGACCCGGATAACACCGAAACGCCGGAGGCTGACACGGAAGCTGCGCGTCTGGAACATACAGCGGACAACGCGGTCAGCTTTTATCCCGATGGCACTACGGACGGCCGCGAAGTCGAACTGCGTGATCGCCAGGGTTTTGGGCTGGCCTTACGCGTCAGTCCGATCACGGCCCGGGTGCAAGTCGTTGAACTCGCCCGCCAATGAATCGCCGCCGCCACAACGCCGGATTTTCGCTGATTGAGATCATGGTCGCGATTCTGATCCTGGGCGTTGCCCTGGCAGGCCTGACCCGGGGCATCACCACGGCGCTTGGTTCGAACAAGGAATCTGAATTACAGACCGCCGCCTCCCTCATCGCCGCCGGGCAGGTCGAGACGCTGCGCGCCAGTAAAGATATTATTGACGGCGTGACCGAGGGCGATTGCGGCGACGACCTGCCGCTTTACCAATGGACCCAAACCATTTCGCCGGGCGACCTCGACGGTCTGCACGAGGTGAAGGTGGTTGTGCGGAAAATCAATTCCAGCTCGCCCATTTATGAACTGGCCACGCTGGTCTTTGATCCGGATTATCCCGGCCAGGATGCCAACGCCGGCAGGACACAACACGAGCGCGCGAGAAAACGGGGAAAGGCACGGGGGGCGGAATGAAAACATCCCTTTCTCCACGCCCGATCTCCGCGTTTACGTTGATTGAACTAGTCATCAGTGCCGCCGTGGGCGCGATGATTTTAGCGGGCGCTTATCTCTGCCTCAGCGCCGGCCTCGCCAGCCAAAAAATGATTGACCCGCGGGTCGATGTCCTGCAAACCGCCCGCGTCACCATGGCCATGCTGAGCGCCGACCTGCGCGCGGCTTGTCCGCTGGACAAGGAGTACGCTTTTCTCGGCATGCATCGCATATTGGGGAACGGCGACGCCGACAACCTGGACTTCGCCACGCACAACTATATGCCGCGCCGCGAACGCGAGGCGGATTTTTGCGAGGTTAGTTATTTTGTGCAACAGGATCCGGTTTCGGGGCAGTTGAATCTGTGGCGCCGGCGCAATCCCACCGTTGGCCCTGATCCGCTTTCGGGCGGACGCCGCGAGGAAATTGCCCAAGGCCTGGAAGGCGTGAGATTTGATTACACCGATGGGCTCGATTGGTATGACACATGGGGCCAGACGAACAGTGAGAAAAAAGCAGGCCTTCTGGCGCAGGCTGCGGCCAATCTCGACGGCATGCCCGAAGCCGTCCGCATCACTTTGTCCTTTGCCGCGAATCCTTCCGCCGCCGCTGCGGCCACGACGGACAGCGAGAAAATGCCCGCGCCGCCGTTGGTCTTTCAAACGGTGGTCCGGTTGGAATTGGCCGACAGCGGCTCGCTTCCGACCTCCAGTGGCGGCGCCTCTTCCAATCCGACCAATGCCGCAACCGCCCCGTCCTCTGGCGGCCCCGAAGGAATACCCATGGGCGTCCCCGAAGGAGGACCCGAGTGATGCGATCTCAAAACGCCTCCATCTTGGTCGGTCTGCTTTGGTGCCTGGCGCTTCTTTCCGTAGTGGTCGTTGGTGTCCTGCACACCTCGCGGATGGATTTGCTAGTTGTCAAGAATAGCAACGACCGCATCCAGGCGCATTACCTGGCCCTGGCCGGCATCGAGCGGGCCAAGGCTCTGCTTTACCACGATTACCTCACCCGCCAGCAGACCGCCAAAAACCACACCGGCGATCTTTACGACGACGCCAAAGACTTCGAGGACGTCACTTTCGGGCGCGGCCACTATCGCATTTTTCGCCGGGCGCGCTCTGACGAGGGGGGCGGCCTGATTTACGGCGTCAGCGACGAGGAAAGCCAGCTTAATGCTAACACCGCTTTTGCCGGCGAGCTGACCAACATCGACGGCCTGACGCCGGACATCGCGGCCTCCATCCTTGCCTGGCGAAGTGATGCCGGCCAGGGCGTGACCGGCGACGACGGCATCGCGGGTGGCGCGGAGGATGATTATTACGCGAGTCTGCAGCCGCCTTACGTTCCCCGCCACGGCCCGTTCCAGACCGTACGGGAACTGTTGCTGGTGCGCGGGGTCACGCGCGAGGCTTTGCTCGGCAATGATGTCAATCAAAACGATGTTCTCGATTCCGGCGAAGGGCAGGGGGACGATTCCGCGGCATCGATGGATGGGGGCTGGTCCGCTATTCTGACCGTCAATTCCGCCGAAAAAAATATCAACGCCGCCGGCAAGGCCCGAGTCAATGTCCAGACCGCCGACGAGAGCGGGCTTACTTCGATCCAGGGAATTTCCCGCGACATCGCGCGCGCCATCATCGCCTACCGCGGCCAGAATCAGTTGCAAAGCATTGTCGATTTGCTCGATGTGACGAACACCACGCCTTCAGGGGGCGGTTCTTCGGGGAAAAACGTCATCGACGAGCAATTGTTCATGCAAATCGCCGACGACATTACCACCACTGATGACACGGACATGGCTGGCATGATTAATATCAATACCGCCGGGATTGACGTTCTGGCCTGTCTTCCGGGCATGGATCGCGTGTTGGCGCAGGCGATTATTTCCCACCGGAAATCAAGCGGGTATTTCGCAAACATCGGCGAGCTCTTGAGGGTGTCCGGCATGACGCACGACATTTTCAAGCAAATTGCGCCGCTGATCACGGCACGTTCGGAAACGTTCCGCATTACGAGCGAGGGAAAAATCAATTCCACCGGCGCGCGCCAGCGTGTTCAGGCCATCATCCATATCGCCTCGCATGAAGTGATAACTCTGGGTTACCGGGAGGATTTATGAGCAACTTTGATCTTTTAAATCTGCCGGGCCTATTTATCGAAATCTGCGCGACTTCATGGCAAGTCTCCAACGGGGATGATTATTTGGAATTCCCATTGGCCCACCTCGAAGACGGGCGCTTGACCGATTCCTGCCGTGATCACCTTGTGGCCGGCCTGCGAAATCTCCTCAGCAAAAAAGGATGGCGTCCGCGCCGCCGCGCCTTCGTCGCCATTGGCGCCCGCGGTGTGTCCCTGCGCCGATTGACCCTGCCGCTCGCGGCCAAGGAGGACTTCCAACGTCTGCTGCGCCTGCAAATTGAAAGCGAGTTCCCATTGCCACCGGATGAACTGGCGTGGGGCTGGCAATTGCTGGGGCATAACTCCGGACGCCAGGAGGTGTTGGTCGCGGCTGTCAAAAAGGAAATGCTCGGGTCCTGCTTTGAAATTTTTGGTGCGTGCGGCGTCAGTCCGCTCTTTACACTCGCCGCTTTGGCCCGCAACGCTCTCTGTCCGCCGCCTCTGCCGTCGTGCGCCGTTCTGCACATTGGCTCTGTCGAATCGGAATTGCTCTTATTCCAGGATGGGGCGCCAAGTTCCATTCGCCTCCTGGCCTGGGGCGCCGACAGCAACACGCCGCTGCCGGCGGGATGCCTCAACCCCAAGGCCATCGGCGGACAACTTTACTTAACTGGCCGGGGAGCGCGAAATCCAGCCGTTGTGGCGCGGCTGGCGCAATGCCTGGGCAATGCCGCGCCGTGCCCGGCGCTTGAATCGGGCGTTAGCGAAGGCCGTTCCGCCGCCATCGCCGGCCTCAAGAAATTGGCCGCGACCGGGAGCGGTGCTCCTTTGTTGATCCTTCAATCGGGCGAAAGCGGCGAGCAGGCGGCTGGTGTCGCGTCGTGGAAATGGGCGGCAGCAGCCGTCCTGCTTCTGCTGGCCTTGCTGGGTTTTCCGTATGTGGAAGCCATCGCGCTCAAACCGCACCTCGTCAAAAAGCTCGCGACCATTCAGGCGGATCGGGAAAGACTCCCTGCCATCGACCGCGAATTGGAGTTTCTCCAATTCCTCAAGCGGAGCCAGCCTCCTTATCTCGACACGATTTATCTCATCGCCAAACTCGCGCCATCCGGCACCAGTTTTGAGTCTCTGTCCATGACGCGGCGCGGAGATTTTTCGGTGCGGGGTAAATTGCAGAATGCCGGGCAAGTCACGGAATTCCGGTCCAATCTGATTCACTCCGCCTGGTTTTCGTCAGTCGTTGTTGATGAACAGACTCCCACGCCGGATCGCCAGGTGACGGTGCGCATGACCGCCCAAGTCAAGCCCATCGATGCGAGAAAACCGCTCGCCGTGGAATTGCCGCCTACGAAACCTGAGCCGGCGACAAATTCCGCCGAACCACCCAAATCGGCAAAGAAATAACCCATGCGCACCCTGACCGATCAAGAAAAACGCACCATCCGATTCGCTTCGGTGGTTTTGGTGGCGGGCCTTCTTTTGGCTGGCGGCCTTTGGAGCGCCAGACGACTTCAGGCCCGGCGCACGGCCTATCAGGCGTTGCTGCTCGAAGCCCAGAACGTGCGGGATGAAATCGACCGCTATCAGGACAAAGCCCAGGTGGCGCAAAAACTGATTGACACTTTTCACTTAGACCCGATGACGCTGGCCAGGACTTCGCTGGTAGCACAGGCCAGCGCGGCGATTCAAAAGGCGTCCACCGAGGCCGGAGTTGCGCCGGGGCCCATCCGCGAGTCGGCGTCCCGAGGCGCCAGCAAGGAAATGGCATCGATTCAATTCGAAGGCAGCGGGCCGGTTGCCGCCGTCATGGCTTTGTTGTATCAACTGGAGCGCGCCGGCTGCCCGCTAATCATCGATTCGGTGCGCCTCACTCCGGACTCGCGGCGGCCGGGGTCCCTCAAGGTGAACTTGACCATTGTCATTCTAGATTTTGAGCAATGGAAATCGGAGGGACAGCCCAGTGCTTAACCGGTTCGAGCCCATTCTAAAGATCGTCTGCCTGGCGCTGGCCGTCTTGTTCCTCTTTCAAGTTGTCCATCGCGGCCTGCATGTCGATCCATTGGGGAATGCGTCTGTTCCGCCGCTGCCCCGGATCTCGGTTTCGGAGCAAGTCAGGGACGCTTCGACTAATGCAGCGGTAAAGAAGAAAATCGAGGCAACCAATGCGGTTTCGGTTTCGGCGGCAGTTACGAACGCCCCAACCAATTCCGTGGCGAAGCAAAAAGCCGGAGATACCAATGCCGTAGCCCAGTTGAAGCCGGCGAAGCGCCATCGGAATTTGGGCCCGCATTTTGGAAGTCCTTCGGCGGCCCTGAATCTTCCGCCGGCCATCCAGGCGCGCATCGATCGCATCAAGGAGAGCGAAATTCTTGGGCCGTTTATCAGGCCGCTGCCTTTGGCCCTCCTTGGCATCGCCGATGACGATGCCTTTCTGCGCTCGCCCGATGGACAGACCGGCTTGGTCAAGGAAGGCGGCGAATTGGGCGGAATCAAAGTGCTTCGCATCGGCATCAACCGCGTGCTGATCGAACAAGACGGCGAGAAAAAGGAACTGACGCTTTTTGACGGCTTTGGCAGTGACAGTCTTCTGCCCAAAGAAGCGGACACGTCCACAAACGGACCCATCATCCCCAATCATAAGGATAATCCCTAATGCAACCATTGAAATATTTACGCACCAAGCTCGGTTTTCCCGCGGGCTTGCTTTCGCTTTGCCTGGCGGCATTCATCTATTGGTGCTCGTTGCCCTTTGTCGTGGCGCGCAATGACGAGAATACTCCCAAACCCGCGCCAGATGCCACCGACACCAACGCCTCTCCTGCCAAGGAGGCAAAGAAATCCCCCAACGATTTGATCCAATTGAGCTTTCAAGGCGCCAATATTGACATGATCGTGCAATGGCTGGCCGAAACGACTGGGAAAAGTGTTGTCAAACATCCGCAAGTCCAATGCCAGATCACGATTGTGGGTTCCAAAAAAGTCACGCGCCAGGAAGCCATCACGCTGGTTTATCGCGCTCTTTCCCTGGAGGGCGCGACTGCCATTGAAACCGACAAATCGATTCTGATCGTGCCCGAAGGCAAGGAACCAAAGATGAGCCCGGAAATGATCCAGGGCGCGCAAACGGGCATTCCTGGAAGCAGGGAACGGGTGGTCAAGGTCTTCAACCTTCAACACGCCCATGCCGGCTCGCTCAAGGACAAGATCAAAAGCGTCCTGTCGGAAAAGGCCACCGTCGAACTCGACGAAAAGGCCAATGCGCTGATCGTTACGGACTACAATGACAACGTGGCCGTTGCGGGACAACTGATCAGCACACTGGACACGGACAAACCCCAGGACTTGATGGTGCGTGTTATCCAGTTAAAGAACGCCAACGCGGAACAATTAGCCACTGAGCTGGAACCTTTCTATCCAAAGACCGGCGGCAAAAGAGGAGAAGGCGCCGAAGGCAAAGACGGCAAGGAGACCCTGCAAATTTCCGCCAATGAACGCTCCAACTCGTTGCTGGTTTATTCCGGTGAATCCGATTTTAAGGCCGTCGAGGCGCTGGTGGCCACGCTCGACACCGAGGACGCCCAAGAGAAAGTCATGCGCTCCTTCCTGCTTAAAAACGCCGACGCGCAGGATGTGGCCCGCCAGTTGCAAGATCTCTACAAAGAGAGCGACAGCAGCGGCAACAGATTTCCTTTCTATTGGAATTCGTCGGATTCTGAGAACAGTGGCAACCCCAAGGTGCTCAGCGTCATCGCAGACCGCCGCCGCAATGCCATCATCGTGCAAGCCCCTCCCATCCGCATGGATGGCATTGTCAAAATGGTCCAGGCGCTCGATGAACCGATCAATGACGACAGTCTCGCCCCAAGAATCTACGTGCTCAAGTACGTCAGCGCGGCGGACATCGAAGACGTGCTCAACGAATTGTTTTTGAAGAAAACGCAGCAGCAGCGGCCTTATTGGTGGGACGAAGAGCCGCAACAGACGCCGGACCGAGACGTGGGCCGCTTGTACGGCAAGGTCCGCATCACCAGCGAACCGTATTCCAACGCCATCATCGTCACTTCCAATTCGAAGGAAAACCTGGCGGCGGTGGAAGAAGTCCTCCGACAACTGGATGTTCCCTCGGAAGCAGGGGAAACCACCTTTCGCGTCCAACTTCGATTCGCCGACGCCGCGATTATGGCCAACAGCATCAACGTGCTTTTTGCCAAGGGGGGCTCGCCGCCCATGCACGCACCAGTCAACAATAATCAAAACCAGACGCAGCAGCAACAACAGCAACAGCAGGGGCAGGGGCAGCAATCCGCCTCGCAAAGCAATTTTGAAGTCACCGAGCAAACCAAGGAGGAAAGCTATTATCCGTGGTTGGGGGGCCAGCCCGATAATCCCCGCAACAACGACACGCGCGCGCAACGCCCGGTCAGCGACCTGATCGGACGCGTTCGCGTCGTGTCCGACCCGCGCAGCAACTCGCTGCTCATTTCCGCCAATGTCCATTTCTTTCCCGAGGTCATGAATCTCATTAGGGAAATGGATGTGCCGACCGCCGAGGTCATGATCGAAGCCCGGATCGTGGAGGTCTCCAGTGATTTCCTTGAACAGTTGGGCGTCCGCTGGTCGCCCAATGGCACCGCGTCCTTCACAGCCAACGACAATGATAATGGCATCGTCGCCAGCTCCACCGGCCAGTATCAAACAGGTTTCGGCGGAAAAACCGCCGTCAATAATCCTCCCCAAAACAGCTCTTCCGCGACCGCCATTACGTCCGCATTGACCAGCCTGCGCGCGGGGGTGATCGCCAATACGATCAATATGGACTTTCTCATTCAGTTCCTGCGCGAGCACACCGACGCCACTGTGCTGGCCGATCCGCATCTTGAAATAGGGGACAACGAGCTTGGCAAGTTGTTCGTGGGCCAGCAAGTGCCCGTCAGCACGGGCTCTGTTAACCCGGCCCTCGGTGGATCCTCGACATCCACCACTTACCAGGACGTGGGAGTGATCCTGGAAGTCGAACCGCACATCAATGACTCGGGCGACGTGACCCTGCGCATTCGCACGGAATCATCGACCATCGCCACAGCCCTGGGGTTGGGGGGATCGCCTATTTTCAACACCGCTAATTTTCGCACGGAACTGACAGCGACCAACGGCCAGACCCTCATCCTCGGCGGCATTATTCAGAAGCAATCAACCCTGACGAAACGCAAGACCCCGCTGCTGGGCGACATCCCCGGCTTGAAATGGGCCTTCAACAAGAAGGACAACTCCGACCAGCGGACCGAATTGCTCGTTTTCCTCCGTCCCAGAGTGACACGCACTCCCGAGGAAGCGCGGGAACTTCTGGAAGAGGTCAACAAGAAAACTCCGTTGATCCAAAGCTGGGAGCAAACCGAAGCGGCTCGGAAGGACCCCCTGCCCAAACAACCTCCGTTAAAGCCGTCACCCGGGCCGTAACGCGAAGTTGCTTACTTGGCCGTCCGCCCGTAAACCTCGATCTCGGTATACTCGTTCATCCGAGTCTCCGTGCTGCCATGGGAGTAGAGGCGGACGTACCGGGCCACCGTTCCCTTGCCCTCGATTAATTTGCCTTCGTTGGTTTCGAAATATTCGCGATTGGTCCCGACTCCCAGGCCGTCGCCATTATCCTGGTCATTGTTGAACAGCGTGCGGACGTTCTTGGTGAACCCTTCGTTATCGGCGACTTGGACGACGACGCCGTGATATACTTTAGGCGCGTCGTGCGCATGCCAGACCACAATGGCGTAAATTTCCTGCGGACTGCCCAAATCAATTTGCACCCATTGCACGCCTTTGTGCAGAAGGACGATGCTCGAGTCGTTGGCTTCCTTGTCACCATCGGTGATTTTGGCCAGCTTATCCGGCAAGGTGTTTGTTGCGCTGGTGGTCACCTTTTTGCCCCGGGCTACATTGGTGACGCCTGGAGGCACCATCAACAGAGGGCGCGGCTTGCCGGTTGGCTTTTCCACATTGGGCGCCGTCGGACTGTCCGATGGCGTGCCAATGAAGGCTGGCGCGGGCAGTTTTATGTCCAGAGGCACAAGGGCCTCGGCGCTGCTGTTAAAAAGGAAACCACAACAGGCCAGCCCGGCGGCCAGCACTGCTCGAATCGACAATTTGGATGCTCGTGTTTCAAACATAAATAGACCCATAATTTGGAGTCTCGCGCTCCGCCAAGTCAAGACGGCATCGCGCGCTATTGTGAGGGAATGGTGTAGGTCAATAGGTCAGTAGCCGCGTCGAATTGCTGCACATAGTTTGGGACGGCCTCCGGCTGGACCGCGTCGGCCATGGAACGATACTCGGAATCCAAGACCACCGTGTTCCCGGCAACGCTCACAACCCGGCGAAAATAAAATGCCGGGTTTTCGATGGTTTGATCGTTTTGGTTGATGATGACGCCCGTGGGTCCATTCACTTCGGCGTGAAAGATTTGGTGTGCCGGATACGCCACGCCGAACGGCATGGTCCGCAGGGAGACGGCGGGCGCCTTCATCACCGCTTGAATATTTTCCGCATAAACCGGGCAGTGATAGAACGCCTCGTCCGTAAGGCGGCTCCAGATTCTTTGGATGCTGTAGAACTCGTCCACCTCAATTTTATTTTGTTGCTCGTCGTCAGCATAATTGAACGGTGCGGTTTGTGTGATGTCGGGATAGAATTTAGCGTAAGAACTGAGATTGCCCCGTTCGATTTCATCGCGCGCCGTTGTCGCGTAATGGGCCCGCAACTGTTCCGCGTCCGGCCCTTCGGCGACGGTGACCACCTTCAGTTGGCTCGGTTGGTCCAATTGTCCGAGAGTGAAGTATTGTGACACCGTCGTCCTTGGCATAACGGGGCAGGGTGCAATGGTTGTCAGGGCTGTGGTCCCCGGGCGCACCACCAACCCGTAACCATAATTGGGCCAGGAGCGGGTTGCCAGCGGACCGCGTTGATAATTGCCCGTGGCGTCCAGCCAATAACTTTGCCCGTTCACTTTGCCTTCAATAATCACCTGATCAAAAATCGTAATCGACGGGTGCATGTCAGAAACCGTCTGACGAAGTTTGGTGTTGACAAAGACGGGCCACGCTTCGATCCCCAGGGCGCGTAGGATCGTGGCTAAAAGGAGGCTCTTATCCTTGCAATCGCCGAACCGCCGGACAAAGACAGAGGACGGGCTGGCTGGTTTATACCCGGAAGCGCCGCTCTCAATGCCCAAAGACCGGATTTCGTCCTGCACAAAACGCAGCGCGGCCAGCACTTCTGTTTCCTGGCCCGGCAGACGTTTCCATTCGTTGATTTTCCGCGTCAATTCCGGCGATAGCGGCGCTGTGCTTCTGAATAATCCCAATGCCAGTTGATTGACGTCCGACCATTTCTGAAACTCGCTCAATTGCACCCAGGGGATTGGCCGGTACCATATCGGCAAAGCTGGCTCGTCCCGACACTCTGGCACATTCGTAAGATTCCAGGTGAATTCAATCAGTCCGTCGCTTTTGCGTAATGCCGCATATTTGATGTCCGTCCCATGGTTCTGGACAAAGAGATGCCGGGCGGCCGGCCACAACAACCGCGTCGTCAATTGTTCAATCGGATGCCTCGTCTGCACTTCCAACCGGTCGGAAAAGCTGCCCGCGAAGACAGGATTATCCCCCTGCACGCTATACGCATAATCCACGACGTCTCCCACCCGCACGTCCTCCAGCAGGAGAAGGGCCGTTTTTTCGGCGTTGAAAAGAAGGCTATCGGGTTCCAGCCCGCGCTGATTCACTTGAATTTTATCGGGATCCAGGCGGTTCAGGGAATTTGTCCCGCGCCAAATCCTGACCCAATGAAATGTCAATAATTGATAACTTGGATCGTAATCAATCAAAATGTGAGACCCATTATCCACCCCGGCGGGCGTCAACACCTGGCGCACCTCGTGAACGAATGTTTCATTGTTTCGCGCATTGATTTGCCGGTCCTTTAAGATCCACCGCATTTCCAGCGACGGATCCGCTTCGTCCAGCTTGGCGCGCGGATTAAAGGGGATGGGGACGACCCATTTGGCGGGAGGGGCCACATCCGGTCTGGCCTCCCGCGCCCGTCCTTCGATCGCCGCAATGAGAACAACCCATGCGGCCAGCCAAAAGCCCGCTTTTTGGAAATGAGTCGCATTTCCCAAACGAACTTTCTGGGCAAAATTTTCTGAAAGCATGGTCGGCTTAACTCATTGCATTTTACTCCCTTGTGCAGAAATGGAAAGCTCGAACGAAATCACCGTTGGGGTGTGTGACCGGAAAGTAACTTTCCGTGTATCAGGCAACGGCTCGGATTTTGAGGCGGTTGGATTCATGGAGCCGATCCCAGCATTGGTCCCAGCGATGACCTTGAAGGGCGCAGCGTAA
>Ga0182024_10006024_pt1 | contig 26852 bp, 40 predicted proteins | sample P32metaG_FD_120480 | JGI IMG/M metagenome (GOLD analysis project Ga0182024, IMG submission 120480) | Permafrost microbial communities from Stordalen Mire, Sweden - P3-2 metaG (Illumina Assembly) | ecosystem: Environmental > Terrestrial > Soil > Wetlands > Permafrost | place: Sweden: Stordalen...
AACTCCAAATCGTTGGGCCAAACGGTCCAGCAACCGAGCACATGGTGCGGGACGTCAGAACAGATCCTGCTCATCGAGGTGGGCTGAGAAGCAAGAAAACTTCCAGCCAGCGGAGAAGTGTTTTTTCTTGACTTCTCCTTTTATAGAACTTCTCCTTTTATAGAACTGATTAGATGGTGTTGCATGGACCGGTTGAACTTGCAGCGTTTATCAGGACTTAACCCTTCCTTTGCCAACACCCAACATTTCTTCTACTCTCGTGAATCTGACGATGCCTTCCGCGGCGGCTGCCTTGATCGCCGCGGCGAGTTGCTTCGCCTCCGCGCGGTCTTTTGCTTAATGCGCTTGGTGGATTCCTCCGGCTGGCATTAGTGAGCCGCTTCAATTGCTGCGAATTGACATTCCGGCTCGCGCTGACTATCTTGAGGGCACTTGTCGTGCGAGAAGTTTCGAGCTGCACTCGGTTGAGAGAGGCCTAAGGGGATGCGAATCATGAAACGAAACAGAACTTTGTTCTTGGCGGCTGCGCTGCTCGTCGGCGGATTGTGCACGGCCGCGGCGGCTTCCGCGCAGGTGACACTCGAAGTAATGAATCCGCGCGGCGAGATTCCTCCTCCGAAAACGCTGGGCATCAGCCCACGCGGCGGAAGTCTCGACGGCAAGAAGATCGTGCTGGTCGACAACGGCAAATACGGCGCGAGCAATTTCCTCGACGCGCTTGCAGATATGCTGAAGCAGAAATATCCGACGGCGACGATCGTGATGTATCCAAAACCGGCGGCGCAGACGATTACGGACCTCCCTAAGTGGTATTCCATGGTGAAGCAGCAGGGCGATCTTTTCGTCTTCGGTGTCGGTGATTGAGGGAGCTGCACGTGGTGGGGTTCCCACGACACAATCGAAATTGAGAAGGCGGGAATGCCGGGCGTTTACTTCACAACAACCGAATTCCTGGACGACGCGGAGTCGGCGGCGAAGGACCGTGGCATGCCGGGAGTCCGCACGCTGGCGCTTCCTGCGGACAAGTACTACGTGGCGCGTGCGAACAAGCAAGAGGTGCAGCCGATTGCCGAAGCATTCTTCGACAAGATGGTGGTGGCGCTGACGCGGCCGCTGACCGCCGAGGAAGCGCATCCAGACCAGGCGCGAAAGCAGCTCGAAAGCGCGAACATCAAGGTGACCGGGAAGGACTTCCTGGACGCGTCGGAGAAGTTGAACGAGCTGTTCCTCGATAATCACTGGGCCGACGGTTTGCCGATCGTTCCGCCGACCCCCGAATTGGTGAAGGCGATGGAGGCTGGGACGATGCGTTCACCGAAGGAAGTCATCGGGCAAGTAGCGCCCAAGAACGGCACGGCGACAGTAGAAAAGATAGCGATCAACTCCGTTATGGCCGGAGCCAAACCGGAGTATTTCCCGGTGATTCTGGCGGCGATGGAAGGCTTCCTCGACAAGCACTACGACCTGACGCACGTGGTGGCGTCCACAGGATCGTTCACGCCAGTCGTGCTGGTGGATGGGCCGGTCGCGCAGGAGCTCGGATTCAACTCGGGCATCGGGATGCTGGGGCACGGCTGGCGCGCCAATAGCACAGTCGGCCGCGCGCTCCAGCTTTCGCTGCTGAATCTCGGGCAGACATGGCCGCAGGTAAACTTCATGGGGCTCACTGGGCGGCTCGAGGCGTACACGTTCTACACGTTTGCGGAAGACACGGCGAAGAGCCCGTGGGAGCCGTACAACGTCAGCCAGGGCTTTCAGGCTGGCGACAGCACCGTGACCGTGTCGTCGTCGGGGAACCCTGTGATTTTCGGCGGCGGAGCCGTTGCGCCATGGACAGCGCAGGGCGTAATCGATCAGATTGCCACGCAAATTAGGAACCGTGGAGTGGTCTGGCCTCACGCTCAAAAGCACATCCTGGTGCTGCATCCAGATTGCGCGGTCGAACTCGCGAACCACGGCTACACTCGAAAAAGCTTGCAGGAGTACCTGTATGAGCAGACTCGCATGCCCTATGAGAAGCTGAATAAACAAGTCTCATTCGGGCAGGGCACCGAGGAGGAGTTTATCCGCGCATCGATAGCCGACGGCCGAATCCGGCCGGACCGGGCGCAGATTTTCCTGGACAATCTGAAACCCGGGGGGCGCCTGCCGGTCGTTCAGAGCCCCGACGATTTTCACATCGTCGTGGCGGGCGGCTCGCCCGGATACGATCTGCTCTTTACGTATCCGGGAACGAACTGGGCACACCAAACGGTGAAAATCACGGGCGTCATGCTGACCAAAGCGGGTCAGTAACGCAATCGGCACCGAAACCTTACGGCACAGCCACGCGTCTGTCCGCTTAGGCGCGTGGCATTGGGGGACTCACATTGAGCGGGAATTAGACGCTCCTACAATCGGGAGGCAAGGAAATGACCGAAACCGATCCGTAGGAAAAGATGGTGGCAGCACTGAAGGCCTCGTTCGACTTTTGCTCTCAGGCACTGACGAATCTGCTGGATTCGAAAATGGACGATACGGTGAAGTTTTTCATCCCCTGCAAGAATTCTCGACGATTCATGAACCTCCTTTTCGATCCTGCCGTTGAATTTGATACCTCACTCCATGCGTGGGTTACACCTAAACTTCTAGCCCCCGGCCAACGGGCGCTTGGCCCACGCAGGCGCTCGTGGCCGCTCGCTTCTGTCACGCCCACTTATCAATAGACACACTTACGGTGTAGCTCAAGCTCCCGCCCTGAAAGAATGCGTTGGTCTGGCCACCCAGGACGACCACATTGATGTCGTCGTGGTGTGGCCAACGCGGAATCACGGCGTCATCCGGCATCGCGTACCACGTCTTGTACGGCTCGAGCCCCTTAAGCGCGCGTGGATAGTCGAATCCGTACGCGAAATCGCGGCTCTTGTAGTCCTTCACTGTTTGCGTCGTATTTTTGTACAGCCAGTCGATCAACTTATCTTTCGTATCGTAGCCGCGTTCCTTCAGATTCGCCGCGATCAGCGGATCAGCGACCACCAGCCCTCCGAAAAATCCGGTGAACACGCTGAAGAGATCGCTGAACTGCTCTTCATATTTCGGCGTGTCGCTGCTGGTTCCTCTCGCGCCCTGCCCCGGCACGATGCCGAGTCCGCGGAATACGCTCACGACGTTTTCTTCCTCCTTAAATCCTTTCTGCACGTGCAGGGGCACCCACGGGCTCGCCGCCTCGTTCTCGGCGATGATGAGGTTGTTGTAGTTGAGATTATTGCCCTGCGATCCCATGTACGTGTCGCCCGGAATTCCACCGTTCGCAAGGTTCCTCGAGACCAGCGTCCACGCCCGCCCGATCGCAGCGTTTGATTGGGCAAACGGCCCCAGCGCGCCGATGCCGTAGTTCATCTGCAGCTTGTCGCGAATGGGCCCATTGATCACCGCCGCGTACGCGAACGAGTTCGTTGAGCTCATCAGCGATGGCGTTCCCGACGACGCGATTGCGAGAATCACCGGAAAATATTCCGGCTTGCATCCCGCCATCACGGAATTGATCGCCACCTGTCTCACCGTGTATGACCACGGCGGGTACGCGCCCCCGGCCATCTTGCCAACCTGTTCATCCGGCTTGTGGCTCGTGCCCTGCAGCATTTCCTCGACTTCTTCTTCCGTCGGAATGGTGATCGGAAGAAAATCGGTCATGCCGTTATCGTGATAAAACTGCTGCAGGTTCTTCGGCGTGTCCGGGCCATACTTTTTCCGTCCCACCGACACTTGCACGATTCCCGTCTTTTTCTCGTCCTCTGCAAGTGGCACGGTCAACGCATCGACGATCTCCTTCATCATTGGCTTGCCGCTGACAGGATCGTTGCCCTCGATGTATGCGCGCAGCTGTTCCGGCGTCTTTGCAGCGACAGGATGCGGCGTGAACGTGATCCGCAGTTTCGGCATTCCGCGCTTCGCCACGTTCAAAATAGCGAGCTCCTTGAACGCTCGCGTCACCATGGGAGTGGTCGGGATTCCCATCTTCTCAACGGTTATACAGTGACCGACGGTCGCTGGCGTGCACGTGCTTCAATGCCCGATGGCCATGATGGCTGCATGGCCTTTCTGCTTGATCTCCTTCCAAAGCGCGGGATCGTCTTCCATATACGGCCCGGCTTTTCGGCGGAAAACGGTATCCACAGTTGGCATGTTCGTCTTGAACCACAACTGGATTTGCTGCAGCAGGTGCCCGCCCCCATCGAATCCCGTATCCACGAGCCACACGGTTTTCCCATCAAGGCTGTCGAGACGCGGGGCCATCGGAATCAGTTGAATCGGAGGCGGCGTGCCTTTCGGATTGAGTCCCTCGACGTTCAGCTGTGCGGTCGATGACTTCGCAACTGTCGCTTTGGCCCGAGTTTTAGCTTCTTGCGCTTCCGCAGGAAGGCTGGCTAGCAGCGCTGGAGAGACCCCCAGAAGAGACAACATTTTTCGGCGATTCATTTGGCGACCTCCTCAATTGCGCGCCATTGTACACCCAGCTGTTTCGGTTGGCGGCTCAGTAAGCGTGGCCGGAGGCGGTGAAGAACAGGCCGCGCGGCTTGCCTTCCGCCGCCGACCCCAGCCGAAAACATCAGCTCACCCCAGACCGTGGTGCACGACAGAAAGTCCGCCGAGCACGCGAGTTATACACCCATTCAATAAACCGACGAGGCGAATGCCGATAGAAGTAGACTTGCAGCCTCAGAATGCGTCCCGCAACGCCCCTCTATGAGGAGTCGGGCGCCGAGTCGATATCATAATCAGGCGTCGTCAGCGTCTACCCTGTTAATGCCTGGTAAGTCGTTAATCAGGAGTTGGCCCAGCTTTCGGCCTGAATCCAGCGGTTTCGTCGGCGGCGTTGCGCCCGTGAAGGCCCGTGCATCAGTAATGAAACCGATAGCGGAACTCCGCGTAGATTGCGCGCGGATCGTTCCAGTGAAATCCGCCAAACGTCAGACTGTTGTCCAACTCCACGCGACGATTAGCCACATTCAGCGCGGTTACGGAGACGGTGTATCTCTCCATGAAGGTTTTCCCGAGCGAGAGATCGAACGTGGTGTGCTCCGGCAGATAGTTCCCGGGATATTGCGCGTCCGGAATCCCGTTCGTGAACCCCGAGCCGTAGTACACATTCGTCGAAGCGAACACTTGCCAAGGAAGAGTTGCGTTGAAACCCGAGTTCAACGTGTTTCTCTGATCATGGTCCACCGGAGAAAATCCAGGCGGTATATCTAGCGGGCATGAGAGCATCACGGGGATTGCGCAGATCAAACCCCCGGTGATGGGTGAGGTTGCCTCCGCGATTTGATTCGAATAGGCAAGGTGAAACTGGCCGCGGTTCCAGAGGCGGGGAGATCGCAGTGTGAGTTCCCAACCTTGAATCACGGCCGCATCCCACGTGATCGGCCAGAAGAGATTCGATTCTCCGATATTGTTATGATCCAGCCAATTCGTCGCCCGGGTCTTAGAGTTATCGGCGTCAAGCGCCCAGCCGCGATAGGGAATCGTGACGCCAACCTGGTATTCTCGATCCCGCAACTCCTCAGAGAAAAACGCGGGGTTGAAGTGGTATTTCCCCGTCTAAAATAAAGCGAGATAGCTGATAGAGGCAGAATTAGCGCGTTACCGCCCGCAAGGTGGCCATTCGGGGGAACAGGAGAAACAGAGAAAAATCCTTGGACTGTGTGGCGGAGCGAACTGAATTCGAACTCGCGATTGCTTTACGTGGCGGAAGTCAACCATCCTCCAGTGCCTTAGAGAAAATAACGGATTTGGTGGGCCTTTTCCGCCTTTAAAACAAAGGGAGAATGTTGATCCTTCCACAATTCGCGCATTACGGCCCGCAAAATGGCTATCCGAGCGCTTACAACGTCAACTTGGAGAAATCTCAAGACCGTATGGCGGAGAGGGTGGGATTCTCGCCACACGGCGAACAGAGGCGACAAGGAACCAACCCCAGCCTATATGTGCCTTGTTTCCAATACGTCGTTTTCATTTGAAGCTATGTGGGTGTAAAATCTGCACGTTTTTGGGGTTGAAATCAGCCCCGGATAAGTACAACGCAGTACAAAAAAAAAGGCCTCATACTAGCCCCACCCCACGCCTCAGCCTCCCGCCGCGATGTGCAGGTAGGGTTTGAATTTTTCTTGGGCGACGGGCATCTGATCAACGAACCATCGGGTTTGCTCGCTGATATCCTCGATAGCCTTCATGTACGCGTCGGGATCGCGCGGAGGTGGGGTCTCGGTCCCTGCTTTGTAGATAAAGACCGCTGTTTGCAAATTGTTAGCACGCGTGAAGATTTCGTTGATGTAAGTCGGAATTTCGTCATGGAACAAGAATGGGGCTTCCGCGGTCGCGGCGATGAACACCAGCAGATCGTTGAACTCAGGGTTGAAGTCTCGGTTGATCCGCTGCAACATTTTCACGACTTCTTGGTACACCCTTAGGCATCGTTCGTAGTTCTCCCGCTTCAGCCTCAGATGGTTGTCCTGCCACTGTCGGTAGGCGATGTAGACCGTAATGCAGGCTATGACGGGAGTCAGCAGTGCTTGAAGAATCGAGACGATTCGCATGGTCTTTTAGGAGTTGAAGAAACTGTCACCCTCGCGATTCACAATAAATTCGGTAAATCCCTCGCGAGCAACCGATGCGCTTGAAAGCTGTAACCTAATTTCCTCTAAGAAATACCTGAGTGTTTCGCTCGCGTCCTTATCGTTGGCCCCGACCACCATGATGTGCCTGAGCAAGGGGAGGTGGAATCGCAACATTCCCAGAAAGTGTGCTTCTTTGGCCTGCCACCCGATGATGAGAATTTTTGTGACGCGAGGCAGTATTTCGGAAAGGTATTTACGATGAGCGATGGGGCATTCGAAGTGCTCTTCAGACTTTGTTTGCACTGGTATTGCGATTGCAGGAAATACTGGCTTTCGAAAGTTATACATTTCGGTCGGATCCGTAGCATTTGCACGAACGAACTCTTCCGTGAGCTGAATCGAATCAGCTTGTTCGATCAACCCTTGTGGTGTGAGTCTCGTGCCATCACGGAGGTTCGCGAGCCGACCCCAATTCACCGAGCCATGTAGCTTGAACAGCTTGAGAATTGGATGAGAATCGAGGTGTTCCGCGGGATCCTTGGCCCTGAAGTCAAAAGAGTACAGGGCGCTCTCAAGCAAGAGATCGTAATTGAAGGTGACCAGACAGATTTCTTCGCCGGAATTATTGAATCGCAAAATCTCTCGTACGAGCGGGGCGTAGTTGGTGACCCTGTCGGTTTCCCCCAGCCATCTTTGTGTGACGTTGTGCAGCAATTCGCACAGGTAAAATCTTACAGACGCAAGTTCCCGTAAGGTCTCCGGGTTGTCTTTACTCTGCTCTACCAGATTCTCAAGAACCTCTTCCACGCTCCTACCGTTGGCAGGTTGGCGTAAATAAGGGAGTATGTGGGTAAGTTTGGGATAACTTCGAACGAAGCCGCCAAATACGTGATTTTTGTCAATGAACAGTTCTTTTGCAAGTGGAGGACGCCACGACCCCCCGGTTCCTGACCGTGATGGGAAAGCCTGAGCAGAATCGTAAGACGCACCCGCTCCAAAGATGACCATCAACATGGCGTCAGTATACCCACGGCGATGCAAGTCAGTGTTGGTGTCAGAAGAGTGGCGAGCGTATTCATGGTTAAAACGTCGCAAGGGCCCACAACACTTTGGCCGCAGCGCGCCTCAGCAGGCTTCTCAATCCCCAGGCCGGTAGCATGAGGCGGTTCAAGCGCAGGACGATGCCCTGCTCGTTTACGTGGGCTGTAATCATTTCCGAAGAAACGTAGCGACATTGTGCCCCGAAGTCAATTCACGCATGCCTACACTATGGTGATATCGTGTCGCCGCGCGGACGGGTACAAAGGAGACACGAAATGCAGAAGCGAATCCTGTTGGTCCTACTGGCGCTTTGCGTTGCTCTACCGCTAGGTGCCGATCAAGATTCTCCCGCATTGTTCTTCGGTGGTCATCGGCTGTTTATCGGGATGGCTCAGACGGAGGCTATGACGCTGCTTTCGCAGTGCTGCAAACTCTCGCCTCCACCCAGCGCAGACGCCGAGCGGTTGGCGGCAGAGAAAAATCAAAGACTGAGCCGCTTTATTTTCTCGAACGAAGATTCACCGCAACGAATCCTTGGGACTATTAGCTTCAGCGGCGGAAAGGTTGTGCGCCTATCACATCCACTGGACGAACAGCTCAACCCAGCAGGGTCAGACGCAATCGCGTTGGCGCGAGCACTCGACCGAAGCCTCACCCAGTCTTCAAGTGATTCACCCGTGGTCGTCTTCGTCTCCACCCGGCACGAGCGCGCGATGAACGGCGAATCTGAATATCTTTCGTTTGCTTTTCCGAGCGGGCGTACCGTTGAACTCCAAATCGTCACTTTGGATACGCTATCGCCAGTAATCGGTGGCAGAGATTCGTATAGTTTGGACGAAATTCTAACCGCGCCGACTCGGTAACACATCGCACAACATGAAAAAATCCATTCGCGGCTTCTTCTCCGGCTTTGCAAGCGGATACCGTACTCGGAAAGCTTTGCGATTGGAGTTGGAGCGCGCCGAGCGCGGGAAAGCGGCTAACACAAGGCTAGGATTGCTCGACAATTTGAAGATCGTTGCGGGGTGCGGTGTGATCGCATTCATGTACATCGCGATGTTTGCGGTCGCTTTGCTGGTCGTCGCCGCGGTTATCATATGGGCGTTTCGTACGGTTTTCGGTCCTTAACGGTCCAATTCCCCCGGCAAGGTGTTTAGCTGTAAAATCGCCCGTCTATGACAGAGTTTCGCATCGGCACCTCGGCGTTCACAGCGGCAGGCTGGCCGGGCTCGTTCTACCCCGAGGGTATGAAGCCCGCCGACTATTTGACCTACTACACGACGAAGTTCAACACAGTCGAAATTGACTCGACTTTCTATCGGACGCCTGCGCCCAAGACCGTGAAAGGCTGGGCTGAAAAGGTTCCCAAGGGCTTCGTGATCGCCGCGAACGTCCCACAAGTCATTACCCACGAGAAGTGCTTGGTAGACTGCCACGATGATTTCGCTGAGTTCGTGGATACCATGGATTTCCTCGTGGATGACAAACTCGGGCCCCTGCTATTCCAGTTCCCTTACTTCAACAAGGACGCCTTCAAGTCTGGCGACGAATTCCTAGACAGGCTCCGTCCGTTTCTGAAAACACTTCCCAAGGACTACAAGTTTGCCATTGAGATTCGGAACAAGAACTGGCTGACGGAAAAGTTTGCGGATCTACTCCGCGAACATAAAGTAGCTTTGGCCCTGCAAGACCAGTCGTGGATGCCGCTGCCATCTGGCATGGCTTTCGATTATCTGACCGCTGACTTTACGTACGTCCGATTGCTGGGGGATCGGAAAGGCATTGAGAAGCAAACGAAAGTGAGGGACAAGGTAATCGTGGACCGAAAAAAGAAATTGCGGGGTTGGGTAGATGTCTGCCAGCAAACCGTGAAGCGTGGCGTCTCGACGTTCGTGTATGTCAACAACCACTACTCAGGCCATGCCCCGAAAACGGTGGCCGACTTTCTAAACCTCCGGAATTCAAAATCGTGAACCCCGCTTTGTCTTTGGAGAAATCGAATGGTCATCGGCGATAGATTGAAAACATTGCGAGAGGCAAAACACTTCTCGCAGGGTGAAATCGAAAAACGCACGGGTCTGCTCCGCTGCTATATCTCTCGCGTCGAGAATGGGCACACAGTGCCGGCGATTGAGACGCTCGAGAAGTTTGCGCGAGCTCTTGACATTCCGATGTACCAGCTATTCTATGAGGGGGAAGAACCGCCAAAGCTGCCCAACCTTCCAAAGCGCAAGACTGGCGACGATGTAGCCTGGGGTGCATCCGGCAAAGACGGGAAATTACTGAATCAATTTCGCCGGCTATTGAGCAAAACGGGCGAGAAAGACCGGCGCACTCTGCTCTTCATGGCGCAAAAGATGGCGGGGCATTGATGCGTGAGGTAGCCGGGACGCATCGACCTCGACGGCCGTACTACGGGTTGGAGGTATGGGCTTGCGAGTGACTTGTTGATGGAACTGAATTTCGCCCAGTCCACTCTAGGATTGCTGCGCCGGAACCTGGAAGAAATGGAAGCATCTTCGGGCGTCATCACTCCGTATGATCGCCGAAAGTTCTGGCGCGACACATTGTTCGATTTCGGGTTCGCGCGAGCGGTCATTGATCTCGCCGAGACCTATAGGTTCGACTGGGGAGAAATTGTTCCGGACCTTTTCACAGGCAACTTCAAGAGCCACAACGAAAATGTTTTGGCTCCCCTGCCGGGAATGCTTTGTGAACAGATGCTTCGTCGTTTGGCATCGCTCGCGCTAGAACGAAACAAGAGTTCCCGTCTTGCGGGCGAATTGCGCACTGCGCTGAATGCGGATGATTTGGGCGTCGAGCGTTCTACCCCGCAAATTCTCCGAGCCCTTGAACACGGGGAAAAATTCACTGCTGCGATGCTTGAAAAACTGGCGAGTGAAGGCTTGATCACAGTTAGCGACGTTACGAATTTTCAATCTCGCGGACAAGAATTCCTCTATATCGGTTTGACCGCCGCGGGATCACGTATGCTGGATGAACTTCAAACCGATTCACGCCCCAAGGTACCCGACACTTCTCCGGCGAAGCAGGCGACGTCACCGAAAAGGTGGAACGTCTTTATTAGTCACGCGAGCGAGGACAAACAAGAAGTTGCCCACCCTCTTGCCGAAGCACTGCGCGCGAAAGGCCTTGAAGTGTGGTACGACAAGTTCACGCTGAGACTCGGTGACAGTTTGCGGGAGTCGATTGACGACGGACTCGCGAATTCGCGCTTCGGTGTTGTGATCTTGAGCAAACACTTCTTCGCCAAACGTTGGCCGGTAAAGGAACTCAATGGTTTGGCGGCGAGAGAAGTTGACAGTAGAGAGGTGATCCTCCCTGTGTGGCACGGCGTCACGCATAGGGATGTAGCCGACCATTCGCCAATGCTTGCCGATCGCAAAGCCGTCAGCACGAGTGAAGGTATGGAAGCCGTCGTTGCTGAGATTCTTGGAGTCGTCAGACCCGATGCTCCGGCCGACACAGTTTTCAGTGTATCGGATGAATTGTTTGTCGGCGACCGCGTGCATATTCTGAAAGAAGTTTCCGGACAGCCTCGTGAAAACTGGCCGCACGATTCGCTCGTCTGGAAGATTTGCGAAGCAGATAGCAAACGGAACTTCGCGAAGGCAATTCCGGTTATGCCTTATCCGAGTGGGCGAACGCCGGTTATCGAAGGACCGATGAGTGGTCCCAAATCACCGTTTAAGAAGGCGTTCATCGCATCCTAGCGCGGTTTTTACTTTGAAGAAGCGAAGTCGGTGGGCGGAAGCGCAGTACCGAGAAGACCACACACAAGACCCCGGTAGTTCTTTCAACTAACGCACGCAATCAGATCCGCACGGCTTGCCATATGCCGGGCGATACCCTGCCTTCTGGGCTTCACATTCACTCATGTACTTACCTTCTTTGGTGGTTCCGTACCAACGCGCCCCCGGACAGTGGTACACCCCGCTTTTCGTGTTGACCCAAACTTTGACTTCCTTTTTGTCGGATTGCGATGAAGCCGGTAACGCGGAATTATTGGCTGCGGGAATGATCGGTGCCGACAGGAAGCACAACGCCAGAAGCGTGGCCCCCAACAACCTGAAGCGCCTCATACCGCCCTCCACGAGCAAGTTCCGCGGGACCCAGCCACCGATGCTCGTTCAATTCGACTTTGCCAAGGTAGCTGTTACGTGCACGTCCGGCCCGGCCTGAATCGTGATCCACTGAGCCCAGTTCTGATAGCCGTTCATAAACATCCTAAAAGCATGTTGGCCGGGTTTAAGTTTCAAAGTCATCGGAGCTTTTCCGACGGCGGCATCGTCAACGTTGATCGTGGCTCCGTCGGGGTTGGACGTGAGGTCAACCGTCACGAGAGTTTCCGGAAGACTCGTGACCGTGTTTTGCGACGGGGTAGCAGGGTGCGGAGGTGGGGCTGGCGTGGACGAACTTAGAGGAACAGCGGCATTGATTGCCTGCTTCGAAGCGTCAGAATCCCGCGCCGTTTCTAGCTCGGCGGCTACGCTGATTTTTCCGCCATTGACCGTGATTCTTCTCTCCCAAGGCGCGTAGCCGTTCTTATTCATTGCGATCGTATGGTCGCCTGCGACGACTCCGATTGTCGATGGAGTACTTCCAACGAAGCTGCCGTCCAACTGAATTTCAGCTCCGGCGGGAGTAGATGCGATCTCGAGTTCCGCATTTCCTGCCTGGTTGGACACTGGCTCTGGCGTGCTCAATTGAACTCCGAATTTCGAGTGCAGTAGCTGGTCTATCTCGGTGCTCGCCAGTGAAAAATTCATGCCGGCATATTCAGAAGGCGTTAACCGAAGAGTCGTCACGCCAACCACTTCGCCCCGGCGATTTATGAGTGGTCCACCGGAATTACCGTGATTGATCGCCGTATCACTTTGAATCCAGGTACCGCTCTCCGAATTCCGGATGCCGCTAACTATTCCCTTCGTGACGGTATTTGTCAGTCGCATGTCGCCAAGGCCCGGCGAGCCGATTGCGAGTACATCCGCTCCAACGGCAGGCAGCGTGTGACTGATCTTCAGAAAAGGATAGCCGTTACCAGGAAGTTTTATCAACGCGAGATCACGGTCCTCGTCAATGAATATGTCAGTACTCTCGACCGTTGTTCCGTTACCGAGCGCCACAGAAGCCGATGGGTGCCCGCGAACGACATGAGCATTTGTAACGACAACCCCAGTCGAAGAGACCAGGAAGCCGCTTCCCCATCCATCCGACGTGGACACAACCACGATGGACGGCATGGACTCGCTAACGATGTCCTCGTTGCTCATAACGGTATTATTCGTGGATGAAGTAGAAACAGCTCTGCTCGTCGGCGTTTCAGCGTGCGGTGCAGGCTGACTAAAGAAATCGTTTACAGTGTCCAGGCGAACTCTATAGCTCGTGTTCGAGACGAGGTAATAATCGTATACATTTATGCCGTTCAAATTGTGCCAGTGGATGGGGCCAGTCGTTAATTCGATCGTCTTGGTTACGTAGCCCTGTCTCGATAAGCGGACAGTTATGGGCGTATCTCCATGCTTGGCAAAAATCGTATGCTTCGCCCCGAAGTAGTAGCTCGGAACGTCGATCGAGCAAGGAGTAGTGCAGACTATTGAGCCGTTTACCTCTACTTCGGCACCAGGTGGAATGGTTTCGAAACCGACTTGCTTATCGCCGGCAAAACAAACGGCTGCAAGAAGAAGTGAGAGAGCCGTAGCTGGGAGGGCTCGCAGCATACTGTATCGATCTCGCTAAAACGCATCTATACCGTGACATGACAACTTGTCAACCAGTTAGACGTTAACACAATATCCCGATATCCGGTCACCGCGGCCGGCCTCTGAAAGATCATGCTGACAAAAGCGGTTTGTTGCGCCAAGCTATCTTTATGCCGCCCATACATCGAATGAAATGTCCTGTTTGCGGTGCGGAAAACATCCCCTCCGTTGTAGAGCTTGGAATGCCTGAGTCTGACGAAGATCGAAGGTGGGCCGCACAGCCCACGACCGACGAGCACCCGGACTGCAAAGTGTGTCTGAACCTGAAAGCCATCATCGGGGATGCGGAGAGCACGTATGAGGATTGCCGGCCAGAAATTAACGGTGACGAGCCCAGATCAGAATGGCCCAAAGACTGGAGAGAAGAATCTGATCGCTTGGAAATGGAGATTGATTTGGCCCAAGCGGAGTATCGATATCATTTGGGCGCTGAACATAACGATGAGTCTTATCAACCCGACATCGGACAAAATCTCGACATAATGCTGGGAGAATGCAAACTCAATCCGTAAACCCCTCGGTCGGGTACAGCTCAGGCAGGCGGCGGCAGCCTACTTATTCCCCATCACGCCGTGAACGGTCTGGCCTTTCTCAACTGCCTCATAGACCATATGAGCATCAACGCGAGATCGCCCGATTGATTCCAAGTACTTGTGTAAGGCGCTCGCTGAGTCTTTGGTGTCCTTTTCTGTGATTGAGAAAGTCAGATTCACAGGTTGCCCGGCACGCGTAACCTTCACTTCAGCCTCGCTTACCGCGAAATCGTAACGAACGTTGTAACCCGGTTGACTCATAGGTAGACGTTTACGCCGATTCAATCAAACGGTCAACAGCGGGGCCCCCCCCCCCCACGTCTCGCGAAGCATCTGAAACGTTGTTAGGCGGTGGACGCACGCGTAGACTACGGTTTCTGCATTATCCAGGCTGTACGAGAGCAGATTGCTTTCTCGAAGGAGGCGGTTTCATGGGCGCTTCTAACGTGCCTTTGCCGGATCCCAATTTGCTTATCTTCCCCCGCGACCCATCAGCAGGAGCCCTCGGCGATTTCGCGAAACAAAGCCGAACGGCAGAAGCCCGTGCGCTGGAAGCCACTCGACAGCTTCGGCTTTGGCAAGTTCGTGCATTCGTGTCGGATACCGTTCCTCTCGCTGGGGACGCTGCGGAAGCTCTGTCGCGTCCTTGCCATCATCTATTCTTCCTCAATGAAAGTCCGTTGCTTATCTATCTGCACGCGGGAGGTCGCAGCGCCGTCTATTACGAACTCGTTGGAGACGAGAATAGAAAGCTAGCCTACATCGCTGTCCAGGTTGAATCCCGCCTTCCAAGCAACGCATTGCTACTCGCTCGTCGGCCAATCAACGCCCTTCTTGACGTGCTCACGCGCGATCGAGACCTGCCATTGACCGTACAGCGTCTTGAGCTGATGTCTCCGACAGACGGCGAGGTCCTTATTACCGAGATGCCGATTCCCGCGCGCAATGGAGTGATCTTCGGGCCACTGGGAGGCATCCTTCAAGCGGTTCCGTTCGCACCCTATGATGCCCTTTATAGAGAGGCGTTAACGAATCCCAGTCCGTTCTACCGATTGTTGTGCGCGTGGAAGATGTACGAAGGCACTAATCGCTTGCGCCGGTGGCTTCACGAACAGTGCGTTGAAAAACATATCGTCGACCGACTGCCGCCCGATCCCGACGTCGACCCACAAGAACTCGTAGGAATTGGACTTGATCCGTCGTTCGTTAGGGGGGTCAGGAAAGCGGCAGATCTCTTCAATCTCTTGGGCGACTATCGGAACGCCATAGCCCATTTTCTAACGGAAAGAGACGGAGACGAAAGCCACGTCTATCTGGCAGACGGTCGTCATTTCATGATGTATGGCGTCGGCGCCTCAGCTCTTCTTAGGTACGCTCACCGCGTATTGGAAGACCTGCGGCTATTCTACGTAGGACATCCGTCCCTGGGACAGAGGGGAGCTATGCTATTGCCACTACCTGAGAATCGTAATCAGTTCGTGGTCAGGGCCCAGGACTATGGACTAGAATGAGTCAATACTAAAGTAATTCCGGGCATTGAGGGAGCGTCCACTTCGTGTCCTTGTGACGAGCCAGCTTAACTTCAGCGGGGTTCGCGCCCTCGTGATGAAGCAGCGCGTTGAATCCGAACATGACGGACCGCCCTTCTTCACCACTTGAATTTCTGTGTGGCACTGACGATCGCAACAAGAGTTTGCTCAACGATAGTAACTGCGATCGAATCGAACCCTGTGAAGCCAGCGCGCACAAATCCGTACTGTCTCGATGGCTGGGATGCTTCCACGCCCCTGATAAGGAAGTGCTCGAGAAGATCTCCAGACGCGGGTTTCGATTTGTTGAGAACCATCGAGAACTGACCCATCGATTCTATATAGGACATTAGGGCGGTCTCGGCGGCTTTCGAATTTTCAAACAAGCCACAACTAACCATAGAATCTTTCAAGGACGGCCCAAGTCCGTTGCGGAATTTCGAAGTATTTTCGCGACGCATGTTTTGCAATGCCCCGTTCGAATTGACGATGAAAGTATAGGAAATCATCGCCGTCGTCAGATGCCTCAATAATCGCAGTTCGTCGGTGGTAAGAGAGCTTAACTCTATAGCGGTGGGGGACGGGTAACGAGGTCTAAATCCTGCCGATTGCATTTCCGAAGGTGTTTCGTAAATGACCACAGGCCCTTTTTCAAGCTGGCTTCCGTGACTCAGGAATAATGCGTTGGCAAGAGCGGAACCACCCTCTCTTGCTTCCCTCCCCATCGCGTTGCCGTAGCTCTGCGGCCCGGCTACGCTTCCTGCAAACCAGTCTCTGAGACCCATAGTGCTCCCTCTTGACTCCTGATTCAGCCTCGGCCGCGGGCTTCGCCCGAGATCAGTTCCCGACGCGGCCAGAATATCACTAGCTGCGCCACTATCCGAATTGATAAACTCCGACCGCCATGATCGTACATGTCGAAATTATCTCGTGGGTTCTCTTATGCTGTGCCTATGTCGCATATTTGATCCGACAGATTCGACTGAAGCGGATCAAGAACGTGAGCGAAATGTCGATCAGCGACCACGTTGCCTTACTTCTGAATTTCGTGATGTTAGGGGTTGCGGTAATCGCTTTGCAGGTCTCCGTAAATGCATATGAAGACGCACATGCTGCCTTGACTGCCGCCGATAATCAATTCCGACTGGAGCAACGGGCATGGGTAGGGCCGGTAGGTGTCGTTCAACCAGAACTCAAGGAAACAAATGCTTTCAGCATCAGCACGGTGATCGGCAATAGCGGAAAAACGCCGGCGCTCAAGTTTGAAAATAAATACAGTTGGACGATCATGTTGAATACCGGAGTTTTCAATCCCACCTACGCGAACACTCAAGGAGTTCCGAGCAGCGGGACTATCTTCCCCAACGGACAACTCATGTTGATTTCTGTCCCAGTACCTCTCACGAAGCAATATCTTGATTTGGTTACCAGTGGGCAAGCGGTGCTCTATGTCTACGGTGAACTCACCTACAATGATGTTTTCAACCGAACTCATCACACCCACTTTTGCTCGTTCTATGACAAATCGCTCAAGCCGGGCGTTTGTAATACATACAACGATGTTGATTAGCGAAGCCGAGAGCCCGAAGAAGCTGAAGAAATCGAAAGCAAAGAAGAAGAAGCGCTCTCACTCAGTTTCTTGATTACGTCAAACCTCGTCAACCGCGCGGCTGTCGCCTCATTAGCCAGAGAACCTTGGAGCGCGCCGGTAGCGTGGTAAAATCCGCGAATGAACCTATTCACATGCAGAATCGTTGACCTGAAAACTCCCGCGATTGGGGATGGGCAGATTACCCTCGAATATGAGGAACAGCGCCTTACCTTGCCGATACGTCCACTGAATCTGTACTTGCCTTGGATCAAGAGCTGGACGGTTGGCGATGAGATTACCTGCCGCGTGGCCGACGACCATTCCTGTGGTTTGCGAAACGGCGCAAGCTATCTGGGCCCACTTGCTGTTGACGGCCCGGCATACAAGGCTTTGAAAGAGTGGGCGAGTCACACCGCTTTGCTTCACGGTGACGACATAGTTCAGGAGATTGCAACCGGGAGGCAGGGCAAAATTGATGGCATAAACAGCGAAATCATGCAGGGCCGCGAGACACAGACAAATTGGCGCGTCACCTTTGCAGATGGCAAGGGACCACCGTTGTGGACGTTTACGAACCGGACTCAGCTACGTTTAGTGAGATGTCCGCACGGTGAATCAGAACCCGGATTTTTCCCGGCTGAAGGGATTATGTAGAGCTGGGCCAAGCTGGGAAAGCGACGAGACGAGTGGCAGACCAACCACAGCCAGAACAATAAGCGGCGGACATGCGGAGTGTTCTTAGTGCTTCTCGGCTGGACTCTGTCCGACAATCGGACGTGACGCTCATTCGTCGCCGAAGATCGCGGGAGTGAAGGCGGTCCGCTTGACCCCGGTAGGCGGACTGCTACCGAAACCGCCCGTGGTAGAATTCGTGTGGGAGGTACCCACCAATGGCCTCAATCAGTGATCTGGACAGAGGGGCACTTGAAAGTGCTTGCAGGGGCGTCCATGACTTCAACGAAGAAGAACAGGTGCGCCTTCATAAAGCGGCGGCAGAAGTGAAGGCGGTTGTGCAATCCGCAAACGACCGCCAACAAAAAATCATGATGGCGCGTAACCAACTCAGGTAGATGGCTAAGGTCGAATCTTCCCATGCCAACGTTTATCATCTCGGGAGTCAAGGACTAGGGCATGTCGGACTGGGCACCCCAAAAGGACGACCGCGTTCGGTTTCGAGTACCGCCGCCACGCGGTGTTTTCCGTGTCCTAACGGTGAATAAGAAAACGAAAGTAGCTGAACTCCGACAGAATCGCCACCCGCCTGTGGCAGACGTTCCCTTTAGGAATATCCGCCCGATATATCAGAGCGACGACGCGTGAGGAGAATCACCCCGGATTCATAGACGATCCTCTCCAATATCTCTTGAGCCGGGTCTTCACCCACCCGCCAAGCGCCAGGTAATCACGCTGACCTAATACTTGCGCCTCTTCAGGCGTTTCGCCAATTTTCAGCAGTAGTTCACGTCTCCGCTTACTGTCCAGGCTGTCATACTGCTGTTGCGCCGTCATAAGTTCCTCCTGTGCGTATCAAAGTCCAAAAGGTCTCATCAATGAGCACAGAAATTCGGGGACTTATATACCTGAATCCCTTGTCTCCGGTTACTTTCACTCCTTCTGAAGAGTGATCCGGTAGACGCCGTTAGTCTGCATTCTAGGGTCACCCGAATCGGTTTGTGAGCAGTCGCCGAAAACCACAGAGCCATCAAAATCCTTCTCCTTACAGACCGCATAGGATTCAGAAATCTTTGGCTTAAAGCATCGAACCATATTAGCGATTACCCCATCCTTGGTATAATCAGTGAATTCTGTGCAAGTTAGACGGTAATCATTCTTTTGGTCATAGCCTTCTACCGTGATTGTTCGGGTATCCATCGAACCAAAATCGGTAGGCTCTTTTTTCCAAACTGAGGTACTAACTTTGGTGACGAGAATGGAAAGCGAAGTTTGCGCCGATAGACCGAACGGGAGCAGGAACAACCCGAACATCCCGATAAGTTTGCATTTACTTTTCATTTCAACCCTCCCATTCATGAAAGGGACTCAAGTATATAATTCCCCTATTTACAACGATTCGCCCTTCGCCCGTGCGGAGTCCTCATGAACTTTCGTGAAATAGATTTTGTTTTCGTCGGCGATGGCCTTCATGAACCATGGTCGCCGTACGCTGTCGCGCATCGATTGACAACAGGAGCACCGATAATCGCTCCATTTCGCGACGGGCAAGGGCGGTTCCTTCGACAACGGGATGCCGCAGATGCATGCTTGATTCATGGCCGCTCCTGTCGCACATCCATAACTGTATCGCCTACGCGGACGGTGCGGAATCCCACCGCGCGAAACCGATCCGAATAGTTATCAATGGCGAGGTAGGCAAGGGTTGCGTCTGAAACCGGAGCGTCGTCCTCTGAGATCACAATTTGTTCGTTCCACAAACCCTCGACGGCGAAGTGAACGCCTGAAGAACCTGAGTCCGATGCCGCCCACGCTAAGCGTTCATCGGAACCGTGTCCCCGCCACGCGAAAACGCCGAAGATCGCAAGCACAATTGCGATGCTTAACGTTACACTGAATCGATTGCTCATCGTTTCCTCCTGATAAACTTTTTGATGGAAGGAAGGACGATCACGATAAAGAGAGCCGCGAGTAGCGCAGCCCCAACAATGATCGAAAATACTGCATTGATTTTATCGAAAGTAGTCAGACTGCCGGGGAAAGTTGTGAGACTGAGAAGCGGAGTAGTAAAATAATTGCGGCCAACAGATCGCATGGAGTCCATACCTCCTGTGATTTGCCAAAGGGCGAGAGGCTCTAACCTCTCGTCCCCGGCCTACGTCTTTACGCCTGCGCTGCTACCTCTTTCTCTTTTTCAATCGTATCGATTTCTCCTAAGTCGATTTGCGCGCATTCCGCGACTTTTCGTTTTCGCCGTTCGATGCGCCGTAGGATTGCAACTACCTGCACTTCCGTTAATCGTAGGACTAACTCGGATCGCACAGTGTCCTTCGTGCCCATTATTTTCCTTTCAAGAATTCCCGAATTGCTCTGCGAATCAGGTCTGCCGATTTCAGCCCTTCGCGCTTCGCTAGAACTTCAAGCTTGCTAAGATCGGCCTTCTCTACTCGAATTGATGTTTGCTGCATCACGAACCCATTGTATCACGATGGGTACGCATGTCTAGCCCTATTGCGTGCCGCACGTCACCCAAGCATGTCGAGGAGGGCATTTCGGCCGCCGTAACTCCTTTGTTTTGTAGTCTCGCCCTTCATTTTTATGTTGATTATGGGAAGAAAGTTCTTGACAAACGAAAGAAAAATAAGGATTTCCCTTGACAGGGGGGGGGTCTAGTACTGTATAGTTGTTGGTGCTGGCAAGAGTGGTTGCTGTCAATGACCAGCAGAAGCATCCCCTAGGAGGGGCGTTCAGCATGTAGATCTAAAATCGGATCTGAAGGAGGCATCAAAATGTCACGAAGCAAGCCTGAACCGAATAAAGCAAGCGGCACCAGTCCCACACCGAAGTTCGTTCCCAATTTCACACCTCGATTACTCCGCATCACCGAAGCCGCGTTTTACCTGAGTTGTACTTTTTGCCAAGTAGAAACTTTAATTCGGGAGAAGACTGTTCCCTCCTACATCCTCGGTCGCCGTCGTGTTATCGACCTCCGAGACCTTGATGCGTACATTGACCGTTTGAGAGATGAGGCGGTAGCGTGAGCCACCTCATCGATAGAACCGGCGCACGATTCGCGGCGCGGCAAGCCACCGAGATCGTGATCGACTCTTTTGTTTGCAGCGGAGGCTCACCACCTATCGCGCATAGGCTCACCTCGCCCTCCGCTCGTGTATTTCCGCATTTGTGTTTCCCGTTTGATCCCCGCCGTTTTCAGTTCGCAGAGCCACGCCCAATAAACCTGTACGAGTGGTGGGTGAAACAATCATGAGCAACTATGAGCGTGTTTTGGAAAGGATGCTGGAGGAAAACGGCTTCGAACTTCTCCCGGGTCGGAAGCACCTCGTCTATCGCAGCGCGCGTCTTGGGGGACGAATTTTCGTTACTGCGGCGACCGCATCAGACAACTATCGAGCCGTGAAGAACATGATAAGCGAGTTACAGAAGGTCATCAATAACCCATCAAGGTCAGAGATCGAGTCCATAGAGGCATTCGCGAAGGCCCAAGCCGCCACGATAGGGTTGCAGGCCACCGTGAAGGCCCAGCAGGGCCAGCGCGCGAGGTCTTCATCGTCACGCGGAACAGGTTTCACGTACTACCACCCCGACGACAGGCTCTCATCGGAAGAAAAACGGTTGAAGCGCGAAGCCCACGAGGCTGAAGTAGTGATGCGGCAAGTCGCCCGCGAACAGGACAAGAAAGATGAAGTCCTCGTCCGCGAAATTCTGAAGCCGTGGGTTCCCATTCTTGAATTCGGCGAAGTTGAGAATTTCGAGACGAAGACTTTGGAGCCTCTTCACTTGAAGAGGTTGAAGTTCGAGCACTGCCGCATCAAGGGCGTTTTCATCACCGATGTCTTCTCAGCGGAGCGCGTGGAGGTGGGGGTAAGGGTGTACTTCAACAGCGTATTTTACGCGGACGGGAAATCGACGATGGAGCACGTGAAATACCACGACGGAGATCAGGATTTCAATGTGGTCTTTTATCCCGATGGAAAGGAAACGAGGGAACGCGTGAGATTCCGCGACGGTATGCAGAATTTCAATTCGGTGACTCATCCTAGTGGAAAGGAAACAGCGGAGCGCGTGGAGTTCCCCAGCGGCGAGAAACATTTCAACATAGTTTGGTATCTCAATGGCAGCAAACACGTGGAGCGCATAATCGGTCCCGACGGTGATCGGATGTTCAACGTCAAATTTCACACTGATGGGCGTCAAACTGCAAAGCGTTCAGAATCCCCCGATGGTAGTACGCGGTCATTCAACATCGTCGTTTATCACGAGGATCGAGCAACAACTGAGCGCACACAATTGGCCGACGGCACCGTCAAGTACGGCGGTCTCATAACAAAAGAGGGTACGGAAACGTGGGAGCGCATGACGTGTCCCGACGGCACTGTCAAATATAACGGCGTCGTAGCGGACGACGGTACGGTGACGTGGGAGCGCGAAGAAGCCCCAGCGGCATAGGCGCCCGTGGCGCTCACTAAGGAGTATGAATTGCTCAAGAAGAATTCGAAGCAGTGAATCGCCCAGCCCCACTCGCACGAGGGGCAAACGCGATGCAGCACAAGGAGGGCCAATGAAGACCGACTCATTTGTTTGCTCTGGGGGATCGCCACCGAGTACGGACAGCCTCGTGCCCTCCGTTCAAATCCCGCATGTGGGTTTCTCGTTTGAAATCTCCCGCGACAAATTTCAGTTTGTAGAACCACGTCCTGACGCGCGCATTCGTGCGTTCGCAGGATTGTCCCCGGCGAGAGCCGGAGTTTAGGAGGATCACATGAAAAAGAATTTGGTTGTTGAGCAGCCCAGGGATCGGCTGTTAGCGAAGCACAAACTTGTTCTCGCAATATGTGTCGATCACAGGTTGCGGTTGATGGATTCAGGCACATTCACACCTGTAGATGATGCGCGGATCAGTGCCTACACCACAGACAGAAGTATCAGACCGACCGTTCGCGAGCGAAAGTTACAAGAATGGTTTCACTCCATTATAGGAGTGAATGCAACTAAGAAAGTCGTCAAGAAGTCGAGGTTGTTCGTCGTGAAGACTGCTTCAGCGTCAGCGTAGCGGTCAGTATCGCACGCCGACTCCCCAGATCGGACGCGGAGCGGCGCAGTACCGGCGAAAGCCGTGGAGGATCACATGTCAAGCAAGCAATCAATCGCGACAGACTTTAAGACGGAATACGTTTGGGGTTTTCGGTTCGTCACGTTCCTAGAAAAGGGCGACAAGCACATGCGCGTGCCCCACTTCACCTTGGGCGTTGAGTCAACGTTTTTGATCAATGAAATAGCCAAAGCGTATGGCGCCACGGTCGCGTCAACGTACGCCGTCCACAAGTCAGGCGCCTTGATCAGTGAACCGGTATATCAGTTGCCGAGTAGCAAGTCGAAGAAGTCCTGATCGCGAAAGCGACGGGACAACAACCCGCAAAACGGGAGGAGGACAATTATGTATCCACAAGAAATCACATCAACTTTGACGACAATATTCAAGCAGGACACCCGAGGCATCGTGGTCTTTTTGCAGGGCCCTCCCGGCATCGGCAAGACTGCGGCTGTAGGACAGGCTGCGCGAAGCGCGTCCAAACAACTGGTCACGTTCGCTCTGCCAACTTGCGAGTCCGTTGATCTGCGGGGTCTTCCCACAATCGAGAAGGGCGCTACGAAGTGGGCATCGCCTCTGCCTCGCGGCGGTCAGGGCATCATTCTGTTGGACGAGTTATCCAGCGCGGCACCCGACGTTCAAGTTGCGGCTCACCATCTTGTTCACGCCGAACCCGGCAGCGACATGAGCCTTCCCGTGGGCTGGCACATCGTGTTGACCGGAAATCGCGCAGTGGACAAGACACAGTATCGCGCGGTGTCCGCGCCTCTCCGCAATCGAATGACGATTGTCAACGCCGAGGCCGATATCAAGCAGTGGTGTGAATGGGCCATGGATAACTCCGTCTCGCCTGTCGTCACCGGTTTCCTTCGGTGGCGCCCCGAACTTCTCATGTCGAAAGAGATCCCAGGCGAAGGTGGATTCCCGTCTCCACGATCATGGGAGGCAATCTCACGTGTTGTGGGTTTGGGAGTGAGCCCCAACGTCGAACGCGAAATGGTTCTGGGCACAATTGGCGAAGGAGCATCAATCGAGTTCGCCGCTTACCTGCGAGCGGCCCGGGATTTGCCAACCATCGAGGCCATTTTGGCTTCGCCCACGAAAGCACCACTGCCCAAGTCCCCGGCTGAACTGTATGCGTTGTCCACCATGTTGGCCCAGTACACGAGGGAACGCGGCAAGTCTGCCATGAAATATGTGGCCCGTATGCCCGCCGAGTTCGCGCTCCTTTATGTGATGGACGTTCGTCGCGGCGATTACGACATCCGTTCCGACAAGGAAATCGCGAAATGGATCAGCGACCACAGCCAGTTGTTCAATCTAGAAGAGGCGGCGTAATCATGAAGAAATACACGACCCAAGTCACCGTAGACAAACACGCCACCACCAGCACTGAGAGTGAATGGCCGTACAAGGCCATCGGCGTAGCCGAGAGAACCATAATGCAGGAACTGTACAAGAAGGCGGGTTTGTACTCGAAGGGTAAAGGCGTTCACACGATCAAGGAGGGCGATGCAATCACGATTGACCTGAATCTAAAGGTGGTTGTTCGTTGCCTCGTGAACAGACGGGCGCCCAAACGTGCACCCGAGATCATCGCGGCAGAAAAGGCCCTAGGCTCAATAGCGCATCAGAAGCGAGTGGCACAGCAAACGGAAGCGGACATGCGGCAGGAAGTAATCAAGAAGCACCGCCGCGCGCGCATCAAGAACCAGATCGACTATGCCTTCAAGAGCGGTTCCGAGAAGGGTTCCGAATCCGTCTCGAAGTATCTTACCTGTCAGGAGTGCGATGCACCCGCCGACGCCTTGCAGTTGAGCCAAGTGGTCCCGACGGGGGCTGCGGTTCTGAACGAGGACTCCGTTGTGGGTGCTGTCTGCAAAGAACACAACTACAGCAACAGCCCCAACCAATGGGTGAGGCAGCGGGGTATCGCGCAAGGCATCGCGGAGCATTTCCCCCTCGCAAGGTTGGAATTCTTTTACTCAGGCATCCGGCAAATCGGCATCAGGGGGAAGAAATGAACAACGCAACCACAAGCAAGGCAGCGGAGAAGATAGAACGATGTTCGGCTCAGATGCTCCTCCGTTTCCCGTGGTGGGCGAGCCTGTATTTGAACTTGATCCGTCTCGAAACAGAGTCTGTGCCTACGATGGCGGTTGACGGAACGCATATGTTCTTCAACCCCCGCTTCACGGAATCCCTGTCAGACATGGAGTGCATCGGCGTGCTTCTGCACGAGACCGCGCACATCGCGTTCCTGCATTGCTATCGCCGGAAGCATCGCGAGCCCGAACGGTGGAACATTGCGTGTGACAAGGCCGTGAACGCGGTACTCGTGGCCGCGAATATTGCTCTGCCCGACGGCGGCGTTCCTCCCGGCCCACTGGGCGCGTTAGCGGAAGAATTGTACGAGACCGTGACAGCCGAAGAGATGGCCCTGTACTCCCGGGATGTGCTGGACGCAGGTTCGTTCGCAGGCCAAGGCGCAGACGACAAGCCTATGTCGGAAAAAGATTGGCGCGATGCCATCGCCGCGTCTCACGGACTGGTGCCTGATTACGTCTCGCGAATCGTTGAGGAGGCTACGGCATCCATCAAAGATTGGAAGGCCGAGTTGGCGAAGTTCATTCACGGGACTCGCAAGTCGGAAACGCACACATGGGCCCGACTGTCACGTCGCGTTAGCGGATTGCCGGGATGGAGTCGCGAGATCGAAAGCAACATTGCGATCTGCGTGGACACCAGCGGAAGCATCTCGGGGAATATCCTGAGTGCGTTCGTGGCCGAATGCCGCGCCATCACTGAGTTGGCTGGCATCACCGCCGTTGTTATCAGCGCAGACGCCGCCGTGTCTCAGGTTCTTCAACCCGGAGAACCATTCCCCCTCGAACTGAAAGGGGGCGGCGGAACCAATTTCGCCCCGGCCTTGAAGGAAGCCGAGAACTACGAGCCCAACTGCATCATCTACTTCACCGACGGTGATGGTGCGTACCCCAAGGACTGTCCGTTCCCGGTCCTGTGGGCACTGACCAAGCCACATGCTGTGCCGTTTGGCGACAAAATTTTGCTTGAGGGGGATTACAAGAACTGATGTCGCCCCTGTTCGATTTTCGGTGTTCAGACTGTGGTGGCCCACTGGGCCACTATCCCGTTGGTGCAGAGGCCGGTGACGAATTCCAGTGTGTGAAGTGCATCAAAGAAGAGAACACTCAGCTGGAAAAAGACGAAAAGACAAGACAAGGGCTAGAAGCCATTGATGAAAAAGACTATCAGGAAGATTTGCAAGAAGAGGCTCAAGTAGATACGCCCCAAGAATTGCCGCAAGAGATGGCAGAGCCCCAGTTAGCCGGTAGCCCTCTGGATAGAAAATTCACTCGTCTCAGAAAAGAAGTCGAAAAGACAACAAGGCGTCGTGAACGCGGCGAATACGATCCCGCCGAAGACGAGCAAGACAAGGAAGTTCATTTTTCAACGGTGCAGTACGACCCAGATTTATCCAACACGGCGAAGCCCACGGGTGCAGAACATATCTCTTTGGGTCAAGAACGCATCGGTGCCCAGAAGGACGAGAGTGATCATACGCTCACAACGGGGTTGGGCAGGGGCGAAACCTATACGCCCGCCGAGGCCGCCCAAATAATCGGCGGAAAAGGAAAATCCAGCATCAAGAAAAGGAAAGCAGGACCGCGTGATATGCCCTCGTGGGTCGAGACGGATGAGGGCATCGAGAAGTTCTTCGCGGAGCGCGAACGTGTTTCGGGTGACGCGCGTGATCTTGATGACGAACGATTGGAAAAATTGATTCTCGTCGCCTACTATCGGGAGCGTTTCAAGGACCGCGAAATTTTCGTCGAGTACGAAGGTCTGTTTATGGGTGAGCGCTACGCGAACCCCATCTTGTAAAGATTCGCGTCGCAATGCAATGTTGCGACATGACCAAGCGCTCAAAGAAGGCCTGGATGAAGTGGCGCAGGCTGGTTTCCGAACAGGCACGTAG
>Ga0182024_10006025_pt1 | contig 26842 bp, 10 predicted proteins | sample P32metaG_FD_120480 | JGI IMG/M metagenome (GOLD analysis project Ga0182024, IMG submission 120480) | Permafrost microbial communities from Stordalen Mire, Sweden - P3-2 metaG (Illumina Assembly) | ecosystem: Environmental > Terrestrial > Soil > Wetlands > Permafrost | place: Sweden: Stordalen...
GCTGGTCAGGCTGCTGCATCCATAGAACGCCCCCAGCCCAATACTGGTGACGCCCTGCGGGATCGTGGCGTTGGTCAGGCCGGTGCAATACGCGAATGCCGCCTCCCCGATGCTGGTCAAGCTCCCGGGAATTGTGACGCTGGTCAGGTTGGAGCAGTATCCGAATGCATATTCCCCGACGCTGATGAGGCTCGCGGGCATCGTGACGCTGGCCAGGTTGGCACAGTATTCAAAAGCATTAGTCCCGATGTTGGTGACACCGCTGGGAATTGTGATGCTGCTCAGGCTGGTGTTGCTGTAAAACGCCTCATACCCGACGCTACCGACTGGCAGGCCATTGATAACGTCTGGAATGATAACAGCGCCGCCAGAGCCGGAGTAGCCAGTGATGGTGACGATACCGGCATTTGTCGTGCAACTGAATTGGGCTTGCCCCGTCGCCGATATAGCGGGAAGATCCACAAAAGTGGAAGTCCAACCGGTGGCGCCAGCCAAATAATAGGCCGTCCCATTGATGTCATTATTGAACGCAGTCGCATCCGCAGTCGGCGCATTGCCATTGAAATATACGCCCGTCAAGCTGGAGCAGTCCGCGAAAGCATCCACCCCAATGTTTGTGACGCTGGCAGGGATCGTAACGTCGGTCAGCTTGGCGCATTTATAGAACGCAAAGTCTCCGACGCTGGTGACTGTGCTCGGAATCGTATAATCTCCGCCCAAGCCACCTGGATATTGAATGAGGGTGGTCTGGTTTTTGTTGAATAACACTCCATTTACACTGCTATAAGCGGAATTGTCTGTGTCCACGGTTATCGCTGTCAGGTTGGCGCAGTCTCCAAAAGCATCCACGCCGATGTTGGTGACGCTGACGGGAATCGTGACTCTTATCAGGTTGGTCAGACCATAGAACGCATCCGCCCCGATGCTGGTAACTGGCAATCCAGTGATGGTAATTGGCAGGGTCACGGTTGCATCGCCGCACACACGGGAGCCATCCGTGATGGTAATGGCACCGGCGTTTGTCGTGTAACTGAACAGAACTTGCCACCATGGCTCGGTCGGAAGATCGGCAAAACTGGAACTCCAGCCGCCGGTGCAAGGGACATAGTATACCGTTGCGTTAGTGTCCTGATCGAAGGCATACTCTTCGGCGGCAGGGGGACTGCCGTCGAAATAGACACTGGTCAGTTGGGAGCAGAACTGAAACGCAGCACCCCCTATACTGCTGACGCTACCGGGAATCGTCACGCTGGTCAAGCTCGAACAGATAGCGAACGCATCGTTCCCAATGCTGGTGACTCCGTTGCCGATTGTGACGCTGGTCAGGCTGGCACACCAAGAGAACGCCCCTAAGCCGAAGTTGGTGACGCTGCCGGGAATCGTGACGCTGGTCAGGCCAGAGCAGCCCTCAAACTCATAATCTCCGATGCTGGTGACTGTATCCGGAATCGTTACTTTGGTCAGGTTGGTGCATTGTTCGAACGCACCACTCCCCATGCTGACGACACTCCCTGGAATCGTGACGCTGGTCAGGCTGTTGCAGAGCTCAAACGCCCCGGCCCCGATGTTGGTCACGGTGGCGGGGATAGAGTAACCACCGCTCTGGCCAAGCGGATATTGAACGAGCGTGGTTTGGCTTTCGTCGAACAACACGCCGCCTACACTGCTATAGGCGGAATTGTTTGGATCTACGGTTATGGCTGTCATACTGTGGCAGCCTTGGAACACTTGGCTTCCGATGCTGGTAACGCTGGCGGGAATAGTGACGCTGGTCAGACTGCCGCATCCATAGAACGCAAGATCCCCAATGTTGGTGACGCTGTCGGAAATCGTCACGCTGGTCAGGCTGAGACAGCCCTCAAACGCACCCTCCCGGATGCTGGTGACGCTATTAGGAATCGTCACGCTGGTCAGGCTACTGCAGCCACCGAAGGTTGAGTTCATAATGCTGGTGACGCTTTCGGGAATCGTCACGCTGATCAGATTGTAGCAGTCTAAGAACGCCTCAGGTTCGAGGTTGGTGACGCTACCGGGAATCGTGACACTGCTCATGCTGTTGTTGTTCCAGAATGCTTCCTGTCCAATGCTGGTGACCGTCAGGGCATTGATGGCGTCCGGAATGATCACGGCCCCCGGAGGGCCGGAGTAACCGGTAATGGTGAGGGTATTGTCGGCATTTGTCGTGTAGCTGAATTGGGCTTGTGGCGTTTCCGACACTGTTGGACGACCACAAAAAGTGTTACTCCAGCCGGAGGTGCCAGACAAATAATAGACCGTTGCATTGGTGTCATAATTGAACGCGGTCGCATCTGCGGTGGGCGCGTTGCCATTGAAATATACGCCCGTCAGGCTGGAACAGTCTCCGAAAGCATCCGCCATGATGTTAGTGATGGTGCCAGGGATCATGACGGCGGTTAAGTCGGCTAGGTTTTTGAACACATTCACCCCGACGATTGTGACCGTCAGGCCATTGATGTTGGTCGGAATTGTCACGGAGCCCCCAGACCCGGTGTAATTGGTGATAGTGATTGTATTCGCATTGCTGGCATCATTGCTGGGATTTATGCTGTAACCGTACCCATCGCCTGATTGGCCTTGCACCGCTGCCGGCACCGCCAAGAGCAGCAAACCTATAAACGCAGGGACGATCCTTTTCATATTGTCCATACGACTGAAAACAAGTGAAAAATTGCTCATAAAGAAACTCATGGCCAGGGAATAGCCGTCCCGGATTCTCGCCAATTTTGTGCTCATACGTGTTATATTCCCGTGCTTGTTTTTCGCAGAACCTGGTGGTGGCCCAAGAAGCACTGGAATAATCCATCAGGGCATCGTTGCAGTTTTTGCTTGCAAAAAGGATAGTAAGCACTTTTCTGATTCACGTCAAGGGGAATATTATTGAGAATAACACGGTGGGACGGCCGGTTCACGTTGCGGCTTGCGCAGCCCGCAGTTTTCACTGGTAATTTTCTTTATTACGGGATGTCGTAGGTGTAATAGCCGTCGGGCACGGGGCGGGTTTCGTCCTGCCACCAGCGTTTCACCACCCAAGCCTCGGTTTTGGCCTGGACTCCGTCAGGCAGCCAGGCGTGAACGGCCAGTTGAATGGGCTTGCCCGACCAGCGTTTGGGCAGGCGGAATTTATAGACCACCCAGGAACAGCCGAAGGATTGGGTGTTGCCGAATTGCCGGGCGTCGGGGACTGGAACCATTTGCACGTTCTCGCCGTCAATACGAAGGATGGGTTGCACGATTTCTTCGACAGTCGGCGTATATTTCCACTCGGCATCGCCCCGGCGCAAACGAACGACAACGGCCAGAATGGAGGGATCATCGCCGAGCGCAGGCAGATCGGCGGCAAACGATTGGGTCCCGGATTTGAAGCCTTTGGCCGCAAACGTGGCGGCGTCCGCGAAGCGTATATCGAGATTTTTATCCTGGGGCGCGGTTTGCAGGGGCATGGGGGCGCCGAGGGCGGCGGCCGCGTGGTCGGAAATGGAGCGGAGCGGCAGATTTTTTTCCGGGGCCTCGGCGCTGACTTCCAGCATCAAGACTTCGAATGGCCGCAACCACAGGTCCAGGGTGTCGCCGAATTTAAATTCCGCGCCGTCGGGCCGGAGCAGGCGGGTTTGATCTGGAAAATGGGACGCGACATGCAAGATCGGTTTTTTGGCGGCGTCCAGGCCGACGCTGGAATCGAGAGAGAGTTGAACGCGGCGCGCGGCGAAATGGTCGTTGTTCAGAAAGAGAAAGGCGTGCTCTCCGTGGCCGTAAGCGTAGCCGTAGGGTTGATTCAAGGCGGGGTCGCCCAGAACATTGATGCGATTCAGAAACATGGATTCATTTTGATGGGCAATCGCGGTGATGCGGTGCAGGAAGGCAACGTCGGCATCGTCGAGTTCATAGAGGTCGCCCCATAAGTTGGGAAAAAGCAGGCTGCCGCGCCCTAAATCCATGACGAGGGCTTCGCGCCAGCGTTCCTTGCCCATGTAGTTGCCCCAGCGGCTGTGCGAAAGCCAGACGCCCAAGCTGTCTTTAACCACGGGCGGGATGGTGGTGGCAAATTGGGCGTTTTGATCCTGGGCCAATGTCACGGAATCACGATAATAGAGCGTGGGTGTGGTGCTGGTCCCGGAACCTTCCATCTCCAGGCCCGATTCAAAAACCATGTCGCCGTACAGCGCCCAGAAGGGGGAGCCGACGCCCCAGTACCATATAATAAAAACGTCCGGCGCGGCGGCGCGGGCGCTGGTCGCCACGTCAATCAGATTGTTATACATGGCTTCCGTCGAATACTTGCCCGGCAAATGGCCGTGGGTGGTGCTGTCGCAATAATAATTGCCGCCATCGAACTTAAGCAGCCGCACCTTGTTTTCGCGGATTTGGTAAAGGACGGCGTTTTTGAAGATGCTGAAGTAGGGTTCGGAGGCGAAACAAAAGTTGATCCCGCCCTCGGTCAACGGCGAGCCCTGGCGCCAGGGGAGTCCGGGCGGGCTGGCCGGGGCATAGGCCGGCGCGTAGTCCCAGCACGATTGCGTGGCCCAACTGGTGCCAAACCACAGGCCGAATTTCATGCCGAGGCTTTGGATGCGGTCCACAACTTCTCCGGGACCGTTGGGAAAACACATTGGCCGGAAGCGAGTCAGGTCGGACGCCGGATCGGACCAGCCAGTGTCGAATGTGAAATAGTCAAAGTGAACGCCCTTCTCGCGGAGCTTTTGCAAAAGGTTGAGCACGTCCAGTGATTCCTCATCATCCAGCGTCGGACATGCGCCCCATTGGTTGTTAATGCCAAAGGGTGTATAAACGGACAGGAATTTTTTCGGCCGCAAGCTTTTGGCCTGAAGATAAGAAACAAAATGCTCGCGGGCCTGGTCCCTGGCCGCGACGCTGATCATGGCAACATGACTGCGAAATCCTTCGCCTGGGGCCAGCCGTTTGCCGGGGAAATGCGACATCTCCACCCGTCCGCGGGTGCCGGTATTAACGCCGGTCGGATGTTCAATGGCGGCGAACGCCTCACCCTCGATGAACAGCGGTTTGCCGTTGCCGCCGCCGGAGGCTGTGCCCGGTGTTGTGAAATCGTCCAAATCAACGTCAAGAAGAAGAATATCGTGGTCGGAGAGGTTGGTCACATCAATCCATTTGCGGCGGGCGTCGCCGTCGAGTTGCACATGCAGGGTCACGCTGATGGGAGGCGAGCGGGGACGTAATTCGAACACGGCGTTTTGGTCATCCACCAGGCGGGCGTCGCGCACTTCAAAATTCGCGGCGCGGGTGAACGGCTGGGCCAGGCTGTCCGCGGCCCCGGAGAAATTAAGCCCCAGTTCGCGCACGTCAGACAAAACGAAACGGTGGCCGGTGAGTTTGTTGTCAAACCATGTGCTGCGCAGGGCGCCGCCGCTCCAGTCAAAATGCCAGGCGAGTTGTTTGTTTGACAGGGTCATCTGCCGGGGCAGAACGCTGCTGTGCTCCTTCTTCAATTCAAGGACAACCACCCAATCATGGTCCATCCCGGCAGGGGGCGGACAGCTCCAGAGGCCGTTGTTGTCACTGCGAATTTCCCCCAATTTCGTGGTCATGCCAGTGACGGGATCAAAGTAACTGGCCTCGTAAAACGAATTCGGCCCCAGCTCCCGGACTTCGACCGGGTCGGGGCGTTGCGAGTAAATGACACGCACCACTCCGGGAATGCCTGTCGCCTGGGGGCCAAATGCGTCGTTGTTTTGCCCATCAATCTGGCCCCACGGTCCCTCGCCGTAGCGGGCGACAACCATCGCGGGAGTCCATGTGCTGTCGTCGAAGTTTGTTGAATTCCAGCCGGCGCTTTCGTTTTGTGCGCTGCGCCATGTGCCGTCGGATCGGATTTGCGTGGCGCTGCCGTCGGCGAATTGAATTTCAAGCGTGGCGATCAATCCGGCCGGATTGGCGCTGGGAGCCGGCATGTTTTGGGTTTCGACCGCCAGCACGTTTGTGCCCGGCTTCAGCACGTGGGCCAGATCGTTAAACTGCCCGGGGTTCGCCCAATCCGTGCCGCTGCCGAGTTTGGTACCATTTACCCACGCCACAAAACGATCATCGGCGGAAACGCGCAGCCGAGCGCGGGCCACAGTCTTGGCGGGATCCAGGACAATGGTGCGACGAAAAAAGCGTGTTGCGGCGGGAGCATCCACGGCGGGGTTGCCTTCGGGGAACCAAATCCAGTCGGAGTTTGCGAGGGAACATTCGGACGAGTGCGCCCATTCGGGATGGGGACGAAAATCCTGCCAGGCGAATTGTTGGAAGAATCGTTTGCCAAAACCGACTTGTTCCGAACCGGGCAAATGCATGGCTTCGTTCCAGGGGATTGTGCCATAGCTGCCGCCGTGAGGAGACTTGCCGTGCGGTTGACCGGGGCGGTTGCATTGCCAGATGCCGTTGGCGCCGTAAGTATGGCCGGCTGCTCCGTTCATCAGGCAAAGCCAGAACATGCGCCGCGTCCATTCTGTCGGGATGTTGTTATTGAGCATTTCGTAACTGGCTTCGCCGTCGATGACCGGCAGGGTGGGTATGGCGGCATACGAATTGCGCACGGTGGTAATGGTGATGGGAACCGCTTCCTGTTTGCCGTGCGGTGTCTGCAACATGTCAAAATCGAGCAAAGACTGATCATCGGTGGAGTGGCGCGCTGTCAAAGGGCCGATGCCGGTGGGATGCAAAGTCAGAGGCCGGCGCCAAGGATCGGTCGCGCGAATGTAACGCAACACCTCCGTCCATTGATGGATCTGATTGCGGTCGTCATGGGGAAATCCCTTGGCCAGATACCAGTCGAGATTGGCTTCGCCCGCCGCGCACCAAACCACAGGCAGGGCACCGTAACGGGCAATGAGGTAGCGCCAGTGCGCTTTCATCTTTTCGACCCCCATCCACGGCATGAAATAACCCCATGCGCCGACGATGCAGGGAGTAAAGCCTTGATCGACCAGGTAGAACAAGCGATGGTCGGCCGCGTCAAAATATGCGGGACGAATGCTGGTATAATTGGTTTCCCAGGGATAGCCCGCTTCATTGGCGCCGCGCGGGTCGAAAGGAAACATGTCCGGATAAAGCCCGGCGACGATTTGAACGACGTTGAAACCCTTCGCCTTGCGATCTGCGGTCAACTGCTGGAATTCATCTGGCCAATGGATGCGATGACACAGGCCCATCCACCAAGTGTCGCCCAGCCAGAAAAAGGGTGTGCCGTCCCGGTATTCCAGATAACGATTGTTCGCGGCCACGCGCACCGGGCCGTGCATATACAGAGGGTTCTCGCCCTGATAGGGGGTAATCTCGACCTTGCCCTTGACCCCGTTCAGGCCCTTGTCGCCCGACTCTGAACATTCGGTGCGGAAAGAATGGGTTCCCAGCAGGGGAGAGGCATAGCGCGCCTTCCAAACGCTGCCGCCATCCCAGAAGGCGGGCACGCGCAATTCACGGCCCGAAGGATCGATGAAAACCACGTCGAGTTGAACTTGATTGAACGGGTCGGCGTAGGAGCGCTCGGCGGCAAAAGTCATTTCGACCATGACATTGGCCTCGGTGTGGAAGGATTTTTCGCCGGCCAAGGCAGTCAAGACGGCGGAAATCCAGAGCGTGAGGATAAGGGGCAGTTTATTTCGCGGCATACGGATAAAATGAGCAGGGAACGGGGGTTAAACGCATAACACAAGGCGGGGGGACGGTTTGTCCCGATGTCAAAGCAATGTCAAAAAACGGCATGTTGCGCAAAAAATACTGGACAGGCGCGGGAACGTCCATTAGTTTATTCGCAGATAGCCAATGCAAACAAGTGAACATTTTACGGCGCCGCCCCCACGCCTTGGTTTTTTGCAGAGGGCATTCACTCTTATCGAACTCCTGGTGGTGATTGCGATCATTGCCATTCTCGCCGCCATGCTGTTGCCGGCGCTGGCCAAAGCCAAGGGCGCGGCGCTGCAAACAGAGTGTTATAACAACCAAAGGCAAATTGGCCAGGCGGTGCTGATGTTTGTGGATGACTACAACGGTTATTTGCCGCCAGGGACGATGGATATGTATTACGGCACCAACATCAATTACGGCCTGGATGAGGCGCAGTATGCGGGCTATTGGAACACAGGTTTTACGGATGACCTGACTTATTATTTGACGCCTTACCTTCATACACCTCCGCCCAGCGACACAGTTTCCAACTTTGCCCCTGCTTTTGTGTGCCCCGCCGCCGACAAGTTAAATATACCAGGCTATGGCCCTGGCTCTCGGCCTTACTACGGCGTCTATTTTGCGGACCATGCCTACATGTCCAACATCTTCAATGTTCTACCATTTGGCTACCCTGGCGGGGCTGATTATGGCATATCCAATTCCATGAAATACAACGCACTGTCATCCACCAACGCAGGTCCTTCCACGATTTGGGAACTGGTGGATTTGGACGATTATGGCTCTCCAGCTTCGGGTTGGAAAAATGAGATCCCGCCCGCCCCGATTCATAACGGGCACCGGAATTATTTATACTTCGACGGGCACGTGCAAACGCAACAGCCCACGCCGATTGGCACGTATTGACGGCAAGACCGAGCCGGTTGCCACTTTAGCCGATAAGCGAAATTAAAGGTGGTGGCGATCGCCTCCGTTTTCTCTTCGCTGCATTATTCTTCGTCCGCAGGTTACACAAATGTAAGGCTCCCGAAAGCTTTCAGCCATGTTCCGATGGTTTGTTATTCACAGAATGAAGCGGCGTCGAGGGTGATGCCGTGGCTGATTGTCGGGAAGCGCAGGTTACTGTGGTATTGTGTGCATCGCGGCCCAATTCCTGTAGTAAAATACACGCGGTGATGGCTGGCTGTGCCAGCCGCCATGGCCTGCGCTTCCCGCTTCTGCTGTGCCTGTTCCAATATTAATGCGCGGCCGCGGCCATCGGGGAGGGGTGACGCAACAGGGCTACGTAATCGGCCAGAATGCGCTCGGACTCGCGCAGGATGGGATCATTTTGCGGAGTCGTTGCCTCCACGTACTCAGCCTCGTCGGATGGGAGATCCGCCAATTTGGCCGTCGGCGAATTTAGAGTGGTTATCGGTGCGGGCAGACCTGGGTGGCCTGCGTTTTCGACGGTGATCTCGTATGTTGCCGGCTGATTTTCCTTGCGGGCGAATCGTTCCTGCCTTCGGGATTCTTCCCGCGTCCGCTGCGCTGCCTTTTCCTGGAGACGATCCGCTTCATTCATGTCGTCTGTTTTGGCGGCGAGGCTCTTTTTTAATTGCGCGATGTCCTCGCCGAGATAGGCGAAGTCCTTGTCGGCAGCCACGCGCGCAGCGGACCTGGCTCGGAGTTCGCGCAGAAACGGACTGACCTGATCCTCGCGGACGAAGTCAGAAGCGGGAACGCGGTCCCACGGCAATGGGTCATTTAGTTCGGCTTCGCCCACATCGGAGGCGTCGCTCAGGGACGGGAGCGCGATGTCGGCCGCCACGCCCTTGAGTTGGGTGGAGGCGCCGCTGGGACGATAGAACTTCTGAATGGTGACTTTGAGCGCGCCGGGGTCGATGGAGTGCGCCAGATGGTCCTCGTCCATCAATTCTGCCAGCGGAACAACCGATTGAACGGTGCCCTTCCCAAAAGTTGTCCTGTCTCCCACGATTAAAGCCCGGCCATAATCCTGCAACGCCCCGGCCAGAATCTCGGACGCGGATGCGCTGAACCGGCTCGTCAGCACGATCATTGGCCCATCGTAAAGCTCCGAAGCATCGTTGTCCGCTCCGATGTCCGTGTGTCCATCCAGTTCGCGGGTTTGCACGACGGGGCCTTTGCCAATGAACAAACCGGTGAGGGTGATTGCTTCCTCCAGGGAACCGCCGCCGTTATGTCGCAAGTCAAGAATGAGGCCGTGGATGTGTTCGGCCTTGAGTTTGCGGATAAGTTTAGCGACGTCGGCCGTTGCGCTGCTGGCCGCCGGTTCCCTCGGCCCGCTGTAGCCGCCATAGAAGGAGGGAAGATCAATCACGCCGACGCGCAGAGCGGCGCCGTCCTTTGGCGGCAAGTCCGCAATACGCGCCTTGGCCTGCTCGTCCGCCAGTTTAACTTCGTCACGAACAATAGTGATGGTTTTGCGCGTGGATTCATCGGCTGCCGCGGCGGGAATAATGGTCAGGCGGACACGCGTGCCTTTTGGGCCGCGGATCAACTTCACCGCGTCGGACAACGGCATGTCAACAATATCAACGGGCTTCTGATCCCCCTGCGCAACGGCGACGATGCGGTCGCCCGGCTTGAGCAACCCGCTTTGGGCCGCCGGGCCGCCGGGCACGAGGTCGTAGATTTGGCAATAACTGTCCTCCGCGCGCAAGGTCGCGCCGATGCCAAAGAGGGACAGGTTCATGGCGATGGAGAAGTCGTCCATTTGCTCGCGCCCCATGTAATCCGAGTGCGGGTCATAGACGTGAGCCAATGCGTTGAGGTAAACATCGAGCACTTCTTCTGAGGTAAGATTTCGCATGGTTTGCAACAGGCGGGTATAACGTCCGGTAAGAACCGTGACGATGTCGGCGGGTTTCTTCTCCGCGAGCTTTTCCTGCAAGTACTCCGCGCGAAGGGCTTGTCGCCAAAGCTGACGGGCGCCTGCAAGGTCTTCTGGCCGCGGAGCTTTCTCGCGGTCGAAGGAATATATGTCGTGCCCGGTAAAACCGAACTTCTCTTCGTGTAGGAGGTTCGTGACATACGCCACACGCTGGCCCAGCCGTTCCAAATAACGGCGGAAAATGACACGCTCCGGGGTCATGTCTCCTTCGCGGCGGGTCATCTCGGACAGGCGCGGGCGAAAGGCATCGAACTTCTGGGCGTCTGACTTGAGAAATAGCAGATGGTCACTATCGAGTGAGTCGAGGTAACGATCGAGGAATCTTGCGGCCAATTCGTCATCGAGGCGGTGATGCGAGAATTGGGAGTGTTCCAGCAAGTCGGCGCTGATTCGTGTAATATTGCCGTCGGTCGGATCATTCGTCCGAGCGGCCGGCGAACGGGTTTGGCTTCCCATCGTGGCCGTGGTGACGAAGCAGGAGAGAACAAGAGAAGCCAGCGTGGGGATGGCAGCGCGCACGAGCAGTCTTGGTTTCATAGGACTCTGCATATCATTTCTGTTTATTGTCGGGCGACTGCGCGATTCATCCGCACCCCGCCGCCTTTGTGTTTGCCCTAATAAAACACCACCGCATTGCCAGGTGCTGTCTCGGAGATTACAACTTTGCAAACGCTTGTGGAAGGAGATTCGTTCCGTTATTGGGCGAAAAACGGCGTGACTCTATAAACCATTGATTTTATTGAGAGTTTTGAAGTGGTGGCAGGAGCCGGAATTGAACCGGCGACACAAGGATTTTCAGTCCTCTGCTCTACCAACTGAGCTATCCTGCCAGCCATTTGACCCGCCAACGATACGTCAGCGCCACGCGATTGGGCAAGCGCAGAGTGGGAACGTTTGTTTCAGGTGACGCGAACGCGTCCCGCGACTTTTACGGCCAGGGGTTATTTGTCGGCGTGAAGCCCTGGCTCCAATAGACGTTTTTGATGTTCTGCATGAGGATCAGCCCGGCGTGGCCGTCCGCGTAACTCATGTTGTCTGAACCGGGCAGCGGCTGGGATTGGACAATGGTGGCGTTGAGCAGAAGGGGGTGGCGCGCGAGAATGACGCGGCTGATTTCGTCCCCGATACTACCGCCGGGGGGGGCTATAGGCCCCGCAGTAGGAGTGTCGCTAATTTGCGGCCACGCGTCAGGCCATATTCCGTCCATAAATACAGGGGTAAGTGTCGGATGGACGATGTCTGACTGTTTGACATAATACATCGTGCTATAAGGGGATGCTGTATTAATGAAATAGTAGGTACTATCCGAATAAAGCCATGCATTCAAAGTGTAGCTGCCAGCATTTAGATTGTTGACATTCATTACGTTGTTCGTTATTCCGCTGTAATACCATGGGGTAGTAGCCGTCCCTGCTTGCTGGCTGGTCGGCGGCTGCTGCCAGGACGACGCCACCGGACACAAGCGAACCGCAGCCACATTGGCTTGGTACTGAATGAGGGTTGTCATCCATAGTGAGTCAGGTGTGCCGTAATCCACTCCCTTCCCAAAATCCAGTTGATAACTGAAAAAGGCCAGCGTTTGCTGCCTGAGGTTGCTGAGGCATTTGGCCGCCTGGGCCTGCCCTTTGGATTTAGCCAAGGTGGGCAGAAGCATGGCGGCGAGGATGGCGATGATCGCAATGACCACCAGTAGCTCGATTAGGGTGAAAGCACCGGGCCGGGCAGGGGCATTCTCCCTCCCCCGTGAGGGCCGGGGCAGCGTGGCCAAAATCAGTTCATCCGAATATTGTTTCATCCAGTGCCAAAGCGACATCCTCCATCACCCGATAAAGTGATGGAGGACTCGCGCGTTTTTCTCAAGATGGTGAACGGTTGCTATGGCATTGCGATCAACGAATAATACGTTGGGACCGCCGGAACCGGGCTGATGGTGTAGGTGGTGGTAGTTGGCCCGACTACTCCGGTTCCTCCGGTAACAGGGGTCCAACTAATCGTCGGTTTCAGACTCGTGGTCTTATTGAGCACAAAGCACGACGTGCCAGACGTTGGCCAGGAGAGAACAACACTGGTGCCGGTGTAAACGATGCTCAAGGGAGGCTGATAGAACGATAGCGTCCCGGAGCCGCTGCCTGTGAGAATAGCAGAAGTATCCTGATCTGTATTGGTGCCTAAAACCGTGTAGGTTCCCACCTCGGCGGCGGTGGCATTGGCAATCGTCAAGACGTTCGTTTGTGAACCGGTGATCATGGCGCCATCGCCCTGGGTGCCGTCCATGAGTGCCACTGGTCCGCTGCCGTTATTGAAGGTCCATCCATAGCCGCCAGTGACCGGGTTGCCAGCATTCGTACTGGTGAAGGTCGCGGTGTTGGCCGGGGGGCATCCCAAGGAGGCATTGTTCACTGTAAGCGTCGGGGCCGCGGGCGGCGTTACAGAAGCCCAAGTCGTTCCCACGCGGAAGAGGGCATAAGTCCGCGAGGGCGGGCTTTGGGTGATCTTGGAGTAAATGAAGTCAGCGGACGCGGGTGATCCCACATCTGGCGCGCCGACGCTGTCACTGTCAACAACATCCGGGGTTGGCAGATTTGCCTCACTGGCGTAGAAAGTGCCGGGGGCTGGATCGATCCACAAAGCGACAGAGGAACCGCCAGAGGGACCACCGCTGGGATCAACGGTTAAACGGCAGACAACGAATATTGTCTCGTCGCGGATCAGTATATTTGGAGACCAATTGCCGTTAACGCCTGGGCTAAGCACTGTGCTGAGCGATGTGGCCCCAACGGCGGTGCTGGTTTTGAATGCGCCCAACTGATAAGTGTCGTTGCCATTCAACTGTATGAAGGTGCCGGCGTTGTGAATGCCGAGGGCAGTGGTGGTCGCATTGTTAAAGCCGAATCCGCACAGGTAATCATTTCCCGCTGTCAAGAACGCGCCACTTGCGCCCATATTTATGACAAAAGAGAGATAAACCTTGCCGCTGGTGACGCTGCCTCCTGTGCCAAAGGGCAGACGGACGTCGCTGTTGCGGGCGGAATCCTGATACAAGCCACCAGACCCAGGTTCCGGGCTGGCGGTAGTGGGGAAAGAGTCGGCCAATCCGTGCCATGGCCACCAATCGTAAATGTTGGTGTTGCCATAGATCCCACCGTCGTAAGATGGATAGCCAACGTAGGCTTGATCCCAATTAGGCAGCTCGCAGTCCATATCGCCTCCACTTGCGGCGACCCAAGAGAGGGGGACGCCGGTGGCTTGGTTGTAGACGTTCGACACGCTAAGGGCAGACCACGCGACGGCTTGATCGTGGGTCTGGAAGGGGTAGTTGAGGGGATCAAAGATGATCTGGTTGGGCACCTGCGTGACCGGGCCGATATTAAATGCTGTGGACGTGGCGTTGCCTGCCGCATTGATAGCTTTTACAGTATAATTGCCTGTGTTGTTCGCCGCAACATTGACAGAGAGGTTGGGCGCTGTCCCTGCCGGGCCGCTAATCGGATTGCCGTTGAGATACCACTGGTAGGTGAAGGGTCCAGTTCCGCTGGCCGTCCCCTGCAAGATACTAACGGCGCCCGCGGCAATCGGCGTCCCCAGCGGGCTGCCGGTGAGATCGGCGATGGGCAAGTTATTCTCGTTCGCCAGATAGGACGCCACGTTTACATTGTAGGGCAGATCAATGATGTTGAGTTGTTGACTGAGAGTGGCCATCAGCGTTCCGTTCTCGGTGACCGTGACATTGATAAGGCTCGTATCCCCTTGTTCGACCGTTGCATCCGCCCCGCTAATTGTCAAAGTGCTGGTCAGGCCAACTGTGTTGATGGTGTAGGTGCCACCGCCGGCGGTGGTGCCGCTCGGACCGGAGAGGGGGGTCCCTCCCTGGGTCCAGGCAAAGGTTGGGGTGTAGGCGGAATTCGCTGTGACGCTAAAGGTGGCGGTGGTGGGGGCGTTGCCAAGATTCTGGTTAATTGTTACGACCCCTCCAACCGCGGTTGGGGTGGTAGAGGAGGAGGTGATGACACTGAACCCGCTATAGTTCAACATCAAATAATTTCCGCTGACGCTCACGGTCCATTGCGAGGAGCTATTCGCGTTATTGCCGAAGGCAGAGGTGAGAATCCTAAACGGTGACGAATTGTTGATGGTTATGCCACCCGCAGCGTAGGCGATGGGCCAACTGTAGTTGTTGGCGGGATTGAAATTGGCGGCATTTCCTGACGCGCCGCTGGTCAGAAGAGATGTGACGTTGATCGTCATCGGATTGGCCGTGGTGGAATTGATCGTAATTGTGCCGCTGGCGCTCAACAAGCTCCAGCCATCGGCCGTCCCGGCCGTGCCCGCTCCACCCTCCGCTGTTGGAGTATCACTGACATCAAAAATGTAAGTGCTGTTTTGGCCGAAGGTTAAATTGCCGGTATCGGCGAGAGTGCCGATGGTCGGGTCCGCGGATTCAACCGTGCCGTTAATGCTCACATTACCCAGGACTGCGCCGACGCAGTCCAGAGTCTGCGCCGAGGCCAAAGTCAAAGTGCCAATACCAGTCACATCCAGGGTGCCGGGGGACGCAACGGTAATGAGCGGGCTGTTGGGAATGGAACTGCCGCTGGCCAGTTGGAATGAGCCGCCATTAACCGTCGTGCTGCCGTGATGGCTCAGAGCGGCGGTGAAAGTCTGCGTGCCGGTGCCCATTTTAACCATGTTAAGAAGTTTAGTAGAAGCGGTATCGGTCGTCACGCCGCCGTAATTTCCAGTAGCGTTGTTGTCCCCGATCGTTAGGGTGGAAGTCGTCGTGCTGGTGTTTTCCACGATCAACTCCGCACTGGAGGAAGATGCAGCAAACCCCCACAAACCATTAATGGTGGCGCTAATGCCGTTCATATTCAATGTTGCGGAGCTGCTCGTCGTGAAGGCCTTAGTGGCACCCGAATAAAGCAGGACGTCTCCATTACCGGCCCCGTGGGGGATCTGAGTGTGGCCTGATCCCCCTAGCTGCACCACAACAGTCCTCGCGCTGCTGGGGTTTGCCAAGGGTGACTCGATGATCAAGCCGCCGGCCCAACTATTGGGAGTGGCCGATGTATTCTGAAATCCGTAAGTGCAGGCATGGGGGACGGCAGCGAGATCGAGCGTTCCTGTCCCGACGATGGGGCCGTTGAGGAAATAAGAGACGGTGTTGTTTCCTATTATTCTATCGCCAGCCGATGGCGTGACATCCGCCGATATGGCTACGGGAGCGCCCTGTAGCGTCATTGTGCCGCCGAGGCTGACTTGGCCTGTGCCGAGAATTATCGACCCGGGCATCAGCGAACCCTGAAAACTGCCCGAGGCAAGGTCACCGGCGAAGCCGGTTCCTGGGGAAATGAAGAAATTGTTGTTAAAGGTTACGGTGCCCGCATTGTTGATGAAGAGAGTCGCGCTAGAAGCAACGTAAACCGGACCAGTGCCGAACGAAGTTCCCGCTTGGACTTGACCCTGATCAATATAGAGTCCGCCGGAAAAGGTGTTGGTCCCGGATAAGGCTACCGAGCTGGAGCCAACTTTGACAACGGAAACCGGACCGCTGCCGTTGTCCGCGATGATAGCCGCCTCAGCGATCGCGTTGGGGGCAAAGCTCGCTGGGGTTGTGTCGGTGGCGCCAATGACGATCGATCCTCCAACGCCTGGTGAGCCAGCCGTGAGATTTGCGCCAGTTCCTCCATTGGTGGCGACGGCGAAAAGATTAGCCTCTGCGCCGCCGGTGCCATCGAGCGCATAGATGCCGCCAATGCCGCTGGTGACGCCCAAGGTCACGGTGCCCGTGATGGTAAGGGTGGTCGTGGCGGTGCCTCCGGCATTGCCGGTCTGGTTGGCGGTAATCGTATTGAGGGAAACGCCGCTAGCCGCAGTGAAAGCGGTGGCGCCTGAGGCATTCAGCAGAATATTATTGTTGGCGCTCGTAAGTCCGGTGGGGATGACTCCAGAGGAGAAGGAGTTGAAAGCGGCATAGGGCACAACGCTGCCACTGCTGATGGTTGCCAAACCAGTGGGGGTCAGGGGGATTGCCCCGGTTGAGTTGAAAATCAAGCCTGCGCCGCCCATGCCAAGAATCAACCCTGAGGCGTCCAGCGCGGGGTTGTAGGCGATGCCAGGGGCAGTGGAATCGAAGTAGGCAACGCCGCCGGCGTTGGGGACAGCCGTGTTGATGACGCCGCCCGAATTGAGCGTGATAGTGCCGCCAAGGGTCAAACCGTCTCCCCCCCCATCGCTGAAGGTGTAAAAACCCCAATCGAGATTTAAACTCAGATTCACAGCGACGGCGCCGGAGCCACTCAGGCCATTATTGGCGATACCAGTATTGGTGCCGAAGGATTGGCCGGAAAGGAAGAGGCTTTCGGTGGTGTTCGGGTTAACGGTGTATCCGCCTTGACCGAAGTTAACGCCGTACACCGTGAGTGGGTTCAAAGGGATCGTGTCCATATTATCGATCAGAGTTCCGGTGCCCGAACCGGCGAAAAGAAGGGAGTCGCCATCCGCGGGTGGCGAATTGCCGCCGGTCCAATTGGCGTCGGCCCATTTAAAGTCGGTGGCGCCAGTCCAAGTGTCTGTGGCAGCCGAGACTGGCTGGCTGGTGAATGAGAGAAGGGCGACGGTGGCGAGAGCAGGGCAAATATATTTAGAGACGGTATTTCGGGTCGTTGTTTTCATAGTTTTACATCTATTGAGTCGTGAACCGTTTTAAACTATAATAGTCCGCACGTGAATGCAAGAAAAAACTTGCGGAAATTCTGAAAGAGTTAATCGCTTAACCAAACACGGGTATTCCAATCATAAATGATTGAAGAATAGTCACTTGTGCGTTTTCGCTAATGCGAATGAGCCGGGGGTGACAGGCGGAGCAGGCAGGGAAACCGGACAAAAGACGTTGACATACAGGCCCGCCGTCGCTAACTAGCTGCCACTTTCGCCACAGTTGCGGCGGTCAGGGTTTTGGCGGGCACGGCCGGATAAACACGATTGCAAAAATGAAACAGAAACAGCTTGCAACCAGTAAGACTGACCTCTGCCACAATGGGTGACCTGTCCATGGCAAAAGCCCGCAAAAAATCGAACTGTCAACAATCGCCGCAAAAAGCCGCCGTCGGCCCGAATCGCTGCTTGCAGGTGGTGGGTCTTTGCCTGGCGCTGGCTGCGATCACCTTCGCCGTTTTCGGGCAGACGCTGCGGCACGACTTCGTCAACTTCGACGACGAGGATTACGTGTTCGGCAATCCGATGGTCGCCCGCGGCCTGACGCGCCAGGGGATTGGTTGGGCGTTTACGCATGTCCACTCCGCCAACTGGCACCCGCTGACTTCGTTTTCCCACATGCTGGACTGTCAATTATACGGATTGCGGCCCGGCGGGCATCATCTTACCAATGTCCTGCTCCACACCGCGGCGGTGCTCGCGCTTTTCCTGGTTCTGCGGCAGATGACCGGCTTTCTGTGGCGCAGCGCGTTTGTCGCGGCGGTGTTTGCCATTCATCCATTGCGGGTGGAGTCGGTGGCGTGGGTGGCCGAGCGCAAGGACGTCCTCAGCGGATTGTTCTTCATGTTGACAATAGGCGCCTATGTTCGCTATGCGCGCCGGCCGTGGGCGGGGGGATGTTACGGGTTGTTACTGCTTTTATTTGCGATGGGCTTGATGTGCAAGCCGATGCTGGTCACATTGCCCTTGGTGTTGCGGTTGTTGGATTATTGGCCGTTGCAACGAACGGAATCGGCGGGGAAATTATGGATGGAAAAGCTGCCCTTGCTGGCGCTATCCGCCGCATCCTGCGTAGCCACAATTGCGGCGCAACGGGGATTCATTCAAACGGGCGGATCATTTTCGCTGCCGTATCGTTTGGGCAACGCGTTGGTGGCCTGCATGGTTTATCTTGGCCAGATGGTCTGGCCAGTGGGACTGGCGGTCTTTTATCCCTGTCCACGCAACGCCCTGCCAGCATGGGAAGTGCCTCTAGCCGCGACATTGCTGGCGGGTCTATCCGCACTGGCATTTGGACTGCGGCGGAACCAGCCGTGGATATGGGCCGGGTGGCTCTGGTATTTGATAATGCTGGTGCCTGTGTTGGGAATTATTCAAGTAGGCGGCCAGGCCCATGCGGATCGATACACCTACCTGCCGCAGATAGGGATTTATATTTCGGTAGCCTGGCTGGCGGCAGAGTGGCGGGTGAGCCGTATGGCTCTTGGGGGCCTGATGATCGGCGTCCTTGGTGTGCTGATGGTCTGCGCCTGGCAGCAGACAGCGTATTGGCAAAACAGCGAAACCTTGTGGACCCACACCCTCGCCTACACCACAGACAACAATGTGGCCGAGCTTAACCTCGGCAGCGCTTTTCTGAAAAAGGGACAACTGGACGAGGCGATTGCCCATTTTCAAAAGGCGCTGGAGATCAAGCCTGACTACGCGGATGCCCATAACAACCTCGGCAAAGCTCTTTTGCAAAACGGACAACTGGATGAGGCAATGGCTCAATTTCAAAAGGCGCTCGATATCAAGCCCGATCATGCGGAAGCCCACAACAACCTCGGCGCCGCCCTTTTGAAAAAAGGCGGAGTGGACGAAGCGATTCTCCATGACCAGGAGGCGCTGCAAATCAGGCCCGACTTCGTGGAAGCGCACGTCAATCTCGGCAACGCCCTCTTGCAAAAAGACAGAGTGGACGAAGCCATCGCTCATTACCAAAAGGCATTGGAAATTGAACCGGGTTTGGCGGAAGCGCACTACAATCTCGGCGTCGCTCTCAGACAAAGAGGGAGTGTGGACGAATCCATCACGCAATTCCATCAGGCAATGCAACTCAAGCCCGATGACGCGGCCAGCTACAACGATCTGGGCACGGCTCTTCTGCAAAAGGGGGAACTCGGTGAAGCGATTTCTCAATTTAAAAAGGCGCTTGCGATCAAGCCGGATTACGCGGACGCCTCTTACAATCTGGCCCTTAGCTTTCATAAACAGGGACGGATGGACGAAGCGATCGCCCAATACCAAAAGACATTGGAAATAAAGCCCACCCACGCGGAAGCCCACAACAATCTCGGCGACGCTCTTTTGCAAAAAGGCAGAGTGGACGAAGCGATCGCCCATTTTCAAAATGCGCTGGAAATTCAGCCGCGCAACGCGGAAGCGCACATGAATTTGGGCAGCATCTTTTTTCAACAGGGCCGCATGGATGAAGCAATCGCGCATTACCAAAAGGCATTAGAAATCAGGCCGGACTACGCGGCAGCCCGTGAGAATCTGGAACGCATCAATGCGCTGCGCAACCCTGCAAAATGATTTGGCGTTTGAGATGGTTGGAACGAGTCCGTAATATGGCGGCCACATGAAGAGGCAGAAAAAGCGCCCAGCCAACCAACAGGCCGAGCGGCCTGCGGTGTCTGCCAGGAAGCCAGGCGCGGGTGCCGTTGAGGCGGCCAAGGAAAACCATGAAATTCCCGGGTTTTTGCCATCCTCGTGGCATCACGATTGGCTGCTTGGGTTATTCCTGCTGCTTGCCACCATCATTGCGTATCACCCGGCGTGGCACGGCGGGTTGATCTGGGATGATGACAAATACGTCACCGAGCCGGGCCTCCGTTCACTCAACGGTCTGGCCCGCATTTGGATTCAGCTTGGGGCCACCCTGCAGTATTATCCTTTTGTTTACAGTGTCTTTTGGGCGGAGCACAGGCTGTGGGGGGACGCGACGGCGGGTTATCACTGGGCCAACATTCTGCTCCACGTTTTTTCGGCCTTATTACTGGTAAAAATATTGCGGCAACTGAAAATACCCGGAGCCTGGCTGGCGGCGGCCTTATTTGCCCTGCATCCGGTAGAAGTGGAATCGGTGGCGTGGATTACGGAACTCAAAAACACGCTGTCAGGTGTGTTCTATCTGAGCGCGGCGCTGGCCTACTTGGGATTTGATCGAAAACGAAAACGGGGGAATTACGTCGCAGCCCTGACACTATTCGCGTTCGGGCTGATGTCGAAGACTGTCGTTTCCAGCCTGCCCGCGGCGTTGCTAGTGATTTTCTGGTGGCAACGCGGGAAATTATCCTGGAAGCGGGACGCGCTCCCGCTGCTGCCATTTTTCATCGCCGGGATTGGGTTTGGATTATTAACTGCATGGATGGAACGGACGTTTATTGGCGCGAAAGGTTCGGAGTTTAATTTCTCCATCATCGAACGGTTTCTCATTGCCGGACGGGACATTTGGTTTTATCTTGGCAAACTCATCTGGCCAGTGGATTTGGCCTTTATCTATCCCCGCTGGAACGTCAGCCAGGCGGTGTGGTGGCAATATCTGTTCCCGGCGGCGGCATTGCTGCTTTTCGGCGTGCTGGTGTGGCGGCGGTGGCGCGGGCCGCTGGCAGGGCTGCTCTTCTTTGTCGGGACGTTGTTTCCGGCGTTGGGTTTTTTCAATGTGTATCCATTCCGCTATTCATTGGTGGCCGATCATTTCCAGTATCTGGCCAGTCTTGGGCCTTTGACATTGGCCGCGGTTGGAATCACCATGGTGTCTGGACTTAATGGAAGGAGAAGACCGTTCCTTGGACTGGCGTTGTGCGCAACGCTATTGTTGATTCTTGGAACATTGACGTGGCGGCAATGCGGGATGTATGCCGATGTCAAAACGCTCTGGCAAACAACCATTCGCCTGAATCCCGAGTGCTGGATGGCTTATAACAACCTTGGCCTGATCCACCGCCAAGAGGGAAAGATGGATGAGGCGATGGCTCAGTTTCAAAAGGCGTTGGCAATCAATCTCGGCAATGCGGAAACCCACAACAACCTCGGCAGCGCTCTTCTGCAGCAGGGACAAGTGGATGAGGCGATGGCTCAATTTCGAAAGGCGCTGGAAATCAAGCCAGACTACGCCGCCAGCTACAACAATCTGGGCAACGCGCTTCTGCAAAAGGGAAGAGTGGACGAAGCGATCAGCCATTTTCAACACGCTTTGCAAATTGAACCAGATTTCGCGGAAGCGCACTACAATCTAGGCAACGCTCTTCGCCAGAAGGGGAACATGGACGAAGCAGTTGCCCATTACCAAAAGTCATTGGAAATCGATCCTGACAACGCCGAAGTCCACAACAACCTCGCCAATGCTCTGATGCAAAATGGACAAACGGATGAGGCGATTGCTCATTTTCGGAAGGCGATGGAAATCAAACCGGACTATGCGGAAGCCTGTTACAACCTCGGCAATGCTCTCATGCAAAAGGGGAATGTGAGCGAAGCGGCCGCCCTTTTCGAAAAGGCGGTGGAGATCAAGCCCGACTACGCGGCCGCCCACAACAATCTCGGCAATGCGCTTATGCAAAAAGGAAACGTGGCGGAAGCGATTGCCCATTTTCAGAGCGCCCTGCAATTCGATCCCGCCAATCCTACCATCCAAATTAATCTGGCCTGGCTTCTGGCGACTTGTCCGGAAGCTTCATTGCGCGACGGACCCAAGGCGGTGGAACTAGCCCAACAGGCCAATGCAACAACAGGCGGCGCCAATCCAATGATTCTCCACACACTGGCCGCCGCTTTTGCCGAGGCTGGACAATTTGGCGACGCCCGGAAGAACGTCCAAAAAGCCATCGAGTTAGCGAGCGCCTCTGGGCGGAAAGACATGGTGGAGCATTTCAATGGCGAGTTGAAGCGCTACGATGCGGGGCTGCCCTTGCCTCGGTAAGGGAGGACGCTGTTCTCTAGCGCTACTGCACAACAACCCCTTTGCCCTTGGGGTTGATTATTGTGGCGGATTGCTTGGGTTGTCCGGGAAATAGACCCGATAAAATATCGTTATCGGATTATGTTGGCTGCTATCGGTGAAACTCCATGAGCCGTTCGCAGCGGGAGTGACATTGCCCGCCTCAGACCATGGCCCTTTTACAGTCGGCGCGCTTTCGACTCCGTACATGTACCCAGGAATGCCGCCACTGCCGCTGAGTGTCGGGTTTCCGCTGCCGTTGATCGCCGGATTGATAATGGAACCTACATCGTTTCCCGTGGGCACGAACACCAGAACCAGGCTGGTGCCGGTATTGCCCACAAAAAACTGGCCGCTGCCGAGCGGATTGGAGAAACCGGCGGTGTTTACCGTGAACGCGCCCGGACTGAAACCGGTCACGGAGCTTCCTGTGGCAATTGTCCAAGTGTAGGTACTCGTGTTGACAAAATTGGCCACGTTACCCGGCGCGCCGGCATTGAGCGAAGTCAACGCGATCGTGAATGGGCTGGCGCTAGTCGCCTGCACATTAATGACACCAGACACTGCCAGCACGTCATTGCCAACTCCCGGCCCAGTCATGGCATCCTGCACTTTCACCACGTTTGTGCCGCCGCCTTGCAGCTCTGTCATGCCAGTGTTGGCCAATGTGCCAATGGTCGTGGAGGTTCCTTCGGAAACAGTCGAGCCGCTCGCTTCCGCCAATGTCCCAATCACAGTACCGGAACCTCCCAACGACTGTTGGGTCAACAGCGTAAGCGTGCCATCCGTCCGTTCGCTTGCATCCAGAGTCGCGCCAGGCGCAATGGTGATGGGCGACGGACTAACGTCGGGGGGAAGGATGAATCCGCCGCTGCCGGATAGCTCGAATGTTCCGGCGCTGATCGTCGTGGGGCCTTGATGGACCATGGTGCCGGTGAAAACCTGCGTGCCAGTGCCTATTTTAGTGATAGCAGTCTTACCATTGGGGTCGAGCACGACGCCGGCGTAATATCCATTAGCGTTGCCGTCCCCAATTGTCAGGGTGCTCATAAGCACATTGTCGCTGTTTTCCACCACCACGTTTGCAGGCATGACGCCTGCGGAAAATCCATACAATCCATTAATGGTGATGCTATTATTTTCGAGATTGAGCCTTGCGAGAGAGCCCGATACGGCGGAAGCCGAATAAAGCATGACGTCGCCCTTGCCAGCCCCGTGGGGAATTTGGGTGACGCCCCCGAAGCCATTACCACTTGCGGGAAATACGAGTTCAACAGTCCTGGCGGCGCTGGGGCTTGCCACTGGTGTTTCAATAATCAAGCCGCCCGACCAAATATTGTTGGCCGTTGTATTATTGAATTCGAAAACCGAGTTGGCGGGGGAGGAACAGAGATCAAGCGCCCCAGTGCCAGTGATGACACCTTCGAACTCGTAAGTGTCGGCGTTCTGTCCTGTTATTCTACAGGCGGCCGCTGGTGGGGTGAGAGCTATGACTTGGCTGGCGGTGAACGTGCTGCCAGGGCCCAGCAGTGTGATTACGCCTGGGCTAGTGAAGGTGACCCCCGAGTTGAGCAACAGCGCACCGGGGTTCATGGCGCCCTGGGTGCCCGAGTCTAGCTGAAGGCCGGTGCCGGTTCCCTGAGAAAGAAAGAAGTTGTGGCTCTCACTTGTAACGGCGGCACTATTGTTGTAGTAGAGGGTTGCGCCAGGTCAGATGTAAATCGGACCACTGCCCCACGAACTGCCCGCCTGGATTTGACCCTGAAGGATGTACATCCCTCCGGAGTAAGTGTTGGCCGAGGAGGACATTGACATCGAACTGACGCCAACCTTGACGACCGCAACTTTGCCGCTGCTAGAGTTGTCCGTTATGGATGAAGCAACAGTTGCCACGTTTGGGGCAAAGTTGTGTTGGGTTGAATCGTTGCCGCCAAAGACAATCGTACCTCCAGCGCTGGTTATGCCGGCGGTGAGAGTGCCGCCAGTGACGGTAAGAAGACTTGGATTGACAGTGCCATTGAGGGCATAGATGCCACCAATGCCGCTGGTCCCTCCCAAGGTCAGGGTGCCGGTGACTGTAAGGGTGTCTGTTTGGGTGCCAGCCTGGATGGACGTAATCGTGTTGACGATCGCCCCGGAAGCGGTATAGGTGCCCGTGGCCCCGGAGGTGTTAAACTTAATATTCTTGGTGGCGCCGGTACCGATGGAGCCAGAGCTGATCACGGTGTAAGAGGCACTTGGATAGGCAATGATGTCGCCACCGCTAACAGTCGCCAAACCCGTCGGGTTGCCGGTACTTATGTTGTACATAAGCCCCGCGCCGCCCAAACCGGAAATCAACCCCGAGGCGTCGTTCGCGAGGGAGGTGCTGATGGTGCCAGTGGAATCAAAGAAAGCGACGCCGCCGGCGTTGGGCACGGTTGTGCCGAGGACGCCACCCGAATTGAGCGTGAGGGTGCCACCTAAAGCCAAACTTACCGCAGGATCGCTGAATGTGTAATAGCCCCAATCAAGGTTCAAATTCAGATTCACGGTTTGGAGTCCAGTGGATCCATTGGTAATTCCGATAATATTGCCGGAGGCTTGACCGGAAAGAAAAATGCTGCAGCCGGGGCCGTTGAAGAGAGTGTAGCCGCCCGTGTTATAGGCACCCGAATTGAAGGTGATGCCGTACGTCGTGAGTGCGCCGCTCAAATTATCGTCGAGGCTTCCAATGCCCGAGCTGCCGAAAACAAGCGAGTCTCCGTTCATGGGTGGGGAATTGCCTCCGGTCAAGTTGGCATTGGCCCACGTGTTGCCGTTGAAGCCGGTCCATGTATCTGTGGCCGCCCAGGCTGGCTGGCTGGCGGACCAGAGAAGGGCAACGGTGGCGAGAGCCGGGCAAATCTGCGATGTAAAGATGATTTTTTTGGTCGTGGTTTTCATATTTTGCCCTGCGGCCTGTGAATCGCCTCAGAATATTGTCCCTGGCGTGCAAATTCAAATAAAAAAGGCGGACATCGCAGGGAAGTTAACCGCTTAACTAGTGTTTGGTTTTTCCCCATCATAAACCATTGTTATTTCGTGACTTGAGCATTCTCCAATTGGGAATCCATGACACCAAGGGCGGGGACGGCATGAGTTTAGGCATGCCTCTTTTCATCCTCGTTGTCGATTTCAACACAGGATATCATCGGCAAGAACAAAACTTTATTAAGCAGGTAAATGGCGCAATCCAACACGATGCTGGCCGCGCAAATACAATCAGAGATGAAGTTTTATCAAGCAGGCCGGCCTTTCCATGGCCCTGAATAATATATGGACAGGGCTACTGGCCAGCGGGGTCGGCGGGCGGAAAGATGGGACTCGCATCGGACTTCTCATCGGGCATGATTTCGGAGGCGGCTGCTTCTTTCTTGTCCGCCTTTTTCTCGTCCTTTTTATCCACCATCAACTCCGCCCGATTGCGGATGAGCGGATCGATCAGCCAGCTATTGACCAGGTAGGTCCAATGATCCAGTGACTTCTCCTGCTGCAGTTTGTCCTGAAGCTTCTTTAGCTTGTCCTGGAATTCCTTGTCGGCGGTCTTCTTGTAATCCGGTTTTTCATCCTTGCCCGCCACCCGTTCCGTTGGGAAATCTGCCGCGACAGCCACGGTCATATTATAATTGTTCTCCGGATTCTTGGCGCCGATTTTGAGGGTGTAGGTAAAATGATCGAACGTCCCGATGGTCACCACCAGCAGCTTGTCCAAACCGGTCTTGGCCGGAGCGGTATCTTCGGCGACATCGACAAAACTTGGATCGCTGAGCGTGCCGGCCAGAGATGAAACTTTGTTGCTGTCGAATAGCTCGCCCGGTTTTATGTTCGCCAGAACCCATGGGCTGGTTTCGCTGGCGCGGGTCAGACTCCATGAATTGGTCGCGTTGGTGGACACGAAGGAGATGGCATTCGGCTTTTCGACTTTGAAGAAGTCCTTGTTCAGCCATTCGGCGGGTTTGGGATCCACGCTGTTGAGCGGATCGGACACAGTCAGGACCTCATGAGGATCGCTTTTCAACATGACAAAACGGCCGTCGGGCATTTCGACATCGCCATACGGCATGGGTGAAGGACGATCCGATTTGCGGGTGTGCTTTTTGCCCAGCAGCAGGGTTTGAAGCGCCTTATCGTGCGCGTCTTTGAACTCGACGAGCGTGGCGGAGTCGGGGCCGCTGCCCGGATCGGTCAAGTGCATGCGGGCCAGTTGCGAGGAGCCAATCGGCTCGGCCTGGGCGATTTTTAAGTCGCCCATTTTAATGAGCAGCTCGCTGATTTGGGAAAAGTTGGCCGGATAATCGTTCCGTTCCCGCACGCGCCACCGGTCCTCTTTTTTTTCCAGGTTCAAGTCGCTCTCGCCCTTGATATGCACGGAAGCGACGTCGTTGACCTGGAAATTTGGCAAGACTTTTTGGCCGAGTTTGCTCCCGGAAGCGTCCCAGGATTCCTGACTGCGATTACGCAGCATCAAGCCGGCCCCGCCAAGAACAACCAGGGCCGCCAAAAGAAGGATCAATTGTTTGCGATTCATTTTGCGGCAGTACGTTTAC
>Ga0182024_10006026_pt1 | contig 26839 bp, 23 predicted proteins | sample P32metaG_FD_120480 | JGI IMG/M metagenome (GOLD analysis project Ga0182024, IMG submission 120480) | Permafrost microbial communities from Stordalen Mire, Sweden - P3-2 metaG (Illumina Assembly) | ecosystem: Environmental > Terrestrial > Soil > Wetlands > Permafrost | place: Sweden: Stordalen...
GATTCACGTCGTATTTCCCGTTCTACGCGGAAGTCGTCGTTTCTTTATCGAGAAAGGGCGGCGCTGGAGCGTCATTGAGCATCTACTTCTCGATGCCGTCAGCCGCGAACCGGCTTCGGCACCGGATCTCGCCGAAGAATCGGGACTGCCACGGCGAGTAATCGTCGAGGCTTTTATCCGCCTGATGCGGGCCGGCTGGGTGGAAATTGCAATAACTACAGACGGTCCTGTGTTCAGGGCCACGGCGGCTGGCGCAAGCAAGGCTTCACTTGACCAACTACCGGCAGCGACGCTCATCGAGCCGGGTTGGCGCAGTTTTGCAATTGAACAGATCACCGGCGGTGTTTTTCGTGCTCGTGAATTGGATATACGGCCTACAAGCCGTCTCCCGACCACAAATAAGGACCAGGAGGTGATACACATTCCGGCTTCTTTATCCGCCGAGGCGCAAGATCTCCGGGCGGTTTTTGCCGCGATTGAAGGCGAGGACGAGATGATCGTCGGAGTCGATAGACGGCCGGAGAAATTGGTCGAGAGATACGGCGTCGTAACAGTCCGCGAGGGTATTATTGAAGGCCTGCCGGGCCGCGCAAACCCAATGCTCCGCCTGCTTATCGCGTCAAAAGCAAAAGAATGTTCTGATGCTCTCCTCAAAGCGAAAAGCGATGCGACAACAGACGCACCCGAGCCAGTAGCTGCTCCTGTACCGGCTGCGGAGATTGCCCATGAGCCCGTCGAGGCCCCGCACTCAATCCCCGCACTGTTCGACCATGACGACGTGATAATCGACGGGCCAGAACATAGTGCAGCGCTCGACAAGATCATGCGCAACGCGACCGAACGGCTGATTATCCATTCAACGTTCATCACAGATACGCGCGCGCAGGCGATGATGCCGGCGCTGCTGCATGCCTCGGGCAAGGGCGCGAAGATTGATATTATGTGGGGTCAAGATGACGTCAGCGGCGAAACTAGCAGTTCGCGCGCCGCGGCCGCTGGGCTTCAGCGAGCCATTTCTGATGCGGGAAGATCAGACGCCATCAGGGTCCACCCGTTCTCGACGAACTCTCACGCAAAGATTGTTATAGCCGACAATGGCAGGGGAGGTTGGCTTGCTCTTCTGGGATCATGCAATTGGCTCGCATCTGATTTCTCGAGTTTCGAAACGTCGATTCGGTTGCGTGATCCGGCGCTCGTCGGAGAGCTTATTAGCCGCCTCGCGCTACTGGACCGTGGGCGACCAGGCTTATGGCACGAACTTGCGATAGAAATGACCGTTCTGGGGCGGCGAGTCGAAAGTCTACCTCGCGCCCACGGTCGTACAACGCCCATACGCCTCTTATTTTCTCCCGATCACGCAAAGCTCGTGCTGGAAGCTCGAGACCGCGCCAAAGCACGCATCTTTGTGACGAGTCACCGTTTGGGAATCGCCGCCCGACCCATGACGCTTCTTCCGATCCTTGCGGCCGTAAAAACTAGTAACATCACGGCATCGGCTTTCTTCGGTCGTACAACGGGGGCTTTCTCAGGGGCCGATAGCGCCGGGCTCACACGCGAGTTTGCGGAGGACGGTGTGGCGATCCGCCCAGTTCATCGGCCCCGTCTACATGCCAAAGTGCTCGGATGGGACGATGACGCTTTGTCCGTCAGCAGCTTCAACTGGTTATCGGCCGATCCGATTGATGCAGCGCGCTATCGCGAAATCGGCGTTTTGGTAGAGGCTCCGAAAATTGCAGAGAATTTCATTCGCCGTTTTGAGCACGCCCGCATCGACTGAGCCTATCCTGCGGTTCTAATTCTCTTCGTCTTAGTATCTTTCGCACCCCTGTCCCGCCAACCAAGGCGTCCTCTCTTTGTGCCCGGTTCTGCCGAGGCGCGCGGTTCTGTCAAAGCCGCTCGCTTCCGCACTGCGTTTGTGCAGCTCCGCGCCTTCGGTGCCCGTCGGTTCCCTCCGGGCAGCTTGTGACAGTCCCGCTTTTCCGCCTCGGCCTCCGAACGGGTCGAGGCCGCCATTGGGGCGGGCTCAGAAGCGAAAGGACAGTGCTATGACGAAAGAAACCAACAAGTCCCGCCCGACGCATCGCGTTTATGCGGTGACCAAGAACGGCGCGAAGAAGTTCTGGCAACCGATCGGAGCCATGTGGGCTCACGCCGAACTCTGACATTGGAGTGCCGTGACGCTGATAAGCAAACGGCCATTTCCTTATCAATCATTTAGGGCGCATAGTCGTATGTTTACGACACCACAGAGCCTACTGCTATTGATCTCTCGCCCGCCTCTCTCATTCAACGATCAGTTGACTGGTTGCTGCGTAGCGAATTACCAATTTGTTGACCGCGGCATCCCGCGGAAGCTTTTAGGCGTTCGGGCAGACGGGACTTATCCATCTCGCGTCGAACCATCAAAATTGTCACGCCAGTCGGCTTGCGGTTCAGGCGGCTTTACGGCACGCTGCTCCCGATCCGTTTGCGGACCGATCTCTGGTATATCCAGCGCCGCCGCCGAAGCGGCGGCAGTGACGAGCTAGATTGGTTGTTGGCTCCGGATGGGGCAGCGGAATTCGGCGAGATCGGTCTTTCACGCGCTAGGCCCAGACAGGTCGGACGCAGACTGGGACATGTCGGTTCAGCGAGTAAGAATTCACTGTCGGGAACGGCCTGCATCCGCCGGACGGCGACTCGGCCAACCAGCAACCATTGGCGATGGTCTTCCGCCCCCTTTCTCGCCTTTTCCCGAGCCGCGACCTCCTTAATCCTGCGTTCCAGCATTTCGCCCTGTGTTCAAGAACCTGTGCTTCAAGAACATGTAGCTTATTGCTTAAGCGCAGCCGTGGCATGGTAGGCCTCTTTGGGATTGCTGATGCTGCCAAATGGCACCAAAATCGCTAGAATTTCGTCGCCCACATTGGAAAGCCTTTGGAACGATGAACATCCCTTCTACCCTAGCGATCGATGTCAATAAGAACTTCGCACAACTCCTCGACTGGCATTTATCCCGAGGTACGCGCCCAAAAGGCACTCCAAAATTTCTTGGGAAGCCTTGGACGGACAAAGAGCTTGCGGGTGCCACGGGCGTTACCCAGAAGACAGTCAATAATTGGCGAAATGGTCGAACCCTTCCAGATATCGCACCGATTGAGCGAGAACTATTCGGCGATAATCCCGCTTATTCCGCATGGCAGGAAGAACTGCGCACGGCGCACCATGCCGCTCGCGTCCAAAGGTCTGTCCTTACGCAAAAGACTGCATCTATCACGGCGCTCGCCGCGAGCCGACCTGCTGAGCCGGACGAAGCCCGTCCGCAATGCTTACCAAACGACGCAAATGCTGCCCCTCCCGCTGCACCCCAAGCAGCCGAGCCCGGGCACCGCTGGCTAGGTCGTGCCGGAGATTATCGATCCTATTTAGCCCTGCGCGCCTTGGGCCGGGAAACATTTGAAACCATGCATGATGGCCACGGGCGTCTCATCGGAATTATCATAGTTCCGCTGGGAGTCGCTTCGGATTTGTGCACGCTCGCGGCACCGCTCGCGCACGTAGGGCTCGTCATATCACTGCTCGCACTTCTTCTGTCTGTCACATTTACAGCTGTGACAAAACGATTTACACGCCGGTCCGTGCTTTTCTGCACTTGCGCCTCTGTGTCCATTGTTGCCTTCGGCATAATCGTTGGCCTTCAATGGGTGGTTGGCGCGGGTGATGTAGGAGTAATAGCCAAGAAATTTCCGATCATCGCCGAATTGCAGCAGCGCACATATGATGAATTGCATAAACTTAGCGAAAGAATGGAAACTCGCTTGGACGACATTCAAAAAACCGAAAAAGACAACAGCAATAGACTTGGGAGGCTTCAACAATCGTTCGATCAATTTGCCTCTAACAATCGTACTGAAGTTGCGGCGATCGTCCAGTATCAATTGGGCATTGAACTTTCGGACATCAAAAGAGGGGCTGCTGAGGGAGACATAGGGCTGCAGGAGATTCAACGCGAGCTCGACGCAGGGGATGTCGAAACTGCCATTCAGTCACTTCGATCACGCATTACTGACCAAACAGACAAGCGGGCGAAAGACACCGCGGCCTCCTACCGCGCATTGGCCGCACTGGAGGTTCTTCGTAACCCCAATGCGGCGCTCGCCGACTACGAAGAAGCGCTCAAGCATCAACCCGACAATGTCGAAAGCTTAGTGGGTATAGGCGCAATAAAGATAGGGCAGGGTCAACTTACTCAAGGCGAGGCGGCTTTTCGCCGAGCTGCTCGGAATTTGCAACCGGGTGCCGATCCATTTATCCGATTTTGGATGCGTTTCGGGTTGGCCGCAAGCCTCATGTTGAAGCCCGATCTGCTCGGCGCTTTAGGTGCATTTCAGAGCGCTTACGATTCGATCTCATCTCTTGAAAACGACAACGACAACAACGAAAATTGGAGAATTGCGCGCGCTGAATCACAATTGGCGATAGGTACAGTGCAATCCGGCCTTGGACGATTTTCAGAGGCCTTGGCTTTACTAAAAAAAGGAGTTTCTGAATATAAGGAAACGAGGGGGCCGACAAAAGAAAACGGTTTTATCCTCCAAACCATTTTAGTATTGCAGCAGCTCAAAATCTGAGACGTTCTGGTTGCTCTAGAGAACTTTCCTGATGCACTCGTCGCCTATCAAAATGCTTATGAGATAATTAAGCGAAATATGGACGCCCTCCACGACAATGAATCGTGGCAGATCTATTTGGCACAGGCGTATGTCAGCATTGGCTTGGCTCTTAATGCGCAAGGAAAACCGCGTGATGCACTAGAAAACTACGAGAAAGCTCGGGCTATTCGGGAATACGTTGCCACTTCGGATTCCGGCAATACGTTAAAGACCGTCATGCTCGCGGCAACGTACAACTTAGTGGGCGCTGCTCTATTTAAGATGAATCAGTACGTCGACGCCGTCAAGGCATTTCAAAGCGCCCTCCAGATAAACGAAGGGGTCCTGTCACAACATTCAGGCGAAATACTTTGGCGGGAAACATCAGCGATTGCCCAGGTTGGGATTGGAGCTGCATTACTCGAACAGCACGACTTGACCAATGCACTCCAGTATTATCAGCAAGCCATATTAACTTTTGAACAGCTGATGTCGGTCGATAGTAACGTGATAATTATACAGCAAGAGCTCGCAACCGCCTACCTCGGTATTAGTGGCGTATTGATCGATCAAGAGCGATTGGACGAGGCGATAGGATATCTTATGAAGTGCCGCGTAATCGATGAAAGCATTGCTACGAAAAATCCAAACGACTCGGTAGCGAAATACCATTTGGCCCGATCGGACATACACCTCGCACAGGTCTTTGTTGGCCGAAAAGAGACAAACAAGGCGTTAGAGTTGTTCTTGGAAGGACGCAAAATAGTAAAGCTTTTGCCCGCTCCCGATGAGGTCGGGCGCCAAATGGAAATTGTCTTATTGAATGAACAAATAAGCGATCTATTGGTCGGTAGCAATCGGAAATCCGATGCGGTTGGATACCTTCGCGACAGCGTCGCAATTTTTGAAATGATGGCAAGAACGCGAGGAGATGAAGAGGTATGGAAAATTGGCTTGTCTGGCCTGTCAGATACACTTTGTGAGATTGGAGAGCTTATACTGAGCCAAGAAAAAGCTGATGACGCACTCGACTCGTTCAATGCGTGCCTGGAGGTTAGAAAACAAATGGCGAGCGCCCCGATGTCGAATGATGACGCAGCGCAATATCGAGTGGCGGAAGCCAAGGCAAAGATCGCGGACGCGTTGTTTAAACAGGGCAATCTATCGCGCGCGCTTCAGGCATACGGCGAGGCATTAGAGATTTTGCAGGGGCGAGGTGATCCAAATGAAGATCGATGGCAAGAAGATATGGAGGCGGTCAATACTTCGATCGGCGCAGTCTTGGAAAACCAAAATGATTTAGGGGGCGCCTTAGACCATTATAGCAAGGGCACAGAAATTTTGAAGCTTCTCGCCAAAAGCAATGCCGGCGGCGGCCGAGTATGGAATGAGGAATTGGCTGCGTCCTATGTTAGGCTTGGAAACGTTCTCGGAAAGCAAGGGAAAACGTCTGAGGCGTTAGACGCCTTTATTGAGAGTCTCGATGTAGATGCGCACATGATCGAGCAGAATTCGCTAAGCGTTTCATCTCAAGTTGATCTCATTGTACATGTTTGGCGGCACGCCATGCCGAGCGACAAGTTGCAAGATGTGGTGATGCGACTTGCGTCCGTGCTGTTGCAACTTAAGTTCATAAACAAATTGTCAAACGACCAAGCAGCATGGCTGTCCGAGGTAGAACGGCGTCTTACTCAAACTAATCCATGATGGTAGAGTGTTTTCTTGCTCGTCGACCGCGGCCCAGTGGGATAGGGGAGTTTAGTGGTGGAAAGGGCACCATCGCATGAACCAGGAAATTATCTCGTTTCTCAAGGCCGCGCTTGAGTGCAGCGTCTTTGTGGCCCCGCTGGAGTCGGGCTTGACCTATGAAGAGCTTATCGAGGTCGGCAAAAGAGCGGGCTATCAGCAGGGCGAAATTGATGACGCCTTGCGATTTATGACAACCCAAGATTTTAGCCAGAACAGACTACTTCCGGATGAAAGCGTCACAGGATCGTGGATGTTCCTTCATCGAGAGGATCCGGACTACAGGAATTTTGATGCGTTCGACTTCGTTGTTGCCGAACTCAATGCGCTAGCTAGATCCGAGGGCGCTGCCAACACCCTGCTACAGCGCAGTGTCATCGTCGAGCGGGCGGTCGCCAAGGGAATCCCGCGTCACGACATCGAGGTCGCGATCACGTACCAGGTGATGGCGGACATGCTCACTGAGAAGGATGGCGTGCTACGCTTTCCGCATAATAGTGGCGCTCGAGCGCTTCCAAGCAACCAGTTGAGGGCGAGACCTGGGCAGATTCCAAAGCCTCAGCGAAAGCGTGCATTCCCGATCGTCAAAGATGTCATAGAGCGCCGTACCGATGGCAGACCGCGGCATGCCGAACCATTCGACGCTTTTGCCGAGGAACTAGATAGACTCGGTTACGCTCCATTTCGGCTTTGGTGGATCCGGATTGTCGCCGAACTTCGGCAGACAGATGCGAACGCCGCTTCCCTCTCGGCTTCGGTCCTTAGTGCGGCTCTTGTCGAAGGCGCTTTGACATTTGTGGTAAAGCACGCGCGGAAAAGCAAACTCGGCGTTTTCCAATCGAAGGATTTCGACCGGGAGCCAAGGACCTGGAAGATCGACGACCTGGTGACGAGTGCAGCCACGGGCGGCTCGTCCGCGATCCTTAATTTGCAAACGAAGAACCGCGCGGAAGGCCTTATCCGCGCCCGACAGCGCATCCACGCAGGACGAATGCTATCCGATTTTCCAGCGGGGCCGCCTGACATTCGACCCGAAGAGGCGCGCGATGCGAAAGCGACCGCAGAGCAAGTGGTGCGCGCAGTCCTCGATTGGCTTCAACGGTTTCCCCCAGTCAGTGGTGGCGCCTGATTTTGCCATCGCCAGGGCGATCGGTGACGCTCTCCGACGCCGTGCAGCACGGCCAGTGCTTTGCCTCAACAGGCAACAGGCAGGTTCCGGACGAACGCCTGCCCGAGATGGGCAAGCAAGCGAGCTAAAGCCTCTCGGGCACGTCGAACCGCGCAGCGCTCTTCCAATCGGATCGAAGCGGCGCCCACAGCGAGGCGGACACATCGCGGGCAGGCATATGGGGACCGTCCAATACACTGGCATTTCCTTATCAGCCTTGTTGCGTGCCGACCGCTCGACCGCCTCCACCACACGCGGAGCCATTGACATATGTTCCCTTTTTGTTCACAATGGCCTTTCGCCGAAGGAGGCCGAGATGTCGGGCGGCGGTCTACAGCTACTCCTGCTGGCAATAGCGGCGGCCGGGGCGACGATTGCGGCGCTCTTCGCGATCCTGTGCTTGCGTAAAGTGTGCACGCCAACTGGCCTCACGGCCGAAACTGCAGCATCGATCCTCAGGTCAGAGACTGACATCGTGCGGACCGCGATCCAGGATCAGGCTAGGTGGCTTCGCCAGGAACTGGGCCAGTCGCTCACGGGCTTCCAAGAGCTAACCCTCAACGCCTTCGGCACGTTGCGGGACGGCATCGATAACCAGGTCCGTAGTTTCGGCGAGCGGCTCGACGGTGGCATCAAAGACATAGACGAGCGAGCGGGGGCCATCTCAGCCAAGTTGAACGACGACATGGCGCAAATGCGGACCGAAGCCAACACTAACCGTGAGAGCCTCAGAACGGCAATCGACCAAAAGCTCGATCAAAGCATTCGGCAGCAGGCCGAAACTTCAAAGACGTTCCGGGACGAGTTGGGCGGCAACTTTGATCGGCTCGGCAGCCGAGTTGCCAACTCGTTGGCCGAATCGAGCCAACTCCAAAAAGAGCGACTGGAGAGCGTAACGGTCGCTGTCACTGGCCTCAGCGAGCGGCTGGAAAAGGGCCAGGAAGGTCTTCGCGTCACGGTGGAGGGCAGACTCGATGCTATCCGCCAAGATAGCGCGGCCAAGCTCGATGAAATGCGACAGACCGTGAACGAGAAGCTGCAAACCACACTGGAGGCCCGGCTTGGCGAGTCGTTCAATCGTGTCGTCGAGCAGCTTGAGCGAGTTCATAAGGGCATTGGTGAAATGCAGACCTTGGCCGCCAATGTCGGTGACCTGAAGAACGTTCTAACGAACGTCAAGGTCCGGGGCACGTATGGCGAGGTCCAGTTGGCCCTGCTGCTAGAACAGTTCTTGTCGCCCGATCAGTTCGTGAGGAATGCTAGCGTAGGGACTAATGGTCGCGAACGCGTCGAGTACGCCGTCAAGTTCCCGGCCGACGGCGAACAAGTCCTCCTGCCGATCGATTCTAAATTTCCGCGTGAGGACTACGAGCATCTACAGGAAGCCATTGCAGCAGGCGACAGCAAACTAACCGCACATTATCGGCGAGAATTAGAGGTCAAAATCAAGGGCTGTGCAAAGGATATCAGCACCAAATACATCAATCCACCGCATACCTTGGACTTCGGGATCCTCTTCATCCCGACCGAAAGCTTGTATGCCGAAATTCTGCGGCAGCCTGGCCTGTTCGAGCAACTGCAGCGCGACTACCGCGTCATGATCGCTGGCCCGACGAATTTGGCCGCCTTACTAACATCCTTCCAAATGGGCTTCCGTTCGTTGGCCCTACGGAAGCGGTCGAATGAGGTCTGGCACATCCTGGGGGCCATCAAGGTCGAGTTCGACAAATACGGCGATGTGGTCAGCGGGCTTGCCCGACAGCTCAACACTGCCAGCAATTCGGTCGAGAACCTGGGCCGACGAACACGCGCAATGTCGCGGAAATTGAAGACCGTCGAGGCATTGCCGGAGCAGCAAACTGCCGAAAAAATTCTGGGCTTCTCATCCGGTGACGTTCTCGACGGCGGTGTCGAAGATGCCACGGACGGAGTCCAAATTCGTATAATAGGCCGTTAGAGAGTTCTCTTAGGTTTGGCGCCGCCGGATGAGCAGTTCCGGTTGCCTGACTCCCGACCCTCCAATATTCCAGAATTGCCGAGCGGATTGCTCGCCCTCCAACCGAAATCGGAGTTGCAAGAAGAGGCAATTGCGCGTTATCGTTTAGTCGGGTAACGACCATGGGGCGTTCAGATGTCTGCCCGGCTGCAACTTTTGCGGAGTTTTGTTGTTTGTCTTGGGTTGCTTTTTGCCGGCAGCGGCCAAGCGCAGAATTGCCATAACATTGATCCGGCGGCCAATCAGCCCTTGCGTTCCGTTACGCTCCCGCCTTCGCCTCCGAATAATTGTTCCATCCGACTGAACACAGGCTTTCCAGAACCGGACCCGGCATGCACGCCCGGAGCAATCAATCCAGGAGTCACAGAAGAGATTCTGCGTGATTCCCAATTCCGCGAGAATTGTTCGGCCAACCGTCGGATAACTGCCAGCGAAAAAGAACAGACCTTTACCTGGTACGCGATTGCGCCTCCAAAAAATAACACGGCGTCAAATCAAACCTGCGCATTAGATTACTTAATTCCTTTAGAGCTAGGCGGCGCAGATTCGCTGGAGAATATTTGGCCACTATGTGGGCCTCCGGGTGCACCGCTCACTCATCGATACTTTCGGGAAAAAATACTGGTCAACCACTATCTAGTCGCTGAGGTTAGATCAGGAGGCATGGATCTCGCTGACGCTCAAGACGGCATCGTAACAGACTGGTCTCAATACATCGACTACGCATTAGCATTTGCTCGATCGAATAAGCTGCCCCGCCATCACCACTACTATGTGAGCCCGAACCGCTTACCCGTCCATACGGAAAACGACCCCCGCGTAGTTCGGCTCCTGATGGCCTCTACGCGAGTGATACAGAGAATGCCGCAACCAACGAATGGCCTCGAGCTGATTTCAACCGATCAGCGAAGCCAAACGCTGTCGTTTGGCGCTGCACTGGTCAGGGTGCCGGATAAGCATGTCGCAGGGACAGTGGAGCGTCCGTTTTGCTTGTGCCTTTTTGGACTAACATTATACAAGCAACCGCAAAATCAGGTGAAACATTTCATACTAAGATCAACAGTTTGGCTTTCGCAAGACGACTTCATCGCTGAGGTGAGCAACAGCAATAACCACCAAGTACTTGTGTTCGTGCACGGGTTCAATACGACATTAGAAGATGGATTATTTCGTCTCGGACAAATCGTGTTCGATGGCAAATTTCAAGGGGTCCCAATTTTGTTCTCCTGGCCTTCCAAAGGAGGGGCTGCGGACTATGCGTCTGACGGTGATGGTGCGCAGTACTCATTGGACGGATTTCGGCAACTGATGAAGTTGCTACAGGATGATCCAGATGTTTCTGCGATCCACGTCGTAGCGCACAGCATGGGAAATCGGATAGTGCTAGGATCGCTAGAGGACCATCCTCTCCAGCCGAACTCGCTTGGGCAACTGGTGTTAGCGGCGCCCGATGTTGACCGCGACGTTTTTACGATTGAGGAACCGAAGATAGCAGGGTTTCGAGGCGTGACCTTATACGCTTCATCAAAAGATTGGGCGTTGAGACTCTCGGAGAAACTCCATAGCGATTTTGCTCGGGCAGGCGATGTGCCGACTCCTCCAAGTACTCCTATTGTGCTGCCTCCGATGGATACAATTGATGCGAGCCTACTGGGCAGCGATTTGTTGGGTCTCAACCACGACACGTTTGCCGCATCAGCTGCACTCTGCGATATTGGACGGCTATTGCGCGATGGCACAAAGCCGCCGAATATACGAACACCCGCGATTCAGGCGTATCCGGGACCACCATCGTACTGGAAGTACGTTACGGCGGACAATACGTGGAAACCGAATACCGGCTGTCAATAGTCGTTCGATCACTGTCAAAAAATGCTGACTTCGGGCAATACGTGACGAGCTTTGGGAGGAGGCGGCGATCTATGAGGTCATCGCTCACGGCGGGCGATAACGTAAACGCGCAGATTGGTATGCCTTCCCTGATCCGAACCGTCGAGGCAGGAGCAAGGGCAAGCCGAGCGTTTAATTCCGCAGCCGACCAATCCGCGATGTCCAGGGCGGTACGTGGCCGGCGTCGGCAATAGTGCCGCTTTGCTGGCGGCCTCAGCAGTCACCGCGTGGGCCATAGCGAGCGGCCGACTGCTCGCTTTTCCGACGGCCGGTGTTGACCAGATCCTTGGTGTCGAGCCCGCCGTACTGGCGCATCCAGGTCGCGTAGGTGTGGCAGACGGTGTGGAAAATGGTGGGAATTGGCGCTTCACTTTAAATTCGCGACCCGCGTGTTTCAGGATTGCCGAAACCGGCGTGAACACTTCCCGATTGCGTGTTGCCGGCGAAGGGGTAAGAGCGCCGACGCGGCCTCTTCGATCGAGTCCAGGTCGATCAGCCGCAGGGACGTCCCGCCGAAGGTGACTGGCGTCGGTGAACGCCGCCTTTCTCGGCGAGTATGCCGACCGCAAATCGACGATGAAGTGTGTCGAGACGGAAATGGAGCGGCGGATGGAAGTGGTACTGAAGGGTTTCTGCTCACTTTGTCGGGTTTTCTAATTCGCAAGAAAGGCGTGGGCGTCCGCTTAGGGCTTCGGCGGCTCCTCAAAGCCCACGACCAGAGCAGTAAAGTCATGCGGGGCAGACGAACCGTCGGCACCACTCGTGTTTAGCGCATGGGACCAGACGAAAAATTTATCCGGCCCTAAAACCCGCTTGATCCAATATGTATCTGTGATGTATGTAACCTCCGCGGAGCCGGAGACCACAGGAATGAAGGGCAGCTTTTTGGGATTAGGGAACGCGATCAATCCTGTAGCGGCGTCATAAGAAACGCCATCGCTGCTTAATACAAGCTTGCTTTGCTTAACCTGTGCTATTGCAAGGATGCGCCCGCCTCCCAACGACTTCTGCGAAGCATCGATAGAATCGATCTTACCTGCAAGGGCTTTCAGGTCTGCATCGGTCTTGGTAGCTGCCGCTATGCGCAACTCAGATTCAGATTTTTCAAATTTAGCAAGATCTGCTTCTATCTTACGAATTTCGCCCAAGGCGGAGCCAACCTGGGCCAATCCAGCCTCAAAGCATTCGCGTGCCGACATCGTGTCGGTGCAAGTGGACTGCGCCCTCGCTGGCTGTCGAAGCTAAGATACAAAAAATCGAGAAAAGAAAAGCATGAGACATTCGGCACATCATATGTCTCCCTGGGTTCAGCGAGAAGCCAAAAACCACATTTCGAATTTTGTCACGTAGACTTTGGTGTCGGCATTTGCCAGTTGCGTTGCAAGCGGATCTTGCGCGATACATCGGTACCGCCGAGCTAATTGTGACAACCGCGTGTAGTTGAATTTAATGTCGGAGACAGTGCTGCTGTTATCCAAATCACGCATGTACACACACTTGGTAATCCTGTACCAATTGGTTGTGTCCGTGCTATCGGGCCGGGTCAAGAAATAGCCGAGGGCTCGGTAACAAGCATCGGCCGGATGCGGGATGGTCGCAAGCTGACGAAAGTAGTCAACCAAACCCTCAAAAGTCCCATTGACTTTACAATCGATATCATCGACGAGAGCCGCAATATCTCTATTAACTTTGTCTTCTAAGTTGGCGGCTTCCCGGGTTGCCGATAATATTATTTTTTGGAAGTCCCCTGACGTTCTGTCGGCCAAATCTCCAGCCGCGTCTATGATTTTGAGTAAGCCGTCCGTAGTTTCGGATACGATCTTATCGGCGCGATCCCCAACTTGGCCGATTCGAGCGCTCAGATCATCGTTTACCCTTCCTAAGAAGGGGCTCAGTCTGTTGTCAAAAAGATCGGCCATTGCCGCTATGAAAGCGTCCCTCGCGGGACCGATGAGGCTATTGGCTTCGGACTGAATTCCTTGGTCGATGCGTTGGTTGAGGCTCCAAACGACGTCGCATCCGCCTTGAAAACAATTGCCCACATCTTTCCCTAGATTGAAGGCGTATGCTTCAGACCAGGGAGTTAAACTTATAAGTAATATGATGACTATCCGTTTCGTCGTGCCCATGCCAAGTCGATCCGAGAAGGTGGTTTCTAGCGCGTCAAAGAATGCAACCTATACGTTTAGACGTTTCGTTTCAATGATTTCGCGACGTGTGAAGGCTTTTCCACAGGTTTCCCAACCTTCGCGCCTCGCTCGGCTATTCGCCGGTCTGGGCCGAAATGAGCTGTTGGCCGAGAGTTCGAGAAGAGGCCGTCCATAGTGCCCAAAAAAGAACCCACCAAAGACGATCGGTGCGCCATAAGGTTCTTGTCACGCTGATCGCACAGTTTTTGAAGAAGCGCTAATGCGTCGCCAGCATGCTAGTCTTCGCGGATGTTCAAATTCGGATCTCGCAGCAGCGTTGACACATTCCCGAGCGCCTGCGGCGATGGCCGCGTGTAATAGTAATGATGGTCGGCTGCGTTGATTGCCTCATCGCATAGAGGAGATCGGAGACATTCGTCTTCAATTTGCGTACCGGCTCTGGACCTGTCCTCTGGGCATTTCAGATGATGCTGCAGGCTTATTTAATATAGGGAGGGATTTCTCGCCAAGTTCCGTGCGCCGGATCGGGCGTCCGCGCTAACGACTAAAGGGTCTAGGAATTCGTGCCGGCGCTTTTAAAAAACAGCGAGGCAATGGGCGATCGCTGTGGCTCGCCTGGGACCCCCGATTGCGTTGCAAAGTCCGTTTTGCAACGACGCCCAAAAAATGGATATGGCGTGTAGAGATAGGGGGCCTCATCGCCCCATATTAAACTCATCCGCGACTTCGGTGGCGCGCTGAGGTCGTTGGCTTGCCTACCGTTCAGAATCTTTCGTGAAAATTCGTTGCCCTGCAAATCCCGACTTTTCCAGCACAACCATCCATCGCAGATGGCATGTCTTTGGTGACTCGTTAGGGCCCGAAATGTCGGTCTCAAGCTTCTATGCTAGCAGCTTTGTAGCTCAGCGCGGGGAGGGCGGATGTTGCTTGCATACGGATAGCAACGAAATTGGCACAGGATAACAGATTTGGATTCTTGACTATCTCGTCCAGTCGAGTCAACCTGGGCGTGCAAAATCGTGACCGGAGAGTGACCGGCCGGACTTCGCGCTCGGCCGACCGCTTCGGGGTCGGCTGTATGATTCCTACATCAAACGGGGAGGCACGCCGTGGCTCGAATTTTGCAGCGAACGCAGTCACTCCGGTTCCTTTATTCGCTGTTGATCTTATGCGTTATGTGGGTCTTCACAGTGTCGGGATACGCGCAATCTCCGCCAGCACCGCTCCTGCAAAAAGGCGCTTCACCAGTCGATTGGTGGTTTGTATTCAAATTCAACACGAAATTTTTTCCAGGCTGCCTAGCGAATGCGAAGCGCGCCTGCATATTCGGTGGGAATATACAAGAGTATCCTAAAGGTTTTGGCCTTCAGTCCATTTCCGCCAGTAGCGTAGATCCAACATTACATAACGACAACGGGTGTCTTGGCGAAAGCACCGACGATCCAATCGGCGCAACCTTCGATGAGATCTATAACGGTGCTTACAACTACGTCGTCTGGAATGATCAATTTTACGATGATCCAGACCTTCCTGCTTGTAAGGGTAAGACGTTTTGTGACGCGCCGTGGGGTCACTCCAAAGGCGTACTCGCCTGGAATGGTCAGGGGGACGGGTTGATCATGCAGGTATCGACGCCGAATTGGCCGGGTTCAGGTAGCGCCAGTTTCCCGCGGCAGAATGGCAATACTCTTGGATGTACATCAAAAAATGACGGCAGCCCTCAGAACAATATATGGGTTAGTCAGCATTTCTTCGCACTGCGACTCAATAAGTCCGACGTCATCGCCGTCCTGCGCGCGCTCCAACGAGCCAGCGTCGTCACTGAACCCGACGCTGGCCTCGGGAGTCAGTCTCAGATCATCAGGAATGGTGGTCCCGATGACGTTCAAAAGCTTGTATCAAAATTAGGACAATTGTCAGACGATACTTCTGTTCTGAACTTGACGCTCTCTAGCGGCGTTCAAATTATCGCCAAGCCTCCGAATCTGCATGTGCCGCCTTGGCAAATGGTGTCTGCAGTCCTAGGCGGCGTTCAATTGACAGTAGCAACTTGGCTAACAGGTCCACATCAGATCGACGACACTAAACGCAGCAATCCAGGATGTTGGGACCAGACGCTCGAGACTCCCGGCGCGGTTACGAACGCTGATACGGGAACTTGGATGAAAAAAATTTTTGGGCTGACTGGAGGACCGAGCCCCGATCGAAACCACGCAAAAATCGGGGTCTCTACCCCCGCCAAATTTGCCATTTTCGGCGATCTGAATCAGGAAGGCAGCTTGTCGGAGCCGTGTAATGTCTCGCAAAATACCAGAGGGGGTATATTTTTTGCGGTCGAAAACAAAGCTCTCTCCGCCTCCCTAGGCAAAATGATGGATGTTGACGAAGCCCTCAAACTTACATTTATCTCCGCTGCGAGATTTTCCAACATACAGACCCTCACGCAAACGGCTGAGAAGGCTGACGGGCAGCTTGAAAAACACATTACCCAACCGGCCGCGCAAAAGCATAAGCTTCGAAAACGGCGGCAACACTCCTCCCACTGAATCGGGGGGCGCATCACGGGTCAAAGTAAAAGGTAAGGGCTCACATGAGCGGCATAGTGTCGTCGCACTCATCACTGCCGCTCTTCCAGAGAGCCACTTACCCTGATCGGAATTTGCGCCCTGGGTTCCTATGCGCTTGCTAAGATGTCGTGCTGATCGAGCTTCAAATCCTGGAGCGCTTTTAGGAGAACGGCGTACGCATCCGATGTCGTCGCCGAAAGTCCCTGCGTGTTGCCCCAAAATATCTTAAGAGCTGCCGAACCAGCTGCCGAACTGCCTGCGGTAATCAAAGCGGTTTGCAGCGCCGCCCTTTCACCTTCATTCCCGACACTAACAACAACCGGATCACTCGGAATAGGAGCCGTTCTTGCAAGTTGGCGCAAGACCGTTCCGGCGTCCGAAAATCCTGGTTGCTTGGCCAAGTCCAGAATGACCCCGTCGTGCCCTGCGCCGACGTCAACGCTCCCACTATACACGGCCCGCGCCACGATCTCATGACCCTGAAGAAATTCAATTCGATCGAAACCGAGCAATGGATGTACGCCTGCCCGCTTCAAAAGCTGTGCCGGCATGAGAAAGTTTGAGGTCGACACCGGCGTGCCATAGCCTACGACCTTTCCCGCCAAGTCTTTTATGCTTGCGAAATTTCCATCGACTCTAGCGTAGAGTTGCCCAAAATAGACAACTCCTACGACGCCGTCTATTATCCTTTGGGCAACAGCGATCGCTCGCACTTCCTGGGACAGGCTATTTGCAAACACAAAACCCAGCGGATTCATGAGCGCGATATCAGCTTCCTTGCTCACCACTTGTTCAATCTGTTTTGGCACTTCCAACGGCGGCAATACCTCTATGTCAAACATCGGCGCGTTCAAACGCCTAAGTTGGTTGCTGACTTCGTCAGCAAAGATCCTAATTTGACGATCTATTTCCCGGGGCGGCACATTCTGCGTCAGCCAAGGATAGTAGCTCAGTTTATACAAGCGCCTTTCCCCTACGCCCTGGAGAATCCGCCCTTACCCCCACTTGGAAATTGAACCGCAGCTTACAATATTCCGCAATCTGTTGTGGGAGGAAATGGTCCCGACGCAAGCTAAGTGGACCCCCAGCACTGGGAGACAAGCATCTCCGTGCCGCCGGCCTCGTCTTGTGATGCTGGGACATCTTGCTAATCCCATGGGAGACTAAAGCGCCAATATATTTTGGTGGGATTTGCCGGCGGCGCTCTTCTCGACCGTGCCGTCAGTTTTGTAATAATAGACGTCTCCGTTTTCCATGAAGTACACTGGCACGGCTGAGAAAAATTTGTATTGCACCGCTTCTTCCTCTGCCAGGTAACCGCCATGCTTTTCGCCTGCGGGTATCACGTCGAATGTACCGGCACTGATAATTCGATTTTCCGTTTTCAATCTACCCTTGAGCAAAAAAAGGGTTTGAACAGTTGGATGATAATGGACGGGGAAAAGCGCGCCCTTTTCAATTTTGGCTAGCTCAATAGTCGTGCCCATGATCGGATCGCAAAATAGAACCTTGTTAAAGATACCAGGCCAAGGCATCCTCTTCCAAGGATATTTATCAGTCTCTCCGAGACACGAATACACTTTTGCTCGCTCTAATGCGTGCATCAGGGCCTCCCTGGGTTTCGGCATTTTTAGGTTGTACCTCTAAAATGCTACACGTCGTTTACGGTAAGGTCAATAGGCTTAGCTCCCTGTTGTGAGCGCTTAATACTTCCACCGACGCTGAGTTCAATCATTCGGGTATCTTCGTTGTGGCTCAGCGCCCGCGAACATGCCGAAGAAAATGCAGCACGTCGGAATTGAACAGTTGGGGGTCTTGCAAAAAGGCGAAATGACTGACTTGTGGTTCGATCAGAAGTCCACTGCCAGGAATTTCGTTCGCGATGAAGAGAGTGTCGTCTCGCTTAATCGCTTCATCACGGTCAGCGTCCACAACCCACGTAGGGGTGGAAATGCTGCGAAGAACTTGCTGCGTGAGGTTCGGTTCAGTTTGCCACATTTTGGTAATTTGAGCGAATAAGGAAGCGTAATCGCTCGGTGTTGCCGAAAGCTTCTTGTATTCGATCCTCGTTCGTTCCAGGTATGTTTTGAATACCGGGCTCTGCGACACATCAGCGACACCCGAAGGATTGGAGTTGGCTGCAAAAGCAAATAGCTTTGACAGCCGCGTAGGATGATGCACCGCGATGTTCAGCCCCAGAATCGCGCCATCACTCCAGCCGACTACAGCGGCCTTTTCAATTTTTAGAAAATCCATCACAGCTAGCACATCTGACGCCATAAGATCGTATCCGAGGGGTTCGCTGTTTCGCGTGCTACGCCCGTGACCGCGGCTATCCATTACGACAACTCGGTAACGCTTCGAAAGAGCAGAAATTAGGTTGCCCCAATAATTTGAATTCGCGAGACCGCCATGTAGTAGAATAACGGGGGTGCCGATGCCAAAGGCTGCATACCAAATTTGGACGCCGTTAACGGGGGCATGTCCTACTTTCGTTGGGGCCGGCAAATTCGGAGTGGGGGGGAGCGTGAGCCACGGTGGTTCTGCCAACGCGGTCCTCGGAAAAAATATAAGCAAAAAAAGCCATAGAGGGACGCGGCTAAACATTGCAGCACACTCCTGGGTTTGCTTAGGTTACAAAATTGCACGAGTATTTGTAGCTGATGGCACATCGCGGACATTCCTACGCCATGCGACGAAGTCCGCTCTTATCATACAAGCTCTCCGCTCCGTCTCGAAGGGCGGAAGTCGCAGCATCTCGTCGCACAACTCGGCGTCAAGCAGGTGGGGTTCTTTCTGTTCGTCGATCGAAAGACGTCTGCGGCAAGTGATCTGCTGAATGCGGAGTGGGTGAGGGGGAAGTGAAGGTGATATTGACGGATTAACCGCCAGTTTCGTCTTTCCGTGCTCAGAGATTAGGGGCCGGCCCCGTCTTCATCTGCCGGCAGCGCATGCGCGAGAAGCGCGTAGGAAAAACTCTGCACGCGCACTCAAATATATCAAAGAGCCGGGCGGGTGAACGAGTGCATAACAGGGCGAGTATTTTGTAATCTTCGAAGCTTCTCTCCTCAGGCGGCGCTCGGCGTTGAGGGAATGGACAAACCAGCTCGAGCCGGCAGGCCGTAGCCGGCGATCGAGGAGATTCGTCAAAGCGTTCAAGCATTGTCCGCTACGCCGTCACCGTTCAATTCGCTAGCGCCTTTGATATTCCACGAGGCTGAGACGTGACCGATGCCTGAGGAGAACATCGGGACCCTAGTCATGAATGACGGATAGAGATGGCCGTTGAGTTTCCGGATTGCGCTGCCGTATTGACTAAACTGTAAATTGTGATTTTGATAGGCCTGTTCTTTTATGGGAGGGGTCCGATGAAGGCGAGGGACGCGGCAGACCTGCTACTAACGCCCCTACTTTTCGGCCTTTGTTCTGTGCTGGCGCCGGCACTCTGCCTCGCTCAATCACCGCCGGACCCCTATGCAAACAGTGACGGAAGTATTCCCGATTCCGTCCAGTACAGTGGCCCGCTCTTTCGCCTTAGCCATGATTACCCGAATCAGGTCAGCGCCGCGGCACACTTTCCATGGCAGGAGGCAATAGGAGATGGTCGGATTACAACAGCGAATGCTGGCGCATACGCGACCGCGCTGAAAGCTTTTGTATCGAAGGATATGGCGGCGCTTCTAACAGACTATCCGTCTTGGAACGCGGGAGAGAGGGGATGGTTTAACGAACCGTGGCTCGGCAGTATAAGGGAAAGCATACACGGCCTTTATGTAGGAAGTGATGGATTCACTCCTGACCTATTCTCGGGGTCCGGCCTGTCGAAACCGTTCACAACATATGTACTAACTTATTATGATCGACGCGCGGCTAACACGTTATTTCGTGTTTGGGGCGGCGCCGCCACGAACCCAACAATTAATATAAACAGCTCGCAGTTCGCCGAGGGGTCTGTAGTCGTTAAGTTGGCCTTCTCGACCGCAAATGATGACGTTTGGCCGGTGATGGCGGGTACTCTGAAATGGCCCGCCTTCGTAACGAAGAACGCGACGACAGGTAACCACCCTAAGCCTCAAGTCGATCAGCTATCATTTTTCCAATTGGATATTATTGTCAAAGATTCAGCGTCTGCACCAAAAACCGGCTGGGTATTTACTACGCTCGTGTATGATAAAGATGCGCCCGGAAGTTCTCTATGGGATAAAATGATTCCACTAGGCGCAATGTGGGGCAATGATCCTGACATTAACTCCGAAACAAATCCGAACGCTCGTTTGCAGGAGACGTGGGTAAACCCAGCCGCCCCATCGTACTCAAAGGCAACGTTGGGCTGGGGTGGACGACTGTCGGGACCGAATGACGGTGCAGTGAATGAAGCAGCTATAATCGAGGGTGGGCAAATGAGAAAGATCGCCGCGCTACCCTCTTCTTCCTGCATGAGTTGTCACGGGGTTTCTGAATGGGAAATGGGTTCATTTCTCCTGCCGTCAACGACTATGCCTCCGACGTTTATTGACAACGAATACGTCTTGATGCCCGCCCCCGGCTCTCTCGATTGGATGCGGTGGTTTCAAAGCCGCTCTGGCCTGGAAGCACAAGATAAGCAGAAGGTCGCATTTGACTACGATTTAGTATTCGTCTTCAAGTCACTCCCGTTGTGGCAACAGGCGACTGGTCAAAAGCCGACGACGGTTATTCTCACGAGACGTGGAAAGCCCATTGAACTTTTCCAATACAATGGACTGCCAATGCCGAATCCTGCCGGGATCGAGAATGGTGTGCCAAGGTAGCGATTCCTGAAATGTGAACGCTCGCACGTGGGTGGCTTGGAAATCCGCCTAGTCTCCGATGAATCAGCGGGCCGTAGGCCAGCTAGAGAGCTGAAATGACCGCGCCGAATCCAATTCCCGCAGGGTCGAAAATCGACGCAGATCGAAGATCGAAAGCGCCTGGCTCCATCCCCAAGCTGCCAACATCTTGGACGGCTACGGTGTTGTTATCGCCCTTTGGAGATTCAATTTCACCACTGTCAAACCCATCCCAACTGGTTGTAGGGCGCGTTGAGACGTCATTCGCGCCTTCTGAGAGCTGGATGCGAGTGGTGCTCTTTCTCACTCAGAATCATCGCTATTACGAATTTGTATTTATGATGGGGACTGACGGCAATCGGAAGCAGCTGGGCAAATGGTATTGGGTTGATTCCGGTCCCCGGGGCCCGCGGAAGAATATTTACGGCCCGTTCAAAACATCCTTGCAGGTTCCGGGACCTACTTTTCTTGAGGCAGCGAACGCTCAATGGGGCAATTCCTATCCCTTGATGTGTACCGACACGAATCGCCGAGGAATCGACTGTGATCATTGGGTGTTACCCTCGCCCGGCTCTACCGATCATGGTGCCTGGTATACCTTTAGAAAAAGCACAGGAAGTCTCTTCCGCATTTTCTTGATGGACGCGACTAACCCACTGATGGTCCCAATTCTCGGATCCTTTTACATCGCTAACGTACCAACCTTCACCGCCGAGGTCTCGGACACAGCAAAATCGCTCGTTGAGGAAATTAAGAGCGGAGCGACGAAAGCGTGCGATGGGTATTGGAATCCCATGGTCACACAGGAGGATATCCATCGCGCGATGGCATTCCCGCTCGTCGACGTTCCGTGCACGTCGCATGATATTGAGGCGGTGATTCCCGGTCTTACCGCGATGCGCTCCGGAACAGGTCTGCCGCGTTGGAGCGACCAGACTTACATTGAGGGCTGGACCTTAGCTACCGACTTCATTCCTTACTTTACGCGGGTTTGTTATCTGTGGACGGGCAAGAAAGATGGTAAACAGCAAACCGTCTTCATTGGATTTGGGACAGTTCCAGGTCAAAGCAATTACTTACAGCGAACCGATACTTGCCTGAGCATGACTGGTACGGTGCAGCCGTATTATGAATGGCAGATCCAAAATAACAGTTGGACGTTAAACCGATGTCTTGAACCTAATCCGCCTGTTGGTTTGCCGCATCCTGATTGGTTGGCGCGCGACAAAGGCATAATCATGGGAAAAATCCGAGGTAATCCAAATTTCGGACTCGCAGCGGATCAAACGATCAATCTTATCGCGGCGGAGCTACCTCGGGGACGCGGTGAGCTGGCCATATTTTGGTTGTGGTTCTTGGAGAACGGTACCGGTATGTTATTTACTGAAGGAAATTACATGAATCCTTTGTCTCACAATCTGCAGCTCATCGACTACACCCTCTTCATTCAGAACGCTGCGCTCACGCAAGGCGACTTTTCGAACCCTTGCGCATACACTGTGGACGCGGAGCAAGGCGATTTGAAGGTTGACACTGCGCATGGTCATCTCACGCGTTTAGGATAAGGTCCATTGGCCCTATGATGGACAAACGGTTGGATTGTAGTCGGGGGAGAGAAAAAATCCCGCTGTGTGGCGGGTTGGAATGTTAGGCGTTCAAGTTTTTCATTGGGAGACCCTCTTCACTTCGGCAGCCGGTAGGCCTTCTCACGTTTGAGAAGCTCGCCCTTCAGCTCCCGCGCGAGACCATGAGTGTCACTGAGGCCGTGCTACCGTAGGGGCCTTCACTCCTCCTTGTCGCCGTAGCGGGCGGTGCGCCAGCAGCACAACTTGCCGCCGATGTTCTCGGCCGTATAGTCGGCGAGCGCGTAATGGAGTTTGACGTTGCTCAACATACCTTCGCTTCCTTAAGCGCCGCTTGCGCGACGTAGAACGAGTAACCGTAGGCTTCGGGATGCTCGACGATGGCGCTCGGGCTGCGCAAGCATCTCCATTGCTTTCGCGGGCGCCCCGGATACATCAGCCATGCGACGGTCCCACGGCACGCCTTTTGACAGGCCAGGATAGTAAGAGTCCCGCGCTTGGCGGGACTGAGAGTGGCCACCCTTCAGCGGCGTGACCGATGGCGAGGGCGCCAATTGCCCTAGGATACGGAAGAGGCTGACCGCCAACGCCGCCGTTTGCAGTGATTGAGCACGACAAAGAGGGTGTACGGAAGGGTGATGGCTCCGCAGAACGCGACCGTGACGGCATCCCGAGCGGCCGAGGACCACAGAGCGAGGCAGAACGAAAGCCACAAAACGTTGGGCAGCAAGTCAGACATGTAAGCTCCTTTCGGCCCAGAGCGCACCTCATTTGTGAGGCGCGTCGCTAGGCCGAAGAACGAGAAGCCCTTCTCGGGAACAGTCTGTGCATCGGTGGCTAACAGACTGCGAATATTATGGTTCTCAGGCGGTTGTTTCGCAAGGCCGGTCTGGGTTAGGTTATTGACTGGCTTGCGGCAGGTTATTACAACAACCGGAGCGTGAAGCGAGCCGTTAAGCATAATCCATTCCCTCCAAGGGAGACGGGTCGAACAGCGCCCTTGTAAGCTGCTGGTCGGACAGCCCAGCGACGCCGGAGGATTTGGTAATGACAACTACCGAGGTCATTCAGCTCTGTTCGGTTCTGCTTTTCCTTGCGGTCTCCTACTGGTGGTTTTGGACTTGGGCAGACCGCGAGCAACGAAACGCCCTTATCAATACCGCTTCGACGCAATATCGGGTCGCGCGCACCGGTAGCATGTTAATTCCTTCCTTCGATCCCTTTGTCGAGAAGGGAGCATCCATCTACATTCCGACGTCAGACGGTTTGTACGCTACGCTCACCAGTCTCGGAGATCAGTATAGAAAAGGCTTGATGTCATGGCTCCGGCGCGGAGCGACGGTTCACGTTGTCGTCACTCGTCCGGGACCGCAATGTCGAGCTGAGTGGCAGGTGTTTATTGATGCGTTTGCCGAGACATTTCTCTTGCACGAACTGGATCGAGAAGCACTCTCCGCTGACGATGCTTTGCTCAAGTCACAGATACAGAAACTCGACACATTCCATCCGGTTTTATTGATAAATCCATGTGGGGGCGCCATTCCGGGCGCCATGTGGATAGAAGGCTTTCATGCGATCGGATCGAAGTACGCGTACAATGTCGAATTCATACACCCGTCAGATGTTGCTCTTGACGTTAGATTTGAACAATACAAACAAATGTATGATAAGTTGCTAAAAGGCTCTCACGTCATAACAATTCAAGGTAATCGAAAACAAGCACATAATGCTCTTGCTGCATAATTCCGCGCTCTTCTCTTAAGTCCAAACGCAATCAACAATGTTCGGATTCTTCTCGAGGAGCTAAAGCCATGCTCGTACGGCTGCTGGATCACTTCATTCAAAATATATCAATTATTGCTTTGCTTACATCGTTCGGCCTTTTAATCCTGATATGCAATCGCGACGCCTTCGAGCTTGATAGCAAGTTGCGCGAAGAACACGACCCACTAGGTGGCAATAGGTCAGTATGGCAGTTCAAACATTCGAGCGACTTTGGCGAACACGCTCGCCTTGAATTGCTTCATCTGATTCGTGTGCTCAAAGTGGCAACAACTACGCTGGTGATCGTGGCAATTCTCATGTTCTTAGTTGTTAGCTTGGTTGAGGTGCTGGGCTGGTTTGGACTTACCGAAATACGGAACTGGTGGGAGAATAATTCTTACATCAGCCTCGTATTCAACCACGGATTGGGGCTGTTGATTCTCGCCATTGGTCCAATAATGCTGTATCGTCTAGCCCGCGTGGTTTCTGACGTCGTGCGGGCTCGAGAAATTCCTGATGCTAACAAACAGGCTGGCTGGGCCCCTTAACGAAGCGTGACGATCTCTGTTCTGCGATGGCCGGACACTGCCGCATAGTGAGCCAAGGGTGGACACAAATGAGGCGTCGTGAATTTCTTAAACTCGCCGGCGCATCGCTGATCGCGGCTCCCGCCGTATCGAGGGCAGCAACTCAACCTCTCAGAGTTGTCGTTGCTGCAAATCGTTTTCACGAGGCAGACGGTCTAATGGCTGCCATGTGCAATCAAATGGCTCATAATTCCAACCTCAGCGCCCCATACAATGTTGATTGGCCGCGTTGGCCGCGTGTTCAATCCAACCCACCCGCCCCAACTAAGGATTCCGGAATACCGCGGTGCCTAGTAGACGTATTTAAGACCGCGTCCGACGCGGCTCCAACGGCAACAATGGAGATTTGGTGCATCGACGACCTTGCCATCACGAGCGGAGACAGCGGCAAGAAGGTGACCGCTATGGAACAAATCAAGCATTACACGAAACCTAGCGAGCCGGATGGAGTCATTGCATTTGGTACTGCCGGATATCCTGGACTTCTCTCCACCGACGGGTGTGCCACAATTGGTGGCACGATCTTCATCCATGATGCTTCAAACGGCGCACCCGGAAGCTGGTCTTGGCCCGGTTATATGGATAAGCTTCTTCCTAGCAAGACTCCTGCGTCGTTCTTTTCGAACGTATCCGCCGATCAGAAAACCCTCCTGGCGATCACTTCCGAAATGATCGCACCGCAAAACCATCCTGCGGGCGTCCTTCAGCTTATTATAGCAGCCGATGCAGTTGGGGTCAGCTCAGTTAACGAACCTCCTCCGTATTGCGACGCCGATACCAACTCCATCGTGCTAGCACAGCAGGCCGGAGCCACTAATATTACCTCTGTTGAAACGACGCATGGGGTCATACGCTCCATGTGGGATAAGCCATTCATTTTTGTCACGGCGATCCCAAACCGGGTGTGCCATTTTCCTGATGAAGCCCAGAACATCTATGCACAGGAGTTTCCCTCCTCGCATAACGCCGGCGTCGCGCTAAAGCACGTAATTCCATATTTTGTTAGCGCAATCGCGTAGTACGCAGTCGAGCGAGATTTTTAGCGGGCTTGTTGTGCACCAGGACTCTAACTTGGGTTTGTTCACTCGAAACTATTCTGATTTCGACGCTGTGTAGGGGCGGCAATTGAGGGCGGTTCGTTCGTTTACACCCTGCGGTTTTCAGGGTTGGCCCCGTGTAGAATCTTTAGCGTATCGCAATCCGCAAACGGGAAGAAAAAACCCGCCGTATGGCGGGTGGTGATTCTAGCGCCCTACTAGGTAGCTTGTCCGTCGGCACGGGTGTACCGCTTCGTGAACCGCGCTGCAGCTTGCGGGCGATGGCAGGCGGCGGCGCGCTGGACCGTGGCGCAGGGCTTGCTCCAGCGGCGCGAGCCTTCCATGGCGGTAGGGTAAGCGAAGAATTCGTCTCCCTGTTACTTGACGGTATAGCTGCGCAGCGCGTAGACGTGCGCATCGGGCTTCACGACGCGCCGGCACGTTCGCGGCCTTTCTTGATCGGCCGCACGTTGGTTTTGTCTGCACCGGCCTGATCGGTCTGATCATGCTTCGGCAGTCTCAGAACCACCTTACCGTCGATGGGCAGCGCCTGGAGGACGATATTGTAGCCATCGCCGTCCTGGTGCATGAACGCGGCGCCAATTGCGAGCCAGAAATCTTCCTGACCTTCACGTTTGATGACGGTGTAGGCGCGATAAGCGACTTGCGGGTTAGCCATTGGATCTCTCCTTGCTGGCTGGGGTTCAATACTCGTCGGCTCGCATGATGGTGAGCACGCGCGTCGTCTCGGGCAAAGCGGCATTCTCGACGCCGCTACGAAGGTCTGCTGCGTAGTAGATCCTATGGAGCGAGAGGCGCCGAATCGTGTCCTCTCTTGATGATCACCTCGGTGATCAACACGGGAGCTCCTCCAATGACGATGAACATTGATACAGGCGATATATGCTGCGC
>Ga0182024_10006027_pt1 | contig 26833 bp, 23 predicted proteins | sample P32metaG_FD_120480 | JGI IMG/M metagenome (GOLD analysis project Ga0182024, IMG submission 120480) | Permafrost microbial communities from Stordalen Mire, Sweden - P3-2 metaG (Illumina Assembly) | ecosystem: Environmental > Terrestrial > Soil > Wetlands > Permafrost | place: Sweden: Stordalen...
AACGTGCCCAGCACGAGCAGCACAATACTGACGACGATCAGAACGGCCCCCATGACCGCATAGGCGATCTTTAGAAACTTCACGAAGTCCACATTTCCAAGCTGCGCCAATTGCTCGGGCGGCAGGGTGGCGCGGGCTTGCCGGGCGATCTCGTCCATTGGGACAACAAAGAGGGCGGCACTGATGCAAAGTCCAATCAAAAGCCCGGCCCCTCCCATAACCCACATCATCACCGCCGCTCGCCGTGCGGCCGGATTCGCGTGGGGGCCGAGCGGCGGTGTCGGCCCGTAACCCAGCGGCCCCTGCGGCGGCTGATATGGCGGCGCGGGCGGCAGCGACGAGGGTGGCGGATAGTAAGTCACTCGTTTGCTTTCATGTTTGCGAAGTTTGCGTGATCGGCTCGGCTCCCGCGTGCTGAGCCGCTTGCGGTTCCAGTGCAGGCAGCGACAGAACGCGTTGCGGCAGGATCTCAAAGCCGGTCGGCGTCACTTGAAATTCAACCTTGCCGATCATGCTCTGAAGTAGCGCGCGGCATCGTTCGATCTCCGCTGCATCGGCAAAGGCGCGCTTCGGGATCATATGCTGAAGCTCGTCCTCGCCCACCAGCACCAACAGATTCTCGGTCTCGCGCGCCTTCACGACGTATGGCCAGGCGAATTCATAACGCGATATCGCATCCCACGCACGGAATCCCTGTGCATCCATCTCGATGGTTCTCGGCCGCAGCCATCCCGGTTTGCTCACCCACAGTTTGCGAATATTCCATCGCTGATGCAGGGTTGCCGTGGCGATGAGCAGAAAGATCATCGCCAAACCTGGGCCGCCGCTGGCCAGGATTCGTTCGCTCCGCGTCGGCATCCAAAGCAGGACCGCATCTTTTCGGGTCAGCAGAACGGTGCCGCCGGCGATCATAAGACCGAGAACGATGCCGATGACCTGCACGACCGGGCCGCGGGCATTGGCCGTCGGGTCGGGGCGTTTGACGCGCGACGCGCGCCAAGCTCTCCAGCTTGCAAGGAACACAAACAGGCACAGGAATGCCGCCGCCAGCACACCGGGCAGCACATCGGCGACGACGTCCAGTGGCATTCCGTCCAAAACCCACGGCCGCCGCGGAGTAAATCGGCTGGCCCAGATCACAAAACTAAAGCAGATAACGGTGAACGGCCAGCAGATCAGATTGACGATCCGACGGCGCTTGCGCGACGCGCGCTGGGCCGCGTTTTGCGGAGCCGTCAGCGTCTCCCGCAGATCTTCGAAGGTGTAAGTGAACTCCAATCGCATGAGGTTCTTTTGCCTCCAAACCCTTCTACAGGTTTCCACCGTGTAGAAAGAACTCCATCAGCTCGTGCCCCCGATCGATGCGTAAATCGCTCGCCGCGGAATTTCTTTCCGAATACGGCGCAGGCCGCAGGCCCTTGATCCGCGTGCCGGCCATGGCGAAGCACGTCGGGGCGTAGCCGTGCTTTCGGGTGGCGATGTTGGTCGGATGGTCCGGCAGCACCATGATCCGCCACTCGGGGAACGTCCGAAGTTTTTCCAGCACCGGGCCGACGACGTGGCGATCGATGTGCTCGATCGCGCCCACCTTCGTCTTCCAATCCGCCTGGTGGGATGCTTCGTCCGGCGCTTCAATGTGGGAGAAGACCAGGTCGTATCGATCCAGTGCCGCGGCGGTCGCCTCTCCCTGGCCGGCATAGTTGGTGTCATGGAAGCTGGTCATCCCTTCCACTTCGCGCACATCCCAACCTAGCAGCACGGCTAGGCCGCGCAGCAGGTCCACGCCAGTGATCATGCAGCCGGTCTTCACGCCGAAGCGCTCGCGGAATTTTGGCATGTTCGGCGCGTGCCCCTGGCCCCACAGCCACACCTGCGTCGCGGGATTGTGCCCGGTGGCGATGCGGACGCGGTTGATCTCATTCCCGGCAAACAACTCGCGCGAGCGATCCATAATCTGTCGCAGAATCTGCGAACCGGTACCTTTGGGTAACCATTTGGAAATCGGCTCGTCGGGAATTTCGTGCGGCGGCTTGGTCGTCAGATCGAACGGTTCGCTGCCTCGATAGACCAATAGATTCCTGTAACTGACGCCGTAATGGAATTCGAATCCCGGCAGGTCCAGCGCCCGCGCCAGGTCGGCAATCAACCGCTGCGCCTCAGCGTTGGAGATTCCGCCGGCGGAGTGGTCTTTCATGATCCCATCGCCGACCGTGACGAGATTGCAGCGAAACACCCAATCCGTCGAGGAAAGCGGAATCTGCTGGGCCGCGGCTTCGAGCGGGGCTCGGCCGGTGTGGTAGACCTTGGGGTCGTAACCGAGCAGACACATTGTGGCCACGTCGCTGCCGCTCTCGAATCCTTCCGGCACGGTGCGGGCCGTCCCTTGGCGGCCTTCCATCGCAATGCGGTCCATGTTCGGCGTATTCGCCGCTTCCAGCGGCGTGCGCCCGCCAAGTTGTTCGAGCGGCTCATCCGCCGCCCCGTCGGGAATAATAATCGCGTATTTCATGCCCCGATGAATTTACGCGCAGAGCCGCCGCGTTGCACGTCCGGGGTGCCGCCGGCGCCTCAATTCAATGGGAATCTCCGATGCTTTCGACGACCCGCATTTCCCTCTCCCGGTACGCCGGGAGAGGAAGGACGGCGGCTACTGAGCGTTAGGTTGACAAAGCGCTGCGACCCCGCATCCTGTTCCCTCTCCCTCCGGGAGAGGGTTAGGGTGAGGGGAAACCGCCGGCGCGTTCCCTTGCTGATCCGATGTCTATTGCGGCTTCCCCTCACCCCGGCCCTCTCCCAGAGGGAGAGGGAGGAAGAGGGCGCGCGTTTTCAGTGCGGCACTCAAAGTAAGCGCGGAACGATCGACGTAAACTGTCGCGCGCGTACAATGCGTCGATGCCCCCACGCCCATCCCTGCGTAGCCCACGCTTGTTCGAATTCGCCCGCGTCCTCCTCGTGTGTGCAGCGATGTTTAGTTTCTGCCGCGCCGCATCGGCGGAGCGAACGAGGGAGACGGACGAATCGAATCATTACTCCGCGGAAGCACGCGAAGTGATGTCGCACTTCCAGCAGACCTTCTTCGATCCGGCCCGGGGCGTCTATGTGAAGAACGCCACCGACCACACACCGGATTACGTCTGGCGGCAGGCGGCCGCGTTTTCGGCGCTGGTCGGGGCGACGCGGCATGAGCCGCAGACGTACGGCCCGATCATGAGCCGCTTCTTTCACTCGCTGGATGCGTACTGGGACGCCAAAGCGCCGATCCCCGCCTATGAGCCCGCGCCGACCCGCGGCAACGGCCACGACAAGTATTATGACGACAACGCCTGGCTGGTCATTACGTTTGCCGAGGCCTATCAGCTTACCGGCGACCGCGCGTATCTCGCCCGCGCCGAGGAAACCGCTCGCTTCGTCGCCAGCGGATGGGACGAGCAACTCGGCGGCGGCATCTGGTGGCACCAGTTGCACAAGGACGATTCCAAAAATGCCTGCGCGAACGGGCCCGCCGCCGTCGGATATCTGGCGCTCGCCCGGCTCGGCCCGCGCGAAGAAGCGCGGCAGTGGCTGGAGGCGGCACGAAAGGTCGTCGAATGGACCAACAAGAATCTTCAAGCCAGCGACGGGCTATTTGACGACCGGATCATCGTTTCCACCGGCCAGGTGAAGAAGGGGAAGCTCACGTACAACTCGGCGCTGATGCTCCGCGCCTGTCTCGGGCTTTATCGCCAGACCGGGCAAGTGGAATATCTCAATCAGGCCGAGCGAATCGGCAAAGCCGCCGAATGGTTCGCCGACAAGCAGACGGGCGTCTATCGCGATCCGCTGAGATATTCGCATTTCATGGTCGAGGCGGATCTCGATCTTTACCGTGCCACCGGCAACGCCGATTACCTTCGGCGCGCCCGCACCAATGCGGATGCGTTCTACCAGGCCTGGAAGAAGCAGCCGCCTACGGACATGATGTCCAACGCCGACGTCGCGCGGATTCTCTGGCTTCTTGCAGATACGGAAACCGAAAAGGGGAAATCGTTTTGGCAACAGGCCGACGCCGGCAAAGGCGGTGTCGCGGGCCAATCCCGTCCGTAGCGGTTGAGCGTTCGTGACTCGCTGTCGCGCCGCCGCCGCGAAGGTTGATCGTTCGGCGCTTGACGGTCACAATCCCGCGTGCGGCGGTCCTCCAATCATCACCGGAAAGAGGCATAATGCGATTGAATACGATGCGGACTGGGACGGTCTGTACGTGCTTTGCGCTTGCGATGCTCCTGCTGGCCATCTGCCCGACGGGGTGCAACCGCAATGGGGCAAAGACCCAGTCCGCGGGCGAATCCGGCAAGCGCTACAAGATCGGCTTTGCCAACATCGCGGAGGATTTCTCCTTTCCGGTACGGGTGCGCGAGGGAATCGAGCGAGCGGCCAAGTCGGCCGGGAATATCGATCTGCTCCTCGCCGACAATCGCATGGACGGCGCGACGGCGCAGAGCAACGTCGAGAGCTTCATCACCCGCGGCGTCGAGGGGATCATCGAGTTTCAGACCGACGAGAAATATGGCCGCTCGATCATGGCGCTCTGCAAGGAAAACAAGATCCCCGTGATAGCCATCGACATCCCGATGGAAGGCGCGGTCTTCTTCGGCGTGAATAACTATCCCGCCGGCCGGATGGCCGGCGAAGGGCTGGGCCATTGGATCGAACAGCACTGGGGCGGCAAGGCCGATGAGCTGATCATGCTCGAATTGCCGCAGTCCGGTGACATCCCGGCTCAGCGTCTTCGCGGCCAGCGTGAGGGTCTGGAATCGGTCATCGGCAAGTTTCCCGAAAGCAAAGTCGAGCACCTGGACAGCAAGAATACCTTTGAAGAAGCGCACCGGCTGGTGACCGACGCGCTGACCAAGCTGCCTGATGCACATCACATTGCGGTGGTTTGCATCAATGATGACACGGCGCTTGGCGCGATTGGCGCTGCCGAATCCGCAGGCCGCGAAAACGACCTTGCCGTCGTCGCGGTCGATGCCGGTGAAAATGGCCGCAAGGAAATGCGCAAGCCCGGCACCCCGTTCGTCGGATCAACGGCATCCTTCCCAGAGAAGTATGGCGACAAGATCATCCCGCTCATGCTCAAGATGTTGAAAGGCGAATCGGTCCCGCCGGTCAATTACACCGATCACGTCTTCATCACGCCGGATAACGTCGAACAGTATTATCCGGCCGCGAAGGACGGGAAGTGATTTTTTGAGAGCGCGCTTGCGGGAGGGCGAGGCTCCTGCCGAGCGTTCTTAGCGACTTGCTGTCGCTGGTATTGGAGAGGAGAGCACGCTTTATGCGTGATCTTCTCGGAAGCCGCGGCCCACTCGAAAAACACGGCTTCCAAGGAACTTCATTCCGCGAAGGATCATTTCTCCTTCCGCCGCTTGCGGCTTCGCGAATCGGCACACGTGCTGATTCGCGAAGCCGCAAGCGGCGGAAGGAGAGACGTTACCTGGCGCGAATGTTCCTCTACATTACCAGTGACTCCATCGTCGCTCAGAAGGCTCGGCAGGAGCGTCGCCCTCCCCGACGCTCCCATCGAATGTCTCTCCCATGATGATCCCGATCGACATGCCCAGCGTTGCGAACATGCGACCCCTCCTCGAAATGAGGGGAATCCGCAAGAGCTTTTCTGGGACGGAAGTCTTGCGCGGCGTCGATCTAACCGTCGATCGCGGCCAGGTCGTCGCCCTGCTGGGAGAGAACGGCGCGGGCAAGTCCACCTTGATAAAAATCCTCAACGGCGACTACGCGCGCGACGCGGGCGAGATCCACCTCGACGGCAAACGCGTCGAGCTGCGCACTCCGAGAGACGCGCACCGCGCCGGCATTCAGGTGATCTACCAGGAACTCAACGACGTTCCCGACGTCTCCGTGGCGGAGAATGTGCTACTGGGACGCCTGCCGCGAAGACCGGGTGTCTTGCGACCGTTGGTGGACTGGCCGCAGACGTATCAACTAGCGGATCAGGTGCTCTCGCAGTTGGACGCGCGCGTCTCGCCACGGCGGCCGATGCGAACGCTTCGGGTCGGTCAGCGGCAACTGGTGGAGATCGCCAAAGCCCTATCGAGCCGCGCGCGGGTGCTGGTGTTGGATGAGCCGACCGCGGCTCTCACGCCTCCCGAGGTCGAACGGCTCTTTGCGACCATCGCCTCCCTGCGGCAGCAAGGAGTAGGAATCATTTACATCTCGCACCGGCTCGACGAGGTCGAGCGGATCGCCCAGCGCATCGTGGTGCTGCGCGACGGCGCGGTCGCCGGCACGGCCAACGCCGCGGAAGTCGGGCGACGCGACATTGTCCGGATGATGGTCGGGCACGAAGTCGCCGATTCGGCCGCGAGCAGCGCCAATCGCAATCCACCGTCACGCCACGACAATCCACCGCTCGAGGTGGTCGATCTCAGCCGCACCGGCGAATTTCGCGAGGTGAGCTTCGCGCTTCATGCTGGCGAAACGCTCGGGCTGTTTGGATTGCTCGGCGCGGGGCACATGGAAGTCGCACGCGCGATCTTCGGCGCCGCGCCGGCCACTTCCGGACAGGTGCGACTGGGCGGCCGCACCGTTTCAGTCCGGTCCCCTCGGCAGGCGCGGCGGCAGGGAATCGGCTTTGTCCCGGAGGACCGTAAGCTGGACGGGCTCGTGCTTGGGATGAGCGTGGCCGACAATCTGGCGATGGCCCATTGGGAAGGTGTTTCCACTGCGGGGGTATTGCGCCCGCGTGTTCAGTTGCGCCGTGCCGCCGAGTGGGTGTCGCGCCTGGGAATTCGGCTGAAGCGCGGCGTCCGGCAGCCGGTCGGGACGCTCAGCGGCGGCAATCAACAGAAGGTTGTCCTCGCCCGCTGGCTCGAAGCCGGCGTCCGCATCCTCCTGCTCAACGAGCCGACCCGCGGCGTGGATGTCGGCGCGCGGGCCGACATTTACAACGTACTGGGTGAACTGCGGGCTGGCGGACTGGCGCTAATGGTCTGCTCGTCCGACCTGGAAGAATTGCTTGAGGTCTGCGATCGCGTGCTGGTCTTTGCCCGCGGACAAAACGTCGCTGAATTCGACCGCAAATCGGCCACCCGCGCCTCGCTGCTGGCCGCCGCGGCTGGAGGATCCGCTTGAACGACATTGCCCCTGGCCCAACGTCGCCCCTTGCCGACCTCGATTCGCGGCATCGCGCCCAGTTGATCTGGCGCGATGAACTCGGACTGGCGCTGGTCTACATCCTGCTATGCGCCTACATGGCCTTTCGCTCGCCGTATTTCCTCTCGGCGCACAATTTCAAGAACATCCTGGTCGAGGCCTCCACGATCGGCATTCTGTCCGTCGGCACCACAATGGTGATCATCACCGGCGGCATCGATCTTTCCATTGGATCGGTGCTGGCCTTCAGCGGCGTGCTGGTCGCGCGGCTTTCGCATCAGATGCCGATCCCCGCCGCGGTCACCGCCGCCCTGGCGATCGGTGCGGTGGCCGGCGCATTCAACGGGGTGATGATCACGCGGGTCGGAATCAATCCGCTCATCGCGACCCTCGGTTCACTCTCCATCCTGCGCGGGCTGGCGTTCGAATACTCCGGCGGCCTTACGCAATCCGTCGAAGGAGAGGGCTTTGCGATCCTCGGCCACGGCGCGGTGCTCGGCGTGCCGTTACAGGTCGTGGTCACATTGCTGCTGTTCCTGATCACCGCCTGGGTGATGGGATGGACCGTGTTCGGCCGGTCGGTCTATGCGATCGGCGGCAACGCGCAAGCCAGCCGCCTGGCTGGGATCCCGGTGCGCCGGCTACAGATGATTGTCTATACCCTATGCGGCCTCGGCGCCGCCGTCGGGGCGATGTTCCAAGTCTCGCATCTGGGTGTTGCCGATCCCAAGGCCACCGCCGAGATCGAATTGAGCGTGATTGCCGCCGTCATCCTCGGCGGCACGAGCCTCAACGGCGGCAAAGGCACCCTCTGGGGCACGCTCCTCGGAGTTCTCATTATGGGAACCCTCAACAACGGCCTTCACTTGCTCGACGTCGGCAGCTTCCGCCAGGATGTCGCACGGGGCGCGGTCCTTCTGCTGGCCGTCACAATTGATCAGGTTCGTCAACGGTGGCAGGGGACATAATCAATCCCGCGATGCCGGCCGATCGATCATCGGCATTTCGCGCGTCTGCGCAATCAACTATGACTTTGGGAGAAGACTGAGCAAAGCGTCGCTCGGGCGGGGAATGACGTGGGCGGCGATGAGTTTGCCGAGCCCTTCGACTTTTGCTTTTCCCGCATCCACCGCCGCTTGGACGGCGGCGACGTCGCCGCGGATGATGATGGTGACGTAGCCGCCGCCGAGCTTTTCGCGGCACACGACCTCGACGTTGGCCGCCTTGGCGGCGGTATCGAGGGCTTCGAGAACGGCGGTCAAACCCTGGGTCTCGATCATCCCGAGCGCGAATCGTTGGCTGTCGCTCACGTTTTGATTCTCCTTATCGCGGGCCTGACCGGTGGGCGTCCGCGCGCCCGGAATAAACGTCACATCGGCCCCGAGCATCTCGTTGAACTCGGGCCCGGAATTCACCATATTCAGCGTCAGGCGGTCTGGAGCATTGATTATGTCGGATATGACTTTCACCCGCATGGCGCGGGCAAGATCAACCGCCACGCCCACCGCCGTCTGCACGTTGGCGGGGGAGCCGGCCACTTTCAGCAGCGCGCCGAGTTGGTCGTTGAGCTCCACCTGCAAGATCCGCACGCCCGACGATTTCTCCAGCGCATCGAGCGCGACCAGCGCGGGCGCGAGTCCGGTGATCTCAATGAGGCCGAGCGATTCCATTATGACTCTACGTGCCTCCGTGGTCTCACTGCATTCGCTGTCCGCGTCCGGCGAAGAAAATCTCGGAACAGGATCGTTTCGGAGAGCGTGTCCGACTCGTTGCAGTGCTCCCAGTCGATCCAGATGTATTCGATGCCCAGATAGCCGCGGTATCTCTGTTTCGCCAGCGCTCGCAGCACGCGGGCGTAATCGATGGTGTTTTGCTTGAACGAGGTTTGCAACCGGCCCTTGCAAGCGCCGCGCACGTGGAAGTGGGTCGCCATCGCGGTCAGCGGCTCGATCGCTTCATCGGGCATCCCGATGCGGGTGAAGTGGGTGTAGTCGAGCGTGAGGCTCAATCCCGGCACGCTCGCAACCAGTTTCGCCGCTTCCTTGGGAGATGGCACGATCGATCCGATGTGCGCCTCGACCGAAAACGTGACTCCGGATTCGGCCGCCCGTTCGATGCGCCACGCAAGTTCTTCGTGAGACCGTTTGAGCGAAGCGGCTTTCGGCTCGTCATCGAAGGCCACCCCCGGCAGCGTCGTCACGTGGGGCGAGCCGAGTTCGCTCGCGTAGTCGAGGGTGCGCAGAAACCACTCGCGCGCTTTGCGCCGCCGCGGGGCTTGGGGGTGGTTGATTGCGTAAGGCGTGAAATCGGGATTCATCTGAAGAAACACGTCCGCCGCCGTGAGGCCGCGGGCGTCGAGTTTCGTCTTTAGCGTCCGCGCGGATTTGCGTGCGTCGCGGAATTCACGCGAGGGCCACAGATGCGAGCGGCCCTCGAAGAGGCCGATGTCCACGGCATCCATCTCCAAGGCGGCGATCAAATCCAATACGCGGTCGTGCCGAAGCAGCGGAAATGTGAAATCGGCGCAGGCCAGTTTGAAGCTCATGGTTGAACCTGTTGCGGCCCCATGAAAGCGGTGCGGCCCGGATGCTGCCATTCGGCGGCGGTGAGGTAGCCGCCATCGACCACCAGCGACGTACCAGTGACGCCGGCCGAGTCCTCGCACGAAAAGTAGAGAACGGCGCGGGCGATGTCGTCCGGCGTTAGCGCGACGCCGATGGGAACGCGCCGCAGCCGTGCGGCGAGCGTCGCTTCCGGATCCTGGGACTTGTTGAGGTGCTCGCGCAGCATCGGAGTATCGGTGATGCCCGGACAGACGCAATTACACCGCACGCCATCGGCGGCGTAGTCGAGGGCGATCGATTTGCTAAGCATCAAGACCGCGCCTTTGGACGCTGTATATGCCGGCGTCGCGGCCTGAGCGACGAAGCTGCCCACCGACCCGATGTTCACCACGTAGCTGCGCGGGTTTTTGCGCAAGTGTGCAATGCCGTGCTTGACGGAAAAAAAGATCGACTTGAGGTTGACCGCCATCAGCCGGTCCCAGTCGGCCTCGGAGGACTCGTGCAGCAGCCTCACCTGCACGATCCCGGCGCAATTGACAATCATGTGCAGCCGGCCGAATTGCTGGACTGTTGATGCTATGGATTGGCCGACGTCCTGCTCCCGGGTCACATCGCATCGGAAGAACCGTGCCTGGCCGCCCGCGGCGTTGATCTCGGAGGCAATCGCCTCGCCTGGCCCGGCCTGCACGTCAACCAAGGCGATGGCGGCGCCCTCGCGCGCGAGAAGCCTGGCGACGGACTCGCCCATGCCGGATGCGGCGCCACTCACCCACGCGACTTTTCCTTCAAGCCGTCCGCTCATGGTTCGATTATCCGCACAACCGCTTCCACTTGTTTTGGAACGTCGGCCGGTCGAACACCTGGGGATTGACGACCCCGCGGGCCTTGCGGCCGAGCGACAGATCCACCATTCCCTGGCATGCCGCCCGGCCGATGTCGCGGAACAATTCGTCGGTCCACGCGATGCTGTGCGGCGCCAGCAGCACGTTGTCGAACTCTGCGAACCGGCTCGGCGACGTGACAGGCTCTTTCGCGAAACAGTCCAGCGCCGCGCCGGCGATTCGATCCGCCTTCAGGGCCTCGTAAAGCGCGTCTTCATCCACGATTCCGCCGCGGGCGGTGTTGAGCAGATATGCGTTGGGTTTCATCAGTCCCAGTTCACGGCGGCCGATCAGGCCGCGGGTTTGTTCCGTCAGCGGGCAGTGGATTGAGACAAAGTCCGCCGATTGCAATAACTCGTCGAGGCTCACGAGCCTCACGCCCAATTCCTGGGCCGTTGCCGGATCCATGAACGGATCGAATGCCAGCGGCGGGTTCATCCCCCAGCCTTTCAGCAATTCGATGAGTTGCCGGGCGATGCCGCCCAGGCCGATGACGCCGAGTGTTCGATCACGAAGTTCCCGGCCCATGAACTTCGAGCGGTCATCCCACCGGCCGGTTCGCACCAGTTGGTCTTTGGTCCGCGCGTGATGGGTCAGCGCGATCATCCAGCCGACGGTCGCCTCGGCCACGGGCCGATCGACTGCGCCGGCGGTGATAAACACGAGCACGTCCGCTTCGGTGCAGGCATTTACGTCCACGGCATCATATCCGACGCCGAAGCGTCCGACGGCCAGAAGATCGGCGGCTTCGGATACGCTCTTTTCCGTGACCGATGGGGTGAGAACGATCACGCCCTGTGCGCCGCGAAGCTGGTCGGGGCCGATTTCCTTGCGGTGCTCGGCAAACGGTGCGCAGGTGATCTGCGGCTGGTTCTCGAAGATCGAGAGGCCGAGGTCCTTGTATTTGGGCGCGCCCGTTGCGTCGTAGAAGTCGGCCGTCATGGCCACGTGAAATTGGCGGCGGGCGGTCGTCGCGTCTGTCGTCATTTCAACCATTCCTTAAACGCAAATGAGAAGGACGGGGCAGGAATGCCCCGGCGACAGATAGGACAGACAGGAATGTCTGCCCCACCACTTCGTGCCGATCTTATTGAAAGGCCCGACTTCATGATTTCCAAGGCGCGCTCGCCAGGGTGCAGTTCCGCTCGTCGAGGACGAGCCGCTCGGGCGCGGGGCCCGCGTACACCCAAAGCATCGCCATTGGCTCATCGGTTTCGTTGATGAAGTAATGACACCGCCCGCGCGGCTGCAGCGCCGTCGCGTTGCCGGACATCGAATAGCGGCGGCCTTCGACAATGCAGGTGGCGGCGCCTTGGATGATGCAGATCGATTCGTCGAAATCGTGCAGATGGCACGGCAACCGGCCGCCCGGGCGAAACAGCCCATAGCCGCCGCTCATCTCGATGCCGGGGACCAGATCGCGGTTGAAAAAATCGATGAACGTCGCGCCCGGGGCCGCCTCGAAGCGCCGGGCGCTGGCGTGACGGTTCACGCGCTCGGCTCCGGGCACGCCGGTCGAATCAAGCGGCATCGCCCGACGAAAAAATCGCTCCACGTGCGTGCGGCCGGGCTTGTCAGAAGCCAGTGCGACATGGAAAAGCGCGGGAGACTGACCGGCGTTCTTCACCTGGTGCGCCAGCCCGCGCGGGATCACGACGTTATCCAGCCGAGTAAGCGCATATCGGCGGCCCTCCACGTCGACGGTTGCTTCGCCCTCCAGCAGCGTGACCGATTCGGTGAATTCGTGCGTGTGGTAGCGAAGCTGCGCGTGTGGGGCGAACGTGACGATGCCGGTGGTGAGGTTCCGCGCGTTGTTGTGCGCGCCGACCAATTCCTCGAACGACACGCCGCGATCAAGTTCGACTCGGGGCCCCGAGCCGACGGCGGTCATGACTTCAGGCCGATCCGGCCGGAGCGCCTGCGGCGGCCGATCCAGCGGGGCGGCGGCGGGGCCTGTCTGCGGCTTGTTCTCAGGCGTGAAGCCGGGAGTGATCGTGGACGGGCGACCGATACTTTCAACGGCATCCGACAAACTGCGAAGCAGCAGCCCGCCGTCGATTCCGAGGCAGAGCACGCGAAAGCCCTGCGAGAATCGCTGTGCCGCGTCCGCATTGCTCGTCGCCATGACGCCACAGTGCTTGCCGGCCCGGCGAACCGCGTCCTTCACCGCCAGCAGTTCCTCCGCCACGCCAGGGCCTTCCCATTGGCCTGGATAGCCGGCAGTCGATGAGTAATCGGCCGGCCCGAGCAGCACTACCTCGACGCCGGGAACCCGGCAAATCTGCTCGACGTTCTTCCCGCCGCGGACCGATTCGATGATCGGCACCACCAGCACGTGGTCGTTGGCTTCCTTCACGCCGGGGACGAAACATCGACCCCAGCACGTGGATCGCTCCGCGCCGATTCCCCGCTTGCCCTGCGGCGGATACTGCGCGAACGTGACCGCCTCCCGCACCTGCTCGGCGGTCTCGATCCACGGGATGACCACGCCATCGGCGCCGATGTCCAGCGCCCGCTTGATCAGTCCCCCATTCAATTCGCTGATCCGCACCATCACGACGGTATCGCTGCGGACGGTGGCGCGCACATGATCGATGATCTCGCGCCAATCGAGGTGGCCGTGCTCGGCGTCGATCACCACCCAATCGAGCCCCATCGCGACGGCCATTTCGGTGATGCTCGCCGATTCCAGCGTCACCCAAAGGCCGTACACCGCCTGGTCCGAGGCTAACTTTTGACGGAGCTTGTCGATCGCTGCTGACTTCATTCTGTCTGGCCCGCCCGATGAGAATCGTGTCCCGCCGCCGTTGAAAGGTGGAAGACTTCGGTCAGCTCAGCCGCATCCACTTTCCCCTCCGGCGTCTGGTACATCAGCGGCCCCATCAGCGCCGACCATCGCTTGGAAACCTCCGAGTTCCACAGCCGATCCCAAGCCCCTTCATCCGTAATCTCAGACATCAAAAACAGCGTCTCCCCGCGGTTAAAGATGGTCATTGAAGCGATCCCGCTGCGCTCGATCTCGGCCACCATCTCCGGCCACACCTGATCGTGCTGGCGCTTGTATTCACCGATCGCGCCGTCTTTGAGTCTCATGGTAAACGCCCGACGAATCATGAACGCTTTCCTCCCACGATACTCACGCAAGCCTAGGCGAGGGTTGCCGCGGGAACGGAAGTGTAACAGGCCGGAATGTGCCTGCATATTACGGGCAGCCATAATCGAGCCGACATCGCTGAGTCGATCGGCGCGGGAAGCCCGCGCCGAGCGATGTGGCACGGCTGCGCTGGGATGTTATATTTCTTCAGGAGACTTCATCATGAATCTGCAACTCCGACCTGAAGTTCAAAAGTTCGTCGACGAACGCGTCAAGGCGGGTCAGTACGCTTCCACGGAAGCACTGATCGAGGCCGGAATCGCGCGGCTTATGCTGGATCCGGAGCCGGCTCTTGACGAGGAAACGCTCCGAGCCATCGAGGAAGCGGAGAAGCAGGGAGATCGAGGCGAGGTCATCGGCTGGGCGGAACTTCGCGCCGAACTGGTTGGCAAGTATCTCCGCAAGTAACGCCATGTCGGACTTGTATCACGTGATTTTCACGCTCACCGCTATCGCATCATCGAATGGCATCCCCGTACGCGTGCTGAAACCAGAATGATGCCAGTTACGCCGTACCTGATCTACTACCGGGTTCTCGATTCACAGCAGGCGGTTCGAGTGCTCACCGTGCGGCATGGCGCACAACGACGCCCCGACCCGATTGAATAAGCTGACGGTGGCACGCGCACCAGTTTACTTGGTTCGCTCGACGGCAACCCGAAACGTCTGCTGAATGATCGTTTGGTCAGCAGATCCATATACGTTATCACCGCCGTGATGGCCTACCACGAGGAGGTGGCCGTCTTCGAGTTGGACGGCTTGGGGGTAATAGGGTGAGCCCGGCAAGTCGAGGCGGTGCCACGTCGCGCCGGCGTCGGCGGTCCACCAGACGCCGTCGGTGGCGATGTGGAGGATGGGGCCTTCGCGGAGCTTCAGCAACTCGGGGAAGCCGCTGTGGGGGAAGGGTGATTTTTGCACCGAGCCGATCGTCCATGCGTCTCCGGCGGGATGGAAGATGTTTTGCAGGCGATCGGAGGTGATGTATTTGTTGCCGTCGTAGTGTTCGGCGCGATGGACCGCCAGTACGTCGCCGTTTTCAAGCTCGGCAAAATCGCTCTCCTCACATAGGCCGACGTCGGCGGGCATCGTCCAAATGGGAGACCATGTTTTTCCGTCGTCGCGGGATTGGAAGAATTGCTTACGAAGAAACTTCGCTGTGTTGACGTCGGCTTGTTTGACGACGCCGGCGACGAGCAAAAGCCGGCCGTCATGCAATCGGCGGATTTGCGTGGGATAGGTTTTGTATTGGGCCGGGTCGAGCAGGTAGATCGGTTCGGACCAGGTTTTTCCGTCATCGGACGATCGCTGGACGTAACCATTGCGGCGGTCGCCGCCGGCCCAGAGGCCGGTCACCAGCGCCCCATCAGGCAGCACCGCCATGCCGTGGCCGCAAAAGCTCGAGCTGGCCGGCGCCGCGTAGATGCCGTGGTCGTCGTGCGTGCCGGCGCGGGCGGGGACTTCGCGGAGCTTTTTCCAGTTCTTTCCCTGATCGGTTGACACCAACTCGACGGTCACGTTCTTGCGTTTGTCCGGCTCGGCGACGGGGCCGGTCACCTGTTCGAACGCCAGCCGAAGCGAGCCGTCGTGATCCTTCCAGAGCGTACACCAGGCGGTGTAGCCGGGCGTTTGAGGGGAATGGTAGATCGCGTGCTGCTCGAAATTGGATGGCTGGACGTGAGGTTCGGAAGCGGCGGGCGCCCGGGCGACCATGGCGGAAAAGCACAAAAGCAACGAAGCTGTTGACAAGCGGGTAAAGAGGGTGCGGTGCATTGAGGCGAATGATATTCGCTTCACGGGCGGAATGCCGCGCCGGACGTAGCACGGGCGCCCCGCCCGTGAACGAGCGGCGCAACCACGGGAACGGGTGCTTTTGGAAAAACCCGGTAACGATACGTGGTTTTCCACTAGGAACGCGGCATCAGATGGCAAAGCCAACCGCCCACGGGCGGGACGCCCGTGCCACAAAAGGGAACCCAATGAAAAGAATCGCACTTCTATTCACATTCTGCGCGGCGCTGGCCTTCGCATTTTTGCCGACGAACGTCGCGCGGGCGGAAGACGCGGCCCAAGATTCCGGAAAGGAAAACACGACGATCGGCCCGGAATATGCCAACGCGCCAGAATTGACGGTGAAGGAAGGCGTGCCGCGGGGAGCGGTTTCTGAATTCACGATGAAGTCGCAGGAGAGCAAGAGCTATCCGGGAATCGCGAAGGATAAGCCGGGCGTGGTGCCGTACCAGCGCAAGGCGTGGGTCTATATCCCGAAACAGTACGTCGCGGGAACGGCGGCGCCATTCATCGTCGTGCAGGATGGCGGCGGGTACGTCAAGGTTCTGACGCTGATCCTTGACAACATGATTCACGAGCGCCGCCTGCCGGTGATGGCGGCGGTCTTCATCAACTCCGGCGGCGGGGACGGGCGGGGGAGCGAGCGCGGGCTGGAATACGACACGGTTTCGGGCAAGTATGCAGAATTTGTGGAGACCGAGGTGCTGCCGCGGATTGCCAGCGAGTACAAGATCACCTTTACCGCCGATCCCGAGGGCCGGGCGACGATGGGTGGTAGCTCCGGTGGGGCGGCGGCGTTCACGATGGCGTGGTTTCACCCGGACCTGTATCGCCGGGTGCTGACGTATTCGGGGACGTATGTGAATCAGCAGTCGCCGGAGAATCCGCAGTCGCCGCACGGGGCGTGGGAATATCACGAGCACCTGATCCCGCAGAGTGATCGCAAGCCGCTGCGCATCTGGCTCGAAGTGGGCGAGAAGGACAATGGTTTTTCCAAGAGCGAAGAGACGCTTCACAATTGGGTGATGGCCAATCAGCGCATGGCGGCTGCGCTGAAGGCAAAGGGATATCCCTACCGCTACGTTTTTGCGAAAGACGCAGGCCACGTGGACGGCCGCGTGACCCGGCAGACTTTGCCGGGGGCGCTTGAGTGGTTGTGGCAGGGATATTCAGCTCGGTAGGCGTCACTGGCAAGCATCAAGGACGAGCACATCGGCCTCATCCCACGCACCTACTGCGGTACCTTCCGCCCCGGCTTCAGCAGCGTGATGTGGATCTTGTCGCTGGGGATCATTTTTCCGCCGTTGATTTGTTCGAGGGGATCGAAGGCGTCTTTGACGCGTTGGAATTGGTCCATGGTTGGCTTGTCGAAGAGGTAGGGCATGAGGTGGATTTTCTCGACGCCGACGCCGTGCTCTCCGGTGAGGGTGCCGCCGATGTCGATGCAGTATTTGAGGATTTCCTCGGCGGCGCGCAGGGTGTTTTGCACGGCGGATTCGTCGCGGTCGTCGTAAAGAAAGATCGGATGGACGTTGCCGTCACCGGCGTGGAAGACGTTGGTGATCTGGATGCCGTGCGCTTTGCCGATCTGGTCGATGCGGGTAAGGACTTCGGCCAGCCGGCTCCGCGGGACGCAGGCGTCCTGCGTGCAGTAGCTGGGGCTGATCCGGCCGATGGCGCCGAAAGCGCTTTTGCGCGCCTTCCAGAGTTTGGCCCGGTCCTCGGCGTCGGCGGACTGCTGGACGCTGACCACGTTGTGCCGTTTGCTCACTTCGATGAGTTGCTCGACCATGCCATCGAGCAGTTCGGGGATGCCATCCAGTTCGGTGAGGATCAGGCACTGGGCGTCGCGCGGGAAGCCCAGGTGAAAGGCGTCTTCGACGATCTGGATCATGCTCCCGTCCATCATCTCCATCGCCGCCGGGAGCATGCCGGCGGCGATGAGTTCGCTGACGGTGTCGCAGGCGTCGGCGGTGGTTTTGAAGATGGTGACGATGGTGCGGAAGTTGGTCGCCTTGGGGACCAGGCGCACCCACAGGCGGGTGATGATGCCGAAGGTTCCCTCGTGGCCGCAGATGAGGCCCGGCAGATCGAAGTTGCCGGACTCGTAACAACCATTTTTCCCACCGACTTCGAGGACGGTGCCGTCGGCCAGTACCATCTCGATGCCGAGCACGTGATTGGAAGAGACAAAATCCTTGAGCGTGTGAATTCCCCCGGCGTTGGTCGAGGCGTTTCCGCCGACCGAGCTGGCGCGCTGGCTCGACGGATCGGGAGCGAAGTGAAAAACCGCGCCACCCGGCTCGCGCGCGACGGCATCGCTCAACTGCAAGTTGCGGCAGCCGGCCTCGACGTGGGCCACGCGGTTTTCCAGATCCACCTTCAGCACGCGATTCATGCGCACAGTGGAGACGATGACGCCATTCTCAAACGCGACGCATCCGCCCGCCAGCCCGGTGCCGGTCCCCCGCGGCACGATCTGGACGCCGCGAGCGGCCAGCAACTTCACCACCTGAACGACCTGCTCGGTGTTCCGCGGAAAAACCACCGCGCCCGGCCGCGCCTTGGCGATGGTGAAGCCGTCGCTCTCGTAGACGTAGAGCTCAGCGGCGTCGCTGACGACGTCCTCCGCTGCCAGCAGCTTCTGCAGCTCGGTGATGAGCGAATCGGGCGGAAGGGGATCGTGAAGCATGGGTGAGATTCTATCGGCTGATCGCGGCTGCGGCGCGTGTATGGACAACCTCCCGGATTTGACCACAATACCCGGCTCCAATTTGAAGGAAAGGAAACCCAATGGCAGAGGAAGTCCCAACAACCACCGGCGAGCAAGCTCAAAACGTTCAACTCGTGCTTGATGAGCGCGACATGCGAACGACGTTCGTCAACGCGTATCGCATTCACACCACCGCCGAGGAAGTGGTGGTCGACTTCGGGTTCAACATGTTGAATCCGAACCCGCAGGGCGGGCAGCAGCAGATGCTGTTCAAGGTGACCGACCGGATCATCCTGAGCTACTCCACCACCAAGCGTCTGACGACGTCCCTGGGCCAGCTCATCCGGCGTTACGAGCAACAATTCGGTGAGATTCCGATGCAGCCGGGTACGCCCGCGGCGCAGCGTCCGCGATAACCGATTCGCATTATCGGCGCGGCGGTTGTCAGGTCGCGGAACGTCGCCCGCCCCTCACGCCGGGGCAGCGCTTTAGCGCCGCCCCAGATTCTCCATGCGCGCTCGGAGAATCCGGGGCGGCGCTAAAGCTCTGCCCACGGCGTGAGGGGAGTTCTACAGTTACCGACTTCGAAATGGGCGCGAAAGCGCTTTCAGGCGGCGGCGGCCAAGGGGTGTTTACTCTGTAATTGCGCCATCACCTGCTCGGCGGTGATCGGCTGGTTGCCCAATTCCTGCACTTCGATCGACGCCGCAACGGCGCCGAGGAAGGCGGCGGCTTCGCCCGAGCCGCCGGCGGCCAGGGCGAGAGTCGCAGCGGCAAGGAGGGCGTCGCCGCATCCCAATGGATCGACCGCGTGGCGGCTCAGGGCGGGCACGTATTCGCTGGGCAGTTGCGCGGGCAGCGGCTGTTCGGAGCCATCGAAGGTGACGAGGCCTTGTTTGCCGAGCGTGATGATCGCCTGGCGGGCTCGAGTGGTGTTTAACAGTTTCCACACGACCGCGCCTAAGCCGCTGGTAAAATCGTTTTGGGCTTCGCGCATTTCGCGTTCGGTCGGGCAGAGCAGGTCGACGCCTTGGAAGTGAAGCAGGTTGCTCTGATTGCCGCTGACGTCCGCGGAGAGGACGGGGACTTTGCGTCGCAACTCCGGCAACACGCGATTGAGTAAGCCGGCGGTGATCATCCCGTACCCGAAATCGGTGAAGATGACCGCATCGGCCCCTTCCGCTGCAGAGAGGATCCTGGCCGCGAGAAGCCCTTCAAGCTGAGTGTCGCCGGGCGTGGCAGAGCCGCTATCCACCTTGAATAGTTTGGTTTGATCGGCGAGGTAGCGGTGCTTGACGACCACTTCGCGGCGGGTGCGATGGCACTGCGCATCCACGCCGCCGGCCTCGAGGCGCATCATGATGCCGCCGGACAGTTCATCGTCCGCCAGCGCGCTGATGAGCGTCGGCTGAGCGCCGAGGCCGGCAAGGTGCAGCGCCACCACCGCAGCGCCGCCGTCGTAGTCGCGCTGCTGGATCGGCCGCAACGAAAGCATCGGGCCTTCACCGGCCACTCCCGCGACATCGCAGAAGTGGTAGCGATCCAGAATATAGTCGCCGATCACCAGCACGCGCTTGCCGCGGCCGCGATTGAGGACATTGTGCAGATGCGTGTCGGTTAATCCGTGGCGGTCGCGCAGCCGGGCGACCTTCTCATCGTAAAATCGCTCGGGCCGGGAGAGCGTTCCGATCAGTGCGGTGGACGAGAAGATCACGTCGCCGCTGGAGAAGACGACGCGGCCGCCGTTGCGGACGACTGTATCTCGTTCTGCGATGAATCGCGAGTCCCGGTTTTGCTCGTATTCGCGTCCCTTCACGTAGACGTCGGGAGCAAGCTGCTCGAGAAGTTCCCTGGCGGTCGGATCGGGATTGACATAGACCCAATCGACGCACTCGAGCGCCGCGAGGCTTTGGGCTCGCAGATTATCGGGGATGAGCGGCCGGTCATGGCCTTTGTTGACGTGCGAATCGGCGCTGACGGAGACGACCAGCATATCGCCTAGCGAGCGGGCGAACTGCAGGTGATGAATGTGCCCGGGGTGAACGATGTCGAAGCAGCCGTGGCAGTGGACGACGGTTTTCCCCGCCGTGCGGGCCTGATCCCGCAACGAGGTCAGTGCGTCCAGCGACAGGATCTTCCGATTCGAGAGCATTCGATCTCCGCATCAACAGTGCCGAGAGTTACATCGGCAGTTGAGCGGGAAATGCGACAGGATTTATCGGACGTAGTGGCAACGCGCGCGTCGCGGCACGCCCGGATCCCTCTTCTACGTTCACCCTCTCCCGGGAGTACCGGGAGAGGGTGAAGTCATGTTCCCACGCCTCAAAAGCAGTTGGAGCGGGACGCCGCCTACTTTCGGAAGTCAGGGTGGTCCTTCTTGCCGGCCGACTCGATGTAGGCCAGCAGATCGAGGATGTCGTTCTTTGTCAGCGTGTTCACCAGCCCTTCGGGCATGGGGGAAGTTTTTGACACCTCGCGGCCCGAGACGTCGGCCTTCTTGACCGTCACTTTTTCAGGGCTCAGCATGCTCGGCTGAACTACAAGCGTGTCGGGGGTCTCCTGGACGATGCGGCCAATGATGCCGCCGCCTTCCTTGAATCGCACGACGGTGTTGGCGTATTGCTCGCTGATGACCTTCGAGGGAAGGATGATCGATTCGAGAATATCGTGCCGGGAGAAGCGGCTGGCGACGGCGGTCAGCTCGGGGCCGACCGAGCCGCCTTCATTTCCGAATTTGTGGCAGGCGATGCACTGGGTCCCCTGCTCGTACATCGCCTGGCCGCGCTCGAAGTTGCGCCCGTGGCTGACCTCGGGCAGCGACGGCTCGAGATCGGCCATCGTCCACTCCTTGACGAACTTCATCCCGGTGATCCGCTTGCCTTTGTAGTTGGTGGACTTGGGGACGTATCCAGCCAGCACGTCGGCCAAGGACTTTCTCTCCTCGGGCGTGAGCGTTTCCTCGGCGTCGTTGTGGAAGTTGGCCATGAACTTGTTGAAGCTCGCGCCATCGCTGTAAGCCCGGCCGGCGTCCGCGAACCACTTGAGCACATAGGCCGGGTGCTGCGCCAGCGAGTGGTCCTTGGCCCACCACGCGAAATACTGCCGCCGCAGGTCCGGCGTCCAATTGTTCTTGATCGTCCGCAGATAAAGCACGTATGCGACCTGCTCTTCCTGCGTTTTGGACGTGTTCAGCAGGTTGACCGTCTTGCTCACCGCATCCGGCGCGTGCAGCGCCAGCAATACCTGGCACAGCTCCCGGTCCATCGGGAAATCCTTGGACGGAAACTGAGGATCGAGCTCGGCAATCAGCGGTGCAGCCACCGCGCTATCGGGCTCGCCGTGCCGGGCGATGCTCACCTCGATCACCCGCAGCTTGTCCAGCTTCTGCTCGATCGAAAGCGAAGCGAGTGGGAAATGATCCAGCGCCTTGAAAAGATCCGGCTGCTCTTCATTGCTTCCCAAGCGGGCCAGCGCCAGCAGCGCGGTGAGGGCGGCCTGCGGGTTGGTCTCGCTGAGGGCTCGCTGCTTCCATTCCGCAACCGGCTGCGCCTCGATTGCGATGCGGGCCGCGTAGCGGAGGAAGCGGTCGTCGCTGCCGAGATATTTCCAAGCCGATTCCACCGCCTTGGGATCGACATGGCCGTGGAAGGCTTCGAGCTGATGGCGGATTTCCCGCTGGTCGGCGCCCGCGGCATCGTGCAGGTCGGCCGGGGCCGTGGATTCCGAGCCGTCGTAGGTCACGCGGAAGAGATATGATTGCGTGCTTCGCCCGCCGATCGAGAAATACATCGCGCCGTCGGGGCCGATCAGAACGTCGGTCAGATTCAGAGGGGTCTTGCGCTCCTGATGCAGCGCCTTGGGCGCGAGGAAGTTCTCCCACTGGCAGTCATAGGTGGAGCCGTGCGGCGTCAGGTGCGCCGCGATTAGCCGGCCATAGGTCCAGTCCAGCACGTACATCGCCTTTTGATATTTGGCCGGGAACTTGGCCCCGGCGCCGCTGATTTGGCCCGTCGGGCTGCCGAGCCCGACGCTGGCCATGCCGGGCAGGCTGTCGGGGTAATAGTCGGGCCACTTGGCGGTGCCTTCGCGGAAACCGTAGTCGCCGCCGCTCACCGCGTGGATGATCCGAATCGGCCGATACCAAGGCGTGCCCCAATCCCATTCCATGTCGCTGTCGAACAGGAACAGTTCATTGTCGGGATTGAAACAAATGTCATAGGTATTGCGCAATCCCGACGCGAACAGCGACGGGTTCTTCCCATCTGGATCCAGCTCGACGACGAACCCTCCCGGCGGCTTATTGCCGGCGCCAAACCCGTTCCCGTCCTCCGCGCGCGGCAGGACCATGTCGTCGGCGTAGTTCTTGTGCGGACTGGTCGCAACCAGGTCATCGGGCAGCATGACGAAGTTGCCGCAGACGACGAACAGGTGCTTCTTGTCGGGCGAAAGGACGATCGCGTGCCCGCCATGATCGCCCGTCCCACGCGGCCACTCGCGCAGCATCTCAACGCTGTCGTATTGATCATCGCCCTTGGTGTCGCGACAGCGGAAAAGGCCGAATTTCTTGCTCTCGGCGTCGAAGCCGTTCACGTAAAGGCTATCAAACGCATACAGCATTCCCATGCACTCGCTGAGCGGCAGCTTGAGCTGGTCTTCCTTGGCGACCTTGCCGTTTTCCAGCGTCAGCCGGGTGATCGGCTCCTTGCGCTGGCCGGCCAGCAGCAGCCGGCCCTTGTTGTCCAGGGCCATGGATATCCAGGAGCCTTCCTTGGCCTTGTCGGCCTTCATCACGACATCGACCTTGAATCCCGGCAACGTCGTGAGCTCGTCGGCTTTGTTTTCCGACTCCGCCGCGCGCCCGACCCGAGCGCCGCACACTGACAGCGCCAATAGACAAACCGTCCCAATCCGCCTTGCTGCGATCATCCACGTCTCCTCGTGCGATATTGAATTTCGATTCACCCCTCCAAGATACAGGATGCCACGGATTGCGTTGCGAGCCAAGGGGAGCAGATTCTGTGTGGAAACACGCGATGCCGCTTGCCCCTTCGCGGGAGTGATTCCTCCGCTCCATCCGCGAAGGGCAAGCGGTGGGGCGGCGTTTTACCCCTAAGCGCTCTCTCGACATCACTCTCACTGCACCATTGGAACATGCCTTTGCTCTCGCGTATCTTTCCCACATGGCGAAATCCGCTCACCGCATCGGGGTTTTCCCTGGTCAATTCGATCCGATCACCAACGGGCACCTCGATGTCATTCAGCGGGGGGTGACATTGTTTGATGAGCTGATCGTGGCCGTCGGCATCAATCCGGAGAAGCGGGAGATGTTCAGCATTGATGAGCGCGTCGAGACCATTCGCGGACTGGTCGCCGGGATCCGGGGCGTGCGCGTCGAGAAATACACGGGCCTCACCGTCGACTTCGTCCGCAAATCCAAGGCGACCGCGCTGCTCCGCGGCATTCGCGACGTGTCCGATCTGCGCTACGAATTTCAACTGGCTTTAGCCAACCGGACGGTGGGGGGCGTCGAGACGGTATTTATCATGGCCGGGGACCAATACGCATTGACGAGCAGTAGCCTGATTCGGCAGGTCGTCGCGCTGGGAGGGGACCTGCGCCAGCTATCGTCGATGCTGCCGGAGGCGGTGATTGAGCAGCTTGAGAAAAAACAGAAACGGCTGCGAATCGCCCCGCCCGAGCCGGACGCGCCCGAGTCATGATATGGGGGGCCGCGCAGCGTCGTCTTGGGAGGGCGAGGCTCCTGCCGAGCCGGATTTGCGGATGAGCAACGGCTCGGCGGGAGCCTCGCCCTCCCGGCTGAGACGTCATGAACGCGCCCGCAATTCAAGCTTTGGTCAGCATTGACCTGATTTCCGACCCCATCGATTCGGCGTCTCTTCTCCCGCGGTATCTTTGCCCGTTGAGGAAGAACGTCGGCGTCCCCGGGACACCGCTAAGCTGGCCGCCGGTGAAATCGTCGCGCACTTTCCGGGCGAGCTTCTCGTCCTCCAATGCAGACTGGAATCGATAAACCTCCAAGCCGAGTTGCAAGCCCAGGTGAGTGAGATCGAGGCTGTCCAGGTCGTGCTGATGACTGAAGAGCAGATCGTGCATCTCCCAAAACTTTCCCTGCGCGCCCGCGGCCTCGGCGGCTTGGGCCGCGGCGCTGGCGTGCGGGTGAATCGAGCTTTGCGGATAATGCCGGAAGACAAATGCCAGCTTCGGCCCAAAGGTCCTTTGCAATTCCTGCACGATCGGCCAGGCGTTCAGGCAGTCCGGGCACTCATAATCGCCATACTCGACCAGGACGACCGGCGCCGAGGGCGATCCCTGCACGTGATCGCGCGGCGAAACCTCAACCTTCAGATCGCGGCTTTCATTTGCTGTCGATTCTGTGCTCATCACCATTACGACGGATTGTAGCACCACGGACGCTATTTATTATTGCCGATCTGTTCCGGCAGCCGATTGAGAAACCGATGCGCGGTGCGGCGCACGGTCGCTCAATTTAGGAAAATGATGTCCCAATTCATTCAGTCTCTCGAGTCTCGAACGCTGTTTACGGGCACGACGGCAACCGGGGCGGCGCTTCTGGCGGACGTCAAGCAGGTCGTGTCGTCCGCCGCGACGGCGCGGGCCGACCTTCGGTCTGCGGTGTCGGCCGCCACGACCAACACGAACACGGTCGCGGCGGACCTCAAAACCTCCACGACCTCCGCGAACCGCGCCAGCAACGCCGGCCTGCTCAGGACGTTGAGGAGCGACGAAGCCAAGACCTTCGCGACGCTTCGCGCTGCCGAGACGGCCCTGCTTGTCGTTGGCTCCAGTTTATCGGCGCGCGCCGCCGCGGACGGCAAAGCGCTCCTTCTCCATCCCACCAACACCGGCATCGAGGCACGGGTGACGGCGGACACGACCGCACTGGCAACTGTGCCGGCGGCGCGATTGGCAACGCTGCAGGCGGACGCACTGAATGGCGTGCTGGGCACCGATCTGACCAACCTGGTGAATGCCAATCCCGCCAATACGGCATTGGCGACTGATACAAGCGCCTTCAACGGCAGCGGGGCCGCGTCGGCTGCCATTGCAAACGCGGTGACCGCGGCCGGGACGTTCACCACCGCAACCGGCACGCTCAACAGCGACGTGAACTCGACCACTACCGGATCAACGATTCCGAACCTGGTCGGCACGTACGTGGGTTCCAGCGGTGTCGACGGCACTCATAATGAGGGCTTACCGAGCACCTTGGTACTGGATTTCACCAGTGAAGGCGCGGACGGCTCGTTCACCGGAACGATAACAACCGGCAGTGACGGTAACACCGCCACCACTACGGTCTCCCTCACCGGCTCGGTAACGGCCGATGGTTCGTTCAACGCAACCGCCGCCAACATGGGCGGCGGTCTGACGGGGACGGTCTCCGGGAACACCATTTCCGGCACCGAAACCGGCTCAGATGGCCATCAGGTCACGTTCACCGTCACCCTGCAGTAAACTCGACCCGCAATCAACTCACTACCGCCGCCCACGTTTGAGCTTGCAGATTGCCGTCACCGAAACCGGTGGCGACGATGATTTGGTTCCCGATGACCCCTCCAACGGCCGCCAGGCGTGCGTCGGGGAGGGAGGTTTGCGATGACCAGGTGTTGGTGCTCGGGTCATAAACGATGACGCTATCGAGCGGCACGTCATTGGCGGTGGTGCCGCCGGCAACGACTATTTTATTGTCGATCACGACGACAACCGCGTGCGATCGCGCAATGGGCATGCTCGCCAGCGCCGTCCATTGAGACGGGTTGGAGGGGTCCCACATCCAGACGTTGGTGATTGTCGATGAGTCGTTGCTGGTGGTTTGGCCGCCGACCACGACGATGTCACCGTTCAGGACGACCGCAGAGGTGTGGTTGGCGGTCTCGGGCAGGTCCACTGCATTTGCCCATTGCGGGTTGGAATCGCTTGGATTCAGCACCCAATGTTCGGTCTGGCCGACCCGATTGACGTCCACGCCATCCATGAAATGCAGTTGCCCGTCGAGGTACGCCAGCGCGCCGGCGCCGCGGGCCGACGGAAGCAACGGCGTATAGGGGCTCCAGGCATTGGCAGCGATATCGTAGCGAAAAACATTGGTCGTGGCGAAGGTCTGATAGGTGGTCTGTGGGTCGTAAGTGTATCCGCCTGCGACATAGATATACGTCCCGTCGGTCGCGACGCCCATATGCGTCTCGGCGGCGGGCATGGGCGCCAGTGAAGTCCAGGTGTTGGTGGATGGATTAAAAACCTCGACCGCATTGGTCGGCTGATAGTCCGGGGACGTGACGTTATATCCGCCGAACACGTATAGCTCTCCGTTGGCAACCACGGATTGCGCCTCGGCCAAGGCGATGGGCGCATTGGCCAGCGTTTGCCAGCTCAGTGGCTGACTCAGTGGCGCGGGAGGTGGGGGCGAAGGCGGCGAGGGAGGCGGGGGCGAAGGTGGCGACGGAGGTGAAGGGGGCGATGGCGGTGAAGGAGGAGTCGCCGGGGGCGGCGGCGGAGGAACGGCCGGGGGCACCGCCGTGATCGTGACCGAATCGAGCCGGTC
>Ga0182024_10006028_pt1 | contig 26826 bp, 24 predicted proteins | sample P32metaG_FD_120480 | JGI IMG/M metagenome (GOLD analysis project Ga0182024, IMG submission 120480) | Permafrost microbial communities from Stordalen Mire, Sweden - P3-2 metaG (Illumina Assembly) | ecosystem: Environmental > Terrestrial > Soil > Wetlands > Permafrost | place: Sweden: Stordalen...
CGAATCTCCCCGACCCCGCATACCGCTCCGTCGCAACGCGCATCGCGCGCAAGCGCCGCCAAGCGAATAACGTTTTCTCCCGAACCGCCGTTCAAACCCAATTCTCCCAACATCTCGCCGCCCAAGCTCGTAAGCAGCGTCACCGCGAACACTTTGGGCGGCTTAATGTTCAATTCGCGCGCGCGCCGAGCCGCCGCCTCGACGGCTTCGGACATCATATCGCTTCCCCCGAGCGCATGAACGGTAACGATGCAGACCCCCGGTCGCACTAAAGCTCGCATCGCTGCCCCCACCGTTCGAGGGATATCATGCAACTTCGCATCGATGAAAACCTCGGCTCCCATCGCTTCCAAATGCGCACGCAACGCATCGCCGTACCCGTAAAGCGATTCATAACCGAGCTTGAAAATCACATCCAACGGAGCGATCATTTCAACGAGCTTTTTTGCAGCATCAAAACCGTCGACATCTAAAGCGACGATCAATTTCGGTTTTGCAAGCTCTTTAGTCAATGTCATCGGCGCCTTTCATGCGAACTTTACCGTATCATGGTTGTTTTTTTTCCATTCCCTACCGTATCCCACTAGAACTTTTCACTCAATAATACGTTAATAGATATAGAGGGCCGCACACAACGACCCTCGGCGGACAGAGAAGGGGGAACCGAAGATGACTGGTTTGATGGTCTTCAAATCTTTAGCTGACGCGCTGCGAGCGGGCTTCCAGGTTTACGACCGTACGTCGGAAGGGTATCTCGTCCGTACAAGGACGGCAAGCGGCTGGGCTATGGCCTTGGTCGCGTGCAAGGATTAACCTCGCGAAAGCGAGCCTAGGATAGGCCGGAGAGCCCGGCGACAGGTCTACGGGACAAGCTCAGGCTGGTCCCGTTTGATTTTCCGCGACGGGCAACCCTTGCGCATACCGATACAGCCCCAATAACACAAGATGCGGCTCCACGTGCTCGATAACCGTCGTATGCCGTGCGACGATATCCGCCAAGCCCCCGGTCGCGACAATCTTGGCATCTTCCCCAAGTTCACGCCGCATCCGCACGATCATTCCTTCGGTTTGTCCCACGAAACCGTACACGATGCCGGATTGCAACGCGGTAACCGTATCAACGCCGATCGAGGACTCCGGCGCTTCGAGCGCGACGTGCGGCAGCTTTGCCGTACGCGCAACCAATGCCTCGATTGATATTTGAATCCCCGGCGCTATCGCGGCGCCCAAAAATGCGCCGTCGCGCGCGACGGCGCCGAACGTGGTCGCCGTCCCGAAACTGACGACAATCGTCGGCGCTCCGTATAACGCCGATGCGGCAATCGCGGCCGCGGCAAGATCCGACCCCAATTCTTTCGGACGCTCGGTGCGCACCGCGAGCAAGTTTTGATTGGTCGCCGTAAAAAAATGCGGCGAGCAGTGAAAGCACTGCTCGCACGCCTGCGCGAGTTCCCGATCGTTCTGCGGCACGACGCTGGAAATAACGACTGAGCGAACGTCCGCAGGCGATATCTGCGCTCGATGAAACATCGCAGCAAAGAGCACGCCGAATTCATCGGCGGTGCAACGGCGTTCCGTGGTAACCCGCCACGTGCGCGCCGGCTCGCCGAACCCGTCGTTTCCCTTACGCGCGAAAACCCCGAGCTTGGTTTCCGTATTGCCTACGTCAATCGCCAGAAGCACGGTTGCCGTTCCGCTTTCGAACCTCAAGCAGCACATCCCAAAGCTTTCGCGCCGCCTCGCGTTTGCTCGACCGTGAAAGCGCCTCGCGACCTTGCGCGCCCCATAAAACCGTCAATGCCGTCTCTCCGATTCCAAAACCTGTCCCGTTGCCGGACACATCGTTAACGGCGATCGCATCGAGATGCTTGCCGTGCAACTTCTCGCGCGCCTGCTGCTCGACGGATTGCGTTTCCGCAGCGAAACCCACGAGAAACGCCTTCCCTTTTCGGCTGCCCAATGTCGCCAAGATATCCGGCGTTCGTTCAAGGCGCAACGTCGGTTCAACATCGTTTTTCTTCACCTTGTGCGCAAATGTTCGCACAGGCCGCCAATCCGCCACGGCGGCGCTTGCAACGACAATATCCGCCTGATACGCGGCGGGCAACGTCGCTTCGTACATCTCTTGCGCGCTAACAACGTGCGCAACGCGAACGCCGAGAGGGGGTTGGACGAGCGTCGGACCAAGAATCAAATCAACGGACGCTCCGCGCGAAAGCGCTTCGCGAGCAACTTCTATCCCCATCGTACCCGTCGAAGCATTCGAAAGAAACCGCACGGGGTCGATACTCTCGCGCGTGGGACCGGCGGTAACGACGACGCGCTCTCCCGCAAGATCGCGCGTGCGCCGCAAAGCCGCATCGATCGCGCAAACAATAGCCTCTTGATCCGCTAGACGGCCGATCCCAAACTCGCGTTCGGCCAAGAATCCGACGCCCGGCTCCACGATCTCATATCCGCGCGCAAGCAATGTCCGCAAATTCTCTTTGGTCGCCTCGTGTTCGTACATCGCATCGTTCATCGCCGGCGCGATTACGATCGGGATTCGAGCGGCAAGAGCCGCATTCGTAAGAAGGTCGTCTGCGATGCCGTGCGCCAATTTCGCGATCGCATTGGCCGTCGCGGGAATGACGACCATCACCTCGGAATCGCGCGTCAATCGGATGTGCGGAATCGTTTCCGGCGCATCCCACAACGAGGCATACGTCGCACGTCCCGTGAGCGCGCTAAACGTTAACGCCCCGACGAAACGTTGCGCCTCTTGCGTCATGATCACGTTCACGTCGTCGCCGCGCTGTACGAGAAAGCTCGTAAGCGCCGCTGCTTTATATGCGGCGATACCGCCGCACACGCCCAAAAGTATGCGGCTCATAACAAAACGTTGTCGATCAATCGCGTGCGCCCGGCGCGGGCGGCGGCGACGATCAATCCCGGACGCTCGATAGACGCCTGAGACGCGAACGTCGTCGGATCAACGATTTCAAGATACTCCAACTCCAACGGCTCCTCGATGCGTGCGAGCGCCGCCGCCCGCACGCTCCCCGGATCACGATATCCTTGCTCGATCGCCTCGCGTGCGGCAAGCAATGCACGATATAGGCTCGGCGCCGCGCGACGCTGCGGTTCGTCAAGATAGGCATTACGGCTGGAAAGCGCCAAGCCGTCGCTTTCGCGCACGGTTGCGCAAACCGTCATGCCGACGGGAATGTCGAGATCCCGGACCAGCGCTTGAAGCACCGCTGCCTGCTGCGCGTCTTTTTGCCCCACGTAAAATGTTGTCGGCTCAACGACGTGAAGCAGTTTAGCTACCGCGACGGCGACCCCGCTGAAATGCCCCGGCCGCACGGCGCCCTCGAGGAGCGTTCCTATCTCCCCCGGCTCGATGCGCGTATGAAATCCGGAAGGATACATTTCCTCAACGCCCGGCATGTAAAGCACCGCGACCCCGGCATCCTCAAGCATATGCGCGTCGCGTTCCGTCGCTCGCGGATACTTCTCGTAATCCTCGCCGGGACCAAACTGCAACGGATTAACAAAAATCGAAACGACTAGGGAAGCATTCTCAGAGCGGGCTCGCTCGATGAGCGCAAGGTGACCTCCGTGCAAGGCGCCCATCGTGGGCACGAAACCCAAAGGATGCGGCAATACGCGGGTAATCGCCCGCGCGGCCGACGGCGTCCGTACGACCTGCATTCTTAGTGTTTTATCACTCTTAATTGCGTACGCCCGACGACGAAATGTTCGCCCAACGCTATTTTTGTCTCTCCGGCAACCGCACGACCTCCTTTAACTTTCGTCCCGTTGCGACTCGAAAGATCGGTAAGCAACACTTCGTCGTCGACCCCGCGCAAGAGCGCGTGCTTTCGAGAGATGTAGCGATCGAGCGTAATGCAGGCCCCCGCTGCGTCGCTGTCGCGACCTATGACGATCTCCTCTTCGAACTCCCAGGTTTTGCCGTCGAGCGGGCCGCTAATGACTTCCAGGATATACACCATTGAGACTTAAGGGGCAGCAATAAAAACTCCCCTTCACTTCTTGCCCCCGAAGCGGTGTGAAGTAAAGAAAGGTCGAACAGTTGCCGAAACCTCACGTTCCTTCCCCTGCCGGACGATAGAAGAAAAGACGTGGAAGACCAAAGCATCAGCGCCTCCAACCAACAACACTTCGCCAGACTCGACGATCTTCTTCACCTTACGCAGATCGATCCCGATACGCTGCGCGAAGCGGAATTCGTACAGGCCCAGATGATCCTCGACACGCTCGTCGGTCAAACGATCGCCAAAGCGACCATGGAAGAAACGCGCATCGTCGTCGAGACGCAAAGCGGTAACCGCTATTTCTTCTATGGCCTCATGGGCAGCGCCATACCGCGCGAAGAAGAAGACTCGCTAACATAACCCCCCCATTTGAGGGATTCACAAGAGAACCTCGCCCCGTAAGGGCGAGGTTCTCTTCTTGTTTTTTAGTAGCTTCCCAGATGTCAACGCCCTCGATAAACCCAGAAAGCCGCAAATGTTCTTAGGGGTTTTCCGGAAGTCAGGGGCGTCTAAGCGGCGGTCCGAAGTGTACAATAGTACATGAGAGGCCGCCGCTTGGGCGTCCCTGGCTTTCGGAAAGCCCCTAAGAATCGCTGTGGGCTAGGGTGGCTTCGATGAATCGTACAATCGCCACTTGATCGTTAGGATCGATCTGCGTAAACGCAATACCGTGATAGTAGCGCTTCGACTCCGCGTTGAAAAATGAGAGGACGATGCGCGAGCGCGCGAGCACCTCGCGCCCGCTGCCGGGTAAGCGAAAACGTAAAAAGAGAAACGTGCCCTGCGGAAGATCGTCTTCGGTAGCAAGTCGCATGCCGCCGCCGCCAAGATCGACGGCGTGCCCTACTTTGACGAGGTCCTCGCCGTCGCAGGAGTACTCCACCGGCATCGAGACGGGGGCTCTGACGAATTTGCGCGTATGCGGGCGTTGGCCGTTGCTAGACATCAGACACCCTCTTCGCACACAGGAGCACGCTTTCATGCGCGAGCCGGTCGGCAGCGAGCAAAGCTCCCAAGGCGACGTGGCGGCGCGACGCCCCTCCTTGGAAATACACTTCGTACGGCTCCCGTAGCGGAGCGTCGCAGGAAAGTTCTATCGTTGCTCCTTGGATAAACGCGCCCCCAGCCGTCACCACGGGATCGGCATAGCCGGGAACAGGGCCCGGCTCCGGCGTGAAACGCGCATCCAAGGGCATCGCGCGCTGTAAACCGCGCGAAAAGGAAAGTAAGCGCGCGGGGTCGCCCAAGCGAATCGCCTGTACGATATCGCGGCGCACCGCACCCGGCAAGGGATCGACCGGATAGCCGAATTCGGCGAAAAGCGCCGCCGCGAAATCCAAACCGGCCAATGACTCGGCAACCGTTTGCGGCGCCTGGAATAAGCCTTGAATCAATTCCCGCCCGAACCCGAACGAAGAACCCAGTTGCGCGCCCAGGCCCGGAGCATAGTGACGCACGGCGACTCGTTCGACGATGTCGGCGCGCCCTGCGACATACCCCCCGCCCGGCGCCAAACATCCGCCGAGATTCTTGATCAACGAACCCACGACAATATCCGCTCCATGCTCCAGGGGTTCGGTAAGTTCCACCAATTCTCCGTAGCAATTATCAATAATCACCACGGCATTGGGAAGCTTACGCTTCACCGCATGCGCGATTTCCCCGCATTCACGCGCGGACAGCGAACGGCGCGACGCATAACCGCGCGAACGCTGCACGAACACCGCTGCCGCAGGCGTCGCGCATGCTTTCTCCAACGCGTCGAAATCCACGCCGCCGTCCGACGAACGCGGCGCCTCATCATACGTAATTCCTTGCGCTACAAGGGATTGCGGCGCATCTACGATGGCATTTCGCAACGTATCGTACGGACGGCCGAGCGCGACTACGAGCCGCTGCCCCGGGCAAACGCAGGCCGCAATGCTCGTAACGATCGCATGCGTTCCGCTCACGAACGTGAGGCGCGCCAACGCTCGTTCCGCCCCGAGCACGCGCGCCAACAACGATTCATATCGTTCGCGCGCGACATCGCCGTTTCCGTATCCCAATGTTCCCGCGAGATCGCCCGTCGAGATGCCTTCATCAAAAAATGCGCGCATCACTTTCGCCTCGATGCGTTCACGCAAGGCGCAAGCATCGGCTCCCGAGGGCATCCGCTTAACGACACGGCGCGCGGCGCTTACGACATCCGGGTGAATATCAAACTGTTCAAAAAGAGCTTCAATCATGTAGCTATAACTTGCGGAGAACCGCTTCCACGCGCCCGAGCACCGTTACATTATCAGCGTAGATCGGACGCATGGCGCGATTTTCGGGTTGTAGCCGAATGCGGCCGGCCTCGCGAAAAAATCGTTTGACGGTAGCCTCACCGTCGATCATCGCTACGACGATTTCGCCGTTCTCGGCATTCGGCTGCGGCGTCACGACGATCATATCGCCGTCGAGAATCGCGGCTTCAATCATTGAATCGCCTTGCACGCGCAATATGAATGCATCTTTACTACGCACGAACGCCGCCGGGACCGCGCACGAGCCTTCAAGATTCTCCGACGCCGTGATCGGAACGCCGGCCGCAACCTTACCCACGATCGGCAAGACGCCGTATTCCGCTTCGTGAGAAGCCTGCGCCGCGCGCTCGCGAAAGCCCGCTGCGACCAATGCCCGAGGCTTGGTAGGATCACGATGAACCAACCCGCGCTTCTCCAAAGCCTTAAGATGGGATTGCACGGTGGAGGATGAGGAAAGCCCCACGCACTGGCCGATCTCGCGAACCGACGGCGGGTAGCCGTGCTCGGCGGTAAAGTTTTGAATCACATCCAGAATACGCGCTTGGCGCTGGGTCGGAGTACGGTCCTGCAAAGGCGACCCCCTTTCTCGACCCTAACAGTACTATGTTTCGCGCAAAAATGCAAACACTTGTTCGTACCGCGTTCGAATATCAGTTTTTTCTCGTTAGCAAAACGGCGTGGCCGCGGTGATGTTCAAGAAATTCCAGCGCCTCGCTCATCCACGAATCCAACCCGTTCTGCACATGCCGCGCGACTTCACGCACGATGTGTTCCCGACGTAAAAGCCAATCCAGTTCCGAGCGCGTCGAAACAGGCCAAGCGGCCTCCTCACACTCCTCGCAATAATATCCGTACCTCATAGAGCACTTTCCCGAAAGCAAGGAGCATTCCAGCGTCGCCCCTCATGTACTATTGTACACTTCGGCGCCCCGCTGAAACGCTCCTGACTTCCGGAAAAGCACTCTATAGATCAATCTGAGCGCCGAGATACAACTCAAACGGCTGTATCGTCGGCACCACGGGATTTCCGCCCGCTTGCGCCGTGTAGGCATGCGCGTTGTACGGCAGCGCTGTAGCTCCGCCATTGGCCGCAGCATCAAACGGGCTCGCTCCATTGTAGAAGTTGCTGATTCCTTGCCCTCCTCCGCTGCCGTCAAGCCCGTATCCGCACACGCCTGCACCTCCCGTCGTCCACGGTTCCTTGGATCCGCCGAAGCATCTGTTCAAGATATTGATAGCCTGAAACGTGAGCTTGACTCTTTTCGACGCCTCGTAGCTGATTCGCAAATTCGTTTGAAGATCGATCGGCTCTGTATACGCGCCTTGCGCGTCGAAGGTCCCGGTTTCGTAATTAGGAATATTCAAATACGCGGAACACGTCGTCCAATCCGCGTACTGCCCCCGACCGGCCGCGACGGCGCTAGGAATACCGAGTTGATTGCCGGTGCAACTCGTAGGATTCCAGCCGATCTGATTGAGCGGAGCGCCGTAGGGTTGCCCGGCGAAGATCTGGACCGACGGCGTGATCGCAAGTCGCTTCCTTTTATAGTTCGCCGTGAACGAAACAACGTGGGGAATCAAATATGATACTTGAGCCGAATTATTCACGGCCGGCGTGGTATTGAACGGAACGTACCATCCGTTGGGATTGAGCAGCGCCTGCGGTTTTGCGCTATAGTACGGATTCCCGATAGCCGTGCTCGTACAAGCGGAGGGCGCGCCGGCAGTATAGCACGGGGAGCCGCCGCCCGCAGCGGTGAAGGCGTTATATTTCTGAATCGCCGCATTGATCTGATCGATCGGATTAATCGAAGTATCGCCGATATCCTGATACTTGATCTTCGAATCGGTGTAGGTATAGCTTACGGACATCGCCCAACCGTCGCGGTCGAAGTCGCCTTTTGTGAATTGCAATTCGATACCGTTTGTTTTTTGGGTCCCGGCGTTGATCGAGGAAACGAAGTTCTCGACTTGATCCAGATACACGTTCTGCAAGGCATTCTGGGTAAGTCGGAAAAACGGAGTGAGCTTCAAACTCATATCGGTTCCTTTGATATGTTTTTCGAAGGAAAAATCATAGTTGGAGGAAACCGCAGGCGCTATCTCATGCACCGGAGAGCTCGCCAAGCCAGATTGACTAAAATCCCCGTAAAATGCGCCCGGGGTATTGGGCTGGAATGCGGTATACTGAATCGACGCCGTATCCGCCGGTTGCGCGTATCGCCCGTAAGAGCCGCGAAAAACGGTGTCCGAATTAACCGTGTAGGCGGCTGATATCCGCGGTTCGACCGCCGTTGCCGTGTAAGAGGACGGATAGGAATTACTGTACAACGCAGCGCCGTTTTGTCCATTGGGATGAAGATCGCCCGCGCCGCAGGTAAGCGCAAAGCCGTCAAACGCCGAAGTCGACGGGTTGTAACAAACCTCGTTTTGCGCGGCAGTCGCCCAAAAATTCTGACCCGGCGTATTCGCGGAAGCCAGATCGTACTGAAACTGCTCGAATCGTAACCCGCCGTTTACGCTGAGCTTATCCGACGGGCGCCAGGTATCCATGAGCGAGAACGAGGAGAACTGCGGCGAGACGGTATTATATGAGCCTTGTTGCCCGGGAGTCGTCACAATCCAATGCGCCCCTGCTACCGCAGCGGGGCTGCCGGCAGGAGGCGTGAACGGCGTGGGATTCCCAAAGGTTCCGTAGGTAGGATCGCTTGATTCGGAGTTACACGTCGCGCGTTGCCCCGCCGCATCGTAGCAATTTCCCGCCGCGTCCGCGAGATTCGTCGCCGGGGTTGCGGTAGAAGTAAACATCGTCTCGTTGTTCCAGCGCGTCGACGTCGCGGACGTAAGATTCGCGTTGAACTGCAACAAATGTTCGGGACTGATTTGATCGGCGAATTGAAATCCCAACCCGCGCGTATGCGTCGAGAGTTCGTAATCGGCGAAAAGGGGAAGCGGAAGAAAACCCGGAGAAAGCAGGGAATCCGCGCCTACCGCGGTTGCGCCGTTGGCCAACCAATCAGAATATAACGTATATCCATAGACCCGCGCATACGCACTGGATCCAAAATTCTTCTGGTACTGGACCTTTACGATCGAATCGTTGTTCGTGAATCCGTCCGTCTGAGACGGATTCACGTTCGCATCGCCGGGATACGCACTGGGGAAACCATAGGAGACGGGTTTTAAGCCCGCGGCCGTCTGGCCAAACTGCGTTCCGTTGGGAAACGTCATGCCGTTCACGTACGGCACGCTCGTGCCCGCAGGAAAAACACCGTCGGCGATAAGATCATTCACCGAGTCGGCGTACGCGGAGCCCATCAACGAGTTGGAGTACAGCACCTGAACGTCGTCTTTTCCCGTGTCGCCGTGATGCGGAATCCCTACGTGAAAATTTCCAACGAATTCATGATCGCTAATCTGTGCAGGCGCCTCAAACCCTATGGGCCCCAAAAAATAACAGTTCCCCATTGCGCCGCGCGCGCACGCCGGCGCGACGCCGGTTCCAAAAGGGCCCGGTACGGACAACGGGGCCCCAAGCACGGGAGAACCTGCGCCGTTGAATTGATTGATGTCGCGAAAATCTTGCCCGGAGCCGAGGAATCCAAGGTAGTACGAGAAGTTCCGATCAGGCGAAGCGCCGCCCGCCTCGATGCGAATGTTCTGACCATACGTGGGAGTTCCCACTCCCAACGTGACTTCCGCGAAACCCGGATACGTGCCCGTACGAATCACCTGATTGATGAATCCGCCCGTCCCCGTCGCAACGCTGCCGGCCGGCCCGCCTCCGGGATACAACTGCAATTCCTGTTGCCCCAACGAAGATGCCGTTGACGTAGGGTAATTGTCGAACGCGCGATTGATCGGCACGCCGTCGTATTCAAAACCCGTTTGATCGGAGTTGGACCCGCGAATATAGACGAGCTGATTCCAACCGTTCTGCCCGGGCGGAACCACGACTCCCGGCAAAAGCGCAAGGGCTGAATAGGCTTGATTCAAGGCGCCCCCGCCGCCGAGCGCTTGCGCTTTCTCTGCAAGTTGCGGACCAAGGGAATACGCATCCGCCGTCACGCCGGGCTGCACGATACTCCCTTTCGCACGCACTTGAACATGACCGATTTCTTGCTCGGTCCGCTGCATCGTGACTATCTCCGTTTGATTTTGATCGGCAACCGCGCTCACGCCCGAAAGGACAATCGGATCGTATCCTTGCTTCTCCGTCGACAATGTATACGCATCGGGAGCAAGTGATAAAAACGTAAATCTCCCTTTTCGATCCGTCGTCGTCGTAAGCGTTTGCGAAGGTCCCGCGACCGTCACCCTCGCATTCGCGATCGGCGTACGCGCAACGTCCGCCTCAAGCACTGTTCCGCTCACGCTTCCCGTGGTACCGGCCCGCGCTTCCGTAGAAACGCACGCGAAGGCCATCGCAACGATCAAACAGAGCTGCCTGCAGCCTGGTTTCGGCATGTTGTGGCCCTCCAACAAATTTTTACCAGGCATTCGGACGGCGAACACCTGGTCCTTCGAGACACGCGCGTGCGCCGAGAACTTCCGCGTGAGCGGCTATGTCATGCCGGAGCGCCTATTCTATCAGCAAGTAGTCGCGGAATGTCCGACGGACGATCCGCAACAGGAACGCCTGCCGCTTCAAACGCCGCGACCTTGCTCTGCGGCGTCCCGGTATTGCCGGAGATAATAGCGCCTGCATGACCCAGGCGCTTACCGGGCGGGGCCGAGCGTCCGCCGATGAACGCCGCCGCCGGCTTATTGGGAAGGTGCTGCTTTATGAACGCCGCGGCATCTTCTTCATCAGAACCGCCGATTTCGCCGCAAATAACAATCGCATCGGTCTGCGGATCATTCGCGAAAGCACGCAAGCAATCCACAAACGTCGTGCCGATGATCGGATCGCCCCCGATACCTACGCACGTTGATTGACCAAGACCCGCCTTGGTGAGAATGTTTACCACTTCATAGGTCAAGGTTCCCGATCGCGAAATCATCCCGATGCGACCTTCTTTGAACACATGCCCCGGCATGATGCCGAGCAACGATTTCCCGGGCGAAACCAAGCCTGGACAATTCGGCCCGATGATGCGCATCCCGCCTGTCGTCGCGACGACCTTAAGCATATCGTGCGCCGGGATGCCTTCGCTTATGCACACCGCGAGGGAAATGCCCGCGTCGTGCGCTTCGTAGAGCGCATCGCTTGCGAATGCCGGCGGAACGAAAATAATCGAGTGGGTAGCTCCCGTCGCATCAACGGCGTCTTTGACCGTATTGAACACGGGCTGACCGCTCTCGATCTTGCTCCCGCCCTTACCGGGGGTAACGCCGCCCACGATATTCGTGCCGTATGCGAGCATGCGCTGCGTATGAAAGAGGCCTTCTCGCCCGGTGATGCCCTGGACGATGATCTTCGAATTCTTATCAAGAAAAATCGACATTTCGGTTATCCCTTACCCGCCAGCTCTACGGCGATGCGCGCGCCTTCATCCATCGTTTCCACCGGATGCATGCCGGCGGCGGCGAGGATTTCTCTGCCTTCTTTTTCATTCGTTCCCGTCAAACGAACGACCAAGGGAACCTTACGCACGTCGTCGCCTTTCAGCGCTTCGACGATGCCCAGCGCCACTTGATCGCCGCGCGTGATGCCGCCGAAGATGTTGATGAACATCGATTTCACTTTCGCGTTGCTGGTGACGAGATTGTAGCTCTTCTTTACCAGTTCGGCTTGCGCGCCGCCGCCGATATCGAGGAAGTTCGCCGCTTTGCCGCCCGCATTGCGAATCGCATCCATCGTTCCCATGCCCAGGCCCGCGCCGTTGGCGATTACGCCGATCGTGCCGTCAAGTTTGGCGTAATTGGACATGCCCAAGCCGATCGCTACGGCCGCGACTTGATCCTCATCCGCCGGCGCGTCGTTCTTCCACTCCGCGAGTTCCGGGTGCTTATAAAGCCCGCTATCATCGAGATCGACTTTCGCATCGGAAGCGATAATCTCGCCGTTTTTTGTCAGTACGAGCGGATTGATTTCAACAAGATTCGCTCCATACTCCATGAAAAGCGTATAGAGCGCGCCGACGATCTTCGGAAACCCTTTGTGATAGCCGGTCGGAAGCTTTGCCGCGAAAGCGAGGCGACGCCCCATGAACGGCTGAAAGCCGATCGCCGGATCGACCCAATACTTGACGATCGCGTCAGGATGCTTCTCAGCGACTTCTTCAACGTCCATGCCGCCTTGCGACGACACGATAACGACGGGCTTCTTTGTCGCGCGATCGATCGTGATGGAAACGTAGGCCTCGCTATCGATAGCGACCTTTTCCTCGACGAGAAGCGATTTCACCGTCTCGCCGTCGGGGTTCTGATTATTCTTGAGCGTCTTGCCTATCAGTTCGCGAGCGAGCGTTTCACCCTGCGTCGCATCGTCGGCGAATTTGATGCCGCCGGCCTTGCCGCGGCCTCCCATCATCACCTGACTTTTGAGAACCCACGAACCGGGGTTCTTCGCGATGAACGACTTCACGTCGTCGGGCGTGGTCGCAAAGACGCCCCGCGGAGTCGTTATACCGACCCGACGGAACAGCTCCTTGCCTTGGTATTCCATCAATTTCATGGCCGGTGCTCATTGGACGTAGGATGGGGTACGCCCTGGGTAAACCCGGAACCCGCGACCGCTTTTTCGCCCCAACCAGCCGGCATCGACGTACTCCTGCAACAACGGGCACGCCCTATATTTGGAATCCTTAAATCCTTCGTACAACACGTTCATAATCGCTAAGAGCGTGTCCAAACCGATGAAATCAGCCAACTCGAACGGCCCCATCGGGTGATTCATGCCCAACTTCATCACCGCGTCAATCGATTCGACGGTTCCCGCGCCCTCATACAAGGCGAAGATCGCCTCGTTGAGCATCGGGCACAAGATCCGGTTGGAAACGAAGCCGGGATAGTTGCGCACTTCGACCGGCGTTTTGCCGTATGCGATCGCGCACGCATGCACGCGATCGAACGTCTCTTGCGACGTTGCGATACCGCGAACGATTTCAAGCAGTTTCATCACCGGCGCCGGGTTCATGAAGTGCATGCCGATCGTGCGCTCGGGGCGCTTGGTTTGGGCGCCGAGTTTGGTAATGGAAATCGACGATGTATTGCTCGCGAGAATAGCACGAGGCGGCGTTGAAACGTCCAAACGCCGAAAAATCTCGAATTTGATCTGCGGATTTTCGGTTGCCGCTTCGATCGCGAGATCGGCATCGAAGTCGCCCCACTGGGGATGCGCATCGATCCGCGCGAGCGTTTCCCAACGCTGTTCGGTTGTAAGTTTCCCTTTCTCGATCAAACGATCGAGATTTTTGGTAATAGCCGCGAGGCCTTGCTCAACTCGCTCGCGATCGACGTCGTTGAGCAATACGGTATCTCCGGCCGCAGCCGCTACCTGAGCGATGCCCGAACCCATTTGGCCCGCGCCGACAATAAGAACTCTCATCATCCCGCCTTGATCAGCACGGCGTCGCCCTGGCCTCCGCCGCTGCAAATAGCCGCGACGCCGATCCCGCCTCCGCGCCGACGCAACTGGTGCGCGACAGAGGCGACGATCCGCGCGCCCGAAGCGCCGAGCGGATGCCCGAACGCGACAGCGCCGCCCAGCGCATTGATTTTCTCCGGATCGATCCCCAACAAATTCGCCGTGCTCCACGCCACGGCGGCGAAAGCCTCGTTCACTTCGAACACGTCGAGTTGCGCGGGCGCGATGCCGTGCCGTTCCAAAAGTTTATGCGTCGCCATTCCGGGAGTGAGCGCGAGATACGCGGGATCCCAAGAAGCCGCCGCATGATCGACGATCGTCCCGAGCGCTTCATGGCCGTGACTGCGGGCATACTCCTCGCTCGCGAGCACCAACGCGGCGCCCCCGTCATTGACGCCCGGCGCATTACCGGCCGTCACTGTTCCGTCTTTATCGAGCGGCGGCAGCTTGCGCATGGACTCGATCGAGGCGTCGAAGCGAATGGGCTCGTCGTTCTCCACAACGGTAAAAGGAGCGTCGCCCGTAATGTACGGCGCATAACGCGCCGACGAAAACGCAAGCTCCGCCGTCGGCTCACGGAATAGCTTGGATGCGCAGTCTCCCGATCCGGCTGCGACGGGAATGCGCGCACGCGCTTGTTGCGGAAGCGCGTCGAGTACAAGCTTGCCTTTCGCCTTACTCGCGACCTTGAGCGCTATGATCTCATCGCGCAACAAGCCTTTTTTCATCGCTTCGGCGGCGCGTTGGTGCGAGCGGCACGCGAGGGCGTCTTGCACTTCTCGCGTGATGCCCAGGTGCGCATTGACCTTGTTCTGCGCTTGCGCCATTGAGAGATTAGAGTACGGGTCCAGCAGACCGTCCAGATTCATCAAATCGACAAGCGCCGCATCGCCGAAACGGTACCCGAAGCGCGCCTGCAGCGCCGCATACGGTGCGTTTGACATCGATTCCATCCCGCCGGCGACGACGACGCTCGCGTCGTCGTCGTTGATGAGACGCGCGGCGTGCACCAACGCGATCAATCCCGAAGCGCACACTCTATTGATCGTCTCAAACGTCGTCGTCACGGCAAGTCCCGCCTTCAAAAGCGCTTGACGCGTCGGCGCTTGTCCGGCTCCTCCTTGAAGAACCTGCCCCATGATCACATGCTCGACTTGCGCGGGATCGATTTTCGCGCGCTCCACGGCGGCGCGAATCGCTTCTCCCCCGAGCGTGGTAGGATGCAGCCCGGCAAGCGCGCCGCCCAAACGACCGAACGGCGTACGAGCCGTCGCGAGAATGACCGTCTTGGATTTCATAGCGGGCGATCTCTTCCGGCCGCATCGAAAAGCCCCCTAGGGAGCGAGCGGATGCACTTGTTCAAACGCGACGAACACGTTCAAACCCGATTCGCCTGCGTGCAAACGATATGCTCGTCGTTCTCGCACGATTCGCACTCGAATTGCATGGTGACGTGCGTGACGTCGAAATCGCGACGTAATCGCGCATCGAGCGCCTTTAGAATAGCCGTGCATGCGCTAACGCGCTCGTCGGGAACCAAGATATGCGCCGAAAGCGCATGGTTGCACGCGCCTATCGTCCATACGTGCAAATCGTGCACGTCTAAGACGGACGGCGTCTCCAGCATCGCCCGGCGCAACTCCGCCAAATCAATGTGCGCCGGGGTGCTCTCCAACAACACCTCCGCCGCCTCGCGCACGATGCCCGCGGCGCCGACGACCACGAGCACGGCGACAAATAAAGAGAGCGCCGGATCGACCCATGCGATCCCGCGCGCAAGCACGACGATCCCGCCGATAATCACGGCGACCGCCCCCAACGCGTCGCTCAACACATGATACAGCGCCGCGCGGACGTTGAGGCTTGCCGTCGCTTCGCGCGACAACATAAACCCCATGAAAGCGTTGATGCTTCCGCCCGCCAGCGCGACCCCGATCATTAGCCTTCCCGAGGGCAACGCGGGCGAGGCGAAGCGATGCATCGCCTCGATGACGATAAACGCCGTCACAGCCAGCAAGAGCGCGGCGTTGGCCAGCGCCGCGAGCACCTCCATACGCGCGAAGCCGAAGGTTTGCCGACGCGTCGCCGGACGCATCGCCTGCCATTGAGCGCCCAAGGCGACGGCCAGAGCGAGAACGTCCATGAACACATGCGCCGAGTCGGCTAACAACGCAAGGCTGTGCGCCGCGACTCCGCCGCCCAACTCCAACAAGGCGACAAACGCCGTTAGGACAAGAGCGAGACGCAGCGCTCCAGACTGTCGATGCTCAGCGTGAGCCGACACAAGGCTAGCCGTGTGCCGACGGGAAGACCGCTTTGAGGGCAAGCAGCACAAGCATCGCTCCGAAGGTCGCGAACGTGCGCGTCTCCGCCTTGAGGATCACCGCAGGATCGTATGTCCCTTGCCGTCCCTCCCACGGCGTCGCGCGCGGAAACACCGCCGGCACGCTCGCCGTATAGGCGTCAAACGCTTTTCCGAACACGGAACGTAAATAGGCCTCCTCGTGCGGCACGATCGCCGCGTACACGGCGATCATCGCCCCCAATGCAAGCCCGATCAACGTCAGCCGGAACGCGACCTCATTGCCGCCTGTGAAAGCAAGAGCGAACCCGAGCGCCGTGATAAAATTCCCCACGTACAACGGATTGCGTACGTACGCGTACGGACCGGCCGTCGTCAACTTCGGCGCGGTAACCTTGTCGGATCGCGTGGTGACCCCCGAGTATCCCACCGCCCAGCAGCGCAAGCATTCTCCCGCGATCGCGATCGCCGAGCCGACAACGATCGAGGCGCCGCTCGGCTTCCCAAAAACCGCTAACGCGATCGCCGGAATCGCCAACAATGTCCCGCGATGGGCAAACACCAGCTCGCGCTGCGTCGGACGCGTCGCCTCAGTCACGGAGAAGCCGTTTCAAGACGATCCGCATCGCATCCCGAAAGGCGCACGCGCGCGTCGGCATACACGTCGCGCAACGAATCGCGCAACGTGAAACTCGGCAGCCAGCCCGCCGTTTCGCGAAGCTTCGCGTTGTCGCCGTAGGAACACGGCGCGTCGCCGACGCGCAACAACGCCGGATCCTCGCGCACCTCAACCGGCACATGCGCAACGGCAATAAGCAGCCGAAGCACCTCCGCCATACTTACCGGGACGCCGCTGCAAACGTTGTAGATTTCCCCAGGCTCGCCGCGATCAAGCAATGCGACATACGCTTGCGCGACGTCGCGCACATCGAGGAAATCCCGTTGCGCGGATAGATTGCCGACGCGCATCACCGGCTCCCCGCCCTGCGCGATCACGGCAAGTCGCGCGGCGAAGGAAGCCGCGGCGAAACGTTGGTTCTGCCCGGGACCGATATGATTGAAAGCGCGCGTCACAATCGTCGGAATGCCGTATGTGCGTGCCGAGGCCGACGCGATCGCTTCTCCGGCGATTTTGCCGGCGCCGTACGGCGTGACGGGTCGCGGCGCAAGCGTCTCGCGCAAAGGATACGCGACGGCGTCCTGGGCGCCGTACGCTTCCGCCGAACTCACGAACAGGACGCGTCGCGGCTTGCGCTGCGCCAAGCGTATCGCCTCGTAGAGCCGCGCCGTTCCCATAGCGTTGACGTCATACGACGTCAACGGATCGCGCGCGGCGTCGGGTACGAACGTCTGAGCGGCAAGATGCATCACGGCGTCCGGCCGTGCGGCTTCCAACACGCCGCGCACATTCGCGAGATCGCATAAATCGAGCGGGAAATCCACCTCGGTCAGATCATGAGCGCGACCGGCCGTGATCGCCTCATCGCCGCGCGCGCGCAACGCCGCGCACAAGTGTCTGCCGACGAAACCGTTCCCTCCGGTCACGAGAACGCGCATATGCCCGCGCTACGCCGACACCGGCATCGGGAAAGGCGCCGGCTCCGCCCGCAAGCGCATCAGATCCGCGCGCACCATCATCTCCGCTAATTGCTCGAAGGTAACTTCAGGCGACCACGCAAGCACGCGCCGCGCTTTGGACGCATCGCCGATCAACAAATCCACTTCAGCCGGACGATAAAAGCGCGGATCGCTCACCACGTAACGCTCGTACTCCAGATCCGCCGCTTGAAAGGCAAGACGAACGAAATCGCGCACGGTGTGCGTACGACCGGTGGCGACGACGTAGTCGTCAGGGGTAGGCTGTTGCAACATCAACCACATCGCGCGCACGTAATCGCCCGCGAAACCCCAATCTCGCCGCGCGTCGAGATTGCCCAAACGCAGCTCATCGGACAAACCAAGTTTAATTCTCGCGACGCCGTCCGTGATTTTGCGCGTGACGAATTCTTTGCCTCGCCTGGGGCTCTCATGATTGAACAATATTCCGCTCACCGCGAAAAGGTTGTACGACTCTCGGTAATTCACCGTGATCCAATGGCCGTACGCTTTGGCGACGCCGTAAGGGCTGCGCGGATAGAACGGCGTATTTTCGCGTTGCGGGGTTTCCGCGACGCGGCCGAACATCTCAGAGCTGGAAGCCTGATAGAAGCGAATTTCAGGGTCGACCGAGCGAACGGCTTCAAGCACGCGCGTAACGCCCAATGCCGTGAATTCGCCGGTAAGCACCGGTTGCGCCCAAGACGCAGGCACAAACGACTGCGCGGCGAGATTGTAAACCTCATCCGGCTTGGTTTGCTCGATGATGCTAGTGAGGGAACTCTGATCCAATACATCGCCGGAAACGAACTCAACGTCGTCAAAAAGATGATGTATTCTTTCATGCACGTCGGTGCTCGACCGGCGCGTCATCCCGACAACTCGGTACCCCTTCTCCAAGAGAAACTCGGCGAGGTAGGAGCCGTCTTGCCCGGTGATCCCCGTAATGAGCGCGGTTTTTTGGGCCATCCTCCATAGGATTGGCGAACAATACTACGCCCCCTACCAGTGGTAACGGGCGATAGCCTCCCATTGCCCATCGAGGGTTCCGTTCCAGGCGAAGAAGGTCTCCCCGAGCGCCCCCGCCTTGCGCGCAGCTTCTAGGGACGCCGTGATCTCCTCCGGCAAGGGAGCGCCGCTCGATCCCAAGGCAGTCGTCTGCCCTCCTATGTCGATGCCGATACGACGACGCGCCGCACGCAACGTAGCATTGTAAGAACGAGCGATTGCCGTCCGTACCTGCGCGGGCGATAAGCGCACGTTCGAAAGCGCGCTCCAGTACGTCATCGGTTGCAAGACGTCGACTGCGGAGGCGATCGCCGCATACGGATATTGCTTATTCGTGAGGCGCTCGACGAACGGATCCTCGACCGTCGCGATCAGGGGATAGCCGGGCCCCACGGCGGCGCGCAGCAATCGCGGATAATCTATCAGCGCCGCATACCCGCGCGAGCCCTCCCCCATGAACGACCCCCCGCGTTCCAAATCGATCGCCAAGCCTGAAAAATGATTGCCGCGCGGCGTGGCGTAACCCGCCGTCGCAACGCTTACCGCTAGATCGTCGAATGCTGCGGAACGCGGAACCGTCCAACCGACGATCCCGATGCCGTGCTCGGCTGCGCTATCGATCAGTTCGTCGATGACGGGCTGCGCTTGAGGAGTGATCTCCCAGTACGACCCATATGCCGTGCGCAGCTCGATAAAACGCACTCCCGCGCTAACCGCTCGATCGACGATCGCTTTGGGATCCAGCGCAGTATAGGCGTCATCGTCGCGCGAGTCCGGCGAAAAGGTTAGCCACATGCCTTTTCCCGCGACGGCTCTGGGCGATACGCTCCGCAATTCCGTCGGGACATCGATCGTCAGGTCGTCCGGAGCATATCCCTTACGCGAAATCGTATAGCGATAGCGCGCGCCGGGAACAACCGTCGCGTCGCGATACATTGAGGAAGGCGACCCGACCAAACCCACCGTTCGACTCCCTTCCGGCCCCGAACGAACGACGGAGGTCGTGCCTACAAGTTGACGAGGAAACCATCCGATTTGAACAAGGTGCGGCCCGAGAGCGCCGCCCACGACGCGCCTGGACGGCTCGCCGGCCCCGAAACCGCGCAGGCTCACGGAATGTTTTTTCCGATGCCGAGCGCGCGGAGGGTGCGAGGATTGTCGAGCTTCTATCGTCGCGCTAGCAGAAAAAGAGCCGATTTCTTCATCCGTGCTTACGTCGATCGTCAGCGGCCCTTCTTCGGTAACGGAAACGACGACGCTTGGAGCATCAAAGCGCAGGCGCGTTTGCCATTGCGCCTCTCCTCGCGACGCGACAAAAGCGACATTTCCTCCCTTAAGCGGAGTCGTCGGGCGCCCGCGCCTGTCGGTAAAAAGCGCGCGCGCCAAAAAGCGCGCCGCGCCGTCCGGCGAAACGCCTAAAGATCGCACGTCAAGAGAAAGATGCGCGGCAGGAGCGCCTGACCACGTAACCAGTGCGAAAGTCGCGGCAAATAAGTGAATAATCAACGGCACACCGCCGACAGCATAGCATACGGACATTCCATACCCAACGCCTCTTACTCCAACTTAACGGATATGGTCCTTTCCGCTAGAACAACCTGCTATCGAGTAACCAAGGCGGAAAGCACCTGCGCCCGTAGCTTTCCGATAGGCTCATCGTCTCCCAATGCGTGATCGATGAGAAACGAAAAGATTTCCGCTCCATGATGTTGGGCGGCGATGTATCCGGAAAGATTGGTAACATTTAACATCCCGCCGGTTTTCGCGAAGACGCGCCCCTCCGCCGGCGTACCGATGAAGCGCGCTTTTAATGAGCCGCGAACGCCGGCCACGGGGAGCGCGTCCAACACCACGGTACGATCCGGAGAGTTCCAATCGTATTGCAGCACGGCGACAAGGGCTCGCGGAGTACATTCGTCGTACCGCGACAGGCCCGATCCGTCGACGATCGAGACGGTCGCCGGATCGACGCGGGCCGAGCGAAGAAACGCGGTTTCAGCCGCGATGCCCGATTCGCTGCGACCCGGAACGCCGGCTTGCGCAACGCCCAATGCTTTGAGCAACGATTCGCCGAAAAGATTATCGCTTGGATACCAAAAGTCGGCGAGCAATCGTTCCAGCGGATCCGACGCATGTCTCCAAAGCACGACCGCGCCCGCAGGGACGACCCCGGACGACGCCGGCTGCTCGGTCGTTATGCCGTGATCCTCCAAAACGCGGCGCAAAACGTCCGCGACGTGCAAGGACGGATCGGCGACGGGAACATCCTGCGCGCCGACGCGAACAACATTATCCTCCAACGACAATGCGCTGATCGGCGCGGCGTACGCAAACGGGAGATCGTCGATCACCCATCCGTCGCCGTATCGTTTCGCATCGAAATAAGACGCGTCGCCGCGAATCCCCCCGTGCACGATGCGCACGCCGCGATCGGCAAGGGCGGCCGCCGCGTCGGCGAGATCGCTCGTGCGCAAAAACACGTCCCCGCCGCCCTGTACTATCAGATCGCCGTCGATAACGCCGTCGTGCGGCGGCGCCGTCGCGAATAACGTCGTTCGGAACCGAAAATCACGACCCAAGCGCGCGAGCGCCGCAGATCCAGTAAGAAGCTTCACATTGGAGGCCGGCGTGAAATCGTCGTCGACGTTGCGCGCGTAAACCGTAGTTCCCGTTCGCGCGTCGATCACGTACAAACCCGTATGGGCGCCGGCGAGCGCGGCGCTCCCGCGCAAAAATCCGTCGATCTCGCGACGTACCTCGTCTATCTCCGCGGCGCTCCACGGCGCCCCCGAAGCTTGCGGTTTGGGCAACCGCGCAACGGATGACATATCGGCTCGCTCGACGGCGCGCACGCCGACCGGCAAGAACATCAGCACCGCGACGATGCCGCAGAGCGCGATCTTCAAAGCGTAGGACGCTCGACGTAGCGCCCGTAGATTTCCGCCATGGCATCGACGATCTCTCCTTCCGTGAGGAATGCGCGTACCGCATCGATCAACGGCGGCATCACATTGATCGCATCGTCCGCGCAGGCGCGCTTGAGCGCCGCCAGCGCCGACGACGCCGCCGCCGCATCTCGATCGCCGCGCACTTCCCGCACGCTGCTCGCCTGACCGCGTTCAATCTCGGGCGATATTTTGAGCAGGTTGAGATTGCGCTCCGAGGTTTCATCCCGAACGAAGGCATTGACGCCGACGATGATGCGTTCTTTCCTTTCCAACGAGCGCTGGTACCGATAGGACGCATCGGCAATCTCACGCTGAAAGAATCCCGCCTCGATCGCCTCGACCACCCCGCCGTATTCATCGATTTGTTGAAAGTACGCTTCGGCTTGCCGTTCCATCTCGTCGGTAAGGGCCTCGATGAAATAGGACCCCCCCAACGGATCGACGACGTTCGTCACGTTGGTTTCATACGCGAGCACTTGTTGCGTGCGCAAAGCGATCTCAACCGATTTTTCCGTCGGCAGCGCCAATACTTCATCCATCGAATTGGTATGCAGCGACTGCGTGCCGCCCAGTGCCGCGGCCATCGCCTCGTACGCTACGCGCACGATATTATTTTCCGGCTGCTGCGCCGTCGCGCTGCATCCCGCCGTTTGCGTATGGAAGCGTAGCATCCATGAACGCGGGTCCTTCGCACCGTACCGTTCTCGCATATGACGGGCGTAAATGCGTCGCGCCGCTCGGAATTTACAAATCTCCTCAAAAAAATCCATGTGGGCGTTAAAAAAAAATGAAAGCCGCGGCGCAAACGCATCCACGTCCAGACCCGCCTTCACCGCGGCTTCCACGTACGCGAAGCCGTCCGCCAACGTAAACGCAAGCTCTTGCGCGGCCGTGGATCCCGCCTCGCGAATGTGATACCCGGAAATGGAAATGGTGTTCCATTGAGGCATCTGCTCTGTGCAGAATTTCATCATATCGACGATGATTCGCATGTGCGGACGAGGCGGAAAAATCCATTCCTTCTGGGCGATATATTCCTTGAGGATATCGGCTTGCAACGTTCCGCCGAGCGCGGCGCGCGGAATCCCCTTGTTTTCGGCGGTCGCGACATACCATGCGAGCGCGATGCACGCCGGGCCGTTGATCGTCATCGAGGTGGTGATTTCGCCCAGATCGATCCCGGCGAATAGCGCCTCCATGTCGCGCAACGAGTCGATCGCGACGCCGCACTTGCCGACCTCTCCGCGAGCTTGCGGCGCGTCGGAATCATACCCCATAAGCGTGGGCATATCGAAAGCGACCGACAACCCCATCTGCCCTTGCGAGAGAAGAAAATGGTACCGTTCATTGGTTTGCTGCGCGTTGCCGAACCCCGCGAACTGGCGCATCGTCCATAGCCGTTCGCGATACATCGCGGGATGGATGCCGCGCGTGTACGGATATTCGCCGGGAAACGCGAGATCGCGCGCGGGATCGAGACCTGAAGTATCCTCCGGCCCATAGAGCATTTTGAGAGGCATGTCGGAAATCGTGCGATCCAGCGCTCCCGCGCCCGGCTCGGCGCGCCCTCGCCGCTGCGCCGCTCGCGTTTCCCAATTCGCTCGTTGTTCCCGATACTCGGTCGTCTGCGTCACAAACGCTTCTCCTATTTCAAAGCGCGCGAAACCTCTCCTACGGCGCCTCTTTCAATTCGCCGGACGAAGCGATAAGCGGATAGAGCAGACCGGCTAGCGCGGCGCCGATGAACGGGGCCGTCCAAAAAAGCCAAAGTTGCGAGATGAGTTCGATATTTCCGGTGTATAATACGACCCCCAAGCTGCGCGCGGGGTTCACCGACGTGTTCGTGACCGGAATCGAGATCAGGTGAATCACGGTGAGACCAAGACCTATCGCGATCGGCGCGAAACCCGCCGACGCACGTTTGTCCGTCGCTCCGAGAATGATCATGAGGAAGAAGAACGTGCAAACGACTTCGCATACGAACGCGGCGATAAGCCCGAAATGTCCAGGCGAGTAATCGCCGTAGCCGTTGGACGCGAACTGGCCGACGCCGGCGAAGTCGCTTCTTCCCGAGGCGATCAGATAGAGCGTTCCGCCCGCGAGCAAGCCTCCGATAACTTGCGCGACGATGTACGCGAGCGCATCTTTCGCGGGAAAGCGTTTGCCGACTACAAGTCCGACGGTGACGGCCGGATTAAGATGAGCGCCGGAAATATGACCGACGGCGAACGCCATCGTAAGAACGGTGAGGCCGAAGGCAAGAGCGACCCCGACAAAACCTATGCCCAGCTGTACCGAATCCTTGGTGAGAAAAAGGGCGGCGAGCACGGCGCTTCCGCATCCTCCGAACACCAGCCAAAATGTGCCGACGAGTTCGGCGCAGGCGCGACGAGATAACGGCAAGGTATGTTCCTTTCTTTGGCGCAAGGAAAACGGCGTAATCCGCGCGATGTTAGGAAGGGCCGTTTGCCGGCGCTTCCCCACGACGCCTTCCGGAGGAAAATTGCATGGGCCGCCCAACCGATATCGTTCTTTACCAAGCCGAATGGTGCCCGTACTGCGCTCGCGTGCGCGCGAAGATGACGGATCTCCTTCTCGACTACAAAATCGTCAACGTCCCGCGCTCGCACGCCGAGCGAGAAATCGTGAAGCAAGCATCGGGGCAAACCAGCATCCCGGTTATGGTCGAGGGCGACGCCGTGTTGACCGACGACGACGATATTATTCCGTATCTTGAGAAACGATACGGCGCCGCGAAAGCCGCCGGCTAACGCATTAAACGTATATCTCCGCGCCGCCGGCGACAAACTCCTTGGATTTGTCCTCCATGCCGCGCGCAGCGTACTCACGCACCTCCTGCGTGATCTTCATCGAACAAAAATGCGGCCCGCACATCGAGCAAAAATGCGCGACTTTGGCGCCCAGCGCGGGAAGCGTTTCATCGTGGAAACTACGCGCGGTGACGGGATCAAGGGAAAGATTGAACTGATCTTCCCAACGAAATTCAAAGCGCGCCTTGGAAAGCACATCGTCCCAATGGCGCGCATGCCCATGGCCCTTGGCGACGTCGGCCGCGTGCGCTGCGATCTTATACGCGATCACGCCGTCTTTGACGTCTTGCTTATCCGGCAACCCCAAATGTTCTTTGGGCGTCACGTAACAGAGCATCGCCGTACCGTACCAGCCTATCATCGCGGCGCCGATCGCGCTGGTGATGTGGTCATACCCCGGCGCAATATCGGTTACGAGCGGCCCAAGCGTGTAGAACGGAGCCTCTTTGCAAACCTGCAACTGCCGATCGACATTCTCTTTGATGAGATGCATGGGCACGTGACCCGGCCCTTCAATCATCGTCTGCACGTCGTGTTTCCACGCGATCTCGGTTAGTTCTCCTAGCGTATCCAGCTCCGCGAATTGCGCCTCGTCGTTGGCGTCGGCCAAACATCCCGGCCGTAACCCGTCGCCCAAAGAAAATGAAACGTCATACGCCTTCATGATTTCGCAAATTTCTTCAAAATGCGTGTAAAGAAAATTCTCTTCGTGATGCGACAAGCACCATTTCGCTAGTATCGACCCGCCGCGCGAAACAATTCCTGTTGTCCGCTTTGCCGTAAGCGGAATATACCGCAATAAGACGCCGGCATGAATCGTGAAATAATCCACGCCCTGCTCAGCCTGTTCGATGAGCGTGTCGCGGAAAATTTCCCAAGTGAGGTCCTCAGCTTTGCCGCCGACTTTTTCCAAGGCTTGATAAATCGGCACCGTGCCGATAGGAACAGGAGCATTGCGCAGTATCCACTCGCGCGTTTCATGGATATTCTTGCCCGTCGAAAGATCCATCACGGTATCCGCGCCCCAACGAATGGACCAGGCCATCTTCTCGACTTCTTCTTCGATCGTAGACGCCAGCGCCGAGTTGCCGATATTCGCGTTGATCTTCACCAAGAAGTTCCGTCCGATGATCATCGGCTCCGATTCCGGATGATTCACGTTGGCCGGAATAATTGCGCGCCCTCGCGCGACTTCGTCGCGCACCAACTCCGTAGGCACGCCCTCGCGAATCGCAATAAACTCCATTTCCGGCGTCGTCTGGCCGCGACGCGCATAGTGCATCTGCGTGACGTTCGCGCCGGGCTTCGCGCGGCGCGCCTTGCGCGCAGTTTTGAAACGAATAGCATCCAGTTCCGGCATCGCCTCGCGCCCGAGACGGTAGAGCGAGGCGGATTTTTCCAATTCGTCAGTATCCGCGCGCGCCGCAATCCAGTCCGCTCGCACCGGAACGATGCCTGCGCGCACGTTGATCGCGACGTCAGGATCGGTGAACGGGCCGCTAGAATCATATACGGTATGAACCTCGCCCGTCGAAAGGGTAATCGCGCGCACGGGAACTCGAACGTCGCCGGCATCGCTGCGCCCGACATAGATCTTCCGCGATCCCGGAAACGGCTCCAAATTTTCCATTCGTCCCTCCGCCGGCATTACCCGGATCAGGTTCGCCTCTCTCATACGAGAAGACGTTACGCGGTCGACGCCGCTTCCGGCGCCCTCTCAGCCCATAAGCTCCCGCGACGCGCTGGATTCAAGAGGAACCGCAAGCATTCCGCTCGCGTGATCGAGCCGGTCGAATGTATGCATAGAATAAAGATTATGCATTGATTTGTAATCAAGCAAGAATAAGCCATGAATATCGCCTTAATTTTTGATATTCACCCTATGAGCCCTGAGACGTAGGTCGCTGATCGTCACGGCCGCTTAGAGGAAACCCCTCCTCCGCCGCGAGCGCCGTGCCCAGCCGCCGCCCCGCGCCTACTCCAAAAAACGATAGCGCCGCATCGACGGCAAAGAACCCTTAGATTACGGGAGAGCGTTGCCGATGTTGATCAAGAGGTTATTGATGTTCTGCCCGACCATATGAAGCCCGCCGATCACCACGGTGGAGATTATCGCACTAGTGAGTGCATACTCAATCAACCCTTGCCCCGAGTCATCCGCGAGCATCCGATATAGAGGGGATTGAGCGCCAGGCACGACGAGCGCGCCTTGCATTGTAAACATATTGTATAGATCGGCAAAAAATGCCCCGCCCTTTATCTTGGTAAGGGGGAGGAGGCAGGCG
>Ga0182024_10006029_pt1 | contig 26823 bp, 17 predicted proteins | sample P32metaG_FD_120480 | JGI IMG/M metagenome (GOLD analysis project Ga0182024, IMG submission 120480) | Permafrost microbial communities from Stordalen Mire, Sweden - P3-2 metaG (Illumina Assembly) | ecosystem: Environmental > Terrestrial > Soil > Wetlands > Permafrost | place: Sweden: Stordalen...
CCCGAAGACCTCGCCACGCCCGCCGGCGCCGAAATGCTGGCCGTCGCGCTCGACAAGCCCGCGCCACCTCCGCCACCTGCGCCGCCGCCGCGTCCGCCACCCCCACCGCCGCCGCCCCCGCTGACGGTGACCTGCGCATTCAGTTTGCGGAATTCGTCGGCCAACTGCTGGCGCGTGTGCGTCGTCGTGCCCGCCATGAGCATGGCGCCGGCAAACGAGGCCGCGTCGCGTTCACCGGCGAGCGAGGTGGCGTCGCCAAAGCGGAGGTCAATCGTCGCGGTCACGATGTTGCTCTCGGTCTTCTTCGAGAGCACCGAGACCTTCATGCCGTTGGCGAGCGTCGTGTGCGTGACGCGGCTCTGGATGTTCGGGATCGTCGGATCGAAGGTCTCGCCGTGCACGACGACGATGTGGCTCGTGTAGCCGTTGAGCGTCGCGCCGAGATCGGCCGCCTCGGGCACGACGGTCCGGTCCGGCGCCATGTCCGGGATGTAGTAACCGACCGTGCGATTTGACGCCTTGAAATAGAGCGAGGCCACGCGCACGAGATCCGCCGGCTGCACCTTCGCGATCCAGTCGTGCTGCAGGAACATCAGCCGCCAGTCGCCCTGCGCGATCGCGTTGTTCAGCGCGCCGGTCGCGATTGACTGCGGGTTCGACAGGCTGTTCTCGAGCGAGCGCGAGAGCTCGCTCTTGACGCGGTCCACTTCGTCCTGGCTGGGCGGGTTCTTCACGATGTCGGCGAGGGCCTTGTACAGGGCATCCCGCGCGGCGTCGAGCGACTGGTCCTGCGTGAGCGTGGCCGACACCTCGACAAGGCCCGGATCGTGACGAAGCTGGAAGCTCATGCTCGCCGACTGCGCGAGCTTCGTGTCGACGAGGGCCTTACCGAGCCGCCCCTCCGGCCCGCCGCCGCCGCGACCGCCGCGGCCGCCGCGGCCGCCACCCCCACCGCCGCCGTTCATGACGCCGTCGAGCACCTGGAGCGCTGCCGAGTCCGGTTGGCTGGCCGAGACGGCGTGATAGGCGACGATCAGGTCCTGGCCCTGTCCCACACGCCGGAGCGACACGAACCGCTCACCGTCCTGCGCCGGCTCAACGGTGTAGGTCGCATCCAGGACGCGCGTGGGCTTCGGCAGCTTTCCGAGCGTGTCGGCGATGAACTGGAGCGTCTTCGTTTCGTCGATGCGGCCCGTCACGACCAGCACCGCGTCATCAGGCTGGTAATACTTGTGGTAGAAGTCCGCGAGCCGGTTGACCGGGACCTTCTCGATGTCCTCCTTCGAGCCGATCGTCGCCTTGCCGTAGTTGTGCCAGAGATACGCGGCCGACGCCACGCGCTCGCCGAGAATCGACTCCGGGCTGTTCTCGCCGCGCTCGAACTCGTTGCGGACGACGGTCATCTCGGTGTCGAGAATCTCCTTGGTGAACTTCACGTTCACCATGCGATCGGCTTCGAGGCCGAGCGCCCATTGCAGGTTCTCGTCGCTCGCGGTCACCGTCTCGTAGTAATTCGTCCGGTCTTGGGCCGTGGTGCCGTTCCAGTTGGCGCCGTGCGCCACGAGCTCGTCCTTGATCTTCCGGCCGTTCGTGGTCTCGATGAAGTCCATGTGCTCGAGCAGGTGCGCCATGCCCGTCTCGCCGTAGCCTTCGCGACGCGACCCCACGAGATAGGTGACGTTCACCGTGACCTTCGGCTCGGCGGCGTCGGGGTACAGCAGGACGCGCAGGCCGTTCGGAAAGTTGAATTGCGTGATGCCGCCCATTGACGCGATCTTCTGCACGCCGGCAGGCATCGACTGCGCCAGGGGGATCGCCATCGCCCCGATGAGCATGGCGAACACGAGTCCGAAAAGGGCAGGCCTTCGATTCATGGATCCAACCTCTCGGCCGAGATCATAGCAAGGGTGTACTGTGTCGGCGTGTGCCCCCCGCGATTGGCGCTGTTGCTTCTGCTTCCGGCCGTGCTGGCCCTGGGCGGACAACCCGCCGCCCGCACGCCCCCCGCCGGGCGTGCCGCCACCGAACAGCGCGACGACCTGGCCGCACGAGTGAAAGGCGAGTTCAAGAGGGCGTGGACGATGTACCAGACGGACGCCGGCGGGCACGACGAGCTCAATCCGATGAGCCGCACCCCGCACGACTGGACGTCGCCGACGATCTTCTACATGACGCCGATCGACGCGTTCGACACGATGTGGCTGATGGGCTTGAAAGATGAAGCGGCCCAGACCGAAACGCTGCTCCTCGATCGCCTGTCGTTCGATCGCGATGCGTCCGTGCAGGTGTTCGAGATCACCATCCGGGTGCTGGGCGGCTTGCTGACGGCGTATCAGCTCACTGGCGAGCCGAGGTTTCTCGCGCTCGCGACGGATCTCGGACGAAGGATGCTCCCGGCGTTCGACTCGCCGACCGGGATGCCCTACCGATTCGTGAATCTGAGGACAGGCAAGACGACCGGCGCCGAGAGCAATCCGGCTGAGATCGGCACCCTGATCTTGGAATTCGGCACGCTCGCGAAGTTGACGAAGGAGCCGGTCTTTTACGACAAGCCGAAGCGTGCGCTGACCGCCCTCTACGCCAGGCGATCGCAGACGACCGGCCTCGTCGGCGAGTCAATCGACGTCGATACGGGAGTCTGGACCAGCCCCACGAGCCACATCGGCGGCGGCATCGATTCCTATTACGAGTATCTGATCAAGTGCGAGCGACTCTTTGGCGACGCGGACTGCGGGCGCATGGGCCGCGAAGGCCTGGCCGCCGTCAATGCCTACCTGGCAGACGATGGTCCGGGCGGTCTGTGGTACGGCGAAGCCGACATGAACACGGGCAAGCGGACGGCGACCCTCTACGGGTCGCTCCAGGGGTACCTGCCCGCGGTGTTCGTCCTCGCTGGCGATGTGGGTCGAGCGGCGCGGCTCCAGGACTCAGGCTTTCGCATGTGGATCCAGTACGGCGTCGAGCCGGAGACGTACAACTACAAGACGATGCAGGCCGTCGAGCCGGGCTACCAGTTGCGACCGGAGATCGTCGAGTCCACCTACTATCTCTGGCACGCCACACACGACCCGAAGTACCTCGACATGGGTCGCCGATTCCTGGACGACCTCGTCGCGTGCTGTCGCGTGGACGCCGGCTACACCGTGCTCGACGACGTCACCGCGAAGACGAAGGGCGATCGGATGCCGAGCTTCTTCCTGGCCGAGACGCTGAAGTACTTGTATCTGCTGTTCGCGCCGGAGACGACCCTCGATTTCGACCGCGTGACGTTCAACACCGAGGCGCACCCGCTCGAGCGCACCTGGTAAGGTGGCTCACGGCGCGGCCACGGCCCGGCGCTCGGCATCGAGAAACACGAGCAGACGTGCGTCGGGCACCGGGCCGGGTCCGCTCCCGTACAGCGCGTAGGCCGGCAGAAAGCGCCGCACGTAATCCTCGATCGCGGCGCGGTCGAGCGCCGGCCGGCCCTCGGCGGCCATTCTCGCCTCCGCCTCGACACGCCAGCGCATGACGAACAGCGGGTCAGTCGGCCGCAGCGCGACGAAGGCATCGAGCCGGTCGTGCCAGCGTGAGTAGCCGGCCAGTGCGCGATTGGGCTCGACGAGGAAGGCGTCAGGCAAACTCGACTCCGCGATCGGCCGAAACCCCAGCATCCAGCCCTCGACGAACACGATGTCAAGCGGTCCAGTGACGTCTCGCCAGGCCGACTCGGGCGCGCGGTCGCCCCGCCCGCCGTGTGCGCTCTTGTCGTACACCGGCACGCGCACGGTCGCCGCCGAGCCCGGTCCGAGCGCGCGCAACGCGTCCAGGGTCGCGACGCCGAGGCCGAGATCGTGGGTGCCCGGATAGCCGCGGTGTTCGAGGTACGGGTTGCCGGTGTGCGACGCTGCGAGCTGGAGTTGTTCCGCGCGCGTGAGATAGAAGTCGTCGATGGACACGTCCGCAGCGCGAAGTCCCAGATCAGGGAGACGTGCCACCAGTTGGCGCACGAGCGTGGTCTTGCCCCCGCCCTGGGGGGCTTGAAGACCCACGACGAGCGGTCGGGTCGCCGCCATCCGCGCGCGGGCAGCGCAGAAGAACAGCACAGGGAGATACAAATGATGGATCCGCCGATCGAGGTCGGCGGCGCCGCTGAGGTCCGCGGCCAGCCGATCGGCGAGTCGGCTCCACTGGCTCCAGTCGATGGGCCCGAGCCGATCGACTTGGAGGAAGGCGGGGCCCGACGCCGCATATGCCTGCATGCCGTCAGTATCGGACGAACGGGCAGTCCGGTACCAAGGTCTATAGTGTCGAAGAGGTCCTGATGCCCAGACGCGCGCGGGGTTGGCTCCGTGTGGTCGCACTCTGTTCTCTGGCGGCCGCGTGCGGCCAGTCGACGACGCCCACGCCGGCGCCACCCGCCGTGACGTCCGTCGCGATCACGGGGACGCTCGCGCTGCCGGCTGTCGGCCAGACGAGCCAGCTCGTCGCCACCGCAGTGTTCGCGGATGGCACGAGCCAAGTGGTGACGAACCAGGCGACGTGGCTGTCATCGAATCCCACGGTGGCCACCGTGACCACGTCGGGCTTGGTCGCCGCGCTGACCTACGGGACGGCGGTCGTGACGGCCACGTACCGGAGCGTGGCTGGCATCGGCACGGTGACCATCACGTTGAACATGATCGGAACCTGGAAAGGCACGGTGACCGACTCCTCTGGGTCGGCCGATCTCACAAGCGTCCTCACGCAAACCGGGACGACGATCTCGGGCACGTCCACTCTGGTCTATACGTCTGGCACACAGGCGAGCGGCTCGTTCAACGGGACGGTCTCGAACACGGGGTCCACGGTCAGCTTCATCGTGACGGGTTCCGGGTCCGGGGGCGGCGCGACATGCACGGTCACCTTGACGGGCACCGGACAAGTCTCGAACGTCACGTTCACGGGATCGTATGGTGGGACGAACTCCTGTTCGGGTCCGATCACCTTTGGATCGATAACGCTGACGAAGCAGTAGCGACCGCGGACCTCCGACCTCGCCCCCAAGGCCCCAGGCGTGTCCAGGCCAGAAGCTTCCCCTGATGCCTCGGGAAACAGCCCCGCATGAGACCGCGTATTCCAAGAGTCTGGCCATGAGCCGACAGGGCGCCTGCCCCTCCCTCCGGTAGGCGGTCGCGGCTCACGGCTCGGCCATATGCTGAAAATCACCCGTCTGTACGCGGGCGCTGGGGCCGCTGAACGGCGTGTCCAGGTCACCGCGGCACTGGCCTTGTCGTCGATGTTGGTCGTCGGTGAGCTGCCGATGGCGGCTGCCATCGCAGGCCTTCAGGACCCGGCGCCCCCAGCGACCCCGGCCCAGCAGGCCCCGGCGGGCCCCAAAGGGTGCCGGGTAACCGGCAAGGTCACGATGACCAGCCTCGCGAGGACGCCGGCGAGGCCGGCCGGGGGAGGCGCCCCGACCAACCAAACCAACCCGGCGATACCGCCAGCACCGACCGTCGTCGTCTCGCCTGTGCCTGGGGCGACGATTGTGGTGCATCAGGGCGCCAGGCTGGTTCTGGCGACGTCCACCGATATCGAGGGCAAGTTCAGTATCCTGTTCACGCCGGGCCAGACGTTTCAGGTCTCAGCCGAGCAGACGGGCTTTGCGCCCGTCAATCATGATCTGACCCTGACCGAGCTGCCCTGCGACACGACTCTGGATTTCTTGCTGACGTTGATTCCCGGCGATCAGCCGCTGCCGGGCCCTGCTCAAGCAGCGCCCGCCGGCGCCGCCACGGAGCCGACAAATCCGGCCGCGCCCCCCACGGCCGGCGCGACCAGCCCGGCTGGGTCAGGCGTCAAGCCCGCCGCTCCAGGGAGGCCCGCGGCTGCGGCCGAGTCCGGGCGCTTCACCCAGCTCACCGTGCAAGCCGACGCCAACGGCGCGGCAACCCTCGACGCGTCGCCGCCCAACACGAGCGGGGACCTGGCCGGACTCCTGCCGCCCGGGTTCAGCGCCCAGGGCGCGAACGCCGATGCCGTGACCATCAACGGCACCGATGCGCGCGTCGACCAAGGCGTACTGAACGATCGTATGAATGCGATCGGTCAAGGGCAGTTCGACCAAGCCACAGGGCAGTTCGCCCCTGGGTTCGGTCCGACTGGTGCGGCTGGTGACAACGCGCTGGCGCAAAACGGCCCTGGCGGCGGTGGAGGTGGTCGGGGCGGCGGCGGGGGTGGCGGCGGTCGCGGCGGCGGTTTCGCCCTGGGGGGCCGAGCCGGACGCGGACAAAGCCTGTACCAAGGCACGATCACGGCAAGCTACGGCGGCTCCTCGTTGGACTCGGTGGCTCTCGAGCCAGTGAACGGCGTGATCACGCCGCAGCCGAGCTTGCCGTTCAATCGAAATAGCTTCGGCGGCACGATTGGCGGTCCGCTGAAGATTCCTGGCATCTACGACGACACGAACCGCCGGACGAACTTTCAGATCAACTACACGGGCAATCATTCGACGACGCTCCAGCAGTCCTTCGCGACCGTGCCGACCGTCGCGGAGCGTAACGGCGATTTCTCCAGCAGCTCCGTGCAGTTGATCAATCCGCAGACAGGTCAGCCGTTCCCCAACAACCAGATTCCGTCCAACATGATCGATCCGACGGCGCTGGCGCTCCTCAACTTCATTCCACAGCCGAACGTGGCCGGCGCCACGACGAACAACTTCGAGAACGCGGCGACGACGCTGGCGACGAGCAACGCCATCAGCCTGCGGCTGACGCAGAACCTGACGCCCAACCTTCCAACGCCGGGCGCGGGCGGCCGCGGTCGGGGCGGCGGCGGTGGCGGCCGGGGTGGTGGCGGGGGCCGCGGCGGCCGTCCACTGAGCATCATCCTGAGCGTCCAGTTGCAATACCGCCAGAGTGCGGGCCAGTCGTTCAACGTGGTCCCGCAATTCGAAGGAACCACGACGGCCCACAGCTGGACCGCGCCCACATCGCTCACGATCTCGAAAGGCCGCACGACGAACATTTTCTCGATCAACTTCGCGCGATCCAATACGGGCGCGGCCAACCCGTTCACCAACACGACGAACGCGGCGAGCGAGGCGGGCATCCAGTTTCCGGCCGGCGATTCGATCTCGACGCTGCCGCTCAACTACGGCGTGCCGAATCTGGTCTTCGATAACTTGAGACTGAGTCTCAACCCAGCCAGCGTCCGAGAGGACACGCGCATTACGAGCAGCTACACGTTGGCTCATCCGTTCGGGAAGCATCAGGTCCGCATCGGTGCGGACTTCCGGAATGACAACTCGCTCACGGAGAGCAACTCGAACGCCCGGGGCACGTTTACGTACACGGGTCTCTACACGACCAACGGTGCGCAGGCAGCCCAGGACAGCGGCGCGGATTTCGCCGATTTTCTCTTGGGATTGCCCGAGCAGGCCACGCTCCAGGCGGGTGGCAACACGAACTTGCGCGAGCACTATTTCGACGCGTACTTCGACGACAACTGGCAGGCCAGCTCGCGGCTGACGTTCAGTCTCGGGCTCCGCTGGGAAGTCGAAATGCCGTACTACGAGATCAACGGCCAGATGGCCAATCTCGACGTCTCGCCGGATTTCACGGCCGCCCAGGTCGTCTGTCCGGTGGTGGTGCCCGGCGTGTGCGGCCCCATGGGATCGCTCTCGGGCACGACGTACCCCGCCGGGCTCGTCAACACCGACTGGAAGAACGTCGGGCCGCGCCTCGGCGTCGCCTACCGGATCCTGCCGAAGACCGTCCTTCGAGGTAGCTACAGCATCACCTACAACCAAGCGTCCTACGCGTCGATCGCGCGGCAACTGGTCGGGCAGCCGCCGTTCGCGTCCGCCGAGACCAATGCCGGCTCGCTCGCCGACCCCCTGACGACCGCGACCGGTCTCGAGGACGTGCTGAGCGCGACGACCAACAACTACGGCGTGGACCCGAACTATGAACCGGGCATGATCCAGATCTGGAATACCACCGTCAGCCGGGATCTGTACAAGAACTGGACCTTCATCGTCGGCTACACGGGCACCAAGGGGACGGATCTCGACCTGCTGCGAGCGCCGAATCGGAATCCGGACGGCACGCTCCGAATCGCCGGCGTCCAGCCCTTCATCTGGGAGTCGTCGGGCGGTCACTCGCTCCTGAATCTGGGCAACTTCCAGGTCCGTCGCCGGCTGGCCCACGGATTCGGTGCCGGCCTGAACTACACCCTGTCGCGCTCGATGGACAACGCGTCCTCGCTCGGAGCCGGCGGCGCGGTCGTCGCCCAGAACGACCAGGATCTGGCGGCCGAATACGCGTTGTCCAACTTCAACCGGACGCAGACCTTCGCCGCCGATTTGCTGTGGGAGCTGCCATTCGGGTTGAACCGTAAGTGGTTCTCGAACGGCGGCGTCCTCGCCGCGCTGTTCGGGGAGTGGTCGTTGACGACGACGTTCTCGGCGAACAGCGGGTTTCCCTTCACCCCGCGCGTCGTGGGCGCGACAAGCAGCGTCGCCAACGGCACGAGCGGATCGCTGCGCGCGAATCTCTTGCCCGACGTCCCCATCCAACTGGCCGATCCATCGCTGCTCGACTTCTTCAACACGGCGGCATTTCAGGTGCCCGCGGTCGGGGACTTCGGGACCTCGCCGCGCAACTCCATCATTGGACCTGGGGGCCACGTGGCGAATCTGTCCTTCAATCGCGACATGCGCCTCAACGGCAACCAGGCCGTGACCCTGCAGGTCAACATCAACAACCTGTTCAACACCATCCAGTGGACCACCATCGACACGAACGTGAACTCGGCGACGTTCGGCGAGGTGACGAAGTTCGCGAGCATGCGGCAGATCACCATCAATCTGCGGTATAGGTTCTGACATGCGGACCCACCTGTCCGCCTGCCTGACCGTTCTCCTGCTGGCCGCGACGTCCGGGCTCTCGGGACAGGCCTCGCCGCCCCAACAGACGCCACCGCCACCGCAGCAGCAGACGCCACCGCCAACCACCCCGGCCGAGCCGCAGGGTCAGAAGACGACCTTCAAGGGGTCCGTCAACCTCATCCTCGTGGACGTGAACGTCCGCGACAAGAACGGAGCGCCGATCAAGGGGCTGAAGCAGTCGGATTTCGAAGTGCTCGAGGGCGGCAAGTCCCAGGACATCACGACCTTCACCTACGAGGAGATCGCGCCCAACACCAAGCAGACCATCATCACGTCGTCGATGCTCGCCAACGCCGGAGCCGAGAAGGGTGCCGTGCCGGTGACGCTCGTGCCGCCGCCGAAGCCGGTGGCGACGCCCGCCGGGACGCCCGCGGCCGATAAGCCGGCCCCTGCCGTCGTGGACGCCGCCAACGGTCCGCTGACGACCGAGACGGTCGCCGGACATCGGGTGTGGGTGCTGCTGTTCGACACGAGTTCGATGCAGCCAGAGGACATCCAGAAGTCCGCCGACGCGGCCGTGAAGTGGGCCACGGAGAAAATGTCGTCGTCGGATCTGGTCGCCGTCGCGGCGATCTCGTCGACGCTCGAGATCCTCCAGGACTTCACCAACGACAAGCCGAAGGTCATGGCGATCCTCCAGGCCTTCGCGGCCGCTGACGGCACCGCGTTTGCCGACGTCGATGCCAGCACGATGAGCACGGACGAAGCGACGACCACGGCGACGGCCGCCGATGCCACGACAGTGGATGCGAGCGCGCAGGAACTGGACACGTTCAACAATGACATGCGGCTGCGCGGGTTGAAGACGATCTGCGACAACCTGCTGCCGATTCAGGAACATAAGGCCATCCTGTACTTCAGCTCGGGCATGCAGCGAAACGGGACGGACAACCAGGTGGAGCTGCGCTCGGCCGTGGCGTCCTGCGAGCGCGCGAACACCTCGCTCAACCCGGTGGACGCGCGCGGTCTCGTCGCCGTCGTCGCCGGCGGCAATGGGCGGTCGGGCAGCCGGAGCGGCGTCGGCGCGTTCTCCGGCAGCAATGTGGCGGGGCAGTTCACGCAGCTGGCCCAACAGCAGGAGACGCTCCAGGCGATGGCCGCCGACACGGGCGGCACGGCCTTCGTCGACTCGAATGACTTCGGCGAAGCCTTCGACAAAGTCGAGAAGGACATCTCGTCCTACTACATCCTCGGGTATTCCAGTTCCAACCCGAGACAGGACGGCCAGTTCCGCAAGATCGAGGTCAGGGTCAATCCGAAGCTCAACGCGAAGATCCAGGCGCGCGAAGGGTACTACGCGGATCGGGATTTCGCCCACACGGCGAAAACAGATCGGGAGACCCAATTGCAAGAGCAGTTGATGATGGCCATTCCGGCCACCGACGTGCCGCTGTTTATGACGTCGGGTTACTTTCGGCTCCCCACGGCGCTGGTCGCCCAGGCCTGTCCGAGCACCCAATACGGACGAGGTGGCGGCGGCCCCGGCGGCCGCGGGGGGGGCGGCCGCGGGGGCGGCCCGGGCGGCGCCGCGTATGTCCCGACCTGCTACTACGTGCCGATCTCGCTCTCGGTCCCCGGCGACGCGCTACCGCCGAACCAGACCAACGACTTCCTCGACGTGCGGGGTTACATCCGCGACGAGCGCGGCAACGAGTTCGCGAAGATCAAGGACACCTTGACCATCCCGCCGGCGGCCAAGGACAGCCTGGCCACCAAGCAGGTGCTGTATCAGACGGGCGCGACCTTGCCGCCGGGGCATTACACCGCGAAGGTCATCGTCCGCGAAAACACCACGGGCCAGATGGGCACGTTCGAGATGCCGATCGTGGTGCCCGATCTCAACCGCGCGCCGGTGAAGGTCAGCTCCGTGATCATGAGCACGCAGTTGAAGGACGCGACCGGCCGGAAGACCTTGAGCCCGCTCGTGCACGACAACCTGGAGATCGTACCGAACCTCACGCACGTCGTGAACCAGGATCAGAAGCTGTACTTCTACTATGAGGTCTATGATCCCAGCGTGACGGCGACCGACACGCAGCCGCACGTGCGGACGAGCCTGGCGTTCTATCGCAGGACGCCCGGCGGGGGCAGCGTGAAGGTCTACGAGACGCCGGTTGTGGAGCGCACCGCGATCGACGCCGTGGACCGTAAGGCGGAGATCTTCGAGTTCGAAGTCGCGGCCGACAACTTCAAGCCGGGCCTGTACACGTGCCAGGTCAACCTCATCGACGCCGTGGCCGGTCAGGTCGCGTTCCCACGGCTGCAGCTGTACGTCAGGGCTAGCGAGAAGACCGCCGGAAAATAGTCTCTCGGCCGAAGAGCGCGCTTCCGAACTCGTCCAGCTGGGTGACGCCGGACGGGGCCGCCCCGCCCGGCGCGGAGCCGACACCCGTGACAGGCGGCTTTCGGCGAGCACCGGGTGGGGCTGTTCAGCGGCAGGACCCGCCTGGACGAGTCTGCTTAACGGCGATCGTGAGCGGCAGCGGCCGTCACGACAACCGAGGCGGTCTCGTGAGCGTGAAATCGCGCTGGAGGGAGCGCGCCGTTCGAGCGCCCGCGGCCGGCGACTGCGACGACCGGGACGCGAGGATCCGAAGGGATGAACGGCGCGCGGACGGAAGTGCGATTTCCCGGGTCCGGCTTCCTGAGCCCGTCGCCACGCGCGACCGAACTGGAGAACGCTCTACGATTCGAGCCCGACAGGGCTGGTGATGCCGCACTCCTTCATCTTGTTGAGCAGCGTCTTGTAGCTCACGCCCAGCCGTTGGGCGGCCTTCCGGCGGTTCCAGTGAACCTGATCCAAGGCGAACTGGATCGCTTGGCGTTCGGCGGAAAGCGCAGCGGCTCGAGCAAGGTCGCGCAGTGGTCGTGACGGTTCGGAACCCCGCGGTTCCGCAGCGTCGACGACAGGGGCGGGCGCAGACGCCGGTTCGGGTTCCGTTCCGCGCCGCCGTCGCAAATCGGCCAGCAGCATCGCCTCGTCCTGGAGAATGGCGAAGCGCTTCATCATGTTCTCGAGTTCCCGGACGTTCCCCGGCCAACTATCGGCAACGATCGCGTCGCGAAGCTCGGCGGAGAGCTTGAGAGCGGGCCGGCCGTACCGCTCCGCGTAGCGGCGGAGAAAGAACTCCTGGAGTCCGCGAATCTCATCGCGACGAGCACGGAGCGGCGGCACGCGAATCTCGATGACCTGAAGACGATAGTACAGATCCTCCCGAAACTGACCGGCGCGGATGATCTCATCCAGAGGGCGATTGGTCGTGGCCATCACACGCACGTTGACCGAGATGGTCCGGTTGCCGCCGAGTCTCGTGAACTGCTGGTCCTGCAGCACGTGAAGCAGCTTGGCTTGGAGCGCCACCGGCATCTCGCTGATCTCATCGAGCAGGATCGAGCCCTCGTGCGCGAACTCGAACTTGCCGATCCGGACGTTCTGCGCGCCGGTGAACGCGCCCCGCTCGTGTCCAAACAGCTCGCTCTCGAGGAGTTCCGTGGGCAGCGCCGCGCAATTGACCTTGACGAAGTGCTTGAGGCGGCGAGCCGACCGGCGGTGCAGTTCCCGCGCGATGACCTCCTTGCCGACCCCACTCTCGCCGGAGATCAAGACGCTGACGTCGCTGTCCGCCACGCGATCGACCATCGTCATGACATCGCGCATCGCCGGTCCGGAGCTCCAGCACACTTGCAAGCCATCCGGTGGGTCGACCAGTTGGCCTTCCAGCCGTGCCACCTCCTCAGTGAGCGTCACCCGTTCGAGGACACGGCAGATCGTCGCCTCAAGGTCGGCTTCGTGGAGTCCTGCCGACTCGCTGGACTTGACGACGTAGTCGACGGCGCCGAGCCTGACGGCCTCGACAATCGTGGCGGGCATCTGCTGCCCCGACAGCATGATCACCGGCATGCCGGGATTGGCGGCTCTGAGCGCCTGAAGCGTCTCCAGGCCGTTCATGTTCGGCATCATCACGTCGAGCAGGACCGCATCCGCCGGTGCCGCCGGCAGCGCCTTGAGGAGCGCAGCGCCGCTCGAGTAGACAACGGGCTCGTAGCCGCGAGACCGCAGGAACGTGGCTAAGTACTCCACGAACAATCGGTCATCGTCCGCAATCGCGATGCGCGCAGGACGCACGGCCCTCCCTCAAGGTGTGGTCAGCGACGGCTCTCGACGCAGGGTCACGCCGACGACCCCCGTGCGATCCCGGACATTCCACAGCGTCGCGCCATGGGCTTCGAGCACGGCAGCGGCGAGCACCAAGGCGAGGCCGAATCCCCCGCGTTCGATCGAGGGAACGCCGTCCGCTTCTGCCGTCTGCCCGGAAGACTGTACCAAAGCGCCCGCACCGATGAGAACATCGCATGCGTCCGGCGACCGGGACGTGTGCCCGACAATCAGAATGGCATCGTCTGTCACGTCACGAGTGACGGTCTCGATGATCGTGCCGAGGGCCGCCGACAGCGCGCCGTCATCGAGCGCGCGGACGCACACGGCACCGGTGTCCCCCAACAGGCGTGCGGAGATCCGATCCGGCGACGCGGACCGCGCCGAAGCGCTCGCCACGAGATCGCCGAGCGGGACGCCGCGCGGAATTCCGGCCGGCCGCGATTGCCAATGGGCCAATTCTGACGCCTGCCGGCTGATGAGGCCAATGCGGCCGGCAGCCGACTCGATTTGAGTCAAGGCCCGCAGACGCTCACTCTCATCGAGGCGTCCCTCCGCGAGCATCCGCGTGTAACCGGAGATGACCTGCGCGGGCGCGCGCAACTCGTGTGCCAGCACGGAGAGCGCCGTCGGCCAGTCCATCGCGACTTATGATAGTGGCATCAAGTTGGGCTGGTACGAGTCTTGGACCCTGAGTAGAGATTGACTCGAATTCTGTTGGTCGATGACTACTTCGACGCGCTGGAGATGTGGGCCATCTGCCTGCGTCAGTGCGGATATGAGGTCCTCACGGCGGCCGACGGCCTGCGGGCCGTGGAAACCGCGATTGCCGAGCGGCCCGATCTCGTCGTGCTCGATCTCGATCTCCCTGGGATCTCAGGTCTTGAGGTCGCACGACGGCTCCGCGCCTTCCCGCCAACTGCCAGAATCCCGCTCATCGCCGCCACGGGCTACTCCCATATCCGGCAGCTCGAGAGCGCCGCCCAGGACTTTGCCGCGGTCCTGGTTAAGCCATGCGAGGCGGTCACGCTCGTCAGGGAAATCGAACGGGCGCTTGCCCAGCCGACGGGCGATCGCGCGCCCTCCTGAGGAGCGCACGACTCATTCTGGGTAGCCCCGGCCTTCCGGCTCCCAGCCTTCAGGTTCAGGCCCTCAAGCCCCCCGGCCTCCCAACCTCCCAGCCTTCGCCCTTAAGAGCGACCTTGTGAGTAACCATCGCCGTCCGCCTGCCCACGCTTGCTCACGTGTCCGCCCCACGGACCAGTCCCGCACACGATTCCTCGCGGTTTTGAACGAATCAATGAATCCTTGACGCGGTCCCCGGGATAGAATCTTGACCGGATCGCCGCCGGATCGACACACGCGCCGGCTCGTACTACGATGAGCACGCGCTCGGCCACCCGCGACACAGTTCGAGGCCAGAGCATCGTCGCGGGGCACCGCCACGCGACGCGCTGAAGGAGCAGGAGTCACACATGGCAAAGACCGTAAGCAAGAAGAAGCCGTTCAAGGCCACGCCGGCGACCAAGCGTCGTTCGCGCGGGGATACCGTCAAGCAGATCGCGCTCGGGACCGAACTCAAGCCCCGCCAGGTCAAAGAAGTCTTCGAGGCCCTGGCTGCCCTCATCGCCGCCGACCTGAGCAAGAAGGGGTGCGGCGAGTTCAATTTCGGGGGGCTCATGAAGCTGCGCACGGTGAACAAGCCGGCGACGGCCGCACGGAAGGGCCGCAACCCCTTCACCGGCGAAGAGATCATGATCAAAGCCAAGCCGGCCAGCCGCAAGGTGCGAGTGCGCGCCCTGCGCACGCTGAACGGGATGATCTAGACCCTGTCCGACGGGCGGCCCGTGGGCGGTCCTCCGCCTCGGGTCGCCAGCCCGGCCCTGCATGGCGTGAGCAACGGAGGACTGCGATGCGATTGACAGTGTGCGCGCTCACGCTCACGGCGGCCACGTGGCTCGTCGCCGTCCCCGCATCGGCCCAGACGGCCGCCGCCTGCCAGCCCATGTTCGACGGGATGACGAAACAGTACGTCACCTCGAATCATACGTACGTGACCATGACGGGCGGCTCGACCATGACGAGCGAGAGCATCACGGCGGGTGGCGTGATGTACATCCAGGTGAACGGCAAATGGATGCGCAGCCCGACGAGCCCGTCGGACATGCAACAACTGCAACAGCAGGACGCGAAGAAGATGGCGACCTCCTGTCAACGGCTGCCCGATGAAACCGTGAACGGCACGGTCGCGATGGTGTTCCACGTCCAAAACAAAGGCCCGGCCAGCACGTCGGACGGCAAGGTCTGGCTCGCGAAGGCGACCGGATTACCCATACGTGGCGAGGAAGACGTCCTCAGCGGCGCGACCAAGACCCATGTCTCGACGCGCTTCGAGTACACCAACGTGCAGCCGCCGCCCGGGATCAAATAGGCCAACGCCTGCGATGGGGTCTGGCCCCACTGGCGTGAGCCGGGCCTGACCCCCTAGACGATCTTGAGTGCGATCGGCAGCGCCGTGTCGACGGTGCCGAAGGCGCGCACCGCCGCGCCGATCGCCGGCGCAACGCAGACAATGGGCGTCTCGCCGGCGCCGGCCGACGGCAGGTCGCGGCGATCGATCAGGGTGATGTCGATGGGCGGCATGTCGCGGAATCGCGGCACGCGATACTGCGCCATCGTGCCATTCAGAATCTTGCCGTCCGCGAAGCGGATCGACTCGAACAGCGCGCCGCCGAGGCCCTGGGCGATTGCCCCCTCCACCTGGTTGCGCAAGCCGTCCGGGTTGACGATCGCGCCGCACTCGAAGGCCGCGACGAGCCGCTCGACCTTGAAGCCATCGGGGGTCCGCGACACCTCGGCCGCGGTGGCGATGTAGCTGCCTTTCTCGGTTCCGCAGGCGATGCCGAGCCCGAGACCTGGCCGCGACGCGTTCGGCCATCCCGCCTTCTGGGCCACCGTCGTGAGCACGGCTCGCAAGCGCGGATCGGTGATGTGCGCCAGCCGGAACTCGACGGCGTCCTGGCCGATCGCGCGCGCGATCGCGTCCATGTGCATCTCGCGCGCGTAGTGGTTCGCCGTGGCGGCGAGTCCCCGATACGAACCTTGCTTCAACGGCGAGTCGGCGTTGTGAAACAGTTCGCGCTTCGCGGCGACGGCGTACGGCGTATTCAAGCCCGAGCTGCCGGAGTTGTAATTCTCGAACTGCCAGAAGGCAAGCCGCCCGCTCGTATCCACGCCCGCGCTGATGGTGATGACGCCGGCGGGCCGGAAGTAGCCCCACATGAATTCTTCCGCGCGCGTGTAGACGATCTTGACGGGCCGGCCGGCCGCCTTCGCCAGCCGCGCCGCTTCGGTCGCCGCTTCGACCGTGTGCTTGCCGCCATACGCGGATCCGACGTCGGGCACGATGATGCGGACGCGATCCTCGGCGAGGTGAAACGCGTGCGCCACATCCGAGCGCACGCCGAAGGGCCGCTGGGTGCCCGTCCACACTGTGACTTTGTCGCCCGTCCACTCCGCCACCGCCGCCCGCGGCTCGAGCGGCACGTGCGCGATGTACGGGATGCGATACGTCGCGTCAAAAGTTCGTGTCGTGCCTGTCGTGCCTGTCGTGCCTGTCGGGGCTGCCTGGGCGGCCGGACGGCCGCGGCCAGCGCCATCGGCCCGGTCGCCCCCGCCCCCGCGATCTTGCGCGGGTTGAGCCGTCTGGCGAAGGTAGTCGAAGATCGTCTCCGAGGTCGGCAGGCCGGTCGGCAGGTTCCATTCGACGTCGACGGCCGCGGCCGCCGCCTTGGCCGCGCGCTCGTTGGCCGCCACGACGCCGATGAACTCGCCGTCGCGCACCACGATGACGCCAGCCATCGCGCGAGCCTTCGAGTCGTCCACCGTCGTCACGGTGGCACCGAGCGCAGGCGGCCGAATCACGCGTCCGAAAAGCAGGTCCGGCCGGATGACATCGGCCGGGTACGCATGCTGGCCGGTGACGATCTCTCGCGCGTTGACCTTGTGAAGCGGCTCGCCGCGCACGGTCCAGCGGTCGCGCGGCTCTTCCGGCGCCTGGTTCGGGACGACGCCGGTGAGATTCTGACCGTGCGTCAGCTCGCCAAACGAGATCGAGCGCCCTGAGGCGTCGGCAATCGCGCCGTCTTTGGCCGCGAGCGATTGCCGCGGCACCTGCCATTTCGCCGCCGCCAAATCGATCAGCATCTCGCGCGCCGTCGCCGCCGCCCGCGCCAATTGCGGCGCCATCGTCGGCGTCGTCCGCGATCCGAACGTGCCCTGGTCGAACGGGGTCAGGTCCGTGTCGGCCATGACGAGCGAGGTGACGCCCATCGGCGCGCAAAGCTCGTCGGCCACGGTTTGCGCGAGCGATGTGCGGATGTTCTGGCCGATCTCGACCTTGCCCGTGTAGACCGTCACGTGGCCATTCGGGCCGATGTGGATCCACGACGCGAGCTCATTCGTCGCTTGATCTTGCGCGTCTCCGCGACCCGTCTCCTGTTGCGCGACCACGGGTACGGTCGACACGACGAGCAGTCCGCCGCCCATCGCGGTGAGCACCCGGAGGAACCCGCGACGATCGAGATCGAAGCGGTACCGCCCCGGCTCGAGGAGTTCATATCGTTCGGGCTCGATCGCCGCCGACGGCGACGCCGCCTCGAGATCCCGGATCGCCACGGTCATCGCGCCCGGTCCTTGCCGCGACGGCCCGTCGCCCGGTTCTTGTCGATCGCGAGCTTGATCGCCTTGACGATCCGCGGGTAGGTGCCACAGCGGCAGATGTTCCGATCCATCAGACGCGTGATCTCGGCGTCTGACGGATTGGGCGTCGTCCGGAGGAGCCCGATCGTGGCCATCACCATGCCCGGCGTGCAGTAGCCACACTGGAACGCGTCCGCCTCGATGAACGCCTCCTGCACGGGATGAAGCGCGTCGCCAGTGGCGATGGCTTCGATCGTCGTGATCGCCTTGCCGGCAACGGGGCCGATGCGGGTGACGCACGACCGCACGGCCAGCCCGTCGACGAGCACGGTGCACGCGCCGCACTGGCCTTCGCCGCAGCCAAACTTACTGCCGGTCAGATTCAGTTCGTCGCGAAGAACGGAGAGCAGGCTGTCGTCCGGCGCGCCTTCGATCTGGTGCGTCTTGCCGTTGATGCGCAGCTCGAACGGCGGCATAGCTCCATTGTAGTCCCGCGACGCGCGTGGGTGGCCGCCTCACTCACTTCTCAGCCCTTCGACCGGATTGACGCGCATCGCCCGGCGCGCGGCTGGCACGCACGCAGCGAGTGAGGGCGCCGTCAGCAGTCCGGCCGCCATCATCGTCGATGCCGGATCGTCCGGTGATACCCGGAACAGCAACGTCGCGAGCGGCCCGCGCGCGGCATGGACGATGAGCCAGCCGCAGGTAAGGCCGATCGTCACAAGCAGTACGCCTTGCTCGAGAACCACCGCGCCGATGCGAGCCGGTCGGGCGCCGAGCGTCAGGCGAATCGCGAGTTCGCGGCGTTGCGACGCCACCGACCAGGAGAAGAGGCCGTAGACGCCTAGCGAGGCGAGGATCGCGGCCAGGACACCGAAGGCCGAGAGCGTCGCCATCAGCACGCGGGGTTCGGCAGTCCGTTTGCCGAACCGATCGGCCCACGTTTCCGCGGGCCCAACTGGCGTAATGGGCGACACGTCGTGAAGGGCCCGGTGAACCGCGGCGACGGCTGTCGTCGCATCGCGAGCCGACACGACGAAGAACATCGATCGAAACGGAAACTGCGTGGCGGGCGAGTAGATGGTTGGCTCGACCGGCTGACCCAGTGCGGCGTTGGGGATGTCGCCGACGACGCCGATGATCGTGGCCGGCTGGGGCTTCAGGTAGCCGTCAGGCAGAGCGACGGCGGTCAGACTCACGCCGAGCGGCCCAATCTGTCCGGCCGTCGTGACACGCTGATCGATTGCGGTCCGGCCGTCCGCGTACCGGCGGACGAAAGCCTCGTTGACGATCGCGACGCCCTGGGTGTGTGACGTGTCCTGCGCAGAAAAGAACCGGCCCGAGACGAGCCGCGCGCCCATCGCCTCGAAGTAGCCGTCGCTCACCGACATGATCTGAGCCTGCGGCTCGTCGGTGTCTCGCGCCGGCCGGCTGTCGTTCATGAAAAAGCCCGTCCGCCAACCCGTTTCGAACGGCAGGCGGATCGTGGCGCCGGCGGCCGACACGCCGGGTTGCAGCCGAATATGCTCGAGGAGCGCGGCCTCCGTGTCAGCGACGTTCTGCCACTCTTTGTAACTGGCGCCCGAAAGCTGCACGCTGGTGAGCAGCACGTGATCGGCCGTCACGCCCGACGGCACTTGCGTCATCTGTCGAACCGTACGAACGAGGAGCGCCGATCCCATCAAGAGCGCGCAGGCGAGGGCGACTTCGCCGACGACCAGCGCCTGGTAGAGGCGGTGCGAGCCGCGCGATGTGCCGCGATCACCCGCCCGCAAATGGCTGCCGAGCTGACGCCGCAGCAGCACGAGCGCAGGCACTAGACCGAATCCAATCGTCGTGAAGGCGCCGACGCCCATCGCGAACACGAGGACCCGCCCGCTGATCGCAGCGTCGGACAGACGCGGAATCGTCACCGGTGTGAGGGCCACGATGAGGGGCAGCGCGCAGGCGGCGAACAGGAGCCCGGCCGCGACGCCAGCCACCGACAGCACGAAGCTTTCCGCGAGAAGCTGCGTGACGATCTGACGCCGCGTGGCACCAAGCGCAACGCGCACCGCCACCTCGCGATCTCTCGCGAGGGCCCGCGCCAGCAGCAACGACGCGACGTTGAGACACCCGATCACGAGCAGCAGGCCGACCGCGCCGAACATCACGAGGAGCGCGGGCCGGTAGTAGCCGAGCTGGTCGTCGAGCAGCGGGACGAATTGGTACGCCCACCCGCCGTTGCTGTCAGCGAACTGACGACCGAGGCGAGCCGCCAGGGCAACGCCGTCTTCACGCGCCTGGGTGAGATCGACACCCGGTCCGAGGCGCGCGACCGCCTCCATGAAGTGCGCCGAACGCACGTGTTGCGTCATGTCCCAACTCAGCCGCTCCCAGACGTCGATGTCGCCCGGGTAGTCGAAGCCGTCCGGCATCACGCCGAGCACGGTGAACGGCGAGCCGTTCAGCAGCAACTGCCGGCCGACGATCGATCGGTCAGCGTGGTACCGCGTGCGCCAGAGCTTCGCGCTGATCACGGCGGCGAGATCGTTCGAGAACAAGTGGCCGTCCTGTGGAAAGCCAGCGCCCAATTGCGGCTGGACGCCGAGCACCGCGAAGAGGTTCGCGCTCGTCTCGACCGTCTTCACGCGAACGGGATCCAGGCCCGGATCGACGAGGTTCACGTCAGGCCGCCACCAGGCAGCGGCATCCGAGAACGCATGCAGGCCGCGGTAGTCCATGAACGTCACGGGCGCGATCGGCTCGTGCGGCAGGCCCTTCGCCGTGTTGGTGTCCCACAGCGCGACCAGCCGATCGGGCGCCCGGTACGGCAACGGCCGGAGCACCACGGCGTCGACCACCGTGTAGACGGCGACCGCCGCGCCGGTGCCAAGGCCGAGCACGAGCACGGTCAGCAGGGCAAAGAGCGGCTGATTCCGGAACTGCCGGACTGCGATCCGGATCGCGTACAGCATGGCCAGACCCCTTCGTTCGTGAGCCCGCGCCAGATCGTCCGACGACCGCACGCGAGGATCGCCGGGCTGCCGGCGAATTTCGGCGGCGAGGACGTCGAGCGGCGAGCGGCTGAGCGCGTCACGCGCCGCCTGGGCGCCCTCTCCGTCGCTCGCGCCGTCGTCCAACGCCTGGAGATAGAGGTCCTCGAGGTGGGCCGCCAGTTCGGCGACCATCGATGGCGAAAGCTCGCTGCCGCACGCGCGCGCATGCTGGACGACGAGCGCACGCCAATCGTGGGTCGGCGGCCGATCGGGCCGCTGACGACCGGACCGCCGCCGGTTGGGTACACGACCGGACGGAGGGAGGCCGGCGGTCACGCGAGCCTCACACCCGCCACGCGATGGAGCGCCGCGACGAACCGCGCCCAGTCACGACGCTGCGCCGCGAGGACCTGCCGTCCGGTCTCCGTGATGCGGTAGTAGCGCCGGCGCCGCTGCCCGGCGCGTTCGATCCAGCGGCCGCGGATCCAGCCGCGGCCCTCCATGCGATAGAGCGTCGCGTAGAGCGAGGCGAGGGTGAACCGCAGCGTGCCGTCGGATCTCAGCTCGATCTGCCGCCCGATGTCGTACCCGTGGTGGTCCTCACCTTCGACGAGCGCCAGGATCAGCAGCTCGGTGCTGCCGCGCTTCGCTTCGTCGAGGGCGGGGCGTGGGGACTCGGGGGCGTCGGCCATAGGGTGGGCTGGAGGCTCGTAACGCTATATATAGCCTGGCAGAACTATCGACGCAACAGAGCGCGAAACGGTTGGGCTGAGCGAGGGAGCGATGTGGCGGACTTATCTCTTGAGAGATATACTGACCGCACGATGGCGCCGCGTGATCCGTCGCTCCCGCCGCACTGGTTTCAGATTCTGCTCGCATTGGCCGATTCCGAACGCCATGGCCTCGGCATTATGCAGGACGTCCTCGATCGGACAGGGGGCCGCATGCGGCTGTGGCCCGGCATGCTCTATCGCAACCTGAGACGACTCCAGGACGAGGGCCTGATCGATGACAGCGCTCGGCCCGGTCCCGTGGAGCCGGGCAGCCCGCATTATTTCCACATCACTCCGGCCGGCCGACGAGCCTGCGCCGCCGAAGCGCGCCGCCTCGAGGCCTTCGTCGAGACCGCCCGCGCCAAGAAGTTGTTGGGCCGGACCTGAGCGCGGCCCCAGGCCTGCACAGAGACGAGCACACGACGATGCCGGGCCGGTCGCGCGCCGCCTATCGCCTGATCGCCTGCCTCCTGCCGGCCGACCTGCGAAAGACCGCCGGCGCCGAGCTCGAGGAGGCCGCGCTGGCCTGTCTCGCGCGCGAACGCCAGCGGCGCGGCAGCGTCGGGGTCGCGCTCGCGTGGATGCGTCTCGTGAGTGACGCCATCGGCACCGCGCTCGCGATCCATCGCACGCACGGCGTCCGCCGTACACACTTCGACCGTCGCGGGAGGCTCTGGAATGCGCCGACCCCGCCGCCGAGGAGCCTTTGGGAGGCCGTCATGGATAACCTGCGCAAGGACCTGCAGCACGCGCTTCGCACGCTGCGTCGCCAGCCCGGCTTCACCGTCGTCACGATCCTCACGCTCGCGCTGGGCATCGGCGCGAACACGGCGATCTTCAGCGTCGTGAACGGCGTGCTCCTCAGGCCTCTGGAATATCCACACCCCGAACAGCTCGAATTCCTCACGACGACGTTCCCCAGGCTTGGGTTCGACCAGTTCTGGATGTCGATTCCCGAGTTCCTGGAATTCCGCGACCACAACTCGACGTTCCAATCGGTCGGCGCCTACTCAACGGGCGCCGTGAACCTCGGCACCGACCCGGCGATTCGGCCCACGAGCGCGGTCGTCACGCCGGAATTCATGCCCACGCTCGGCGTGCGCCCGGTGGCCGGGCGCTGGTTCACGGCTGAGGACAGCCGCCCTGGCGCCGATCCGGTCGTGATTCTTTCCGCCGATCTCTGGCGCCGTGCCTTCGGGAGCGATCCGACCCTGCTGGGCCGGCGCGTGATGATCGACGGCGTTTCGAACCAGGTCATCGGCATCATGCCCGGAGGCTACGACGTCCACGAGCAGAAGGTGGAACTCTGGCAGCCCCTGACGATTGACACCGCGCAGCTCCTCAACCAGGACGGCAGTCATTTTCTGTACGCCGTCGGTCGATTGAAGGAGGGCGTCACGGCCACCCGGGCACTCGCGGACATCAACCACATGCTCGACATCTGGGCGACGTTCGTCCCGAAGGGCGCGCAGGACATCTTGAACCACGGTCAGCTGGCTGGCGGCGAGTTGACCAGGCACGCTCTGCGGATGGATCCCCTCAAGACCGACATCGTGGGCAGCATCTCCCGGGCGCTGGTCATCCTTCAGGGCGCGGTGCTGTTCGTGCTGGTCATCGCCTGTGCCAACCTGGCGAACTTGCTGCTCGCGCGGGCCGAATCGCGCCAGCGGGAATTCGCGGTGCGGGCGGCGCTCGGGGCCGGTCGCGGTCGGTTGTTCGCGCAGTTCGTCACCGAGGGTCTGGTGCTGGCCGCCCTTGCCGCCGCCGTTGGAACGGGTCTGGCGTACGTCGCCGTGCGCGGCCTTGTCGCCCTCAGTCCGAGCACTATCCCTCGAGCGGCCGAAATCACGCTGGACTGGCACGTCTTGTTCTTCACGCTGGTGCTGGCCGTTGGGACAGGATTTGTCTTTGGCCTGACGCCTCTCCTCTCGACGGGGGAACACCTCTCGACGGCCTTGCGCCACGGCACCCGCACGAGCGCGGGCGCGCGGCGCGCCGTCAGAAGTGTCCTGGTCATCGGCGAGATCGCGATTGCCGTGACGCTCGTGGTTGGCGCCGGCCTCCTCGTGCGAAGCTTCGTCAACCTGCTGCACGTCGATGCCGGGTTCGAGCGGTCGCACCTGGTCACTTTCGGCGTGGTGCCTCCGGTGCTCGGCAACCCGCAGACCCCGCAGGAGATCCAGGCCCGCCGCCAACGATTCGTCGACTTGTTCGAGCGCATGCGCGAGGCGTTGAACGCCCTCCCCGGCGTCCAGAACGTGACCGCGATGTCGGGTCTGCCGCCGAATCGTCCGGTCCTGGCGAACGACACCGATTTCGAGTGGATCCCGAATACGCCGCCCGGGCAGGCGCCCGACCCGAGGTATCCCATTCAGAATGTCGACTACTGGCAGTACGTGACGCTCAACTTTGCCGAGACCCTGGGCGTGCCCGTCGTGAAGGGGCGGGCCTTCTCCCAGAGCGATGTCGGCGGCCAGCCCGTGGCGATCGTCAATGAAGCCCTCGTCCGGAAGTTCTTTACCGATCGCGACCCGATCGGCGAGCGCTTGAAGCCCGGCTTCGGCAACAACCTCCCGTGGTTCACCATCGTCGGCGTCTTCAAGGACATCAAGCAGGGTGGTGTCGACGCTCCCACGGGGACGGAGCTGTACCTGCTCGAGGATCAGTTGCCGCGGTTCACGTTCGTCACGACCAACATGAATTTCGTGCTGCGAACGACGCAGTCGGCGGCCTCCCTCGCCGGGCCGATTCGAGGGGTCGTCCACGATCTCGACCCGAGTCTTCCCGTCGTCAAACTCGAGTCGATGGATGACTCGTTCGGCGAGTCCGTCGCCCGACCGGAGTTCCTCACGACCCTCTTGGGAGTGTTTGCGGCTCTCGCGCTCGTGCTCGCTGCGGTGGGCACGTACGGCATCCTCTCGTACCTGGTCAGCGAGCGCACGCAGGAGATCGGCATCAGGATGACCCTGGGCGCGGACCGCAGCACGATCCTGCGCCATTTCCTGGCGCGCGGGCTCCGGCTCGCAGGCACCGGGCTGGTGCTCGGGATGTTGGCCGCCTTGCTGTTGACCTCACTCATCCGCGCGCTGCTCTTCAACGTGTCGCCGACCGATCCAATGACGTTGGTGCTCGTCGGCGGCGTCATGGCGGTTGTCGCGGCGGCCGCCTGCCTCGTGCCCGCCTGGCGGGCGACCCGCGTCGATCCGATCGTCGTGCTCCGCCAGGCCTGATCGCAGGTTCCAGCGGATTGACCCAGTGCCCCACTTCAGCGGCAGTGCCGATTCACCCATTGCCCCATTCTCGCGTGTAGCCTCGCCTCTCCCCGGTCGGCCCCAACCGACCGGGTCCCTGCACCGATTCCCCAACCGATCCGCTCATCTTGTCGTCCAAGATGAATGGCGGTAGACTGTTGGCGGCCCTTCAAGCCTCCAAGCCCCCCATGCCACCAGACTCGACCGACCTCATCCAGGGCACGCTCGACATGCTGATCCTCAAGAGCGTGAGCGCTGAGCCCATGCACGGATTCGGCATCTCGCGCCGCATCGAGCAGGTGAGCCGGGGCGTCTTTCGCGTCAATCCCGGATCGTTGCTCCTGGCATTCCAGCGCCTCGAGCGCCAGGGTCTGATCGAAGGCGAGTGGCGCATCTCGGATCACAATCGCCGGGCGAAGTTCTACGCCCTGACCCCCAAAGGCGCCAGGCGGCTTCACGACGATCGCCGCGACTGGAGCCGCCGCGCCGCGGCGATCGCGCGGCTGCTCAAGGCCTGAGCGAGAAAGGGTCCCGCCCATGTCCATCATCCGAGCGGTCCAGGCCGGCTTGCGTCGGTTGTTCCGGCCCGACGCGGCCGATCGCGATCTCGACGACGAAGTGCGGGATTACGTGGCGTCGGCCACGGCGGACCTCGTGCGAGCGGGGGTGCCCCCCGACGAGGCGGCGCGCCGGGCGAGGGCGGAGATGGGCAGCTTCGAGGGCGTGAAAGACGAAGTGCGCCAAGGCGGCTGGGAGGCGTCGGTCGAGACGACGTGGCGCGACGCCAAACTGGCCGTCCGCGGGCTCCGGCGGACGCCGGGCTTCACGCTGGTCGCAGGTCTGACGCTGGCGCTCGGCGTTGGCTCGGCGACGGCTATCTTCAGTGCCGTCAGCCCGATCCTCTTCGAGCCGTTGCCATACCCGCACGCGGATCGCATCCTGCTCTCGGATGTTGACTCCGGAGGTTCGCCGATTCCGGTGACGTTCGGCACCTACCGGGAGATCGCGGATCGCAGCCGGTCGTTCGACGCGCTCGCCGTGGCCGATCTGTGGCGGCCAGCCCTGACTGGCTTCAACGAGCCCGAGCGGCTCGAGGGACAACGCGTCACCGCCAGCTTCTTCCGGACACTCGGCATGGCGCCGGCGGTCGGACGCGACTTCAACGAGGCCGACGGTCGAATCGGGGCTCCCAACGTGGCGATCCTGAGCGAAAGCCTCGCCGCGCGGCGCTTTGGAGGCGCTCCCGCTGTCGTCGGGCGCCAGGTCGATCTCGACGGCGACCCGTACCTGGTTATTGGTGTCCTGCCGGCCACCTTCGAAAACGTGCTCGCGCCGTCGACCGACGTGTGGGCGCCGGTGCGGTACCGATGGCCCGCCCCCTTCGAAGGGGCCGAGTGGGGTCATCACTTGACAATGGTCGGACGGCTCCAGGCCGGCGTCTCGCTTGATCGCGTCCGATTAGACCTCAGCACAATCGCGCTGGTGCCCATGGCCGGCTACGCAAGGCCGCCCTGGGCCGATCTGGCCTCCGGGCTCATCGCGGATCCGCTCCAACACGGCGTGACGGCAGCCGTGCGGCCGGCCCTCACAGCCATCTTCGGCGCCGTGCTCCTCCTCGTCGGCATCGCCTGCGTGAACGTGGCCAACCTCGTCGCCGCCCGTGGGGCCGAGCGCCGGGACGAGTTCGCGCTGCGCGCCGCGCTCGGTGCCGGGCGCGCGCGCCTGATGCGACACCTCCTCACCGAGAGTCTCCTCGTCGCTGCCGTGGGTGGGATCCTCGGGTTGGCCGTGGCGTGGCTGGGCGTTCGCGGTCTCGTCGCGCTCCAACCGCCCGGGCTGCCAAGACCAAATGCGGTGCGGCTCGACGAGTGGGCGTTTGCCTTCGCGCTCGGCGTCACGACGGTCGTCGGGCTCCTCGTGGGTCTTCTGCCGGCGCTCGACGCCGCGCGAAGCGAGTGGTCGCTCGGCCACGGACGCGCATCCCGTCGTGCGACGGGCGGGCGCCAGCTCATTCGTCGCGCGCTCGTCGTCACGGAGGTCGCGCTCGCGCTCG